>Ga0075429_100000931_pt1 | contig 23179 bp, 20 predicted proteins | sample RhiMetdeltSRZDD3_FD_75295 | JGI IMG/M metagenome (GOLD analysis project Ga0075429, IMG submission 75295) | Populus rhizosphere microbial communities from Tennessee, USA - Rhizosphere MetaG P. deltoides SRZDD3 | ecosystem: Host-associated > Plants > Roots > Rhizosphere > Soil | place: USA... | reverse complement strand
GCCTGGGCGCTGGAGTCGATCTTCCACGTGCCGGACCGTTCCACCGCGCTGCGCGAGATACGGCGGGTCCTGCGTCCCGGCGCGCGCGTCGTGCTGACGGACCTGGTGGAGAACCGGCCCCTCGACTCCCGCCAGCGCAGCGTGACGCGCGCGTTGCTGCAGATCGCAACCCTCGCGCGCCCCGGCCAATATCCCGAGTGGCTGGACGAGGCGGGGCTGGAGCCAGTCGAGACGCTGGACCTCAGCGCGTCGGTCCGGCGCTCGATCGGCGAGACGATCCGCGCGGCCGACGCGCGGTCGGGCGAGCTGCGCTCGGCGTACGGACAGGAGCTCTACGGCGCGATGCGCGCGCTGCTGCCCGAGCTCGACGCGCTCTACGCCGAGAAGCTGGGCTACGTGCTCGTCGTGGCCCGGAAGCCGTGAGCTAGCGGCCCAGCCTGGCCAGCGCCTCGCGCGCCGGTTCGGCCTCGGGCGAGGGTCCGTAGAGCTCGATCGCGCGCCGGTACTCCCTCTCGGCCTCGTCGCGGCGCCCCGCCTCCTCCAGGAGCCGGCCGGCGCGCAGGTGAAGCCGCGCGGACCCCGGCACGCGCGCCAGGCCCTGCTGCAGCACGTCGATGGCCTCGGCGCGCCGGCCCATCCTGTACGCGGCCAGGGCGAGGTTCGAGTAGACCGCGTCGTCGTCGGAGGCGCCCGCGTCCAGCACCGCGCGGTAGGCGTTGCGGGCCTCGGCGAAGTCGCGCTCGTCCAGCAGCCGGTCGCCCAGCGCCGTCAGCGCCCGCCGGGCCTCGCGTCCCTCGGTCGAGCGCGGGCTGCGCTCCAGGACGCCGCGGTACGCGGCGGAGGCTTCGCGCAGCCGGCCGGCGCGGGCCAGCGTGGCCCCCAGCCGCAGGCGGGGGCCCACCTGCAGGGGCGCCTGCTCGACGACCCCGCCCAGCTCCCGGGCCGCCTCCTCCGCGCGGCCGGACTCCAGGAGCACTGCCGCCAGCTCCTCGCGCAGCGCGGTGGCGCCGCCGAACTTCAGGACCGCGGGCCGCAGCAGGGCGAGGGCGTCCTTGCCGCGCCCCTGGCGGACCAGGGATCGCGCCATGCCCTGCACGTAGGTGGGCTCGTCCGGGTAGCGCAGGGACAGCTCGGCGTATTCCTGGAAGGCCTCGGCGGGATGCCCGAGCTCCAGGAGCGTGTCCGCCACGCGCAGCCGGACCGTCACCGACCGCGGGTTGATCTCCAGGGCCTCCCGGTACGAGGCCAGGGCCTCCTCCCGCCGGCCCCTCCCCATGAGGTCCTCGCCGCGGGAGAAGGCGGCCAGCAGCGGTGCGTTGTCCTTCGCGTCGGGGAGGGCGGCGGCGTCTTCGGCGGCGGAGGCGCTCGTCGTCCCCCCGACGTATCCCAGGGCCCGCAGCCGTCCCGCGGCCTCGGGGTCGGTGGCGGAGCGGCCCTGGAGCGGGTCGCTGCCGGCGGCGTACCCGGCCAGCCGGGCGGTCAGGCGCTCCATCTCCTGCGGGTGGCGGGCGGCCAGGTTCACGGCCGCCGCCGGATCGCGCTCGACGTCGTACAGCTCCGGCCGCGGCGAACGGATGAAGAGCCACGGCCCGGTGCGCAGTCCCACGAGCTCGCGCGCGCCCCACCACAGCCGCGGATGGTAGGACTCGAGGTACGCGGGGCCGGGCTCGCTGTGGCTGCGCAGCGTGACGAGCGGGACCAGGCTCGCGCCGTCGAGGCCCGGCGGGACGGCGAGGCCGGCGATCTCGAGGAGGGTGGGCATCACGTCCACGCCCCGGACGAGGGGCTCCACGGTCAGGCCGGCCGGGATCCAGCCGGGAAGGGACAGGATGAACGGCACCCGCTGCGTCCCCTCGTAGATGAAATAGGAGTGGGTCAGCTCCTGGTGCTCGCCCAGCGACTCGCCGTGGTCGCCGACCGCCGCCACCAGCGTGGGCCGGTTGCGCGCGCCGAGCGCCGCCAGGAGACGGCCGACCTGGGCGTCCATGAAGGCGATCTCGCCCTCGTAGGGCCGGTCCTTGAACCGCGTGGCGTACGGCTCGGGCGGCGCATAGGGAAGGTGCGGATCGTAGAGGTGGACCCACGCGAAGATCGGGCGCGCGTCCGCGGCACCCAGCCAGGCCAGCGCGCGATCGACGGTGACGTCGCCCGGTACCGCGTCCAGCATGCGGTCGCCGGCGGTGGCCGCGACGTCGTCCTCGTAGGTGGCGAAGCCGCGGGCCAGGCCGAAGCGGCGGTCCAGGACGAAGGCGCTGACGAAGGCCGCCGTACGGTACCCGGCCTCCACGAACGGCTCGGCCAGCGTGGGCGCATCCGGCTTCAGGACGTACCCGCCGTTGTCGCGTACGCCGTGGCGAGGGGGCAGCAGGCCCGTGAGCAGGGAGGAGTGGGACGGCGCGGTCAGGGGCACGTGGGCGTAGGCGCGCCGGAACAGGACCCCGCTCCGCGCCAGGCCATCGAGGCTCGGCGAGGTGTCCCCTCCGCCGTAGCAGCCCAGGCGGTCCGCGCGGGTGGTGTCCAGGGTGATGAGCACGACGTCCAGCGGGCGCGGCGCCGCGCGCACGCGCCTCTCCCGCCACCACACGCGCAGGACGGGGGCCGCGGCGACCGAGACGAGGACGAGGCCGGCGGTGATCCAGGCTGTGCGCCGCCGCGTCATCTCCGCCGGAGGATAGACCTCACCTGACCCAGGGACAAGGTAGCCTCGACAGAGTGCCGCGCGGACCGGGGAAGACGCATCGACCGATATCGAGGGGGCCGACCACGCTCACGGGTCCGCCCCCGAAAAACATTCCGCACGAAGAAGGGAGAGTTTCATGCACAACCCCTCGAGCTGGCACCGGTCGCTTGCGATCGGCTTCGGTCTCATCCTGGCCCTCACGGCCGCCCCGCTGTCCGCGGACGTCTGGGACAACGATCCATCGAACGAGGACGACAGCAGCGAGACCGACAACGAGCTCTTCCATGGCGCCATCCAGACCCACGACCTCTTGTCCCAGGGCGGAGTTCCGGACCAGGACTGGTACGTCGTCTTCTCGCGACCTTACTCGTCGTACGAGGTGCTGGTCGACGGCATGCAAGGCGAGGTCTGGGGGCTCGGCGGGGATCTCCCTGTGGATCGTGTCACCTCGGCCGGCGCGGTCCTGACCGCCGGGCAGGATCCTCCGGGCGGCCTCGGCTCATCGCAGTCGGTGCGCTGGATGAACAACACCGCGTTACTGATATCGGACTACATCCGGGTGGACGGGGCCGGCTCCGGATGCACGACCGCCTGCACGACGGACGCGCAATACACGGTCCGCATGTGGGATACGACCGGGGCCATCCCGCGCTTCAACAACTCGGGCTCGCAGATCACCGTGCTGCTGCTCCAGAACCCCACCCACTACACGATCAACTTGACCGTCTTCTTCTGGACCACCACGGGAACAATCCTGACGTCGCAGCCCTTCGTCCTTGGTGCCAAGGACGTCCTGGTCCTGAACACGAACACGTTGGCGCCGGGCTCCACCGGTTCGATCACGATCACGAACGACGGCCGCTTCGGCGATCTGCAGGGCAAGAGCGTGGCCCTCGAGCCCTCGACGGGCTTCTCCTTCGACACGCCCATGACATACCGGCCAAACTAGGCGGTCATCTGTCGAGGACGGCCGGACGTGTCATCGGCCACTTTCTCCTGTGGCGGGGACCTGCTATGCTCCTGGCCCTGCGATCCTTCGGATCAGAAGAGAGGGGCTTCGATGCGCAAGGTGTGGACGGTGGCGGGCCTGGGACTGTCGCTGGCGTTGGCGGGACCAGCCGGCGCTGACGTCTGGGACGTCCAGACCTCGAACGACAACAGCCCGGCCGGGACGCAGAACGAGCTCGTCCACGGCGGCGACCAGATCCACGATCTGGGCGCCCTGCCCGGCCCCGCGTCCGACGAGGACTGGTACCGCATCGGCCAGAAGGCCTTCGCCTCCTACGAGGTGACCGTGGACGCCACCTCCGGCGACATCGGGGCGGGCGTGCTCGTGCAGCGTTTCGCCGCGGACGGCTCGACGGTCCTCCAGACCGCCCTGCCCGTGACCCTGGGGCTCAACTACAGCCAGAGCCTCCGCTTCATGAACGCGACTTCGGCCCCGATCGACGACCAGTACGTCCGCGTCGTGAGCAGCGGCTGCACGACGGACTGCGGGACGGACGACGTCTATCGCCTGCGCTCCTTCGAGACGACCCAGTCCATCCCGCGCTTCAACAACTCGGCCAGCCAGATCACGGTCCTGCTCCTCCAGAACCCTTCCGGTTACCAGATCACTGGGAACGTCTACTTCTGGTCCACGGGGGGCACCTTGACGGGGCAGCAGTCCTTCTCGCTTGCGGCCAAGAGCACGCTGGTGTTGAACACGTCCACCGTGGTGCCGGGGGCGAGCGGGGCCATCACCATCGCCAACGACGGGCGCTACGGGGACCTGGCCGGCAAGACGGTGGCCCTGGAGCCGGCCACCGGGTTCAGCTTCGACTCGCCGATGGTGCCGCGGGTGAACTAGATGTTGGGCAGCATCGACTCGGCCGCCTTGAACCACTGACCATCCTCGAGCACCCAGACCTCGTCGGTCGAGGTCACCAGCTCCTGACCGTCCAGGACGGAGGGCTTGGTGCGCAGCTTCACCTTGAGGGTGGCCTTGGCGGGCGTGTCGAACCTCACGGCGTCGATGCCCAGGAACTCCGGCGCGAAGCGGTTGAGGCGCCGGAAGTCCGCCGAGAACCGCTCCTTCGTCATCGAGGAGCGGAAGCCCTGCTCGTAGAAGGGAAAGATGGCCTCCAGGTCCAGCGTCATGCGCTGCTTCCAGTACTCGGTGACCCTGGCCTTCAGCTTCGCCTCCTCGACGGGGTCGGCGGGCACGGAGGGCGGGGCGGGCGCCTTGGCCGGCGCGGACGTGGCCGCCGCCGCGGGCTTGGGCTTGGCCTTGGTGGCCTGGGCGGCGGCCGGGGACACGAGGGCCAGGGACGCGCCGGCCGCGACGAGGACGTGACGATCGAGCTTCAAGGGATCCCGCTCCTTTCGGCTTCCCCCAGGGGACGCCGCGAACGGCCCGGTTGCCCGCGGCCGAGCTTCAAAATTTATCATCGGTAGCCGCGGCCGGCAACGCCGTGCCTCTTTTGACCCCGGCGTGCCGAACCGTGTACGATTCCCGCCCATGAGCATCGAGACGTTCCGCCAGCAGGTGCAGGTGGCTACGGAGCACCGCGGCGGCATCAAGCTCCAGCCATGCCTGGCCCTCGACCCGGCCTGGTTCGGCGCGATCCAGCAGGAGGTTCGCGGGCTGCTCCGGGAGCGCGCGCCTTCCGACGTCACCCGCCAGGACCATCCGACCCACTGGACGAACCCCTACGGCAAGGCCGTCCAGTACAGCCTCTTCAACGCCAGCGGCGATACGTCCGACACCTCCGCGGACCACGACCACAAGCACGAGGGCAAGTCCTTCAACGCCGCGGGCTGCAAGGCCCTGCAGCGGTTCTTCTCCTGCTTCGAGAGCCGGGCGTTGAACCTGCGGCTGAACGGCCTGCTTCCCGACTCGGGCCTGTCCCCCCACGAGGAGTGCGTCCTCCACGGTGACCGGCTACGGCTGCGGTTCCACCTCCCGGTCTTCACCAACGGCCAGTCGTCCCTCGTCCTCGACGAGGAGCGCTTCCAGGTGCGGGAGGGCGTCGTCTATTACTTCAACAACGGCTGCGTCCACGCCGCCCAGAACGACGGCCGGGAGGAGCGCTTCCACCTCCTCTTCGACCTCTTCCTCGACGAGTGGATCTGGCAGAACGTCCTCGATCCCGATTCGCCGTCCACGCCCGCCCCGGGCCTGCGAAAGATTTCGCGCGGAGAGGCAGAACGGCTGATGCCCTCCGAGCCCTGCCGCATCGACGAGTACATCATCGGCACGCTCACCGGCCTCATCCTGAAGGCTCAGCGCCAGCGGAACGAGAATGGCGAAGAGACCTGGGTCAAGACACCGCTGAACGCTTGAGTCCCTGAAGCCTTTCAGGGCATGTTCTACTTCGAGCATTACCTGGGACAGTGCGGGGTGCGTTCCCTGTCCACGGTCTGCATCCTGAAGACGACCGACGAGGCCTGGGTGTACCGCGATCTCCGGGCCGAGATCCTGGACCTCTACCCGCAGGCGATCGTGCGTGAGGCGGACCCCGCCGCGGCTCTTCCCCCCTGCGACCTACTGATCGCGCCGTTCATGGAGCCGTACCGCTTCCCGTTTCACGACGTGCTCTACGAGGAACTCCACCAGCTCCGCCGGCTGCTGCCCCTGCGCGGTTCCGCGCGCCACGTCATGCTCTACCGGGCGCGCTGGCGCGAGGTCGAGGTGGTGCGGGGGTCGGGCCTGGCGGCGCGGGTCCGCAAGCGTCGGCTGGAGGGCCTGCTCATCGGCTGGTGCCGCCGCTCCGCGTTCATCCGCCGGCTGCTGCGACCCCTCTACTAGAGAGTGCCCACGGTCCTCATCGTCGGCGGGACCCAGGTCACGACCAGCGACCTCCACCTGCTCTACCACCGGGCCTTCCAGCGGATCGGCTGGCGCTCGGTCTTCATGTCGAACGACAGCCACCTGCCCTTTGGGGAGCGGATCCTCCAGCAGAGCCAGCTCCGCTTCTCGCGCGCCCATTTCGCCCTCTTCAATCACCGGACCCGGCGCCTGGCGAGGCAGGTTCGGCCCGACCTCGTCTTCATCACGGGCTCCAACTGGTACGTGATGCCGGAGACGGTGCGGTGGCTCCAGCGGAAGCTGGGCTGCAAGGTGGCGCTGAACGAGCAGCACCTCCAGGTCTTCCGGCGCTACCAGGCCGAGGCCCTGAGGGTCTACGACCACGTCTTCGTACAGGACAGCGGGCTGGTAGGGCTGCTCCGGGCGGCCTCCCCGGCGCGCGGCGTCTCGCTGCTCGGCCCCGCGTGCGATCCCCAGGAGCACCGTCCTTTGACCCTCGATCCCGAAGAGCGGGAGCGGTTCGGCTCCGACGTCTGCTATTTGGGATACGCCTATCCCAACCGCGTCGAGCTCTTCGAACAGCTCCTCGACTTCCGCATCCGCCTCTGGGGCGTGGGCTGGGATGCCTCCCCGGCCCTCGAGCCGCGCTTCAACCCGGAGCCCATCCACGGCTTGAAGAAGACGAAGGTCTACAATGCGACCCGGATCGTCGTGAACCTCCAATCCACCACCTACCAGATCGACGGCGTGACCTGCCGGCCCTTCGAGGTCGCGGCCTGTGGCGGCTTCTGCCTCACGGAGCCCCGGAAGGACCTGGCCGCGTTCTTCAAGCCCGGAGAGGAGACGATCACCTTCGACGATGTCGCCGACTTGAGGAAGAAGACGGCCTACTACCTCGCCCACGAGGACGAGCGGTGGGAGATCGCGCAGCGGGCCCGGGCCCGGGCCCTGCACGAGCACACCTACGAGCACCGCGCGCGTCAAGTCGCCGTGGCGGTAGGGCTGGGCTGAGCATGGCCTGGACCTACCACGAGCCGGTCTTCGCGCACGAGCCCGACGCCACCGCGGCCTGGCGCGGCCACCGGCGCTTCGGCTACGACCTCGTCCGGAACCTGCGCCCGCGCCGCCTCGTGGAGTTGGGGGTGTGCCTGGGCACGTCGTTCTTCGCCTTCTGCCAGGCGGTGAAGGACGGAGGGCTCGACACCGAGCTGTGCGCGGTGGACACCTGGGAGGGGGACGAGCACACCGGAAGGTACGGCCCCGACTATCTGGAGCGCTTCAACGAGGCCTGGCGGTCCTGCTTCCCGGACCTGGCGGTGCGCCAGATCAAGCGACCCTTCGACGAGGCGCGGAAGGACTTCCCCGCCGGCTCGGTGGACATCCTCCACCTTGACGGCTGCCACTCCTACGGAGCCGCGCGCCACGATTACGAGACGTGGGCCGACTCGGTGCGTGAAGGGGGGGTGGTCCTGTTCCACGACATCGCGGTGCGCGATCCCGACCGCGGGTACGGCGTCTACCGGCTCTGGGAGGAGCTGAAGGCCCGGTTTCCCACTGCCGAGTTCGCCCATTCCTTCGGCCTGGGTGTCCTCTTCACGTCAGACCCGCCTCCTGGCCTCGCCCTCCTGCGGGACGAGTGGCGGCGGCGGTACGACGATCCCGGCCGCGTCAGTTGACGTAACCGAGCGCCCGCAACGCCCCCTCGGTCTCCGCGTCCAGCGGCGCGGAGGCGGGTCGGCCAGCCAGCCGCCCCTCGAAGCGGCGGAACAGGGCTGTGAGCACGTCCGCCCTCGGCGCGGCGGGCGTACCCGGCCCCATCCCCGTCTCGACACCCTGGCCGTTGCCCACGATGACGTCGCCGTCGTCTTCGACCAGATAGAAGAGATAGCCTTCGAAGCGGTCCGTGCGCCCGTCCGCGCGGAGCGCCTCCAGCGGGCGGTCGTAGGTGCGGCGCATGCCGACCGTGGGATGAGGCGCGCGGGGAGGCGCTGCCAGGTCGCGCCCTCCTCCCAACTGCTCCTTCACCCCCGCCAGCGCAAGCAGCGTCGGCGCCACGTCCACCGAGCCCGAAGGCACCCGATCCAGCCCGCGCGGGTAAAGGCGCGACAGGACGAAGAGGGGCACCTGGATCTGCTCGACGCTCAAGTGATTGCCGTGGCCGATCACCTGGTTCTCGCCGAGGCTCTCGCCGTGGTCGGAGGTGACCACCACGTGGGTGTCGAAGCGGTCCCGGTCCCGCTCCAGCCGGGCGAGCAGCCGGTCCAGCGCGCGGTCGAGAGCCCCCACATCCCGGCCGTACAGCGTCTTGACCTCGTCCGCCAGGCCCGCCCGCTCGCCCGCGCCGCTCGCCATCCGGCGCAGCACCTCGGCCGGCGTGAGCGCGTCCCCGCCGGAGCCGGAGTCGCCGTAAGGGGAGTGCGGATCGAAGTAGTGGACCCACAGGAACTGTTTGCGGCCCTGGGCCCGATCGAGCTGGCGCAGGGCCTCGTCCGTCACCGTCTCGCCCAGCGCGTAGAACCGCCCGCCGGGGACCTCGACCCCCTCCCACGCCTCCAGACCCAGGGCGTGCGTGAAGGGCGCGGCGAACCGCCGGAAGCCCTGGGCGAAACCGAAGCGCGCCGTCACCGGCAACGAGGCCACCACCGCGAAGGTCTCGAAGCCGGCCTGGCTCAGCGCCTCCGCCACGGTGCGCTGCGCCTCCGCCAGGACGCGGCCGTTGGTGGTGACGCCGTGCTCCCAGGGGTGCAGACCCGTGAACATGCTGGCATGCGAGGGCTGCGTGCAGGACGTGGCCGCGAACGCGCGCTCGAACGTGCGCCCCCTCGAGGCGCGCGCCAGCGTCCTGGGCATGAGCGAGCCTCCCGGGCCGCCGGCGAAGCTGTCGTAGCGGAGGGTGTCGATCGTGATCAGCGCGACGCGCAGCGGGGGCGGCTGGGCGCGGCAGGAGAGGAGGCCGGCGCCCGCGCCTGCCAGCGCCAGGCCGGCGGCCCCGGTCATCACCATGCGCTTGTGCTTGCGGCCGAGCGAGTTCCGCACGTCTGCCGGGACTGATTCTCGAAGACGATCTCCGCCGAGTCAATCACGGTTCCGGCTCGGACTTGACTCGTCCCGGGCGGCTGGATAAGAACCTCTCCGTGTCATTCCGCAACGTCATGGGCCCGGGATCGAGCGCCCGCAACGGCGTGCTTGCTCTGGCGAGCCTGGCCGTCTCCCTTGTCGTCGCCGAGGCGCTGCTCCGCGTCTTCGATTACCCCAAGACCGGCAAGAGCGGATGGCGCGGCGGCCCGCCGAGCGAGACGAACCAGCTCGGCTTCCGCGGGCAGCGGATCGAATACACGGACGGCGATTTCGTGGTGGTCCTGTTGGGCGATTCGCAGGTTGCCGCCGACGCCGTGAAGCTGGAGCAGATGCCGGAGCGGAGGCTCCAGGAGCATCTCGCATCGGCCTTGCCCGGACGCCACCTCAAGGTCTTCACCCTCGGCGCCGGCGGCTACGGAACGGACCAGGAGTACCTGGTCCTCCAGGAGTACCTGAAGACATACCGCGCGGACCTGGTGCTGCTCTGGATCACGCTCTCCAACGACGTCTGGAACAACGTGTTCCCCACCCACTGGCCGCGAAACGGCGCCCCCAAGCCGACCTTCCTGTTGCGCGACGGCCGCCTGCGGGGACCCCACGAGTCCATGGGCCAGGACGTGCCGCGGCTGAAGCTGCGGGCCCTGCTCTACGGGATCTGGCCGCCCGACCGCGATGGCGAGTGGGGCCAACACCTGCCGCCGCCGTACCGGCCGCTGGAACTCTACGACGGACCCGTGGACCGGTCCTGGCAGGCGCAATGGGACGAGAACGCGCCGCTCAGCCGGGATGAGAACCTGGACAACGAGAAGAGCAACCTCATCCTGGGCCTCAAGCCTCGGAGCCCGCGGACCCTCTACGGTCTCGATCTCACCCGCGCGCTGTTTGCCGAATGCCGGAAGCTGGTGGAGGGGCGCGGCGGCAGGTTCGGCCTCATCGCGCACGGCCGGAGCCCGAAGGGCGGACCGGTCAACCCGCGGCTCGTGAGCATGGATCAGGACGAGGTGGTGCGCGTCCTGAACGGGAAGTACTACCGCCTCTCGAACACGCAGTTCTGGGAGAACGTCGACCACATGACCCGCGGCTTCCCCTTCTTCTTCCTGCAGATCAAGGTGAAGGACTGGCGGGTCAGCCCCACCGACGGCCACATGAACGCGGCCGCGATCGACCAGGTTTGCGCGGACCTGGCGGGGGGGGTGGCCCCCTTCGTGTCACGCGGCGCCGCTGCGCCGGCGAGTCACATCTGGATGTACGCGAAGGGCACGCCGCGGGTCCGCTTGACCACGGACAGGAGCAGGCCCCGCTCCTTCAGGAACGCGTCCACCCCGACCGTCTCGGACCAGCCATCGCGGCTGTACTCGTCGAAGAAGATGCGGCCCCCGGGAGACATGCGATCCCAGATGCTCTCCAGGATCGCCTTGGTCACGTCCGCGACGTCGGCGTCGCAGACCGCCATGACGACCTTGTTCGGCCAGGTCAGGAGGTGGCGCGGCAGGGTCTTCGTGATGTCTCCCTCGACGAGCGTGACCCTCGGATTGGGGCGGCCCTCCAGCTTCTTCATCACCAGCGCCGCGCTCGTGTGGTCGAAGAGATCGCGCGAGACCGCGTCCTTCCGCCAGGGCTGGTCGCCGCTCGGAGCCGGGAACCCGCGAAAGGTGTCAAAGCCGACGACGGAGCGCGCCGAGTTGGGACCGTCGATGAGCCAGTTCGCATCGCTGAGGAAGCACAGGGTCGACCCCCGAAAGACGCCGAACTCCACGATGTCTCCCGGCACGTCCTGGAGCTCCTTCAGCTGCTCGTAGTAGAAGAGCAGCTTGCGCAGCTGCTCGAGGGGCACGAAGGAGATCGCGTCCGTCGCGGATCGGCGCACGGCCCGCGCGTACTCCTCGAACTCGGCGTCGACGTCGGCCGCATGCGCGATCGCCGACTCGGAAGGAGCCGCGGCGACGGCCGCTCCCGCCGGGCGGCTCGCGGCCAGCTCCGGGTTGTGGGCGCCGAGGAAATGGTCGGGGACGCCGTGGACGTCGCCTTCCGTCCGAGTCACGGCGCGAGCGCGTACCAATGCGCGGCCGATGTGCAGCGTCTCGCTCTGGCGGAGGAAAGCCTCGCACCGCTCCACTTCGAAGTACCCGGTCTGCAGGAGGAGCTCCAGGCACGGCAGGGACGGCGCGTTCCAGGTAGACACGTCCGTCGGATAGATCTCCCGGTGGCCCCACTTCATGATCGAACGGTCGTCGTCGAGCGTCACCGCGGTCTCGACCAGCAGGGTTCCCCCCGTGGTCAGCACGTTGCGCAGCCGGGCCAGGGCGAGGGCCGGGTACCGCAAGTGGTAGAGGACACCGTAGAAGATGACGACGTCGAACCTCCCCGCCCCGAAGATCTCCTCCACGTCGTACACCGAAACGTCCGGCCGGTATTGCACGCGTGATCCGAGGCATTCGATGGCGAAGGGCACCGTCCGCGAGCGAGCATAGGCGCGCCTCTGCGACAAGTCGTCGGTGGCCCACACCTCGGCGGCGCCGAGCTTCTCCGTCTCGAAGCTCCAATAACCGTCCCAGCAGCCGACGTCCAGAACCCGCTTGCCGCGAAAATCGAACTCCCGATGGAACGCCCGCATGGGCCCCCACATCGCGTCCCAGTCGTTTCCAGGCGTGACGATGCCGGGGGCCAGCTCGATCCTGTGATACCAGATCATCCCGTTCATGGTCTCGATGATGCGCGCGCGTTCCATTCGTCCCAGGCCCTCGAGGGTCGGCTCGCCTAGCGGTAGCCCGGCGAGCGCGTCAACCGCACTCTACTTCCAGTCCTGATCTTCACCGCGCCCGTCCACCCGGGGCGAGCTCATCCCTTGTTTCCGCGAGCCGCTCCGCGAGCCGCTCGACCTCGGCGTGCCGGCACTCCATGGGCAGCTCGGCGATCCCATGGAATGGCAGCGGCCTCCCGCCCTCGTGGAAGACCTCGATGGGCCCGAGCATCTCGTGCCAGTCGTGGACGCGCCCCGGCTCCGATGCGCCGACGGTGAACGTGTACTTGCCGGGCTGCACGCTGAAGCGTACGGTCAGGCGCACCACGAGGCTCTCGCCGGGACTCAGCGCCGGCAGCCGGTGCCCGAGGTTCCCCGTGCCGGCGGAGAAGACCACGGTCCCGAAGCGGTCGAACAGCACGAGTCCCGCCGAGGGCGACGGGACCGGCTCCCGCGCCACGACCAGAAGGTCCAGGTGGAGAACGTCCCTGACGGCCACGACCAGGGTCTCCCGCCCGCGGGCGTCGGTGAGACGCGCCGCCCTGACTTCCAGCCCCCGGCTACCGTGGCGGCGGCCGTCCGGCCTCAAGATGTTGCCCCGCAGGACTTCGGCCGCGGTCATCCCCGCCTGGGGGTCAGCGTTCTTGTCGTGGAGCACGGGCCCGCGGGGCGGCCTGCCGTGAAAGGCGATGCTGTGATAGCGGTTCACCGCTTCCCCGGACGGTCCGAGGAAGGCGGCGCGGCCCCCGTCCAGGACCAGGGCCTCACGGCACAGCTTCCGCACCGCCTCCATGTCGTGGGAGACGAACAGGAAGCTCGTCCCACCCCGGCGCAGCGAGTCGATCCGGGCGGTGCACTTCTGCTGGAAGAGGATGTCCCCGACGCTCAAGGCCTCGTCCACGACCAGCAGGTCCGGCTTCAGGAACGCGAACAGCGAGAAGCCCAGGCGCATGTGCATCCCGGAGGAGTAGAAACGGATCGGACGGTCGAAGAACTCCCCGATGTCGGCGAACTCGCGGATCTGCTCGACCACGTCTGGGTTCAGGAGCTCCGCGGGGAGGGCCAGGAGCCGAGCGCTCTGGTGGAGGTTCTCCCGGCCCGTGAGGTCCGCGTGGAAGCCGGTCCCCAGCTCGAGGAGGGAATAGACCGAGGCGGCGTTGACGCGGAAGCGGCCCTCGGTGGGCTGCAGCACCCTCGACAGGACCTTCAGCAGCGTGCTCTTCCCCGACCCGTTGGCCCCGATGATCCCGAAGCACTCGCCCGGAGGCACCGTGAACGAGATGTCGCGCAGCGCCCAGAAATCCGAGTGCCCCGTCGCCTTCCCGCCGGTGGCCCACTCCAGGGCGCGGTGCCAGGGGGTGGGGTAGATCTTGAACCTCTTGCCCAGGCCCTCGACCTCGACCAGCGGCGCCGCGCTCACAGGGCGTCGCGCAGGTCCGAGCTGAGGCGCTGCAGGATGGACGCGCCCAGGGCGGGAAGGAGGAGGGCCAGGCCCGCCATCCACAGCCACTCGCCCGGCGCGGGGACGGTGCCCTCGATGAGCAGCCCCCGGACCGCCACGATATAGGCCGTGGGCGGGTTCCACTCCATCACCTCCGTCATGCGGGGCCCCAGCGACGTCTGGTGGTAGACGATCGGCGTGAGCCAGAACCAGAACTGGAGGACGATGGTCACGATCTGCACGACGTCTCGGAAGAAGACCGCGATCGTGGCCAGCATCAGGGCCAGGCCGAAGGACAGGCCGAGGAAGAGGACGAGGACGGCGGGGATCAGGGCCCAGCTGGCTTGAAAGGAGACGCCGCTGGCGAGGGCGATCGCCATGAGGGCCAGGGCGTACAACCCGAGCGTGAGGCCCGATGTCGCCACCGTCTGGGCCACGAACACGCCCTCGGGTACGGCCAGCTTCTTCAGATAACCCTCGTTGGCCAGGAGCGCGTTCGTCCCACCCCTGACGCACTCCGCGAACACGAACCAGGGAAGGATCCCGGCGCAGAGGAAGAGCGCGTACGCCTGCGGGGAGTACGGACCTCCCCCCTGCGCTCCCATGAAGCGGGAGAACACCACGAAGTAGACGGCGATCTGCGTGAGCGGGGTGACCACGTGCCAGAGGATGCCCATGGCCGAGCCGGCGTAGCGCTCCTTCAGCTCCCGCAGCGCACCTGCCAGGATGTAGTGCCTGTGGCCCCAGAGGGCGCTGAAGAAGCCGCCCACTTCCAGCTGATGTGCGGCGGCCGGCGTCGGCGCCGTGGTCATCGGCGGATTGTAACCTTCCCGGGCGCGACGAGAGTTCCAGCCGGTCTCACCAATAACGCTGCACGAGACGGAGGTTGAGCGCGGCGCGGGCCGCCAGACGCTCCCGGGCGCCGGCCAGGGCGGCGGTCACCGCGTCGCGGTCCCTCACAGCGGCGAGGGTGTGGGCCACCACCCGGCCGGGTTCCAGTGCGTGCATGTCCCCCGCGGGCTCCCGGCCCAGCTCCTCGAACAGGCCGCTCACCTTCTCGCTGCGCGCGACGCCCACCGGCGGCGCCCCGGCCAGCACGGACTCCACGACGAAGTGGTAGCGCCCCGCGAGCGTCACGGTGGCGTGGGCGAGCAGGCCCAGGGCCTCGTCGGGCGACCAGTAGAGGTTCGGCACGACGACCGAGCGGGTCCTCATGAGGGCCTGCGTCTCCTGCGCGGCCGCGTGGTCGTAGAACTCGCCCTCCCTCGCCTCGTTGCAGAAGAAGGCCACCTGCAGGCCGTGGTCCGCGGCCAGCTCGTCGAGGGCCGCGGCTACGGCCGCCTTGACCTCGGACTTCTGGCGCCACCTCTCGTTCACGACGTTGGCCACCAGGAGCGGCCGGCCCGTGTCCACGCCCAGGCGGGTCCAGGTCTCCGCTGCCCAGGCGCGCAGGTCCTGCCGCGGCCGGTAGAGCCAGGCCCAGTCCGCGCCGACCTCTATCCGGTCCTCCGGCACGCCGAGGCCAACAAGGGACGCGCGGCAGTCTGGCGAGCGGACCGTCCACGAGCGGATCGGCAGGAAGTCTCGCGCGAAGATCTCCCGCGCCTCGGGCGAGCGCAGCGGCTCCACGCCGATGCCCACGGCGTCCACCGGCTGGCCGGCATCGTGGAAGGCCCGCAGCCGCGGGGCCAGGAACCGCAGCGGCCACTCGAGGCTCAACGACTCAGTGACAGGTGTGTCCCCGACCAGGAGGCCCGGCATCGTAGAGGGCGCCGGCGGCCCGCCGCTCCAATCGAGGGTGACGTATTCGTGCTGCGGAGGGTACGGCTCCCTTTGCCGGTCGTGATTCGGGAAGACGTCGACCGTGAGCCGCAGATCCGGCGGGAGCGCGTCCCAGAAGGCCCGGGCCATGAGCTCGTCGCCGATGTTCCCGGCGCCGAGGCCGTTGGCGATCTGGTGGGCCCGGGAGGGCATGCCGCGGCTCAGTATAATTCCCGACGGCGACGTGACTGATCTCCCTCTGGTCTCGATCGTGACCCCGTCCCTCAACCAGGGGCGGTTTATCGAGGAGACCGTGCGCAGCGTCCTCGGCCAGGACTATCCGCGCATCGAGTACCTCGTCGTGGACGGCGGGTCCACCGACCAGACCCTGGACATCCTGCGCCGGGTCGACGGCAAGCTCCGGTGGATCTCCGAGCCCGACCGCGGGCAGGGGGCGGCCATCAACAAGGGTTTCCGGCTCGCCTCGGGCGACATCCTGGGATGGCTGAACTCCGACGACACGTATGAGGCCCGGGCTGTGTCCACGGCCGTCGAGCACCTGCGGCGGCACCCGGACGACGCGATGGTCTACGGGGACGCAACCCACGTCGACGAGGAGGACAAGGAGATAGGCCCCTGCGCCTACGTCGGGCCCTTCGACCTCGAGCGGCTGGTCCACGAGTCCGACTACATCGTGCAGCCGGCCGCCTTCTTCCGGCGCTCCGCCTTCGAGGCCGTAGGCGGGCTCGACGAGTCGCTGCACTGGGGCATGGACTACGACCTCTGGCTGAAGCTCGGGCGCCGCTTCCCGATCGCCTACGTGCCCCGCAAGCTGGCGCGCTACCGGCAGACCGGACAGAACAAGACGGCGCTGGGCCGCTTCGACCGCTTCGAGGAGATCAAGCGGATCGGCGAGCGCCACGGCGCGGGCGGCCTGCCCGCCACCTTCTCCGTCGACTACTTCTGGCTGTGCGTGAAGGAAGCCGGCCGGCGGGCGAGGAGGGGAGACCTCCGCAGCGCGCTGCCCCTGGCCTGGCGGGGGTCACGCGCGCTCTTCGGCTCGAGCCGTGCGCTGCGCTACTTTGCACGCTTGTGCGCGGCCAAGCTGCGCGGAAGAGCGCCGGAATGAGCCTGATCACTTGCCGCGATACACGTGCTCAGCCATTGCAGTAGATTGGCTCCCGGGGAGACCGGTGTGTCCGAAGCGATGGACGGGAACTCGGGAGACGGCGAGTCTCAGCTCAGCGAGGTCCTGGACCGTCTCTACCGCCGTCGGTTCAGCGCCGCTGACCTCAAAGACATGCGGGGGGTCTGGAAGGTACTGGTCGAGCGGTTCTTCCAGCGCCGGATCGACCCCGGGGCCACCGTCCTGGACGTCGGCGCCGGCGCGTGCCTCTTCATAAACCACGTCCGGGCGCGTCGGAGGATCGCCCTCGACGCCAACCCGAGCGTGGTGACGCACGCCGCGCCCGGCGTGGAGACACTGGTGACCGACGACCTCACGCTGCGGGATATCCCGGACGGAACCATCGGGCACGCCTTCGTCAGCAATTTCCTCGAGCACCTGCCCGACCACCTGGCGGTCCTGGGCCTGCTCGGGGCGCTGTTCCGCAAGCTCACGCCCGGTGGCTCCGTCATGGTCCTGCAACCCAATTTCCGGCTGGCGCCCAGGCGCTACTTCGACTTCGTGGACCATCGGGTGATCCTCACGGACGCGAGCCTGGTCGAAGCGTTGGAGGTGACCGGTTTCGAGATACGCGAGCTTCGGGCGCGGTTCCTTCCCTTCACGAGCAAGTCGGCCTATCCGAGGCGTCCGTGGATGGTGGCCCTCTATCTCCGCGTCCGGCCGGCACAGTGGCTGCTCGGCGCCCAGACGTTCGTGAGGGCGGTGAAGCCGCTGCGGACTTGAGCGCCGCGGTCATCGACGACATGGTCAGCTTCGACGGAGGCACGCGCCTTCGCCAGGGGCTGCTGCGGCCCGACCGTTACCGCGAGCTGGAGGCCCTGCCCGCGGATCAGCCCCGCATCGTGAAGGGCGGCGGGTATTCGTACGCGGCCGCCGGCTTCGGGGGAGGGGGCCTCGTCCAGGATGCGCGCGCCTTCAACCGCATCCTCGCCTTCGACCCGGAGTCGGGCCTCCTGGAATGCGAGGCGGGCACACAGCTCGGGAAGATCTTCGAGCTGGCGGCACCCCTCGGCTGGTTCCTGCCCGTCCAGCCGGGTTATCCGCGGATCACCGTTGGCGGCTGCATCGCCGCCGACGTCCACGGCAAGAACCAGTTCCGGGATGGGACGTTTCGCCGTGTGGTCCGGAGCGTTCGGCTTTACCATCCCCGCCACGGAACGATCCTGCTGGGGTGCGGCGATCCTGACGGTGCCTTCGAGCTGACGTGCGGCGGCCTGGGGCTCACCGGTCATATCCTGAGCGCGCGCTTGCAGCTGGCGAGGCTCGCGGGCAGCCGTGTACGGGTGGCCCGCCGGCGTATCGATCGTTTCGAGGATACGCTGCCGATGCTGCTCGAGCATGCCGGTCAGGCCGACCTCCTCTATACGTGGCACACCTTCACCGCCCGGGGAGAGGGCTTCGGGCGCGGGTTCCTCTACGACGGGCGCTTCATCCCGGACTCGCGGCGCGACGATTCCAGCCCGCCGTCCGTGGTATCCATCGACGCGCGCACCCGCCGGCGGCTGGGGCTGCAGCTCCTGAACCGCGCGACGACCGGAATCTTCAACGGCGCCTACGAGGTCTGGCAGGCGGCGCGGCCGCAGGAGCACGAGACCGACCTCTTCTCGTTCCTGTTCCCCGTGGCGAGGAAGGTGCTGTACTTCGCCCTGTTCGGACGCCGCGGCTTCCACGAGTACCAGATGATCGTGCGCGGCGACACGTTCGGGGATCTCGCCAGGGCGTTGAAGGCGTACCTCGCCCGCCACCGCATCCCGGTGACCCTCGCCTCGTGCAAGCTCTTCGCTGGCTCGACCCGTTACGTGCGTTTCGACGGTGCGGGCCTCTGCCTTGCCCTGGATTTCCCGCGCGGAGAGCCGGGCACCCGCTTCGCCGCGTTCCTGGACGGCCTGATGTGCGAGCTGCGCGGGATTCCCAACATCGTGAAGGACTCGCGGCTGCCGCGCGAGGTCGTGGCCGCGTGCTACCCGGATTACGCGGCCTTTCGCGAGGCCCTGCGCGTCTACGACCCGGCGCGGATCTACCGGTCCGAGGTCTCGGAGCGGCTGGACCTGTGACCTGGGTGATCGTGGGGGCGTCGGCCGGGCTCGGCCGGGCCCTGGCCGAGCACATGGCCCGCGACGGACGCTCCCTCATGCTCGTGGCGCGTGACGAGCGGGACCTCTCTTCGCTGGCGAGCGACCTGGCCGTCCACCACGGCACGCGGGTCCGTTTCCTGGCCCAGGACGCGGATGTGCCGGGGGTGCTGGCGGACCGCCTCCACCAATCGCTCGCCGGCGAGGAGGTCGAAGGCCTCCTTTTCCCGGTGGGCACGATCCACGACGGCGACGACGGCCGGCTGGACCCGGCGCGCGTCCACCAGCTCATCAACGTCAACTTCACCGCCATCGCCTGTGTCATGAGCCGCTTCCTTCCCGTGCTGCTCGCGCAGCGACGGGGCGTGGTGATCGGGTTCGGCTCCATCGCCGCAATCCGCGGACGCGGCCGGAACGTCGTGTACTCGGCGGCGAAGCGCGCGCTCGAGAGCTACTTCGAGAGCCTGAGGCACCTGACGGAGCGCGAGGGCCTCACCATCGCCTTCTACGTGCTCGGATACCTCGACACGGGCCTGGCCTTCGGCCAGAGGCTGCTGCTGCCGCCCGCTCCTCCGGCCGTCGTCGCGGCGCGGGTGTGCCGGCGGCTGCACGACGCGCGAGGCACGCACCACCTGCCGAGGTACTGGGCCGTCCTGGCCGCGGTGCTGCGGGCCGTGCCCTGGTGGCTCTTCAAGCGCTTGAGGTTCTAGCGGTGTCCGCGCCCAAACCGAGGGTCAGCCTCTTCTTTCCCGTATACAGGGACGAGGCCACGGTGGCCCGTGTCGCCGAGAAGGCCCTGGCGGTGCTCGCGGAGCAGGCGGACGACTACGAGGTCATCATCGTCGACGACGGCTCGCCGGACCGGGCCGGCGCGATCGCCGACGAGATCGCGGGCCGCGAGCCCCACGTGCGCGTGATCCACCATCCCCGCAACCTCGGGTACGGCATGGCCCTGCGCAGCGGCTTCGAGGCCGCGCGTTACGAATGGATCTGCTTCACGGACGGGGACGACGAGTACGAGGTGGACGACCTGCGAAAGCTCGTGCGCCTGCGCGACCGGTACGACCTCATCATCACCTTCCGGTACGCGAAGCGCTACAGCGGATGGCGGATCTTCGTCTCCTACGTGTACAACCGCGTGATCCGGCTCCTGTTCCAGACCCCTTACCGTGACGTGAGCTGCGGCCTCAAGCTCGTCCGGAAGGATGTCGTGTCCGAGCTGGACCTCATCTCCACCAGCCCCTTCATCGGGGCCGAGATCGCCATAAGGACGATGCTCAAGGGGTTCCGCGTGGGCGAGGTCGGCATCCAGACGTTCCCGCGCGCGTTCGGCAAGGGATCCTCGACGTCGCTGCCGAACATCCTGGCCACCCTTCGGGACATGCGGAGGGTCTATGCCAACGTGTTCTCGCCGGACTACGACCGGCCGCTGAACCGGTGATCTCGTCGCGAGGTGAGGGCCGTCAGCCCGCGGCCCACACCTGGAGCTTCCGATACCGCACGGCCGGCCAGCGGACCTCCGGGTACCGGGCGCCGTAGCCGGGCAACGCGGGCCGCGCCTCGTCCTCGTTCGTCCACAGCCGATCGTAGTGGACGGCCAGCTCGTGCAGGCCTTTCCGCGGCGGAAGCTCGATCAACGTCCGCTGCCATCCCGCCCCGCCCGGCAGGGTCTGGCGGCCCACCACCTCGCCGTCCATTTCGAAGCTCAGGACCTGCCCGTCCCGCTCCTCGCACCGGCTCTCGGCCACGAGGCGAAGGGCCTCCCCGTTGCCGAGCACGGCCAGGCGCGTCACCGGTCCCAGGGGTACGAGGTCGCCCCGGACGCCGCCCGGGGTCGGACGATTCGTACCCACCGACTGGCCCAGGATCAGCACCCCGGCAAAGGGCGGCGCGCCGTCCTCCGACGCCGTCCCGGTGCGCAGCGGGGCCAGACTCCCCCGCAAGATCCGGTCGCGGCCCCACCGGCCCAACTCGGTCATGCGCAGCCCGCGAAAAACGCCGAAGACGTCTTGCGGGTACCACTGGGTGTCCCAGACGACGAAAGCGTCCCCGTCCACCAGACGCGCCTCCATCTCACGAACAGTGACCGGACGTCCGAAGCGGTGGACGCCCACCCAGTCGAAGAAGACCGCGTGCGGATAGAGCCGTTCCAGGTCCGCGCCGAACGCGCGCCAGGTCACTTCGTGGGCCATGGCGAGGTTCGACTCGACAGTGGAGACGCAGTAGCCCTGCAGGACGCGGGAGGGGCCGAACCGGGCCGCCATGGCCGCCGCTGCCGCGGCACCGGGGCGGACCGCGGCGCGATTCTCCACATACCCGCGGATCAACCAGGCGTGGCGTCCCACGAGCAGCGCGAACACCACGGCGGACGCGATGACCGGGAGCCGGGGCCATGACGGCAGCCTGAGGGTCACCAACCGGTGCGTCAGCGCCACCACGAGGCCGGAGAGGCCCGCCGCGGATATCAGGTGGTGCGGGCCCATGGTCTTGGCCGACTGGACGAGGATCAGGACCTGGATGCCGACCGCCACCAGCAACGCCCGCCGCACCGGCCGGGCCGACGGTGGCGTGCGCCGAAGGACGACCACCGTGGCCAGCGCCGCCAGGGCCATGGCGTACATGACCGCCTCGCCGCGCAGGAACTGGACGAAGACGTCGGCCATCAGCCCGGGATCGACGAAGCCCCCGGGCCCCAGGCCATAGCCTCCCGTTTCGAGGCCGGTGTGGAAGAGCGCGCTCGAAACCCACGCGACCAGGGCGCCGAGGTGCGGCCAGTACGCAGCGATCCCCAAGGCAAAGAAGAGGACCGACCACGCCACGAAGGCCAGGCGGTGGCGGCGCTCCTGCAGCACGAACAGAGGGAGCAGCGCCACCGGCGTGAAGAGCAGCCTGACGGCGACGCCCAGTCCGATCACCGCCCCCGCCGTCAGGGCATCGCGGGCCCGCGTTGCCGGCGGCTCGCGGTCGAGTACGAGCAGGGTCCACGCCGACAGGACGAGGCCAAGGGCCACGAGCAACGGCTCGCACATCACCGTGAGCATCGTGCGGCTGCCGAGCCACGAGGCCAGGGGGGCGGCCTGGGTAGCGGCTGCGCAGGCCAGGCTGCCCGTGAGGCGGTACGCGGCCCAGCCCTGGAGCACATCCGCCAGGAAGAACAGGCAGAGAAGCACGGCGCGGAAGGGCGCCACGAACCGCTCGGGATCGGTCAGGACGTGATCGCGCAGACCGAGCGGCGAGTCGGACAACGCGTGCGTGGCATGCAGGACCCCGGCTCCCAGCACGTACAGCGGGATGCCCGGCAAGTGGCCATCGGCCGGGGAACGTCCCTCCGCCACCAGCAGCGCGTTCAGGACGAAGATGTACGTGGGGTCCGTGCTTCCGCCCATCCAGAGCGGGGTGATGGTGCGCGCGGTTGCGGCGTGCCCCACGGTGATCGCGAGCGGCACGGCGAAAAGCGCGAGCGCCGTCCGCCAGCGCGGCCCGGTCACGGCCCGTTGGATCGTGCCGTCCGCCAGACCTGCAGGCGGCGGTACCGCACGGCCGGCCAGCGCACGTCGTGCTGCTCGTCCGCGTACCCCGGGAAGCGGGGCCGCGACGCGTCGGGGCTCTCGAAGAGGCGGTCGTAGTGGACGTCCACCGCCACCAGCCCGCCCCGAGGCGGCAGGTCCACGGAGAATCGGCGCCAATCGTCGGAGCTGGTGACGTCCTCGCGCCAGACCTCCCGCCCGTCCGCGCGCACACGCAGCGTCTGTCCGCCGCTTCCCACGTATTGGCACTCCGCGACGAGGTGCGCGGGCCCGCCCGTGCCCAGCACCGCCAGCCGGGTGACCGGACCCAGCGGCTCGATGTAGGGCGGGTGGAAGCGATCGAGGCTGGGCCGATCCGATGAGCCCGTGAGGATCAGGAGGCCGGCGAACGGAGGCGCCGTGGCCGCCGTCGCTTCCTCCACCGGGACGAGCCGCGCGCGGGAGAGCTGCTCACGGCGCCAGGAGCCGATGCGTTCCACCACCGCGCCGCGGAACCAGTCCCACGAGTCGTACGGCCACCAGACCGAATCCCACAACACGAACGCGTTCCCGTCCACGAGCCGCGCGTCCAGCTCACCCACAGTCACGGGCCGCCCGAAGAAGTGGAGGCCGGCCCAGTCGTATGAATAGGCGCCCGGGTAGAGGGTGCGCAGCTCGGCGGAAAAGGCGCGTCCCGCCCACTCGTTGGCGAGGGTGAGCGCGGAGGCCACGCTGGAAACGGAGTATCCCTGGAGGAAGCGGTCCCCACCCGCCGCGGCGGCCGCCGCGCGCGCCGCCTCCGCGGCTTGCGGACGGACGGGAGAGCGGCGATCGAGCAAACCCTCCAGCCGCCAGGCTTGGTAGCCAACGGCCGCTACCAGCCAGAGGGCGGCCAGGCCCTTCGGCCACAAAGGCGCGGGCGATG
>Ga0075429_100000928_pt1 | contig 23214 bp, 23 predicted proteins | sample RhiMetdeltSRZDD3_FD_75295 | JGI IMG/M metagenome (GOLD analysis project Ga0075429, IMG submission 75295) | Populus rhizosphere microbial communities from Tennessee, USA - Rhizosphere MetaG P. deltoides SRZDD3 | ecosystem: Host-associated > Plants > Roots > Rhizosphere > Soil | place: USA... | reverse complement strand
TGGGCCTTGCGTTTCACGTCTCGGGCTGGGTGGCCTCCCAGGGGGCCTCCCCGGAGACGGAAAACCCGGGAGTCTCCGGTGAGGCCACCTGGAAGTCCACTTCCCCTACCTGCCCCGGCCCAAGGCCGCTCCCGTCAGGTCAGGCGGGTGTGGCGGTCTCTTTAGCTCAGGCGTCGGGGGCGGGGGCCCTGGCCGTTGCCGGGTGGGGCGTCGCGTTGGGCCGTGGTCTCTATGACCTGGGAGAAGCGGATCACCGTGACCAGGTCCTCCTGGCCGATCTCCCGGCCGTAGATCTGCTCGAGGAAGTGCGTGGTGTCCTCGACGCGGCGGAACTCGGGGTTGTCGTGCTCGATGTCGCGCGGGGAGAGCTCGCGCACCCGCTTCACCTCGACGTCGTCGATCACAGCGGTGAAGACCTTCTCGCGCGGCTCGTGGCGGTAGCCGACCGTGATCCAGACCAGCTGGCCGCGGCGGTACTTGAGGCTCTTGTCCCCGAGCCGGATGGTCGCGGTCTTGCGGCCGCGCTTGAGCTGGTCCACGAAGACCGGGGAGTAGAAGTTGAGGACGTACATGGGCGCAGGTGGAGGCGGCCCCAGTATATGAATACTTCCTTGTGGCGTTAGTCCGTGGCGTTACTCGGTGGCGTCACTCCGCTCGCCAGGCGCGCCGGAACAGCGGCCACAGCGTGAGCGCGATGGCCACCGTGAACGCGTGCGTGAGCATGTCTCCGGGGTCGAACGGGTCTCCCATCGCGGCGTCGAAGCCCTCCACGACCAGGCCCCAGATCAAGGCGTATACGACGAGCGCCGCGGCGATCCGTCTCAATAGATGTACCGGTGCAGCGCCGGCGGGTCGTGGACGACGATCCGGCCGCGGCGGGTCGTGACCACGCCGGCCCGCTGGAGGGTGGCGAGGAACCGGCTGGCCGCCTCCCGCGAGGTGCCTGCGAGCTGCGCCAGGTCGGCCTGCGTGGAGTGGACGACGACCTCCCGCGGCGGGCCGTCCCCGCGTCCCGTTCGGCCGCGGAGCGCGCCCGCGCGCGAGCCGGTCTCCGCCAGCTCGGCCAGCACTCCCGCGACGCGGCTCGAGACCTTCTGGAACGACTGCCGCGCGATCCGCGCGTTCGCCTCCCGCAGCTTCTCGCCGAGCGCGCCGAGCAGCTTCACCGCGATCTCGGGGTGCTCGTTCAGCAGCCGCTTCAGGTCGCCGGCCAGGATCGCGACCGCCTGCATGTCGTCGAGGGCCTCGACGGTCGCGGAGCGCACCTCGCCGCCGAACATCGCGAGCTCGCCGAAGATCTCACCGGGGCCGAGGTTGGTGAGCGTGATCGTGCGCCCGTCCGCGTGCTGGCGCGTCACCCGGGCGCGGCCGCGCTGGAGGATGTAGCAGGTGTCGCCGGGGTCGCCCTCGCGCAGGATGATGGTGCCGGCCTCGTAGCGCCGCGGGACGGCGACCCGCGCGATCTTGTCCAGCTCCTGCGCGGACAGCCCCGAGAAGAGCGGTACCGCCCGCAGCAGCTCTGCCGTCCGCGTCCGGGCGGCCTGTGCGCTTCGCTGTGGGCCTGCCATTTGCAGCAGTATCCATCAGCGCGCGGCTATGAAGCGCGTGCCTGCGCCGGCCCGCCGCGGCTCGCCAGCCGGGGCAGCCACCATGCGGCCAGCCCGAGCACCAGGCCGGCGGCGAGGTTGAAGCTGACGCCGATCACGCCGACCGCGACCGCCACGGCCCACTCGGCGCGTCCCTCGAGGTCCTCCAGCAACCGCACGTGCAGGATTCCGGCCGCTGCCAGCATGCCGGCCAGCACCGGCAGGGGGAACGCGGCCAGGAACGCGGCCAGCCCGGCGCCGAGCGCCAGCGCCAGCACCAGCAGGCCGGCGCCCATCATCAGCGGCGCGCCGGCGGTGCGGGCTCCGAACGACCGATGGGCGGTCAGCCCGCCGGCGCCGTGGCACACCGGCATCCCCCCGGCGAAGCCGGCGAACACGTTCGCGGCGCCGAGCGTGCCGGCCAGCCGCCCGGGGCGGACGGCTTCCGCGCGCGCGCCGAAGTAGCGCCGCGCCGCATCCGCAGTCGCCAGGCACGAGTTCGCGAACGTCAGCGGGATCTGGGGCAGAACGAGCAGCGTGAGCGCGGTCCACAGCGCCGCGGCGTCGATGCCCGGAACCGCAACGCTGGACGGGCCCGCGCGGAGGTCCGGCGCAGCCTCCGCGACCGCGAACGCGAGCCCGACGCCGACCAGCAGGATCGTGACCGGCCGGCGCCGCAGCAGGAGTGCGGCCGCGAGGGCAACGAGCGCCAGCATCGTTGCCACGCCGGGCGACAGCGCCGTGGCCGCGAACGCCTTCGGCGGGTCGGTCACGAGACCCCAGGCGATCTTCAGGAACAGCAGCCCGACCGCGAGCTGCACTCCGCGGATGAGCGGTCGCGGAAACGCGATCGCGGCGCGCTCGAGCAAGCCGCTGCGCGACAGGCCGACGAAGACGATCCCCATCAGGAGCGCGCCCGCGGCGATCACGTCCGGGCCCAGGCCCTTGGCGATCGCGATCGCCCCGAAGGCCTTCAGCGGCTGCACCGGGACCGGCAGCCCGTACACGAAGGCTGCGCCCAGGTACAGGAGCCCCGCGGGCAGCAGCGCCGCCGTCGCGGACAGGCCGTTGGACACGATCAGCACGACCGCGATGGGCACGAGCACGCCCACGTCCGCGATCGCGCCGGCCAGCTCGCGGCGGTCGAAGGCAAACTCGCGGACGGGGTGCTCAGCGACCGCCGCCGCCACGCTCCACCATCACGGACGTGGCCTTCACGGTCGCGGTCGCGTCGACGCCCGGCGCGAGCCCCAGCTCCTCGACCGCGTCACGCGTGATCGCGGCCGTGATGCGGTGCGGGCCGGCCTCGATCTCGACCAGCGCCATCACGCCGTCGCTCTCGACCGAGACGACCTTGCCCGCGAAGCGGTTGCGCGCCGAGAGCGTGTCCCCGGCGCGATGCCGGCGCGGCCGGGAGCCGAGCCGCTCGACCTCGCGGCGGGGCACCCGCCGCTGGTTGCGGTCGTCGCGCACGGCCCGCAGCTTGCCCGCGCGCTCCCAGCGGCGCAGCGTGTCGACGCTCACGCCGATCTCGCGAGCGGCCTCGCCGAGCGTCAGGTCAGGGGAGCGCCGGGGCGGCATGCTGCCCAAGCATTGCATAGGCAGCGTCGTCGCGTGCGGCCGTGCGGCCCGCATCCACCATCTCGTCCAGCCGCGCGAAGTCCAGCATCCCGCAACTGCCCGTGTCGGGCTCGATCAGCACGTCGGCACGGCCGCGGGCGCGTTTGGCCGCGTCGATGCTGCCCAGCACGATCGACCGCGCCAGCGTCTCCTTCAGCGGAGGCAGCGCGGGCTTGCCCCGATGCCGGCGCCGGGGAGGCGGGCGCTCGAACCGGCGCCCGACGTCGACCGCCACGACCGGTCCCTCGGACGTCGCGGCCATCGTCTCGACGGGGAGGCTGTCGAGCACGCCGCCGTCGACCAGCAGCATGCCCTCGCGGGCGCGCGGCGCGAACACTCCGGGGAGGCACATGCTGGCGCCGACCGCCTCTGCGAGGAGGCCGCTGCGGTGCACGACCTGCTCGCCGCTCACGAGGTCGCAGCTGACGCAGAAGAACTCGCGCGGCAGCTCCTCGATGGTCGTGTCGCCGAACGTCCGCACCAGCATTGCGCGCGCCCGCTCGCCGCGCAGCAGCGAGTGCGACGGCACGCCGTAGTCGCCCAGCGGCCGCCGCGCGACGAACTCCTGCCGGCAGCGCTCGTGTATCTCGGCCGGCGACATGCCCATTGCGAACATCGCCCCCACATACGCGCCCATGCTGCAGCCGCCCACGCGGTCGATCACCAGGCCGGCGCGCACGAGCTCCTCCAGCACGCCGATGTGCGCGAGGCCGCGCGCGCCGCCGCTCGACAGCACGAGGCCGATCGAGCGGCCCGCGAGCCGACGCGCAAGCCCGTGCACGCCGGCGTCGTGCCGCAGCCAGTGGACCGCGCGCGGCGCGGCGGCCGCGATCCACTCGGCCGCCAGCGGTGCGCTCACCGGGCCGGTCAGGAGCACGTCGCACCCCGGCGGGCAGGCCGCGCCCGGCGCAGGCGCGCCGTCGGCGACCAGCAGCACGCGGTCGGCCTGGCGCAGCGCAAACGCGCTCCACGGGTCCGCACCGCCCGGATCCGCGGCGAGCATCAGCACGCGATCGTGCTCGCGCTCCGCGCTGTCGAGCGTTGCGTCGCCCCCGCGCTCCTCGTCGAGCAGGGTCACCGTGCCGAGCTGCGCCAGCGCGGAGTGCAGCAGCTCGGCGGCGCGGCGCGCGTCCGCCGAGCCGGTGGCGACGACCGCGATCGTCGCCGGGCGCGGATCGTCGTGGGGCTCGAGGCTGCGGCTGACCCGCAGCTGGCGCCCCAGCTCACGCATCAGGGCGAGCGAGAACCGGGGCTCGTGCGAGAGCAGCTCGGCGAAGTCGGTGCTCGACACACGCAGCAGCTCGCTGTCGCGGCGGGCGCGCACCGCCGCCGAGCGCCGCTCGCGCGTCAGCAGTGCGAGCTCGCCGACCACGGCACCGCGGGTGAGCACCCGCACCACCACCTCGCTCGGCTCCTCGACCACCACCTCCAGCCGGCCGGAGCGCAGCACGAAGAGGCTGTCGCCGGCGTCGCCCTGGCGGAACAGCCACGCGCCCGCGTGTACCCGCACGTGAGTGGCCCGCGCCGCGATCTGCCTGCGCAGCGGCTCGGCGAGCCCCGCGAACATCGGCACGGCGGAGAGGAACTCCGCGTCGGGCGACTGCGCGGGCCGGGCGCGGGGCGGTAGCGGGTACGGCGAAGCCTGAGCGGAGCCTGGCCGCTCTACGTCGATCCTCGAGCCAAGCCGATCAGGCATGGGCAGACCCTATCCCGCCCGTTGCCTGCTGGAAAGGCGCGCGCGCTAAGCCGGCTCGTCCGTGGCGGCCGCGAGCGCGCTGTGGTGGTCCGGGTATGCGTCGAGCCGTATCACCAGGCCGTCACGCAGGTGGGCGAGCTGGCCGAACGGCGTGCGGATCTCGACTCCGCTCGCCTTGCCCTTGACCACCAGCTCACCGAGCAGCAGGACGCGGTCACCCGGCAGCTCCCTGATGTCGAGGTTCTCCGCACGGAACTCCTCCCACACTTCCAGCAGCTCCGTGCGCAGCCAGTTCTCGTACTCGTCGCGGCCGCGGTACACGCGGCCCTCCACGCCCCCCGGGCCGAGCGCCGGCCGCCATTCCACATCCGGGTGCATCAACTCGAGCGCGGCGGCGAAGTCCTGCCGGTTGAACCCCTCCCAGGCCCGGTGCGCGCGCTCGACGTTGTTCACCAGGGCAGCTCGCCCGCGATCTCCGTCAGACGCGGGTTGTTGCGGTCGCGGTCCGAGACGAGCGCTTCCTGCGCCGGCCATGGGATCGCGATGTCCGGGTCGTCCCAGGCGATGCCTCGTTCGGTGGCCTGGTCGTAGTAGCTCGACACCTTGTACGCGACATCGGCCTCCTCGCTGGTCACGCAGAACCCGTGCGCGAAGCCGACCGGGATGAAGATCTGGTGCGCGTTCTCGTCGCTCAGCTCGAACGCCTCGAACTGCCCGTAGGCCGGAGAGTCCCGGCGCAGGTCGACGGCGACGTCGTAGATCGAGCCGCGCGCGACGCGAATCAGCTTCGCCTGGCCCGGCGTCAGCTGGAAGTGCAAGGCGCGAATCGTGCCGCGCACCGACCGCGAGTGGTTGTCCTGCACGAACTCGGCGTCGATCCCGAGGTCGGAGTACTCGTTGCGGCGGTACGTCTCGAAGAAGAACCCGCGGTCATCGGTGATCACCTTGGGCTGCAACAGCACGAGGCCGTCGATGCTGGTGTCCAGCTTCTGGAATCTCAGGAGCGCAGTTCCTGGCCGTACTGGCGCTGGTAGTAGTCGCGGTAGTCGCCCGACCGGATCGGTTCCCACCACCAGTCGTTGCGGCGGTACCAATCGACCGTCGCAGCGATGCCCTCGGTGAACGGGACTTGCGCCTTCCACCCCAGCGCCTCCGTCTTCTCCGAGCTCAGCGAGTAGCGCCGGTCGTGTCCGGGCCGGTCCTTGACGTACTGGATCAGGGACTGGTCCGCGCCCGTGAGCTCGACGATCTTGCGCACCACCTCGATGTTCGGAAGCTCGTCCGGACCACCGATGTTGTACGTCTCGCCCGCATTGCCCGCACGCAGCACGACGTCGATGCCGCGGCAGTGGTCGGTCACGTACAGCCAGTTGCGGACCTGCATGCCGTCTCCGTACACCGGCAGCGGATCCCCGTGCATCGCGTTCAGCACGCAGAGGGGGATGAGTTTCTCCGGATACTGGTATGGCCCGTAGTTGTTGGAGGCGCGGCACACGGTCGCGTTCATGCCGTACGTGTGGCAGTAGGCGGACACGAGCAGGTCCCCTCCGGCCTTCGAAGCAGAGTACGGGGAGGAGGGGGCAAGCGGGCTCTGCTCGGTGAAGGTGCCGTCCTCGATCGACCCGTAGACCTCATCGGTGGACACCTGCAGGTACCGCTCGATGCCGGCGCGACGCGCCTCCTCGAGCAGCACGTACGTCCCGTACACGTCGGTCTGGATGAAGTGCCCGGGCTCCTCGATCGAGCGGTCCACGTGCGACTCGGCGGCGAAGTTGACCACCGCGTCGCACCCCGCCAGCGCCTCGCGCACGACGTCTTCGTCGGCGATGTCGCCCTCCACGAATCGGCTGCGGCCGCCGTCGATCAGGTCCTGGATCGTCTCGATCCGGCCCGCGTAGGTGAGCTTGTCGAGGATGACGACGTCGTCCTCGGGATGCTCCTCCAGCACGAAGCGCGCGAAGTTCGATCCGATGAAGCCCGCGCCGCCGGTGACCAGGAGCCTCACGCGCGCACCTCGCGCTCGGCGCGCTCGGCGAGGTAGTCGGCGAGGCCGTCGTGCCAGTCGGGGAGCGCCACGGGATGCTCCCGTTCGCTCACCAGCACCGAGAACGGCGGCCGCGGCGCGGGGCGCTCGAGCATGTCGCTCGTCATCGAGAGGACCCGGCAGTCGACGCCCGCCTGGTTGAAGATCTCCACGGCGAAGTCGTACCACGAGCACCGCCCCGCGCCCGCCATGTGGTGGATGCCGTAGTCCTCGCCGTCCAGCAGGCGCACCAGGCCCTCGGCGAGGTGGCCCGTGTAGGTCGGGCAGCCGACCTGGTCGCGCACCACCACGACCTCGTCGCGGTCGCGCGCAAGGCCCAGCATCGTCTCCACGAAGTTGCGGCCGTTGACCCCGAACAGCCACGACGAGCGGACGATCCAATGGCGCGGGTTGAAGGCCGCGACCTCCCGCTCGCCGACCAGCTTCGAGCGGCCGTAGGCCGAGATCGGGTTGACGCGGTCCGATTCGACGTAGCCCTCCTCCTTGGTGCCGTCGAACACGTAGTCGGTCGAGGGGTGCACGATCGCCGCGCCCACGGCAGCCGCGGCTGCCGCGACGTTGCCGGCCCCGTCACCGTTGGCGTCCGTCGCCTCGGACTCGTGCTCCTCCGCGGCATCGACGTTGGTCCAGGCCGCGCAGTTGATCACCGCCTTCGGGTAGTGCTCGATCAACGCCTGCTCGACCGCCTTGCGGTCGCAGATGTCGAGGTCCGAGCGCGCGAGCACGACGGTCTGGTGGCCGACCTCGCGCGCGGCGCGCTCGACGTCGCGCCCGAGCATCCCTGCTCCACCCGTGATCAGGACTTTCAATGGAGCTGGATCTCCGAGTTGTCGCCGACCATGAAACGGTACGCCTTGGGCAGCGAGTTGGAGCGCGTCAGCTTCACGTTGCGCCCGATCAAGCTCGCCTCCATGCGGTAGGAGAGGTCGCTGATCTGGGCCCCGGAGAGCACGATGGAGTGCTCCACCTCGGAGCGCTCGATCGTCACGTCGGCGTCGATCGCCGAATACGGCCCCACGTAGGAGTCGACGATCCTGCTGTTCGCGCCGATGATCGTCGGCCCCCGCACGGTCGCGCGCTCGAGATGCGCGCCGGCCTCGATCACGACCTTGCCCTCCACCCGCGAGTCGATCAGCTCGCCCTCGGTGCGCGGCACGAGGTCCTCGAGGATCAGCCGGTTTGCCTCCAGCAGGTCGTCCAGCTGTCCCATGTCCTTCCACCACCCGCGCACGATGTGCGGCTCGACCCGCAGCCCCGCGTCGACGAGAGTCTGGATCGCATCGGTGATCTCCAGCTCGTCCCGCCAGGAAGGCTTGATCGAGCGCGCGGCGTCGAAGATCGACGGCTTGAACATGTAGATGCCGACCAGCGCGAGGTCGGAGGGCGGGTCCTTGGGCTTCTCGACCAGCCGCTTGATGCGCTCGCCGTCGAGCTCCGCGACGCCGTAGTTCTCCGGGTCGGGCACCGGTGTCAGCAGGATGAGGGCATCCGGGTCGTTGGTCCGGAACGCCTCGACCAGCTCGACGAGGCCCGACTTCAGCAGGTTGTCGCCGAGGTACATGACGAAGGGCGAGTCGCCCAGGTACTCCTCGGCCGTCAGCACGGCGTGCGCAAGGCCCTTCGGCTCGTCCTGCTCTATATACGTGATCTCCACGCCGAACTGGGAGCCGTCACCGGCGGCGGCGCGGATCTCATCGCCCGTCTCGGGCGCGATGATGATCCCGATCTGGCGGATGCCCGCGGCGGCCATCGCCTCGAGCCCGTAGAAGAGCACGGGCTTGTTGGCCACGGGGACGAGCTGCTTGGCGCTCGTATGCGTGATGGGGCGCAGGCGAGTGCCCTTCCCCCCGGATAGAACCAGGCCTTTCAGGTCTTGCATCGGTCGGGAGCGTATCGGTCACCCGGCTGGGTAGGGTCCGGGGCCGTGCTCGACGCGGTCGTGATCGGTGCGGGCCACAACGGCCTCGTCGCCGCGGCGTATCTGGCCCGCGCGGGTCTGAGCGTCGAGGTGTTCGAGCGGCGCGATGTCGTGGGCGGCGCGTGTGTCACCGAGGAGCTGTGGCCCGGTGTGCGCGCCTCGCCGGGCGCCTACACGCTCTCGCTGCTGCGGCCCGAAATCGCCCGCGACCTCGATCTCGCGGGGCATGGATTGGAGGTCGAGGTCCACGAGCCGTACCTGTTCGCGCCGTTTCCCGACGGGCGCAAGGTCGTGACGTGGTCGGCCCGCGAGCGCACGCGGGCGCAGCTCGAGCGGGACTGGTCGCGCGCGGACGCCGACGGCTATGCGGCCTGGAGCGAGCGCTGGGAGCGCGCCGCAGCCCGGGCGCGGCCCCTGCTGCTCGAGCCGCCCGACCGCGAGCGCTGGCTGGAGGCAATCGGCCCCGAGCTGCTCGAGGGCTCGATCGCCGACGACCTGGCGGGCATCCCGTCCGCGGAGGTGCGCGTGCCCTTCGCGATCCAGGGCCTGATCGGGACACTGGCCGGCCCAGGCGATCCGGGCACCGCTTTCGTCGGCTTCTATCACGACCTCGGCGAGGCGGCCGGGGTTCCGGGCGCGTGGGGCTACGCGCGCGGCGGCATGGGCGCGGTGACCGCGGCGCTGCGCGCGGCCGCCGCGGCGGCGGGCGCGCGCGTGCACGTCGACATGCCGGTCGAGCGGGTGCTGGTCGAGGCGGGAGAGGCACGCGGAATCGTGCTGGAGGACGGCCGCGACGTGCCTGCGCGAGCAGTGCTGTCCAACGCCGACCCGCGGCGCACATCGGCGCTCGCGGGCCTCGCGGCCCCGGGTGACTGGCGCCAGGACGGCCCGGTCGTGAAGGTGATGCTGCTGCTCGACGGCCTTCCCGACTTCACGAGCTGGCCCGGCCCGGAGCCCTGGGCCGGGACGATCGACATCGGATTCACGCTCGCCGACCTCGAGGCGGCTGCCGCCGCGGCCCGCGCCGGCCGGCCCGCCGCGCGTCCCTGGATCGAGGCGGCCTGCCAGACCGCCGCCGACGACACGCTGGCACCGCCGGGACGGCACGTGCTGTCGCTCTTCTGCCAGTGCTTTCCGGTCGATGCCGACGCCGAGTCGGCCGCCGACGGCGCGATCGCCCGTTTCGCGGAAGTCTGCCCACAGCTTCCCGATCGCATCGTCGACCGGCTCGCCCTCGGCCCGCGCGAGCTCGAGGCGCGGTTCGGCCTCACCGGCGGCCACATCTTCCACGGCGAGATGCTGGGCGACCAGTTGCTGGAGCGCCGCTTTCCGGCTCGTCGCTTCGGCGGGATCGAAGGTCTCTACCTGGCGGGCTCCGGCGCACATCCCGGCGGCGCCGTCACCGGCGCGCCGGGTTACCTTGCCGCGCGTGCGGTGCTGGCGGATCGCCGCGCCATCGGGTGAGAGCATCTGGGGCTGTAGTACGACCTCAACTGCTGTCACCCCGCAAGAGGGTGCGGGTGGGAGCGCCGGTCAGTAGACGCCTGCGCCCAGCTTCGAGTGGTCCCAGGTGACCGTCTCGACCACTTCGAAGCGAATCGCGACCCGCTTCACGGCCTGCCCGCGCAACGCGTCACGCATTCCCTCCGCGCCGGGCTGCGTGCCCTGGTACTTCGCGAACAGCTCCTCGGCGAAGTCGATGACCTTGTCGGTGTCGCGCTCGATGTGGGCGCGCGTCTTGAGCATCACGCCCTTCAGCTCCGAGTACTCGTCGCCCGACTCGAACAACACGGTCGCGCGGTCGTCGCGCTCGAGGTTCTTCACCTTCTGCGACTTCGCGTACGTCCAGGCCCACGGGTCCGTGCCGCGCATCACGTACCACAGCGCGGTCAGATGAGGCCAGCCGTCCGCTCCGAGGGAGGCGATGTTCATCACGCGCTCGCCGGCGAGAAACTCCGCCACCTCCTCGGGAGTCAGCTTGATCTGGTCGCGCTTGCTCGGCACGGCGTCCTCAGGCGGGATCGATGCGCAGCCGCTTCGCGCCGCCGGCCGCGCGCACCTCGTGCTCCTCGAAGTAGACGGGGTTGGTCTTGCCGGTGCGCCAGCCCTCGATCATGTCGTCGTAGTGTTGCGAGCCCGGCTGGCCGGACTGCCCTGTCGTGAGCTGCCAGCGCGACCGCGCCGGATCGCCGAGGTCGGCGAGCATCCGGTACACGGGACCCCACACGCCCTTGAACGGCTCCGTCGGCAGGTAGCCGATCTGCGTGACCGTCTCGCTGGCGCCGCCGGCCTCCACCGAGCGGTTGAAGATGCGGCGGAACAGCGGGTTCGCCGCGCCGAACGGATGCACGAACTCGACATCGTGGACCCGCCCCCAGCGCCACCTGGACTGATCGCGGCCGAACCGCTCCTCGAGGCCGTCGAGCGCCTTCTCGAGCGCCTCGAGCGCGACCTCGTCCCACGAGCGCCCGCCGAACCATGCCGGATCCGCCTCGTCCCACATCGTCAGCAGTCGCTCCTGGAATCGCCATGGCGAGGAGACGACCTCGAACAAGGCCACGCCGGACTTGTTCAGCCAGCGCTCGACAAGGGCGTCGTCCTGCACGGCGGCGCGCGCCACGGCCTCCGCGAACACGACCGTGAACGCATGGAAGATCGTGCCCGCCACGGTGTCCGCGTCGAGATTGCCGTCCCAGCTCTTGAGCCGCTCGATCGCGCGCACCTCGCGCTGGTGCGGAGGGTGCAGGCGCGACAACCGATGCACGGTCTCCACCCCGGGGAAGGAGAAGAAGTCGTGCTGCATGCGCTCGAAGTCGGCCAGCGAGTGGCGCTCGCGCTCGCCCAGCAGCTCCTCGATGCGGCGCGCGCGGTAGCCGGTCATCCACTCCGAGGTGATGTGATGCGGGTAGTCGTCGCCGACGATTCGGTTGTTCGCGGTGACGAGGAAGCCCTGCGGCGGGTTCACGGTGCGTGGCAGCTCGTCGTAGGGGATCGTCCCGTCCCACTCGAACTCGCCGGTCCAGCCGGGTTTGGGCAGGTCGGCCACGCCGCCCTTGCGCCGCGGGATCCTGCCGGCGAGCTGGTAGCCGATGTTGCCCTCGCGGTCGGCCCACAGCAGGTTGAGCGGCGGCACGTGATGGCTCCCGGCAGCTTCGATCACGTCCTGGCCCGTGCGCGCCGTGCTGAGCCTGTAACCCGAGTCGGTCAGCTGCGGATAGTGCAGCCCCATCCAGGAAAGCGCGATCGGCTCCGAGGCGCCCAACGCATCACTGACGATCGGGCCATGGTGAGTGACCATCACGTCGAGCGCCTCCGCCGTGCCGCGGCCCTTGACCTGGATCTCCTCGCGGACCACCCCGGCCATGTGCCACTCGCCCTCGAACTCGTACATGCGCGGGTCGTCCGGGTTCAGGCGCTCCACGAACAGGTCCTGGGTATCGGCCATCACGTTCGTGAAGCCCCAAGCCGTGTAGCGGGTCTGCCCGAAAACCGGGAACGGGTTGGTCGGCAGCGTGGCGCCGCGCACGCGGTAGTCGTCGCAGGCGAGATCGGCCTCGTACCAGAGGTCGGGGATCGTCGTGGTCAGGTGGGGATCGCAGGCGAGCAGCGGCCGGCCGGTCACCGAGCGCTCCCCCGACACGACCCAGTTGTTCGAGCCCGTCGCGTGCATCCCGAGCCCGAGCGACTCCTTCACCGCCGCGATCTGCGCCGCAATGTCGACGCCGTCGCCGGCGTACACGTCGCCCGGCGACGTGACCACCGGATTGGCGCGCGGGTACTGCGGCTCGAGCCGCGCCGCCCGCTCCGGCCCGGCGGCGCGCACGAGGTCCGCGCGCAGCAACTCCATCTCCCAGTTCGTGGAGAGGCCGAACCCCATCAGCTTCGCGGACGCCAGCAGGTCCACGACGGTCCACGGCTCCGGCTCGAGCCGCGCGAGCTGGAACTCGATCGGCAGAGCGCCGGCCAGGTCGATCGCCGCGTTGATGCCCGCGACGTACGCGCCCGCCAGCGGCGCGACCGTCGCGTCGACCTCGCGCGCCTCGCGCTCGGCGACGCGCCGCATGCCGATCGTGCGCATCAGGCGGTCGGCGGGAAGCGTGTCGGGGCCGGCGAACTCGGACAGCCGGCCTGCCGTCGCGCGGCGGAAGAACTCCAGCTGCCACAGCCGGTCCTGGCCGTGGCAGAACCCGAGCGCGAAGCACAGGTCGTGCGGCGTGCGGGAGGAGACGTGCGGAACGCCGAACCGATCGCGCACGATCTCCAGCGGCGCGTCCACGCCGCGGAGCGTGAGGCGCCCGGCGGTCTTCGGCAGCGGGCGCCGGAAGAGCTGGAACCACGCTCCGGCCCCCGCCAGCGCGGCGAGCGCCCCGGTGCCGGCGAAGGTGCGGGTGAGGGGGGTGCCGACCATCCGGCCGATTCTCTCAGGTGACGGCGAGCGGCGAGGGTGCAAATCATCCGTTTGGACGATGTTCCGGAACGGCCGGCGGTCTAGCTTTGCGCCATGACACGCGTCGGTCGGGTTCCCAATGGAGGGGCGAGCCCGCTGCTCGACTACCTCCCTCACGTCTACGGGGCCGCGCTGGCGGCAGCGGGCGAGGAAGAGGCGGCCTGCGCCGTCACGCAGCAGGTTTTCCAGGGGCCCATCGCGGGCACCGACAGGCACTGCCAGGATCCCCGCTGCCTCGTGGAGCAGGCGATCTGCCTGGCCATGCGCACGTCGCCGGCGCGCCCGTTCGACGCGATGTCGCCGCAGGATCGCGAGGCGGTGGCGCTCGCGCGGCTGGCCGGCTACTCGGTGGACGAGATCGCGCTCACGCTCGAGATCGCGCCCGTCGAGGCGAAGCGACGCCTGCGCGCCGGGCTCGAGGCCGTCGCGCTGGAGTCTCAGGCGCTGGCGTCGTGAGCGTGCCGGGCGGCGAACGCGGCCGCCTCGGCGCGATTGCGGAACTGCAGCTTCTCGAGCACGTGGCGAACGTGCGTCTTGACGGTGGCCTCGCTGATCACGAGCCGGTCCGCGATCTCGCGGTTGCGAAGGCCGTCCGCCAGCAGGAGCAGCACCTCGCGCTCCCGCTCGCTGAGCGCCTCGAACGGGTCGGCGGCGGCGTGGCGTGAATCGCCGCCGAAGTCGGTCAGCAGCGCACCGGCCAGCTTCGGCGCGATCGTCGGCTCGCCGCGGCCCGCGCCGAGCACCGCATCGACCAGCTCGTTCGGCGGCATGTCCTTCAGCAGGTAGCCGGAGGCGCCGACCCGCAGCGCGGCGTACAGGTCGGGCTCGTGCTCGGAGACGGTGAGGATCAGGACCGCGATCTCCGGATGCTGCTGCCGTAGCACCGCGCAGGCCTCGATGCCGCGGAGCACCGGCATGTTGATGTCGAGCACGACCACGTCGGGACGGCGCCGTTCGGCCAGGGACAGGGCGTCGCGGCCATCCTTGGCCAGTCCGACCACCTCGATGCGCTCGTCGGCTGCGAGCAGTGCGGCAGTGCCCTCGCGCATCAGGCGGTGGTCGTCGGCGATCAGGACCTTGACCGGGCCGGCCATGGCGGAAGTATCGTAGGCAGGTGGAGGCTGGAAGGGAGATCGCGGCTGCGCCGGGAGCAGGCGGAGCTGCGCACCGGCTCCCTCCCGAGGTGTTGGCCGGCCTGGGGGCGATCGGTCGCGTGTCGCGCGCGCTGGTGGGCTCCGGCACCCTGGCCGAGCTGTCCGAGCGCGCGCTCGGCGAGATGCGCGAAGCGCTGGCCCTCGACGTCGCGGTCCTCTACCTGCCCGCCGTGGAGGGCGTGCGCAAGCTGCGGCGCTACGTCACGTCCACCCGCCCGGCGGCGGCGACGTCGGTGACCGACGAGCTGTCCTTCGACGAGGAGGCGTGGCGGCTCGCGGTCGCGAGCGGCCTGCCGCTCCTGTTCCACGAACAGGGCAGCTGGCTGGCGGCAAACCCGTTCGACCCTCCCGCCTCGTCGTGGCTGGTGCTCCCCTTGGTCTCGGGCGGTGCGACGCTCGGCGTCGTCGCGGCCGCGACACGCGAGCCGCTCGTGCTCGATCCGGTCGGCGCCAACGTGCTGGCGCTGCTCGGCGACCTCCTGACCGCGGGGATCGCCACGGCCCGGCTGCGCCAGGAGGTGCAGCGCACCGAGATCGAACGGGAGCGGATGCGGCTCGCCGCGGAGGTGCACGACGGGCTCGCCCAGGACCTCGCGCTCGCCACCCGCGAGCTGAAGATGCTGGACTCGGGCGTCTCCGGCCGGCTGCGAGACGAGAGCTGGTCCCGGCTGCGGGAGGCGGTCGCCTCGGCGCATCGGGTCGTGCGGGCGCGTCTCGAGGACCTCACCGTGTCCGTGCCGCTGGGCGGCATCGGCCCGGCGATCCAGCAGATCTGCGCGAATTTCTCCAAGCGCGGCGTGCCGGTCGAGTTCACCGCTCGCGGGCCGGCGCTCGAGATCCCCCCGGACCGCACCGCGGTGGCGGTGCGCGTGGCGACCGAGGCGCTCTCGAATGCGGAGCGCCACGCCGGTGCGACACACGTGCGGGTCTCGCTCACGGTCGAGGAGGAGCGGCTCACGGTGACGGTCGAGGACGACGGCTTGGGGTTCGCCGCAGACGATGTCGACGGGCCCGGCGAGGGTCATTTCGGGCTCACGCTGATGCGCGAGCGCGCGCATTCCGTCAATGCCGTGCTGGATCTCGAATCCGCGCCCGGCGCGGGAACGCGCGTGCGGCTGCAGCTGCCGCTGGCGGCTGGTTAGGGTAGCCCCGGAATGTTCGAGAGCGTTCTTTCCCCGGCGGTCGAAAGCGGCTCGTGCCACCTCGCCGTGCTGTTGAAGACCGACGCCGAGCTGTACTCGGTGCTCGCGTCGTTCTACGCCCTGGGCGCGAAGCGCAACGGCTGGCTTGCGCACCGGGCCGTCCCGGGAGAGGCCGACCGCGACCGCGAGCGACTCACGGCCCATGGCCTGGCCGTTGTGGCACTCGAGGCGGAGGACCGGCTGGCGGTCGTGGAGATCGACCCCGCCGAGCCGCCGGAGCGATACACCGATCGCTGGGAGGACGAGATGGAGCGTGCGCTCGAGCGCGGCCTGACGGGGCTCTGGTACTCGCGCTTCGCGATCGGACCGGACGAGGGCGTCTACGCGCGGGTGGTCGAGTTCGAGCGCGCGTGGGAGTCGTCCTTCCACCAGCGGCCGGCCGTGACTCTGTGCCCGTACGTCGTGGGCGAGCTCTCCGGCTCCGCCGCCATGGACCGGCTCGCCTCGGTGTCGGAGCACCACGACGGCGTGCTCGTCGCGGGCGGCGCCGAGAACGAGTTCACGCTGTTCAAGCCTGAATAGCCATCCCGCCCCGCGCCGGCGAGGCGGGATGGACGCTGCTCAGCGGACCTTGAAGCTGCCCCTCATGTCGTCGGAGTGGGGATCGCACACGTAGCGGTACGTCCCCTTCCGGAGCCTGAGCGTGACGGACTTCGTGCCCTCGAAGGACACCCCTGTGATGCGCCGGTTCACGCCGGGCCCCCGGATGTGGAAGTTGTGGGAGTCCGACCGATCCGTGATGCGGAACCGGTGCGAGCCTGCGTTCAGCGACTTCACCGTCTTGCCGCCTGACTTCAGGGAGATCGTGAAGCCGGGCCCCACTCTTCCGCTGAGCGTCTTCGCAAGCGCGGAGTTGACCCCGATCAACGCCACCAGGGCGAAGACGGCGGCCAGCGCCACTGCCGACCTGCGAAATCGTGTGATCCTCATCGTGCCCTCCTGGATCGAGGCTGGGTCACTGCCGTGATCCTAGGGGCACGGGACCGGCTGGACGCCGGTTCCGGTTACGCCGCGGCCTTGGTGCGCCGGCGCTTGCCGGCCAGCGCCTTCGCGGCGTCGTGCACCTCGGCCCGCGCGTCGGCGGGCTCGAGCACGGCGGCGTCGCCCGCCTCCTTCAGCACCTCGCGCACGAGCCACTGGACGCCGGCGAACGGAAGCTCCACGATCAGCGCGCCGTCCGCCAGCTCCTCGGACACGGCGCGGCGCTCGCGCTCCCAGCGCGCCCGCTCCGGCGAGACCCACACGCGTGCGACCCGGGACGCGGGCACCGCGCCGGTGCGCGGCCAGCCTTCGAGGTCGGCGGTGGGGTCGACCTCGGGCCGCGGCGTGAAGGTCTTGCGCGACAGCTTCGCGCGCTTGATGCGGTCGAGGCGGAAGTGGCGGGTCGCCTGGCGGTCGAGGTCGTAGCTGAAGACGTACCACCCCTCCTTGCCGTTGATCAGCGCGTAGGGCTCGACCGTGCGCTCGGTGAACTCGTCCTCGTTCTCCTTGTAGTACTCGATCCCCACCAGGCGGCTCTCGACGATGCCGCGGTTGATCGTGCGCGACATCTCCTCGTCGTCACCGACGGGCGGCGCGATCTGGAGGCCCTCGTGCGACGGGTCGTCGCCGAGCGCGCTCACGATCTTCTGTCGTGCCGATGCCAGGCTGCCCTCGGGCAGGTGGTCGCCGAGCAGGTCGATCGCGGCGACGAGAGCCTTGGCCTCCAGCGGCAACAGACGCGCGGGTCGCGCGAAGTTGTCGCTGTAGGGCTCGGGGTCGACGTCGATCTCCTCGCCCTGGATCTCGGCGTACAGGACGTAGCTGCCGCCGCCGAAGTTGACCACGTTCAGCACGTCGAGGTCCTCGCGCAGCTCTTCCTCGGTGATCTGGAGCCGCTCGCGCACGTCGGCCACGCGAGGCTTCGCGTCGCCGCGCGCGGACTGGATCAGGATGCCCGCCAGCGCGACCAGGCGGGCAAAGCGCTCCGGGCGGATCACCGTCTCGCCCTGGCCGTCGCGGTCGGGCGCCTGGTGCCCGTTCGCCGACGCGTCCTCCGTGCGGCGGCGGCGGGCGGGCTCCGCGACGAAGTCCGGGTGCTCGTCCGCGTGCCGCTCGAGGATCGTCATCAGCCGCTCGGCGGTCTCGTCCACCAGCTCCGACGGCTCCAGCAGGCGGGCGTGCTCGCCCAGGCCCAGCACCCACGAGACCAGCTGGCGGGGCTGCGCGAACTCGGTCGTGAAGACGGCGCCCGGGCCGGGCACCCGGCGTGAGCCGGCACGCCACTGGCTGCCCGACTGCGTGACCGGCGTGAACTCGCCGTACTGGCCGAAGTCGCGCTCGACCAGCCATGCGATGCGCTCCGAGATCCACACCTGCGCGGTCGCCTCGGGCTCGCCCAGCTGCCAGTCCGCGCGGCGCGCGTAGGCCCACGGGTCGAAGTCCTCGGGCGTCGTGAAGTCGTGCTCGGCCTTGCTCGCGTAGGAGACCTTGTCGGTGATGCGCGACAGGCGGAAGACGCGCATCGCGCCACGCTCGTGCGAGTGCCCCACGAGGTAGAACTGCCCGCCCTGGTAGAGCAGGTGGTACGGGTCGACCTTGCGCTTGCTCTGCGCGTCGCGCTCGATCGAGTAGTACTCGAACTCGATCGTCTTGCGCCGCGAGATCGCGGTCTCGACCTTGGCCAGGCGCTGCGAGAGCTCGCGCCCCCCGGCCGAGGCCGTGACGGCGACGGCCACCTGATGCCGGCCGCCGGAGCCGAGGGGGCTGGGCCGGCCCCACGAGAGCTGCTGGAGCGCCAGCCGCAACGGCTCCGCGTACGCGAAGCGGCCGTCGAGCAGCGCCAGCGAAGTCTGCAGCGCGGCCAGCTCGCCGTCCGAGAACTCGATCGGCGGCAGGTAGAAGTTCTCCGGCGGCAGGGTGTAGAGCTCGGCTTCGAAGTAGCCCTCCGGCGGCTTCTCGACCTTCAGGTCGATGCCGAGCGCCTCGAGCTCCGCGCGGTCGGCGTAGAAGCGCCGCGCGAACGCGTCGTCGTTCATCTCGCTGTAGCCCTCGACGTCCTGCTTGATCTCGAGGGCGGACACCGGCCGGCGCTCCGCCATCAGGAACGAGATCAAGGACAGCTGCCGGATTAGCTTCTCGGTGTCTTTTGCCATGCGTGGACTCTCCCCTCGGGACCCTTCGGAGCAGGATAGACAGTCAACCCTGAGCGGCTTCAGGGGTGGAAGTACCGAGAAGGCCGATTTTGCGCGAAGGTTCGCGTATGGCGACGCGCAGCTCCACCTGGACGGCCGCCCCGGAGGAGGCGCCGGCCGTCGCGCGCCTGCTGCGCGAGTTCCGCGACTGGTGGGGCGGCTCCGAGCCTCCGGAGGACCAGATGCTCGCAAGCGTGCGGCGGATCATGGCCGGCGGGGACGGCGAGTATCTGCTCGGTGCGGCGGCTCCCGGTGAGGAGCCGCGCGGGGTCTGCCAGATCCGCTTTCGCTGGTGCGTGTGGAAGAGCGCCGAGGACTGCTGGCTGGAGGACCTCTACGTGCAGGAGGAGGCCCGCCGCGGCGGGCTCGGCCGCGCCCTGGTCGAGGCGGCAGTGGAGCGTGCCCGGTTGCGCGGCTGCCGGCGAATCGACCTGGACGTGAACGAGGACAACCGCCCGGCGCAGGCCCTGTACGCGGCCTGCGGCTTCAGCTTCGAGCCCAAGCCGCCCGGGCGCACCCTGTACGTGGCTCGCTCCCTGGGCTAGCCGGCCCGCAGCGGGGGTCATGCAAACCGGCGCTCGTGCCGATCAATCCATGACGTCCCGTCACGGGGCGAGACCATGTCCGCTCACACAGCCATAGTCGGGCGGCTGACCGCCGCGCTTCCTGCCGGTCGCACGCTTCCCGAAGATGTCTGGGGGCGCCGCCACGCAGCGCTGCTGACCCTGCTCTGGCTGCACGTCGTCGGCATCACGCTGTTCGCCTGGCTGCGCGGCTACAACCTCCTGCACTCGCTCGAGCATGGCGCCCCGCTCGTCCTGTTCGCCGTGATGGCGATGGTCGCGAAGCACAATCGGCGCGCCGCCGCGGCCTTCGTGTCCCTGGGGCTGATCACGTCGTCGGCCCTGCTCGTCCACAGCTGGGACGGGGTGATCGAGGCGCACTTCCACTTCTTCGTGATGATCGCCCTGCTGGCGCTGTACGAGGACTGGTTCCCCTTCCTGCTGGCGGCTGCGTACGTGGTGCTGCACCACGGCGTGACGGGCGTCGTCGATCCGGGCGGTGTCTTCAACCATCCCGACGCGGTTCGCCACCCGTGGAAGTGGGCGGCGATCCACGGCGGCTTCGTCGCCGCGGCGGGCACGGCCAGCGTGGTGACGTGGCGCCTGAACGAGAACGTCCGCGCCGAGACGCAGAGCGCCTACCGCCAGGCCCGGGAGAGCGAGGAACGGTTCAAGAGCGCGTTCAGCGACGCCCCCATCGGCATGGTGCTGGAGAGCATCCAGCCCGACAGCGCGGGCCGCTTCCTCCAGGTGAACCGCGCCATGTGCGAGCTGACCGGCTACTCGGAGGAGCAGCTCGTCGGCAAGCACTTCGCCGACATCACCCATCCCGGCGACGTCGAAGAGAGCGTCGCCCTGGAGCAACGCCTGCTGGCCGGGGAGCTGTCCAACTACGAGCTCGCCAAGCGCTACCTCAGCGCGGCTGGAGAGACCGTCTGGGTCCAGGCCCATGTGTCGCTCGTCTACGACGACAACGGGCTGCCGGTCTATGCCATCGGGCAGGTGCAGGACATCACCGAGCGCAAGCGGGCCGAGGAGTCGATTCGTGAGAGCGGCAGGCAGCTCGCGGAAGCGCAGAAGCTGGCTCAGCTGGGAAGCTGGGAGTGGGACATCGCGAGCGGCGAGGTCACCTGGAGCGAGGAGCTCTACCGGATCCTGGGCCTCGATCCCGAGACCGACGTGCCGAGCTACTCGACCCTGTTCGAACGGGTGCACCCCGACGAGCGACGCAAGGCGGAGGCCATCGTCGACCGGTCGCTGGCGCGCCGCGAGCCGTTCCACGAGGAGATGCAGATCGTGCGCCCGGACGAGTCGGTCCGCATCATCGACACGCACGGCGAGGTGATGCTGGGCTCCGATGAGCGCCCCGCCAAGCTGGTCGGCACGGTCCAGGACGTGACGGAGCGCAGGATGGTGGAGCGCAAGCTCGCCCTCCAGGAGGAGGCGGAGAAGGAGTACCGCGCGCGCAGCGACTTCCTGTCTCGCATCAGCCACGAGCTGCGCACCCCGCTGAACTCCATCCTCGGCTTCGCCCAGCTGATGGCGATGGACGAGCTGGACGAGATCCAGCGCGAGAACGTCGGCCTGATCATCAAGGGCGGCAACCACCTGCTCCAGCTCATCAACGAGGTGCTCGAGATCTCGCGCATCGAGGCGGGCACCATGACGGTCTCCCTCGAGCCCGTGCACGTCGGCACCACCGTCGCCGAGGTCGTGGACCTGCTCGAGCCTCTCGCTGCCCAGCAGGGCGTCACCCTGCGCAACGAGGTGCCGCACGATGGCGAGGAGCACGTGCAGGCAGACGCGCAGCGTCTCAAGCAGGTGCTCCTGAACCTCGTCTCGAACGCGCTCAAGTACAACAAGCCGAACGGGTCCGTGTGCATCGCGCTGGAGCCGCCGTCGGCGGAGCGCACCCTGATCCGCGTGAGCGACACCGGCTACGGCATCTCCGAGGAAAACCAGGCCAAGCTCTTCACCCCGTTCGACCGCCTCGGGGCGGACGAGACCGGGATCGAGGGGACCGGCCTCGGGCTGGCGCTCTCGAAGCTCCTCACCGAGGCGATGGGCGGCTCGCTCGCCTTCGAGAGCGAGGAGGGGAAGGGCAGCACTTTCACGGTCGGCCTGGCTGCGGCCGAGGCCCAGGCGGCGGACGAGGCGGGCGAGCAGGCGGCGCCGGCTGCCGCCGCGAATGGTGCCGCGGAGACGGAGACCGTGCTCTACGTGGAGGACAACAAGTCGAACCTGCGCCTGGTCGAGCGCATCCTCGCGAAGCGGCCGCACGTGAAGCTGCTGGCCGCGATGGACGGCCCGCTCGGCGTGGAGCTGGCGCGCCAGCACGAGCCCGCCCTGATCCTGCTCGACCTGCACCTTCCCGGCATGGACGGCGAGGAGGTGCTGAAGCACCTCAAGGCCGACGAGCGCACCTCTGACATTCCCGTCGTCGTGGTCAGCGCGGACGCCACGAACTCGCGCGTGGAGCGGCTGCTGGCCGGCGGCGCCGAGGCCTTCCTGACGAAGCCCCTGCAGGTCACCCGCTTCATGAGCCTCGTGGACGCGACGCTCGAGGAAAAGGCCGCCGCTTGACGGTCTCGAATGCAGCGCTCAAGCGGGCGCGCATCCTGATCGTCGACGACGAGCCGGCCAACGTCCTGCTGCTCGAGCGGCTGCTGGAGCGGGCCGGCTACGAGAACTTCGTGAGCGTCACGGACTCGGCGCAGGTGCTCGCGCTGTGCACGCAGCGGCCGCCCGACCTGGTGCTGCTGGACCTGCACATGCCGACCCCGGACGGCTTCGAGGTGATGCGCCAGCTGGACCCGTGGATCAGCCAGGGCGCGCTGGCGGTGATCGTGTTGACCGCCGACACGACGCGGGAGGTCAGGCAGGCCGCCCTGTCAGGCGGTGCGAAAGACTTCCTCGTGAAGCCGCTTGACGCGATAGAGGTCCTGCTGCGGATCAAGAACCAGCTCGAAACGAGGTTGCTCCACGTGGAGCTGCGCCGGCAGGCGCTGGCCCTCGAGCAGCGCGTCTACGAGCAGCACGAGGATCTCGACGAGGCGCGCCTCGAGATGCTGCAGCGACTGGCGCGCGCATCGGAGTATCGCGATGACGACACCGGCGAGCACACTCAGCGCGTGGGACAGACCTCGGCGCTGGTCGCACGGGCGCTCGACCTGTCGGAGGAGGACGTCACGATCATCCGTCACGCCGCGACGCTCCACGACCTGGGCAAGATCGCCGTGCCCGACAGGGTCCTGCTGAAGCCGGGCAGCCTCGACGAGCATGAGCTCGAGGCGATGCGCAAGCACGTGCGCATGGGTGCGGACATGCTCGCGAACAGCCGCTCGCCGCTGCTCCAGGTGGCGGAGAGCATCGCGCTCACCCACCACGAGTGGTGGGACGGCAGCGGGTACCTCTCCGGCCTGCGCGGCGACGAGATCCCGCTCCCCGGCCGGATCGTGGCCATCGCGGACGTCTTCGACGCGCTCACGCACGACCGTCCGTACAAGCGCGCGCTGCCGCTCGAGATGGCGCTGGACGAGGTCCGCTCGCTGCGCGGCAGTCAGTTCGATCCCCGCGTGGTGGACGCGTTCAACACGCTCCCGCACGAGGAGCTGCTCGACCTCGGGAACCTGCGCGCCGCGGCTTAGCCGCACTCGCTCGCGCCCCCGCGCCAGCGAGTCCCGCAGTGCGACACTTCGTGGGTCGTATAGACCCCTCAACCCGCGCACCGTCGGGGCGGTGCCCCGCCGCCGCAGCTGAACGCGCGCTACGCGCTCTGGCGCAGGCGCCCGGCGAGCAGCGTCGCGAACGC
>Ga0075429_100000926_pt1 | contig 23256 bp, 15 predicted proteins | sample RhiMetdeltSRZDD3_FD_75295 | JGI IMG/M metagenome (GOLD analysis project Ga0075429, IMG submission 75295) | Populus rhizosphere microbial communities from Tennessee, USA - Rhizosphere MetaG P. deltoides SRZDD3 | ecosystem: Host-associated > Plants > Roots > Rhizosphere > Soil | place: USA... | reverse complement strand
GCCGCGCGGCGGCTGGTTCATGTATCCGCCGCTGACCGATGCCACGTACTCTCCGGGCATCAACGAGGACTTCTGGCTGCTCGGGATCGGCTTCATCGAGATCTCGGCCATCGCCGGCGCGATCGAGATCATCGTCGGCGTGCTGCGCACCCGCGCGCCGGGCATGACACTGGGCCGGATGCCGCTGTTCGCGTGGGCGATGCTTGTCTTCGCGGTGATGATCGTGTTCGCCTTCCCGGCGGTGATCCTGGCCACCGCGCTGCTCGAGCTCGAGCGCGCGTTCGGCTGGCCGTTCTTCGCCGCCGACAAGGGGGGCGATCCGTTGCTGTGGCAGCACCTGTTCTGGTTCTTCGCGCACCCCGAGGTCTACATCATCTTCCTGCCGGCCGCCGGCATGGTTTCGATGATCGCTCCGGCGATGGCGCGCACGCCGCTCGTCGGGTACCGACTGGTGGTTCTGTCGCTGCTCGGCACCGGCGTCCTCAGCTTCATGCTGTGGGTGCATCACATGTTCGCCACCGGAGCGCCGCATTTTTCGCTCGGGTTTTTCCAGGCCGCGAGCATGGCAGTAGCGATCCCGAGCGGCATCCAGGTGTTCGCGTGGATCGCAACGTTTGCGTCGGGCCGCGTGCAACTGCACACGCCCGCGCTTTTCGTGCTCGGGTTTCTCTTCGTCTTCACGCTCGGCGGGTTGACCGGCGTGATGACGGCGGTGATTCCGTTCGACTGGCAGGTCCACGACACCTATTTCGTGGTCGCGCACCTGCACTACGTGCTGATCGGCGGCATGCTGTTTCCGCTGTTCGCGGCCTTCTATTACTGGACGCCCTACACCAGCAGGCACGCGCTTTCGGAGCGCGTCGGGCGCTGGGTGTTCGGGCTCCTGTTCGTCGGGGTGAACGTCGCGTTCTTTCCAATGCATATCAGCGGAATCCTCGGTATGCCGAGGCGCGTGTATACCTATCCGGCCGGGCTCGGCTGGGAGCTGCCGAATCTCGTATCCAGCATCGGCGCAGTGCTGATCGCCGCAGGCGTGTTGCTGTTTCTCGTCGATGTCGCGCGCCGCTTTCGCTTCGCGGTCGAAGGCAACGCGGGCAACGTGTGGAACGCGGGGACGCTCGAGTGGCTGCCGAGCGGCCTCTACGGCACCCGCTGCATTCCGCTCGTCACGAGCCGCGAGCCGCTGTGGGACCAGCCGGATCTCGCGCGCGACGTCGAAGCAGGCGCTTATTACTTGCCGTGCCCGGTCACCGGCGTGCGTGAAACCCTGATCACCAGCGCGCGCGACGCGCGACCGCAATACGTGCTGCGGCTGCCGTTTCCGTCCTGGCCGCCGATCCTCGCCGCGCTGTTCATCGCCGTGTTCTTCTACATGCTGACGCTGAAGCTCGTGCTGCCTGCAATTGTCTGCGGCGTGACCGCAGTCGCTGCGATGGCTCTCTGGGTATGGGACCTCGACCCTGGCGCATCGCATCCGCCGGTGGACATCGGCGGCGGCCTGCGGCTGCCGGTGTCGTTAACCGGACCGTCTTCGCACACCTGGTGGGCGATGGTGGTCCTGCTGCTGGTAGCGGCGGCGACCTACGCATGTCTGCTGTTCTCCTACTTCTATCTGTGGGCGGTTTCATCCGGCGTGTGGCCAGGGTCGGGTGATCTTCCTGCAGCGCTCCATGGCGTGGGCGGCTGCGCGGCGCTGCTGTCGGGCAGCGCTGCGCTCGTCCTTGCGGGTCGCGCGCTGCGCAGGAATTCCGGCAGGCAGTTGTACGTATTCATCGCCGCTGCGATCGCGTTGATGCTCGTTGCACTGGCCATCGAGTTCCAGGCGCATGCTGCGATGTCTCCTGCCGAATCGAGCTACGGCGCGTTGGTTCACACGTTCACGGGGTTCCAGGCGTTCTACGCGGCGGCCGCAATCGCGATGGCGCTGTACGCCATGGCGCGCCGCTACGCCGGTCTGCTCGACGCGGTGCGTCGCAACGCGTTCGATGCCCTCATGCTGTTCTGGCACTACTGCACTGTGCAAGGCGTTGCCGGTCTGGCTGTGGTGCACGGCTTTCCGCGCGTGGTCGGCTGAATGCGTCTGTTCGCTTCCATGCTCGTCGTTGCGCTCGCCGGCTGCGCCGCGCCGGCCGTCGACGCGGAACGGGGCAGGCTGCTGCTGCGCCAGTACGGTTGCGGAACCTGTCACCGCATTCCCGGGGTCGCGGCCGCGGTCGGCGAGGTGGGCCCGCCGCTGCAAGGGGTAGCAAGGCGCGCATATCTTGCCGGTGTTCTGCCTAATACGCCGCAGAACATGGCGAGCTGGATCCGCTCGCCCCGCACGCACGACCCCCGCACGCTGATGCCGGACATGCAAGTATCCGAAGAACAGGCTCGCGACATGGTGGCGTACCTGTACCGGCTGAGATGAGAGTTCTCCTGGGTGCGATGGTCGTTGCTGCTGCGGCTGCGGTCGCGGCGTTCTGGTTCGGCGCATACAACGTCGCCGCGACCGCGGAGCATTTCGCGATCACGCACTGGCTGCTGGACCGCGGCATGCTGCGCTCGGTGAAGCAGCGTGCGCGCTCGATCGCCGTGCCGTCGCTCGGCGATCCGGCGCAGATCCGGCGCGGCGTGGCGCTCTTTCGCGAGCATTGCGTGCAGTGCCACGGCGCGCCCGGGATCGCGCCGGCGGCCTTCGCGCTCGGGATGACACCGCCGCCGGCGAACCTCGTCTACACGGCGCGCGAATGGCAGCCTCAGGAAATCTTCTGGATGATCAAGAACGGCGCGCGGATGACCGGCATGCCGGCGTGGCAGTTCCGGCTTTCCGACGAGGAGATCTGGGCGGTCGTTGCGTTCGCGAGGGAGCTCCCGGCGCTCAGCCCGCAGACCTACCGCGAGTTGAAAGGCGAGGACACGGGCGTGCGCACCGAGGTTGCAGTGGCAACCGCCGATGCGGACCGTGGCAGGATCGCGATCAACCAGTACGCGTGCACGACATGCCACTCGATCCCGGGCGTCGTGGGCCCGGACGCTCCGGTCGGGCCGCCGCTTGCGGGAATCGCCAAACGCGCAGTACTCGCCGGCATACTGCCGAACACGCCCGAGAATATGGTGCGCTGGCTACGTGCTCCTCAGGATGTGAGCCCGCTCAGCGCAATGCCGAACCTCGGCGTGAGCGCGCGTGACGCGCGGGATATCGCAGCCTATCTTGCGACGCTGAAATGAGCAGCATGCAAAAAATCCGCGTGGCGGCGGCCGCAAAAAAAGCGGAGAGCCGCAGCTCTCCGCCTGCTTGAACGAACCTTGCTGCGCTAGCTTTTCGACTGTTCCGGCGCAGGCTCGGCCATTTTTTCGCTGGACGACTCCCGCTTCGATTCGCTCGGCGGCGACAGGCTCTCGCTCTGTGCCGCGCTGCTCGACTCGCTTTGTACCGCGGTGCTCGATTCGCCCGGCGACGCGCCGCCGGATTCGCTCGGCGACGCGCTACTCGATTCGCTGGGCGCCATGCCGACGCCCGCTATGAGGCTGATTTGTTCGCTGCTCGGTGGCGCGCTGCGCGCGACGGTGGTCGCGGGACGGACACCCAGCGCGGCCAGTGTCTCGGCATCGAGACGGCCGCTCTCGGGCAACTTCTGCGATTTCTGGAATCGCTTGACCGCCTGCTGCGTCTGCTTGTTCTCGATCCCGTTCACCGGCCCCGGTTTCAGATCCATCGCAGCGAGCTTCTTCTGCGCCTGTTCGACAAGGGTTTCCGCACGCTGCTGCGGCATCATCTTCGCCTGGGGTTGCTCGGCGCCGACCAGACCGGCGGCGGAGACCAGCGCCGTGGCGGCAACTGCCAAATACGCAATTCTCATTGGTGATCTCCTTTCCATTTGCAATAAGTACCCCTCCAGACCTGCCGGAGGTTACTGAAGATCATGCAAACGTCGTTCCAGCGGTTCCGCCCCGGAAGCGCCCTAAACCATTGATTTTTGAAGTGACCGGAGCTGGCCACTGACGCCAAAAGGAGACAGTGCCGCCGGGTCAGCGCAACTCCGCGGCGAGCAGCACTTCGATGCGCTCGCGGGGCAGGGCAGGGCTGAAGACGTTGCCCTGGATTTGCTCGCAGCGAAGCAGACGCAGCAACCTTGCCTGGTCTTCGGTCTCGACCCCCTCGGCAATGACCTTGCGGGCGAGCGTGTGCCCGAGCGTGATGATCGTGGTGACGATGCTCGTGTCGTCGGGATGATCCGCCATGCCCTTGATGAATGCGCGGTCGATCTTCAGCGTGTCTACCGGCAGCCGCGCGAGGCTCGCGAGCGACGAGTAGCCGGTGCCGAAGTCATCGAGCGAGACGCCGACGCCGAGCTCGCGCACCGCGCACAGCTTGAGGATCGCTCCTTCCATATCCGCCATCAACAGGCTTTCCGTAACCTCGACGTCGAGCCCGCAGGGCTCGCCCCCCTTTTCGAGCGCAGCGCGCACGCGGCTTGTGAAATCCGACTGGCCGAGCTGGATCGCCGATACGTTGACGGCGATCTTCGGCGCGTACAGCCCGCGCTCGCGCCACTCGCGATGCGTCGCCACCGCTTCCTCGATGACCCATTGCCCGAGCTCGAGGATCATCCCGGTTTCCTCGAGCACCGGGATCAGCGCGCCCGGGAGCACGAGCCCGATCCCGGGCCTCTGCCAGCGGATGAGCGCTTCCAAGCCGACGATGCGCCGGGTCGCGAGATCGACCTTCGGCTGGAAGTGCAGCACGAATTCGCGCTGCTCGATGGCGAGGCGCAGCGCGTGCTCGAGGTCGAGACGCTCGGTCACGCGCGCATTGATCTGCGGTGCATAGAAGAAGTAGCGCTCGCCGGTCTGCTTCGCGCGCTTGAGCGCGGCCTCGGCGTTGCGGAACAGCGTTTCTGCGTCGGCGCCGTCCTCGGGAAAGAGCGCGATCCCGGCCTTTACCTTGAGGCGCAACTCGCGCCCTTCGATCATGAACGGCTCCTCGAGGATGCGCGCTGCGCGCTCCCGCAGCACGGTCGCGATATCCGCGGCGTCGTGCAAAGCGGGAATCATGATCGCGAACACATCGCCGCCGAGGTACGCGACCCGGCTGATGTCGCCGGCGGTCGAGCGCAGGCCCGCGGCGGTCTGCTGCAGCAGGCGGTCGCCTGCCAGCGGGCCAAAAGCGTTGTTCACCGTCCTGAAGCGCTCGATATCGAACACCATCAGCGCGAGCTTGGAATGGCTGCGGCGCTCCGCCTCGAGCGCCTGCGTCAGCCGCTCGCGGAACAACGTCCGGTTCGGCAGGCCCGTGAGCGGGTCATACAGCGCGAGATAGTCGAGCTTGTCCTGCTTGGCGATCAGCTCCAGTGCGAGCCCGATGTTGGACGTGACTTCGCGAAACAGGCGCACTTCGTCGTCGTCGAAGAATCCCGCCTCGCCCGAATAGAGCACGAGCAGGCCGATCGAGCGGCCTTCGACATGCAGCGGAAACGTCGCGGCCGAGCGCGCACCTTCGGCGAGCAGCAGCGACTTGAGGCGCTCGTCCGACTCGGACGGGATGTCATTCCACACCGCAGGCACACCCATGTGCAGAAGCCGCGCCACGAACGGGCGCGCCGCAGGGTCGCCCGGCACGCCGGGTTCCGAAGACGGCGAGGCCATACCGGCCGATGCGACCCAGTCGAGCGCGTCCTGAGATTCCTGAGCGAGCGCGATTCGCGCGCTTCGCAACCCTCCCACCGAAACCGCGATCCGGCACACCTCGCGGAACAAGGTGTCCCGCTCGCGGACGCGAATGAGTGCGGCGTGGATGCTGCCGATCAGCTCGCGGACGTGCGACAGGCGCGCGACGCGTTCGCGATGCTCGACCTGCGAGGTGACGTCGCGTGCAAGGCGATCGATGCGCGCCGGTTCGCCCGATGCGTCGCGGATGAGGTGAGCGCGGTCGTTGATCCAGCGCACCGCGCCGTCCGGACGGACGATGCGGTACTCCAGGTCGAATTCGCCGCCGCCGCTGCGCAACCGCTTCCAGGCCCCGAGAACTACTGGCTTGTCTTCGGGGTGAATCGCGTCGATCCAGCGATCGCTGCGCTCCAGGAATTCATTCGCCGGCGCGCCATAGATCTCCTGCGTCTTGGGACTGACATAGAGAACACGGTCCGTCGCGCATTCGGCAGACCACACTGCGTCCGGAAGGGCAGCCAGGATGCTCGCGATCCGCTCTCGCTCGGCCGCCAGCGCGCTTTCCGCCTCGGTGCGCGCCGCTCTCTCATGCGCCCGCGCCATTGCGCGCTCGACTGCAGGCGGCAGGCGCATCAGGTTTCCCTTCAGCACATAGTCGCTCGCGCCGTTGCTCAACGCGCGGATTGCGTACTCCTCGCCGATCGATCCCGAGATGAAGAGAAATGGCGTGTTCGGCGCGCGCTCGCGTGCGAGCGCCAGCGCTGCCATTCCGTCAAAGTGCGGCATCGAGAAATCCGACAAGATGACGTCCGGCGCGAAAGCCTCCAGCTCCCGCAGGAATGCTTCCTCGCGATCCACGATGCGATATTCGAGCGCGATGCCGGCGCGCTTGAGTTCACGCAACGCGAGTTGGGCGTCCTGTTCGACGTCTTCGACGAGGAGGAGGCGCAACGGGTGCACAGCAGTGAATTTCGGACTGGCGCCCATCAGCAAGTGGCGGACCACCATGTTTCCGCAGGCCCGGGGCTTTCTCTAGATGTCACTGTTAAGAGCATCGCTCTCGTAATATCCCCGACATATCAAGACTGAATGTCAAGCAAGTTAAGCCAATTTCTCTCTGGAGTATGGAGCGGCTCGGGAAATCTCGTTCCGAATGTGCGTTTACGCACATCTTTTGAGCAAAAGGGGCTAAATCGGGCTGAAGGAGACTAGGTCCGTCGCTTTCGAACGCCTTAACACGAGCAAAAGGGTCCCCTCTGCGGGGGATTTCTCTCGTAACAGGCAAACCTTCCATTCTTTCTCATACAACGTGGGTTGATGAAGGGAGCGGCCTGCGCTTATGAGTTCGCTACCCGCGTAGCGGGTACCGACTTTCAAGCGACCTTTCGAGAGGAGAAAGATAGTGTCCAGGAAACAGAAGCGTCAGAACGCGCCGCGCAAGTCGGCGAGAAACATTCCGTGTTTGCGTCGTGTGCGTCCGCTGGACCCAGCGACCTATGACTCGGGGATAGTTCGCTTCGGCACAGGCTGTGCGCCAGCAATTCTCAAGAAGTAGGTGAGTGGGATCCGCGCGAAGAAAGGGCGCCCGCCAAACGGGTGCGCCTTCGTTCTTGGGTTACCAACTCGACCGAAAGGCCCACGCAATGAGCACTACGCTATTCCAGAATCCAGCAGTAACCTTTCTCGCCGCGATTCCGGGTTGTCGGGCGCCGATGCGCGCCGACCCCTCGGTTTTAGGAATACTCCCGACGCGAGGATTCCAATACTGCGAAGCGCTCAGGGTCGCTTCGTCCTTCGGTTGGTACGTGTTCCCGCCGATCGATTTCACACTGCAATGGGATGGATCGCAGGTCATCTGGACCTATCGGGGGGCAACGGATTGGTATCCACTTACCAGCGCACAGTTCCCTGGTTATCAGCGGGTGTTTGACCGAGTTGCACCTAGGCGCCTGCGAGGATTTTCTCCCCCCTTTCTCACGGCGGTCCCCGAGACGGGAATTATTCAAGTTTGGACTGGATGGATGATTGAAAGCGCTGAGAACTGGAGCGTGCTAATACGATCCCCGGCAAATTTGCCCCGGAATGTCGCTTTCGATCCATACGAGGGAATTATCGAGACGGACCGTTGGTTCGGTCCGCTGTTTACGAATATCCGCCTCGTCAAGACCGACGTTCCGATTCACTTCAGCACTGAAGTTCCGCTTGTACAGGTCCAGCCATTGCGGCGAGATACCTACGCTGAGGAAGTCTCGAACAACTTCGGGCTAGTCTCGGATCCGGCCGCGTACCCCGACGAAGCTTGGTCGCGTTACGAGCAAACGATTGTCAAGCCAAACCGTGATCCAGATCGTCCGACGGCCGCATACGCGGCATCGGTTCGCCGGCGACGCAGGGAAGGCTGTCCGATGAGCATGGCCGCCGACCCGCGGTGACGCGTTTTCTCATCCGGTCAGCGCGCGCCGAGGACTTCGTTGGCTATGTGGGTGCCGCGCTCGCGGTACTCATCTTCGCGTCGTATCCCGTCGCAACGCGAGCAGGTGTAACGGGTTCGTTTGCGCCGCAAGACCTCGTGTTGCTTCGATTCGGTGTCGGAGCGTTGATCTTCTTACCCTACCTAGTACTCCAGTTTCCTGCGATCCATGGGCTCGTGTGGCGGCGCGGTATTTCCCTCGCGATTTTTCAGGGTGCAGGGATGGCAGGTCTCGTTATCTTTGGTTTGCAGTTTGCGCCAGCCAACCACGCCGCTGCCTTGGGTCCAGGCATCTCACCCGCTTGGGTCGCGTTGCTGGGTTTTCTGGTATTCGCGAAGCGCCCATCCGCGCAAATCATCTTCGGCGCGGCATTTTGTTCAGTGGGTGTTATTGTCGTAACCTGCGCGGGCGCGTCTGGGTCGGCCCTGACACTCACAGGTGACGCAATGTTTGTTGGCGCCTCGGCACTGGGTGCGCTATATGTCCTGCAACTGCGCAACTGGGGAATCGGCGCGATGCAGGGTGCGGCAATCGTGACCTTCTATTCAGCGCTCGTGGTGGTTCCATGTTACTTCTGGTTTGCGCCTACAGACATGTGGCGCGCCGCGCCGGTCGATCTCCTGTGGCAAGTCTTATGGCAAGGCCTTCTCATTGGTTGCGTGGCGCTGATCGCAATGAGTTTCGCCATTGCGCGACTGGGGTCTGAGCGGTCGAGCGTTTTTTTCTCTTTGGTGCCGGTGATAAGCGCGCTTCTCGGAATGTTGTTTCTCGGCGAGATTCCGTCAATGTTAGAGGCGGCCGGAATTTTGGCGATCTCAGCGGGGGTCTTGATCGGTGCGTGTCGGCCTATGGCGGTAGGCCGGCAGCTTGGAGCGCAGCAGCAAAAGTCTCGGCCTGTGGGCTATCCCTTCCCGGGTAGCGCGCCTTGAAGGCGCTCACTGTGAGTTGCGGTTCGAGGGTGCGGAGCCTGGATATAGTGCCGCGAGCCTCCTCAATTCGTCCTGCGAGGACCTGAGCAGCCGCCAGCGTGCGCAGCGATGGCGTGTGCATGCAGTTCCCACGCAGCGAGCTTTCCGCTAGTTCGATTGCCCGCTCATAGCGGGCACCGATCAGATTAGCCGTGCTTGCAAGCGAGTTGAAGTAGTAGATCATTGGGTCCAACGGTGATAGCGAAAGCGCCCGCTCGGCCGATTCCGCCGCTTCGGAGCCGCGTCCGCGCCATGCGTGCACGATGGCATTCCATAGCCAAGCGAGAGGTTCGTTAGGATTGAACGCAAGTGCCTGCGCCAAGCGGTGCTCAGCCGTATCGAGATCGTGTCTAGACCAAGCGGAGACCAATGCATCCACGGCGAGTGCGAGCGCATCCTGTGGATCGCATGTCAGGGCTCGCTCAGCGCACAGGATTGCTGCCTCACTATCCGAGAGAGGGTTTTCGCTCGCGCCCACCGCCATACGGAAGATGTGCCATTTCGCAAGCCACGCGTGGGGAGCAGAAGACACTGGATCGCGTTCAATGGCGGTTTCGAATGCGCTCCGGGCGGACAGAAAATCCTCGCGTGACATCCGGTGCATAAGGTCGACGCCGCGCAAAGTAAGCGCATATGCGTCGAGTTGCTCGAAATTCGTGATCCGTGCTCGTCGCAACTCTAGCGATCGCACGAAAGGCGCTACGCTCTTAACGACGGTGTGCGCCAAGTGTTCCTGCATGGCGAACACGTCCACGATATCGCACGGAAAGCGCTCGCTCCAAAGGATTCTCCCGTCGCGCGTGTCTGCAAGCTCCGCGACTAGCAGTGCACGTCCAGGTTCCGTTTGGATACTGCCGGAAAGCACGTATTGCACACCAAGCATCTCGCCTACACTCCGTACGCTCAAGGGCGCTTTGCGAAAAGCCATCGACGAGAGCCGTGACACAACGAAGAAATCCGCGACTCGGGAGAGTGAAGCGATCGTCTCGTCTGCGAGGCCGTCACCGACGAATTCAAAGCGCTCGTCATTCGTTCGCAGTTGGAACGGGATTACCGCCACAGAGGGGCGCCCATGCGCCTTGACGGATTCGTTTGGCGCCAATCGAATCACTTCAACGGTTGGCCATACGCGGAATGCACGCACGGAACGCTCGCGGTTACGAAGTCGTTGCTCGCCAAGGTCCTCAATTGAGCCATCCAGTCCGCTAGTGAGTTGATCACGCACTTGAACGGAAACGACAGTTTCGCCAGAGTTCGCAAGCTCTGCGAGTCCTGCAGCTACATTCACTCCATCGCCAACGACGTTAAACGCTTCGACGATGATATCGGCTACGTGGATGCCAACGCGCATGCCGATCGGAGGCGATCTGACTTCAGCGTTAAACCTCGCAAGAGCCCGGTGCAGCTCGAAGGCGCACTTGAGGGCATGTCCACCGTCGGGAAATTCGGCGACAAATCCATGCTCCAGCAGCATCGAGAAGCTGCGGCCGGCATGGGTAGGAATGGTTTCCGACGTCGCGTGCGCAAGATACCCTCGCCATCGCTTGACGGTGCTCTCTTCATCGCGCTCCATCATGCCGACCGCATCAAGCGCTTCGGCGACGAGTAGCGCCCGGCGCTCACGTCGTCCCGAACGATCGAGGCTTGTACGCGGCTCGTCTATAGGGATCTCGTCGTCGGCCTGCTGATCGGTGCGTGAATCCGCGATTAGCCGCTCCAACGCGGCGACGTCGCGCACGACGAGTGCACGGCCGTCGCGCTTAGCCAGCCCTTCGCGGTCCAGCCGGGAAAACTCGCGTGTCACCTGCTCACGTGAAGTGCTTACGTGGCTAGCGATCTCTTTATGCGTAGGTGGTCGCTCGATGCGCGCCATGTTGTTCACTATGCCCGCTTCTCGGGCCAAGCGCAGTACCTCGACCCAGATTCGCCACGGCACTGGTTTCGCGCCCATGTCGAGGACTCGATCGGCAAGCTCACGTACGGAACGCGTGAGCCGGCGCAAGACGCGTTCCCGCACCGAAGCATGACTGGCAAGGAGCGCACGGAATGCCTCGGATGACATGGCCGCGAGAAGCGACTCATGAACCGCCAGCACATCGGCAAAATGGGGCCTGCCGTCGATCGCCGAATGCTCGCCGAATAGTTCTCCCGCAGGCACATCCCGGAAAATGATTCGCCGGCCCCGGCCTGCCTCCGCCGTCACGCGCACCGTTCCGGCGATAACGAAGTAAACGTCGCGGTCGGTGCCATCGCGCCGGATCACGTATTGATTGCGCTCGTAGCGCGTCCACTTGCAGCGATCTGCAATCTCCCGCAGCGTTTGCGCGTCCAGCCCCTTGAAGACATCGATTTTCTGCAGTCCGAGCATTGCCGACGCCCGGATCGCGGGTCGATCGGACGCAGTTCGTTGTCGGCGAGAGGTTGCCATTATGTGATGGGGATGGGCATTGACGCCATATGCGCACTACTTTACGTCAAAACGAAGCATGGGGTTTCATCTAGCCAGAGATCGACGACGCGAAATCGCGTGGAGCGAGCGCGATGGGCGCCCGAGACCGTCAGGTGTACCCGCGTAGCGGCTGTGCTTTTGGGATCGCGTGGGTGAGAACTGCGCGGGAACTGATTGAGTTGGGGCTGCAACTTCAATCGGTATTACTCTGGCAGTCCGGCAGCTTGCAGTGCCGTAGCAAGTTTCTCGAACTGTGGACTCTTGCGTCCGGGGTAGCGGGTCCGGAACGCGCCAACAGTGAGTCGGGGCTCGAGCACGAGCAACTTCCGAACGGTCTCGCGCGCTTCCCCGACCCGTCCCGCCAAAACCTGGGCCACTGCCAGCGTGCGTAACGAAGGAGTGTGGAAGCAGTTCTCGCGCAACGAGCGTTCCGAGAGCTCGATTGAACGTTCATAGCGTTCATCGATCAGATTGGCGGTGCCGGCAAGCGAGTTGAAATAGTAGATCATGGGATCCAGGGGCGAGAGCGAGAGCGCCCGATCAGCGGATTCCACAGCTTCTGCTCCATGTCCACGCCATGCATGCACGCTTCCCTTCCAGAGCCAGGCGAGTGGTTCGTTGGGATTCGACTTGAGAGCTTCCGACAGTCGTTGCTCAGCGGCGGCCAGATCATGTCTCGCCCAAGCTGCTACAAGCGCGTCGACCGCCAAGGCAAGCGCATCGTGCGAATCGCACTTGAGCGCAAGGCTCGCGCATGCAGTTGCTGCTTCCCTATCACGAACCGAATCCTCGCTCGCGCCTAGGGCTATACGGAGGATATGCCACTCTGCAAGCCGCGCGTGAGGCGCGGGCGACACCGGATCACGTGCAATTGCGGTTTCGAATAGGTCGCGAGCAGACACAAAGTCCTCGTGCGACATCCTGTGCATGAGGTCAACGCCGCGCAGCGTGAGGCCGTAGGCGTCAAGTTGCTCAAGGCTAGTGATCCGCGCGCGGTGCAATTCGAAAGAGCGGACGAACGGTGCGACACTTTGGACGACCGCTCGCGACAATTCCTCTTGTACGGCCAGCACATCGACGATGTCGCACGGGAAGAGTTCGCTCCAAAGGATTCGCTCATCGAATGTGGATGCCAGTTCCGCCAACAGTACAGCGCGGCGAGACGTCGTTTGGATGCTGCCGGAAAGAACGTATTGCACACCGAGCATTTCCCCGATGCTGCGGAGGCTGCTTGATCTTCTGCAAAATGCCATCGAGGAGAGTCGCGAAACAACGAAGAGATCGGCGAACCTGGAAAGGCAGGCAATCGTCGCGTCGGCTAGGCCGTCACCGACGAAGCCAAAGCGCGGATCGTTCGACCGCACCTGGAACGGTATGACCGCCACAGAGGGCCGGCCGTGGACATTGACAGCCGAGCTCGGTGCGAGCCTTAGCGCGTCCTTGGAGGGCCATACACGAAAGGCTCGTACGGACCGCTCGCGATTGCGGAGACGCTGCTCGCCAAGGTCCTCGATAGAGCCGTCGAGACCGCTCGTGAGTTGATCGCGCACCTGAACCGACACAACGATCTCGCCGGGATTCGCTAGCTGCGCGAGGCCTGCCGCTACGTTCACGCCGTCCCCGACGATGTTGAAGTCCTCAACAATCACGTCCGCGACGTGGATACCGATCCGAATAGGCAGCGGCCGCTTTGCTTCGGCGTGACTCTTTATGGTCTCGTTAAGCAATTCGAAAGCGCACTTGAGCGCGAGCCTTCCTTCTGGAAATTCCACGACGAACCCGTGCTCAAGTTCTCGCGGGAAGGTACGCCCCGAGTGCAGTGGAATCGTTTCCGACATTGCGTGCGCCAAGTACTCGCGCCACCGCTTTACCGTGCGCTCCTCGTCTTTCTCCATCATCCCGACAGCGCCAGCCGCCTGTGCGACGAGCACGGCACGACGCTGACGCGCGAAAGCGATAGTAGGCATTTCGCGCGGCTCATCGATAACGGCCTGTTTGCTCTGCTCCTGCTCGGTGCGCGAGTCGGCAATCCGTTGCTCCAGCGCGGCGACGTCACGTACCACGAGTGCGCCACCTTCGCGGGCAAGAAGGCCCTCGCGATACAGTCTGGAGAATTCGCGCGCTACCTGCTCGCGAGAGGTTCCTACGTGACTGGCGATCTCCTGATGGGCGGGCAAAGGATCAATTCGCGCGGCATTGGCGTCGACACCCGCATGGCGCGCAAGTCGAAGTAGCTCGCTCCAGATCCGAGACGGCACCCTTTTGACACCGAGATCGAGGACCTGATCGGCCAGTTCGCGGACGGATCGCGTTAAACGACGCAATACGCGCTCGCGCACCGAGACGTGCCTCGCGAGGAGCGCCCGGAATGCGTCCGGTGGCATCGAAGCAATCAGCGATTCCTGCACCGCCAGTACGTCTGCAACGCGAGCACGGCCGTCGATGGCGGAGTGCTCACCAAACAACTCGCCTGCGGGAACGTCTCTGAAAATGATTCGGCGTCCGCGCCAGCCTTCCGCAGTCACGCGAACCATGCCCGCAACAACGAAATGGACGTCCCGATCTGCTCCGCCGCGGCGAATCACATACTCATTGCGTCGGTAGCGAGTCCATTTGCACCGATCAGCGATGGCGCGCAGGGTTTGCCCACTCAGATCCTTGAATACGTCGACTTTCTGGAGCCCGAGCAACGCCGACGCCCGGATGGCGGGTCGATGCGGCGCACTTCGATGCCGGCGAGAGGTCCCCATTTGCGCTCGAGGGGTCTTCATCCTTGATGCTTCGTGGCTTCCGACGAATGTCTCTCAGCAGGCAGGTCTTTCATACTACTCTACGATCATTCGAATTCCTGTATTTTTGAGCTCCAATTGTCAAGCCAGGGCACGATCCCATGTCTGAAGGAGCTTTCGGTGAGGAGCCTTGGAACCCCCTCGACGTGCCGTTGCGCACGGTCAATTGATGTACAAGCACGTTAAGGTAGCCCGACCTCAACGGGCAAGACCACCGCTGCGCGACGGACGGCCGCTTGCTCTTCAGCGTCAAAACCCCATCCTGCGCGTTCATCTGCTCGGCCCAATGCGCGCGACGACACTGCTTGGCGACAACGTTCTGCCTCGAGGAAAAAAGGCGCGCGCGCTTCTGGGTTATATGTGCATCGCCGCAGGCAAACCAGTCTCGCGCGCACGGCTCGCGGCTTTGCTATGGGATCGCGTTGCGGACGGCAAGGCGCGAACCAATTTCCGCCAGGCATTGCGCGAGCTATCGCTTTCCTTTGGCTCTTACGGAGACGAGGTGCTTCTTGGTGACCGGGAGTCTGTTCGCATCGATGCGGACTTATGCTGGATCGACGCACTGGCGGTGCTCAACCCAGGGCCCTCACCCAACAATCGCCTGCGGAGCGATCTAGCCGCACTCTGCCAAGGGGAACTGCTTGAGGAAATGGACGGCGCAAGCACAACCTTTGATCAATGGCTGCTCACCAGGCGGACGCATTTCTCAGGACAGCTCAGAGCCTTGCTGGAGGACGAGCTGCAGACGGTAGATCGGCTTCAAATGGATGCGACCCAGCGTGCCGCGGTTGCGCGGCGCCTGATCGACTATGACGCCACGCATGAACGCGCCTCACGCGTGCTGATGCGTGCACTTGCCGACCTGGGAGACCGCGCACAGGCCGTTCGCGAGTACCAGCGGTGCCGAGCGTCGCTCAAGCAAACGCTCGATGTTGAACCGTCTCCAGAGACGCAAGCCCTCTATGCGGAGATTCGCGTGCAGCCTGGGCGTCGCGGAGTGGAGCGCGGGACAGGCCGGAAAGCGGAGTTTTCGGGGATCCATCTGCGAGAAAACGCGTCGGTGCGCAGTCGTCTGCGTGTCGCCGTGCTGGTGTTCCAGGTTTCAAGCCCTGCGATCGACCGCAGCCTGGCCTTCTCGCTGAGCCAAGAGATTGCCGCAGCCCTGGCGCGGTTTCGCTGGTTCGACGTGATTGCACCAAGCGTGTCCGTTGAGCGATCGGATGCTTCGGAGCAGGTGCGAGTCACATCACTTCCCAAGGAGATCGATTACATCGTTGACGGAACTCTGCGCAGGAGCGTCGACAGGCTTCAGATCAACGTGCGCCTGCTCGAGCTTGCTCATGACGCACAGCCGGTTTGGAGCGACCGGTTTGAGCTTGCGGAAGGCCAGCTTCATCTTCTGGACGAACTGGTGACTGCTCGTATCGTCGGTCGTATCGATCCGGTGATTCTGTTCATCGAGGGGCGGCCCAGGCGCCGCGAGCGCTATGGGGCGACGGGGCTGCTCCTGCGGGCAATTCCGCTCATGTACAGCATGCGGCAAGCGCAGTACCACCATGCCGGCGAATTGATCGCGCAGGCGATGGAAATGGATCCGGACAATGCCATGGCGGCGGCCTGGGGAGCGCACTGGCAGGTGTTCTATGTCGGCCAGGGCTGGGCACCCGACGTTGGCCGGGCCTTGGCGACCGCGCAGCGGCATGCGCTGCGCGCGATCCGCCTCGACCCGAGCAACGCCGAGGCGCTCGGCATTTACGGACACGTCTGTGCGTTTCTCGACAAGGATTTTGATTCTGCTCTTTACTACTTTGACCGCTCGCTTCGGCTCAACCCGAGCCTCGGATTCGTCTGGGCCCTCAGCGCGGTCACTCACTGCTACATCGGCCTGCCCGACATTGCGATCGCGCAAATGGAACGATATCGCGACCTGGCGCCGTTCGATCCGTACTATTCTTTCTTCGAAGGTGTTCGTGCGCTGGCTTATTTGCTCAAGCGCGACTTCGAGCAGGCAGCCGCCGTCGGGCGACGCATGGTCAAGGCACACCCCGAATTCATCAACGCATACAAGACGGTAATCGCCGCGCTCGGGCACCTCAGGCGGCGTAACGATGCGCGTCCCTACATCGAAAAACTGATGCGGCTCGAGCCCGGCTTTTCAATCGGGCACTTCGAAAGGACTTATCCGTTGAAGAGAGCGAGCGATCGGGAGTTATACGTAAGGGGACTGCGCCTGGCCGGCGTGCCCAATCCAGGTCGCGGTCACTGAGCCCGCTTCACCTAGGCAAAGGCAGCTGCCGCGCCTTCTCGACTTCGTTCGCCAGCTGCGCCGCAGCCCCCTTGACGCGTTCCTGCGCTTCGATGATCAGCAGCTCGTCGACGACGGCGGCGTTGACGGCGAGGGGCTCGAAAGCCTTACGCGTTTCGCGCAGCGCGCCGAAGGACTTGTCGAGGCCGCCGGAGGCGAACCGATAATCGAAGAAGTCCTTCTCCATGCGCTTCTTCAGCTCGAGCGCGCGGCCGATCCAGGCGGAGGAGCGGTCACCTGCCGAGCGAAGATGATCCGAAAGCTCGGTCAGGTCGGCGCGCAGCGCATCGCGCGCCTTGTGCGTATCGATCTGGCGGCGGAGGAAGGCATGCACGTCCGTCACGTAGGCATCGGCGGCGCGCACCAGCGGCGGGTTGAGCGACGCGTCGAGCTTCTGCACTCTTTGCACGCTTGTCTGCAAGGTTGCGAACGTCGCCTCGAGCCGGCTGCGTACTTCGGGGCCGGCGGCGACAAGGCCGAGCGCCTCGCGCAATAGCAGGGTGGAGTCCTGCACCAAGTGAAGAGTCGCTTTCTCCAGCTCGTTTTTCTTGACCGTGCGGTATGCCCACCAGCCGATCCCGAGAGCGAGCGCCAGGGCGAGCGCAACGACGAGGGGCTTCACAATTCCGCTCTTCAGCATCGAAAACAAGCATATCAGGACCTGTTCCGCTCCGGCCGGGTAAAGTGCGGCGGCTGGCGCTTCCTGGACGAGGTGGCGGGGGAACTCAAGCATGCGCTGCCCGCGTCGTAACGCGCGCTCAGCGGTGCATGATCTTCTTCGAGGAGGACGCGATCAGCATGCCGAGCATCGTCATTCCGGTGATGGCTTCGAGGACTGCAAGCATGCGAGGAATCGGCTCCATCGGAACGAGGTCGCCGTACCCGACTGTCAGAAACGTGATGCCGCTGAAGTAGACGTGTTCCCACCAGCCGCGGCCGGGGATGCCGTCGAGTGCGTATTGCAGCGTCGCAAAGCCGTAGATGGCGACGATCATCCCGAACGCCAGCCGCCAGGGCTTCTCGCCGTAGCCCCACAGGAGATTGAGCAGCATGGAGTCGAGCCACCGCGCAGTCGACCTCGGCCGGCTATGCTGCCGCTCGCGCGTGCCGAACGCCTCCTCGTGCAGGAGGTGCCGCTCGTACGTCTTCTCGAGGTAGGCGAGCTGGCTCGCGTCCTCGAAATGGCCCATCGTCATCGCGTTCAGCTTCAGGTTACGGCACACGCGCGCCAGCACGTGCGGATTCGTGCCCTCGCGAAACGTGATGCTCGAGAGCGCGATCTCGCAGTTGCGGAAGCTCACGAAGTCCAGCCGGCTCGCCTCGAGCCGTGCGTTCGGGAAGTCGCACCATTCGAACTTGGAGTTGACGATGTCGCACTGCTGGAACACGGCACGGCGGAAATAGCACTCGGAGAAGCTCGCCTGGCTGAGGTTGCAGTCGACGAGCCTCGCGCCCTTGAAGCCGACGTCGCGGATCGTCGCCCAGCGCAGGTTCACCCTGCGGATCAGCATGCCGTCGAGCTGTGTCCCCGCGATGCGGATGCCGCGCAGGTCGAGAAGCGTCCGTCCGTCCAGGTCCATCGTCGGGATCTCGATTTCTCCCGGGTTTCCCTGCAGGAATCGGATTGCCGCTTCGGTGAGCTCGGGCGTCCAGCGCGCGCGCAGCTGTGCCACGCTGTCATTCATGAAAGCCTATCCCCCCTCGTACGCTTGCCCTTTAGCCGTAAAAGTCTAAACTAGAATTCACAGTTTCGTCGGCAGGCGGGGAATGACGGTCGTTGCGATCACGCGGGAAATGGGGACGCTCGGCAAGGACGTGGCGACCGGGTTGGGCGAGGCGCTCGGCCTTCCGGTCATCTACCACGAGATCATCGATCACCTCGCCGACCGGATGCGCGTACGCCGCAGCCACGTCGTGCGGCTTCTCGACGGCAAGGCCGGGCTGCTCGAGCGGCTTTCGTCGGACCACACCAGCCTGTTCCTGCATTCCGCGGAGGAGGTCATCGATTTCGCGCGCCGCGGCAAGGGCGCGATCATCCGCGGCTGGGGTGCGACGCACCTGCTGCACGCCGTGCCGCACGTGATCTGCACGCGCATCTGCGCGCCGATGCCGGTGCGGATCGACCGAATGATGGAGCGCCTCAGCACCGACGATGCGGAGCAGGTCGAGTCCGAGATCCGCACCAACGACGAAGCGCATGCAGCGGTCATCCGCCGCCACTTCGGGCTGCAGTGGACCGACGCCGACCACTACGACCTCGCGCTGAACACGCACCGCCTCTCCGTCGACGAGTGCGTCGACGCGGTGCTGCAGCTGGTGCGCCTGCCGCAGTTCGCTCAGACCGACGACTCGCAGCAGCGGCTCGAGGACCTCGCGCTCGCTGCGCGCGTGCGCGCCGCGCTGCGCCGCTCGCCGGAAACCCGCGCCAGCAAGGCGGAAGTGCGCTGCGACGCGGGCCGAGTCACGCTGTCCGGCAACGTCAACACCGACCAGCGCCTGGCGATGCTCGAAGTCGTCGTCGGCCTGCCGGGCGTTCTCGACGTGGCCTGGCGCTCGCACGACACGGGCGAGCAACGGCGCTCGGCTTAGAGAGTAGCAGCCCTCACCCTGCATTTATCCGATCGCGGCACTTGCGGTTTGTGGTTTTGCGAAGTGCCGCGAAACCTTGGGCGCCCAAGTTTCGCGGCGTTTTCCAAAGGCGCGAAAACGCCGCGATCGTGGAAAAGCAAAAGCAATTTGAGGCACGCGCCCGTTTTCCTGTAAACTTCTGCATTCACGCCACACCGGGCGTTCATGACGAAGTATGTTTTTGTAACCGGCGGTGTCGTCTCCAGTCTGGGGAAGGGTATCGCCGCCGCTTCTCTCGCCGCAATCCTAGAATCCCGCGGCATCCGGGTCACCAACATCAAGCTGGATCCCTACATCAACGTGGATCCGGGCACGATGTCGCCGTTTCAGCACGGCGAGGTGTTCGTCACCGAGGACGGGGCCGAGACGGACCTCGACCTCGGTCACTACGAGCGCTTCCAGAGCTCGAAGATGCACCGTTGGAACAACTTCACGACCGGCCAGATCTACGAGTCGGTCATCAAGAAGGAGCGGCGCGGCGACTACCTCGGTGGCACGGTGCAGGTCATCCCGCATATCACCGACGAGATCAAGCTGTTCATCAAGAAGGGCGCCGGCGACGCCGAGATCGCGATCGTGGAGATCGGCGGCACGGTCGGCGACATCGAGTCGCTGCCGTTCCTCGAGGCGATCCGGCAGATCGGGCTCGAGCTGGGACGCAGCAACGTGTGCTACGTGCACCTGACCCTGGTGCCGTACATCGCCTCGACGGGCGAGATCAAGACGAAGCCGACCCAGCACTCCGTCAAGGAGCTGCGCGAGATCGGCGTATCGGCCGACGTCGTTCTGTGCCGCACGCTACAGCCGCTGCCCGAGGACGAGCGCCGCAAGATTGCGCTCTTCTGCAACGTGCAGAAGGAAGCGGTGATCTCGGCCTGGGACGTGGACTCGATCTACAAGATCCCGATGATGCTGCACGACCAGATGCTGGACGAGATCGTGTGCCACAAGCTGGGCGTGCTCGCGCATGCGGCGGATCTCACGGCCTGGCGCAAGATCGTCGACGGGATGGAGCACCCGCAGCATGAAGTCGATGTCGCGTTCGTCGGCAAATACGTGGACCTGCAGGATTCGTACAAGTCGCTGAACGAAGCGCTCAAGCACGCCGGCATCCACACGGGCAGCCGCGTCAACATCCATTACTTCGATTCCGAGGAGCTCGAGAAGTCGCCGGGGCTCGGCAACCTGGAGAAGATGGACGCAATCCTCGTGCCGGGCGGGTTCGGCAAGCGCGGCACGGAAGGCAAGATGCGCGCGATCCGCTATGCGCGCGAGAACGGCATCCCGTACCTCGGCATTTGCCTCGGGATGCAGCTCGCGACGATCGAATTCGCGCGCAACGTCTGCGGGCTGGCGGGCGCGAACAGCACCGAGTTCGACCCGGACACGCCGCATCCGGTGGTTGCGCTCGTCACTGAATGGCTCGACCGCACCGGGCGAATCGAGCGGCGCGACGCCGGCTCGGATCTCGGCGGCAGCATGCGGCTGGGTGCCCAGACCTGCCCGGTGGATCCCGGGACGCTGGCGCACTCGATCTATGGCGCGGACGTGAACGAGCGCCATCGGCATCGCTACGAGGTGAACAATATCTACGTGCCGCAGCTCGAAGCGAAGGGCTACAGAGTCTCGGCGCGCACGCCGAGCGAGAATCTGCCGGAGATCATGGAGCTCCCGGGGCATCCGTTCTTCATCGGCGTGCAGTTTCACCCGGAATTCACGTCGACGCCGCGCGCCGGCCACCCGCTGTTCAAGGCCTATGTGGAAGCGGCCTTGCGCCAGCACTCGCGGGCGCTACGACCGGGCGGCGCGCTTTCCGTCGTTGCGGCGTGAAGCTCTGCGGATTCGAAGCAGGCCTCGACCAGCCGTTATTCTTGATTGCAGGGCCCTGCGTCGTCGAGTCGCTCGAGCTGCAGCTCGAGACCGCGCACCGCCTGAAGGAGATCTGCGGCCGGCTCGGCGTGCCGCTGATCTTCAAGTCGTCCTACGACAAGGCGAACCGCAGCTCGGGCAAGTCGTTTCGCGGCCCCGGCATGGAGCAGGGCCTCGCGATTCTCGCCGAGGTGCGGACGCAGGTCGGCGTCCCGGTGCTGACCGACGTGCACTCGATCGACGAGGTGGAAGCCGCTGCCGCCGCGGTGGACGTGCTGCAGACGCCGGCGTTCCTGTGCCGTCAGACCGACTTCATCCGCGCGGTCGCATCGGCCGGGCGCCCGGTGAACATCAAGAAGGGGCAGTTCCTTTCGCCCCAGGAAATGAAGAACGTGGTTGAAAAGGCGCGCGAGGCGAGCGGCCGCGATAACGTGCTCGTATGCGAGCGCGGCTATTCGTTCGGCTACGGCAACCTGGTGTCCGACATGCGCTCGCTCGCAATCATGCGCGATACCGGCTGTCCGGTGGTGTTCGATGCGACGCACTCGGTGCAGCTCCCCGGCGGGCTCGGGCAGGCCTCGGGCGGGCAGCGCGAGTTCATTCCGGTGCTCGCACGCGCGGCGGTCGCAAGCGGCATCTCGGGCCTCTTCATGGAGACGCATCCACAGCCGGAGCGCGCGCTCTCGGACGGGCCGAATGCCTGGCCGCTGCACCTCGTCGAGCCGCTGCTCGAGACGCTGGTAGAGCTTGACCGGCAGGTGAAACGGCGCGATCTTGCGGAAAACCTGCTCTAAAAAACGAATGGAACAACGCTCATGAGCTCGATCGTCGACGTGGTGGGAAGGGAGATCCTCGATTCGCGCGGCAACCCGACGGTCGAGGCCGACGTGTTGCTCGAGTCGGGCGTGATGGGGCGCGCGGCGGTGCCGTCGGGCGCATCGACCGGCAGCCGCGAAGCGGTCGAGCTGCGCGACGGCGATGCGCAGCGCTACGGCGGCAAAGGCGTGCTCAAGGCCGTCGAAGCGATCAACACGGAGATCTCCGAGGCGATCGTCAGCCTCGATGCCTCGGAGCAGAGCTTCGTCGACCGGACGCTGATCGAGCTGGACGGCACCGAGACCAAGTCGCGCCTCGGCGCGAACGCGGTGCTCGCGGTGTCGATGGCGGTCGCCAAGGCGGCCGCGGAGGAGTCGGGGCTGCCGCTGTACCGTTATTTCGGCGGCGCCGGCCCGATGCAAACGCCGGTGCCGATGATGAACGTCATCAACGGCGGAGCGCACGCCAACAACCGGCTCGACTTCCAGGAGTTCATGATCGTTCCGGTCGGGGCATTGTCGTTCCGCGAGGCGCTGCGCTGCGGCGTCGAGGTGTTCCAGGCGCTGCGCAAACTGATCGACGCGCGCGGAATGTCCACCGCGGTCGGCGATGAGGGCGGATTCGCCCCGGACCTGGAATCGCACGCGGCGGCCATCGAGCTGATTCTCGAGGCGGTGGAGAAGGCCGGCTACTCGGCCGGGCAGAACGTGCTGCTCGCGCTCGATTGCGCGAGCTCGGAGTTCTTCAAGGACGGCCGCTACCGGCTCGAATCGGAAGGCCTGTCGCTCTCGGCGGAAGAGTTCAGCGACTACCTCGCGGGGCTGGCAGACCGCTATCCGATCGCGTCGATCGAGGACGGCCTCGCTGAGAACGACTGGAACGGCTGGCGCCAGCTGACCGAGCGGCTGGGAGCGAAGATCCAGCTCGTCGGCGACGACCTGTTCGTGACCAATACCGGCATCCTCAAGGAGGGCGTGCGGCAGCGCGTGGCGAACGCCATCCTGATCAAGCCGAACCAGATCGGCACGCTCACCGAGACGTTCGCCGCGATCGAGCTCGCCAAACGCTGCAGCTATGGCACCGTGATCTCGCACCGCTCCGGCGAGACCGAGGACACGACGATCGCCGACCTCGCGGTCGGCTTGAACGCGCTGCAGATCAAGACCGGGTCGCTGTCGCGCTCCGACCGGACGGCGAAATACAACCAGATCCTGCGCATCGAGGAAGATCTCGGCGAAGCGGTCGCGTATCCGGGTCGCGGCGCGTTCGCCCAGTTCAGGATGACGTGAAGATCCTCGGCGCGATCCTCGGC
>Ga0075429_100000922_pt1 | contig 23290 bp, 13 predicted proteins | sample RhiMetdeltSRZDD3_FD_75295 | JGI IMG/M metagenome (GOLD analysis project Ga0075429, IMG submission 75295) | Populus rhizosphere microbial communities from Tennessee, USA - Rhizosphere MetaG P. deltoides SRZDD3 | ecosystem: Host-associated > Plants > Roots > Rhizosphere > Soil | place: USA... | reverse complement strand
GGCGCAGCACGCTGATGGCGCCGATCGCCTCGCCGGACTTCATCATCGGCATGATCGTGATGGCGCGATAGCCTGAGGCAAGGAAGTTCGTGATACCCGGCGCGAGTCGACCTTCCTGCTGTGCCTCGGCGTCCGGGATGTCGACCATCCGGCGATCGAGGATCGCGAGGCCGTGCATGTACTCGCGCTTGAGCGGAAAGGGGAAGCGCGCCTTCCAGGCTGCGCTCATCGCGGGATCCGTGGTGCCGACCGCCGCCGCCCGCACCACGCCGCCTTCGGGGAGCGCGACTCCTATCGCGGCATCGGGGAAGAGCTTGAGGCCGCTCTGAACGATCGTGTCGAAGACGGGCTGCGCGTCGGAGGGCGAGCTGGCGATGACCTTGAGGATCTCGCCCGTCGCCGTCTGCCGCTCGAGACTCTCCTTCGTCTCGTTGAACAGCCGCACGTTCTCGATCGCGATTACCGCCTGGTCGGCGAAGGTCTGCAGCAGGTTCGTCTGGTGGTCGCTGAATCTGCCGGGAACGGAGCGATTGACCGATATGACGCCGATCGCTTCGCCTTCGCGCAACATCGGCACGCTCACCGCGCTGCGCATGCCCCGCGCGCGAGCACCGGCCCGGAACTCTTCGGAGTAGCCGGGCTCAGTCTCGATGTCCTCGACCCAAGCGGGAGCCTTGCTCAGAAGGGCCTTGCCCATGTGTCCTTTGCCGGTGATCTTCGCCGGCCATAGCCTGCTTATCTCTGAGTCGCCGGCCTCTCCGGTGGACGTGAACGCGGCAAGTTCGAGAACATCGCCAGCGCGCCGCGCAACGTTCGCGGCGTGTCCGCCCAGCAACCGTCGCGCGCTGGCCGCTATCGCATCGAACACAGGCTGCACGTCCGACGGCGAGCTCGCGATGACCTTGAGGATCTCCGCCGTAGCCGTCTGACGCTCGAGACTCTCTTTCGTCTCGTTGAACAGGCGTACGTTCTCGATCGCGATGACCGCCTGGTCGGCGAACGACTCGAGCAGCGAGCTTTCCTTGGCCTCGAAACCGCCAAGTCGACGCCGGAAGGCCTCGATGGCGCCGATGCAGCGGCCTTCGCGCATCAGCGGCACGGTGATCTGTGAGTAGCTGTGGCCCCAGCGCCGCGCCTCAACCAGCGTCGCCGGCGGCGTGTCGGGTCCGTCCAGCGTATCGGCCAGAATGACCACGCGCCCCTGGTTCAGTGCCCGCTCCAGCGTGCTGCCGGCGAGCGGGCGCGGGAAATGCGCCGCCTCGCGCGCCATCAGTTCGGCCTTGCGCTCTTCCTGCTTGCCCGGCGCCGCGCCGCGCACCTGGCCGAAGCGGTGATCGACCAGGCTCACCCGATCCGCACCCTCGATCAGCTGCACCTGCACGTAATCGATGCTGGGGATCAGCCGGTTGCAGCAATCCAGGATCGCGGTGAAGACCGGTGCCGTGTCCGACACCGACTCGCTGATCGAACGCAGGACCTGGGACGCCGCCTCCTGACGCGCCAGCGCCTCCTGGGTCTCGTTGAAGAGGCGCACGTTCTCGATCGCGATGACCGCCTGGTCGGCGAAGGTCTGCATGAGCGCGATTTCCTTGCCTGTGTATGCGCGCGCGATCGATCGCGTCACTGTCAGCACGCCGATGCATCCATCCTCGCGCAGCAGCGGCAGCATCAGCGACGAGCGGACGCCGAGGCTTTCGTAGACGCCGCGCTCGTGTGGCGGAAGCTCGATCGCCGACCAGTCGGGGATGTGCAGCATCGCCTTGTCGACGAACACCCGGGAGGGGAAATTGCCCGACGGGTCGATCGGGATCGGCCGCGGGTTGGCCGGCATCGTGAACGCCGGGTCGGACGAGCTCATCGCGACCAGCCGGAAGGCGTCGCCCTCCCGCCGCAGGAACGCGGCGCCGGTGCACGCGAGCACCCGCAAAGCCGAGTCGACGATCGCCTGGAACACCGGTTGGACGCTCGTGGGCGAGTTGCTGATGACCCTGAGGATCTCCGCCGTCGCCGTCTGGCGCTCGAGCGCTTCTTTCGTCTCGTTGAACAACCGCACGTTCTCGATCGCGATGACGGCCTGATCTGCGAAGGTCTTGAGGAGCTGCACGTCCTTGTCGCCGAATGCACCCAATTCGCGCCGCATCACCGAAATGATGCCTATGGCCTGTCCGCCGCGCATCAGCGGGGCGAAGATCCCGGACCGGTAGCCGTGCTTTAGTCCCAATTGCCGGATTCGCGGAAACTCCCTGGCTGCCTCCTCCAAATTGGTAAGGTGGATGATGCGCCCCTCGACCATGCAGACCCCCGCTGCACTCGTGCGGTCGATTGGAAGCGACCCCAGAGTCGGATAGTCCACGTGCGCCTTGACGTGCAGCTGACCGTCTGCGGCGAGGCGGAGCATGACACCGCTGTTCTTGAAGAGATCGTGACAGTTCTTGACGATCGCCTCGAACACCGGTTGCGTGTCCGTCATCGATCCACCGAGCACGTGAAGTATCGCCGCCGTCGCCGTCTGCCGCTCGAGCGCTTCTTTCGTCTCGTTGAAGAGGCGCACATTCTCGATCGCGATCACCGCCTGGTCGGCGAAGGTCTTGAGCAAGCCGACTTGATGGTCGCTGAACGTTCCCGGCGCGATGCGGGTAACGTTGATCACGCCGATTGCTTCGGTGCCGCGCATCATCGGTGTCGCCAGCGACGACCTCCAACCGCGCGCACGAGCCAGCGCCTTGATATCCGGCGGCACGTCGGGACTCGTCTCGGTATCCTCGATCCAACGCGGCGCCTGATTTCTCATCGCGGTGACGAAGTTCGACGGATCCGAGAGGGGTCGAGGAAACGTACTTCTGATCGCCTCGTCGCCATCTTCGCTGGTCGTTGTGAACGCGGCGAGGTGGAGCATTTCGCCGTCGAGGCGCGCCACCGCCGCCGAGAGTCCCCCGATGAGCCGCATCGCACTGGCGGCGATCGCGTCGAACACCGGCTGCACGTCGGAGGGCGAACTGGCGATAACCTTCAGAATTTCGGCGGTCGCCGTCTGCCGCTCGAGCGCTTCCTTCGTCTCATTGAACAGACGAACGTTCTGGATCGCGATGACCGCTTGGTCGGCGAACGTTCGCAGCAGGCTCATCTGCTTCTCGGTGAATGCCCTGACCTCCCGCCGGTAGATCACTACCGCGCCGATTACATCTCCCTCCTTAAGAAGCGGCATCGCCAGCATCGTGCGTGCTCCGGCAAGTTCGACGATCGCCACTCGGCGCGGGTCTCGGGCGCGGTAGGCCGGCTCCGCCTTGACGTCGAGGATGTGCACCGCTTGCCTGTTCGCACGCAGGCGCCCGAGCGCTGTCTGCGGCCCTGGAATCCGTGTCTCGTGGAATGCCTTCAACGCCTCGGCAAGCGCTTCGCCGGCCAGGCCCTGCTGAGCGGCGAGGTCGAACGCGTCTCCGTCACTCGTGGAAACGTAGCCGAAGCTCGCTTCACAAAGCCGCAGCGCGTGTTCCAGAATCGCTTCGAATACCGGTTGAACGGTCGTCGGCGAGCTGCTGATGACGCGCAATATGCCGGCAGTCGCGGTCTGCTGCTCGAGGGCCTCCTGCGTCTCGTTGAAGAGACGCACGTTCTGGATCGCGATCACCGCCTGGTCGGCGAAGGTCTGAAGAAGCGCGACCGTCCGGTCATCGAAGCCGTCCGGTTGGTCCCACCCCATCGTGATCGCGCCGATCGGCTCGCCCGCGCGCTGCATCGGGATCGTCACTTGGCTGCGGGTGTTGAGCGCTTCCATCATCTGGCGCGAAAGCATCGGCACCGCCGCATCGTGCTGGATGTCCCGGACGAAGTACGGCTGCCGAGCGCCGACGACGCGTCCAACGATCGTGTCGTCCGCGGCGGGCCGCGGAAACACGCGCTGCACTTGCTGCAGGCCGGCTGAACTCAACCCGTGACCCGCGACCATCTGGATGATCGCGCCGTCGTAGCGGTACACGCGCCCGAATCGTGCGCCACACAGCTTCACCGCCCGCTCGACGATGACGTCAAACACTGGCTGAACGTCGGTTGGCGAGCTCGCGATGACCTTGAGGATTTCTGCCGTCGCGGTCTGCCGCTCGAGCGCCTCCTTTGTCTCGTTGAAGAGGCGTACGTTCTCGATCGCGATCACGGCCTGGTCAGCGAAAGTCTTGACCAATGCGATCTGCTTCTCGGTGAACGGCCGGACTTCGAGCCGCCGGATGCCGATGACGCCGATCACGGAGTCCTCACGCACGAGCGGCACCGAGAGCATCGTCCGGAAGCCGGTACCCCGCTGCAACTCGCGCGCCTCGGGGTAGTCGCCGCGCTCGATCTCCACGAGGATGTCCTCGACGTGGATTGTGCGATGCTCGAGAATCGCGCGTCCGGACGGCGTGTTATGCGTCAGCGGACGCAAGCTACTGACCGACTTGATCGGTCCGAAATGCGCGCGTCGGTGCAGCATTCCCCCTTCCACAGTGAGGATCAGCGCGTCGGTCGCACCGCAGAGGCGCGCCGCGCGCTCGGCGATCACGTCGAGCACCGGCTGCACGTCGGTGGGCGATTGACTGATCACCTGCAGCACTTCGGCGGTCGCCGTCTGCCGCTCCAGCGCGTCCTTCGTTTCGTTGAACAGGCGCACGTTTTCGACCGCGATCACCGCCTGGTCGGCGAACGTCCTGAGCAGCTCGATGTGGTGACTACTGAAGGCTCCGGACTCTCGTCGCGCGACGGCAATCGTGCCGATCGCCGTTCCGGCCCGCAGCATGGGCACTACCAGATTGCTTTCGTAACCCCTCTTTCGCGCAAGTTCGCGGGTCTGCCTGGACACGCGGGGATCGGACTGCGATTCCGCGCGCCAGACGGGCTTCCTCGTGCGCACCGCCCGAGCGCTCATGCTTTCGCCGGAGAGGGGGCGCGGATAGCTGTCTCGCACCGCCTTGTCGGCCGCCGGATTGCTCGCAGTCAGGGCAACCAGGTGCAGCGAGTCGCCGTCGACGCGATTCACGTGTGCCGCCACGCCTCGTAGCAGTCGCCGCGCGCTCGCCGCGATGGCGTCGAACACCGGCTGGACGTCCGAAGGCGAACTCGCGATCACCTTGAGGATTTCCGCCGTTGCCGTCTGCCGCTCGAGCGCCTCCTTGGTCTCGTTGAAGAGGCGTACGTTCTCGATCGCGATCACCGCCTGGTCGGCGAAGGCATTCAGCAGATGGATCTCATGCCTGCTGAACGTGCCTGGTTCCTTGCGGGAAACGGCGAGCGACCCGATCGCCGCACCTCTGCACAGCAAAGGGACCGCAACAAAGCTTCGATAGCCGCGCGTCCGGGCAGTCTCTCTAAGCTTGGGTACGCCCTCGGTATCGCGAATAATGCTGGCGGCACGGGTGCGAATCGCTTGCCCGTTAGCACCCGCGTCTGCGATGGATCGCGGGTATGCCTTTCGAATCGCAGCGTCGCCGGCCCTGCTGGTGGAGGTATGCGCCGCAAGCTGGAGCATGCCGTCGGCCAAGCGGGTAACGAGCGCTGAATGTCCGCCGAGCAGCCGGCACGCGCGCTGGACGATCGCGTCGAATACCGGCTGCGTGTCGGACGGCGAGCGACTGATGATTTTCAGGATCTCAGCGGCCGCCGCGTGCTGTTCCCGCGCTTCTGCCCTCTCCTTCGCAAGCGCTGCACTCTTCGCCTTCTCACGGTCGAGCGCCTTCCGCAGTCGTGTGACCTCAGCCGGACCTAGGGACTTGGTGGTTCTTGCCATTGCGGGCTAACAGTGCAGCGACCTTGGAGGGTAGGCGAACGAAGGATGCCCGGCAAGCGCGGGCGCGTGAGAAATGGGGTACGTCCCTATTTTTCTGAAAACTGGGGTACGTCCCTATTTTTCCACGCGTCGAGCGCCGCACCGAGGATGCCCTTCGGCAAGTAGATGATGAAAAGCACCAATAGCAGCCCGTAGATCGCGAGATCGAGCGCCGGGAACTGCTTGAAGTGCTCCCCGAGCGCGAGCCGCAAGCCCTCCGCCAGCAGCAGCGTGAACACCGCACCGACCGTGGGCCCGAGCATCACGTACATGCCGCCCGCGATCACGCCGAACACCATTTGCAGCGAGATGCCGATGCCCGAGACGGTCTCGGGGTTGATGTAGAGCTGGTACTGCGCGTAGAGAACGCCGCCGAGCGAGGTCATGACCGCGGAGACGACCGTCACGAACAGCTTGGTCTTCGTGACGTTGATGCCGACCGAGGCCGCGGCGTCTTCCTCCTGGCTGATCGCTTCGAGCGCGAGCCGCGTCATGCTGCGATCGATGCGCGCCCATACCCACAAGCCTCCCAGCCAGACGACGAGGATGATGTAGAACCACACGACCTTCTCGGAGAATTGCAGCGCGCCGAGCGACCAGGTGTTGCCCTGCGCGAGCGCGGTGTTCGGCGTCGCTCCGAGCGAGCCGCCGGTCTGGTCGCGCAGCGCGACGATCACGAGCCGCGTGACTTCGGAGAGCGCGAGCGTGACGAGCGCGAAATAGTGGCCGACGATCTTGAAGCGGAAGCATGGAAAGCCGATCGCCAGCGCGACGAGCGCGCTCACTGCGATCGCCGCGACCGCACCGAGCCACGGCGAGACGCCCCAGTGATTCCAAAGCATCACGGCCGCATACGCGCCGATGCCGAGGAACGCACCGTGCCCGAAGCTGACCAGTCCGAGCCGTCCCATGATCGACCAGCTCGTATACACGTAGGCCCACAGCAGGCAGCTGATCACGAGGTGCAGCGGATAGTTGCCGATCCCCGAAAGGGGAACGAGCGCGAGCAGCACGAGGCCCGCCCACGGCAGCGCGCGCGCCATGCTACTTCCCTCCCAGGATGCCCTGCGGGCGCCAGAACATGACCGCGATGAAAAACACGAACGCGAGCACGTAGCCCCACTCGATATGGAAGAAGAACCCGCCGACCGAGATGAACTGGGCGAAGATGAATGCGGCGACCAGGCCGCCGACGAGGTTGCCCAACCCGCCGAGCACGCAGATGAGGAACGTGATCGGGCCGAACGAGAGTCCGATCGCCGGATGGATGTCGTATTGGAGTACGAGCAGGCACGCGGCGAGCCCCGCGAGCGCACCGCCGATCGCCGACGTGATGACGAACAGGCGATCGGGATCCGCTCCCATCAGCGGCATGATCTGGCGGTCCTGGCTGATCGCGCGGATCGCGGTGCCGACATAGGTCCGGGTCAGGAACAGGTACGTCGCCGCGACGCCGGCGACTGCGACCGCGAACGCGATGATGCGCGGCGCCGAGAACGACATCTCGCCGATCGCGACCGGCGCCATCCGCACGCCGAGGTTGCGGAACTCGATGCCGAACGCCAGCGTCGCCGCTGCCTGGAGGAAGAACAGCACGCCTCCCGTCACCAGCAGCTGGTTGATCGGCTCGGCCGCGAGCACCGGACGGATGATGAACTGGTGCAGCAATGCGCCGAGCACCGCGACGATGCCGACCCCCGCGGCCATCGCCGCGAGCAGCGGCCAGCCGAGCTGCACATGCAGCATGTAGACGGCGTACATGCCGATCATGATCAGCTCGGCGTAGCAGATCCACACCACGTCGATCACGCCGAAGATCAGGTTGAGCCCGAGCGACAGCAGCGCGAGCAGCCCGCCGAGCAGGATTCCGTTCAGCACTGCTTCCAGCAGGAAGATGTCGAAGACGTCCATCACAGTCCCAGGTACGCCTTGCGGATCGTGCCCGAGTCGAGCAGCTCCGCGGCGGTGCCGCTCGATTTGATGCGCCCGGTCTCGAGCAGGTACGCGCGGTGCACGACCTGCAGCACCTGGCGCACGTTCTGCTCGACGATCAGCACGGTGTAGCCTTCGCGGCAGATCCGCTTGACCAGCTCCATGATCGACTGCACGACCACAGGAGCAAGTCCAGCCGAGGGCTCGTCGAGCAGCAGCAGCTTCGGCCCGGACATCAGCGCGCGGCCGATCGCGCACATCTGCTGTTCACCGCCCGACAGGGTTCCAGCGAGCTGCGAGCGCCGCTCGCGCATGCGCGGAAACAGCGAATAGACGAATTCGAGCCGCTCGGCGAACCGCCCGCGCGATTGCGGCAGGAACGCCCCCATCTTGAGGTTCTCCTCGACGGTGAGCCGCGGAAACAGCCGCCGGTTCTCCGGTACGTGCGAGATGCCGTGCGCGATCACCTCGTGCGCCGGAACGTCTTCGAGCGAGCGACCGTTCATCGCGATCCCGCCGCTGACGTCGATCAGCTTCGAGATGGCGCGCAACAGCGTGGTCTTTCCCGCGCCGTTCGGGCCGATCACCGCGACCGATTCGCCGGCATTGACTTCCAGGCTGACATCGAACAGCGCCTGGAAGCTGCCGTAGCGCGCGCTGACGTTCCTGAGCGTCAGCATCAGGAAGGCCTCGCCGCCACGGTCCGCTGCACTTCGTGCGCGTCGGTGCCGAGGTAGACCTCGATCACCCGCGCATCGTGCGCGACCTCTTCGGGCCTGCCCGCGGCGATGACCTCGCCATGATCGAGCACGATGCAACGGTCGACGATGCGCATCAGCACGCCCATGATGTGCTCGACCCAGATGATCGTGATGCCGCGCTCCCTGCGGATCGCGCCGAGCAGGTCCGCCGCCTGCTCCATCTCGTGCTCGTCCAGTCCGCCGAGCGATTCGTCGGCGAGCAGCACCTTCGGCTGCGTCGCGAGCGCGCGCGCAAGCTCGAGCTTCTTCAGCCCCGCGGCGCCGAGTCCATCGACGCGCGCCGCCGGGCTCGAAGGCAGTTGCACGAGGTCGAGCGCCTCGCGCGCCAGTGCGTAGGCCTTGTCGCGCGGAGGATGTGCGCCGTGCCCGTAGAACGCCGCGAGCGCCACGTTGTCGAGCAGCGAGAGCTTGCGGAACGGGCGCGGGATCTGGAAGGTGCGCGCGATCCCCAGATGGCAGACCGCGGCCGGCGTCTTGCCGGCGATCTCCGCGCCCTGGAAGCGCACCGAGCCCTGGCTCGGCGCGTAGAGACCCGCGATCACGTTGAACGTGGTGCTCTTGCCGGAGCCGTTCGGGCCGATCAGCCCGAGGATCTCGTTCGGCTCGAGCCGGAAAGAAATGTTCGAGACCGCCGCGAAGCCGCCGAAGCGCTTCGTAAGACCGCTGACCTCGAGCACTTAGCGGCTGCGCCTCGAGCGGCGATTACTGCGCGTACGGGTGCCCCTTCGGGAACGGGAAGATCGGGTCCGTCGTGCGGATCGCCTTCGGCCATGCGATGTAGGTGCGGCCGTTCACGTACTGCATCACCACCGGCGACGAGCGCTCGTTCTGGCCCGCCATCGGGCTGCCCGGCGGGAAGAACTTCACCCCGTAGCCCTGGATCGTGCCGCCCATCGGGATGTCGGTCTCGAGCGCGGCCTTCTTCAGCGCCTCCGGGTCGACGCCGCCGTGCTTCTTGATCGCGCGCGGCAGCACGTCGGTGAAGAAGATCCAGGTCTGGTTGAATCCCATCGACGCGTGCGGAGGAACGTCGGCCGGGCCCTTGACCGCCTGGTAGCGCTTCACCATCTCCGCGGTCAGCTTGCCGAGATCTCCTTTCAGCGTCTTCGGATCGAGCAGCTGCGCCGCCACCGGATCGACATTGAAGAAATAGTTCACGTCGGCGCTGAACGTTTCCGTCAGCTTGCCGATCTGGCCGTAGCCGGCGCCGTGGCCAATGATGCCCTTGAACTTCAAGCCCTGCTCGCGCGCCTGCCGCAGGAAGAGCGTGATGTCCGGGTTGTAGCCCGTATGCAGCAGGATGTCCGCGCGCGCCCGCTTGAGCTTCGTCACGAGGCTGGAAAGATCGGGCGAAGTCGCGGCGTAGCCCTCCTTGAGCGCGACGTCCATGCCGAGCGCCTTGCACTTCGCCTCGTTCCCCATCGCCACGCCGGCTCCGTAGGGGCCGTCCTCGTAGATGATCGCGACCTTCACCTTCTTCGGATCCATGCCGAGCTTGTCCTTCGCGTTCTCGGCAATGAACGAGCACGACGCTTCGCCGAACTGGTCGGAATGCACCTGCGGACGGAACACGTACGAGAGCTTCTTGTCCTTGAACACCGCCGATGCCACGCAGACGTTCGCCCACATGAATTTCTTCGCCGCATCGACGCGCTGCGCCATCGGCACGCAGTGCGCGCTCGAGTAGACGCCCATGATCAGGTTGACCTTCTCCTGGTCGAGCAGCCGTGTCGCCTCGTTGATCGCGACCTCGGTCTTCGACTGCGCGTCGGCGTAGATCGGCACGATCTTGTAGCCCTCGACGCCGCCGCGTTCGTTCAGCATGTCGATCGCGATCTTGGTGCCGAGGCCCGCCGCCTCCGAGCCGCCGGCGGCAAATGCGCCGGTGTAGTCGTAGATGATGCCGACCTTGAGTTCCTTCTGCTGTGCGCCGGCGACCTGTGCAAATGCCGCAACAACCGCGGCGAGAACGAGACGTTTCATCACGAGTTCCTCCCCTGCTCGGATAGTATCAGGTCGGCCGCCTTTTCCGCGATCGCGATCACCGCGGCATTGGTGTTTCCGGAGACGACGTGCGGCATCGCCGAGGCGTCGACCACACGCAGTTGCGCGATGCCGTTCACGCGCAGCTGCCGATCGAGCGTCGCATCGGCGCCGGTACCCATCTTCGCCGTGCAACTCGGGTGGTAGATCGTGACCCCGAAGTTGCGGCAGTAGTCGAGCCACTCTGCGTCGCTCTTCACCTGCTCGCCCGGAAAATGCTCTCCGCCGTGGTACGGCTTGAGCGCAGGCTGGTTGAGGATGTTGCGCAGGATCTTCATCCCCTCGACCATCGTGCGCCGGTCGAGCTCCTCGGCGAGATAGTTGTACTGGATCGCCGGCGGTTCGCGCGGGTCGGCGGACCGGATCCGCACCCAGCCTCTCGACTTCGGCTGCAGGTGGCAGATCGAGGCGGTGAACCCGGAGAACGGATGCAGCTTCTCGCCCATCCGGTTCAGGCTGAACGTGAGGAAATGCGTCTGCACGTCGGCGCGGTCGGGAGAAAGCGGCGTGCGGTAGAAGCCGCAGGCGTAGCCGGCAGAGAACGTCAGCGGCCCGCGGCGAAAGAGTGCGTAACGCAGCCCGATGCCGGCCTTTCCCCATAGCGTGCGCATGTCGTCGTTGAGCGTGATCGGCTGCGTGCAGCGGACCACCATGCGCGCCTGGAAATGGTCCTCGAGTTGCTCGCCGACGCCCGGCGAATCGAGGACCACCGGAATCCCGTGCTCGCGCAACAGCGCCGCCGGGCCGATCCCCGAGAGCTGCAGCAGTTGCGGCGTATTGATCGCGCCCCCGGCGAGCAGCACTTCGCGATTCGCTCGCGCTTCGAGACGATCCGCGCCGCGCAGATACTCGACGCCGACGGCGCGGGTTCCTTCGAAGAGCACGCGCGAGGAGAGCGCGCCCGTCAGGATCGTGAGATTCGGGCGGCGCTGCGCGGGACGCAGATAGGCGGTCGCAGTCGAGCTGCGCCGGCCTCGCCGCGCGGTCAGCTGGAAGTAACCCACGCCATCTTGCGCCTCGCCGTTGAAATCGTCGTTCCGCGGCCAGCCCGCTTGCTGACCTGCAGCGATGAACGCATCGCACAGCGGATGCGTATCGACCGGGTCGCAGACTCCGATCGGACCGCCCGCGCCGTGCCAGACGTTCGCGCCGTGTTGCTGGTCCTCGGATTTCCTGAAGTACGGCAGCAGGTCGTCGTAGCGCCAGCCTTCGACACCCCAGCCGTCGAAATCCTCGCGCTGCCCGCGCATGTAGACGAGGCCGTTGATCGACGAGCTGCCGCCGAGCACCTTGCCGCGAGGCGTAAAGATGCGCCGCGCGTTCAGGTGCGGCTCCGGCTCCGACCAGTAGCTCCAGTTGACCGTCTTGTTGGTGAAGAGCTTGCCGTAGCCGAGCGGCACGTGGATCCACGGGTTCGTGTCGCGCGGCCCCGCTTCCAGCAGCAACACGCGGGTCCGGCCATCCGCCGTCAGGCGGTTCGCCAGCACGCAGCCGGCGGACCCGGCGCCGACGATGATGTAGTCGAAGGAATTCAATCGGAGGCCTGCGGTATAGTCTAGCGGCAACTCTCTCCGGGAAGGAAACGCAGATGGCAGCGCTTTCGCGAGCATCGACGCGCCGCATCGTCGAGGAGGTGCGCAGCTCGCCCGCCACGCGCGTCAAGGTCGCGGTATCGGACACCGACGGCGTGCTGCGCGGCAAGTACCTGCACAAGGAGAAATTCCTCTCCGCGGTCGAGTCGGGATTCGGCTTCTGCAACGTCGTGTTCGGCTGGGACTCGAACGATCAGACCTACGACAACACCACCTGGACCGGCTGGCACACCGGGTTCCCCGACGCGCTGGTGCAACTGGATTTTTCGAGCTTCCGGCGCGTGCCGTGGGATGACAACGTGCCGTTCTTTCTCGGCGACTTCGTCGAGGCCGACGGCAGCCCGCTGCCGGTCTGCCCGCGCCAGCTCTACAAGCGCGTGCTCGCGCGCGCCGAGAAAATGGGCTTGCAGGTGCTCGCCAGCCTGGAGTACGAATGGTTCAACTTCCGCGAGACGTCGAAATCGCTCGCCGAGAAGGGCTACATCCGGCCTGAGCCGATCTCTCCCGGAATGTTCGGCTACTCGCTGATTCGCGCCGCGCAGAACCAGCCGTTTCTGCGCGCGATCATGGAGGAGCTGCCGGGCTTCGGCGTGCCCGTCGAAGGGCTGCACACCGAGACCGGCCCCGGCGTATTCGAAGCGGCCATTCTCTATACGGCGGGGATCGACGCGGGCGACCGGGGCATCCTCTTCAAGCAGGCGGCAAAGGAGATCGGCCAGCGCTTCGGCATCATGCCGAGCTTCATGGCGAAGTGGAGCACCCAGTATCCGGGCTGCAGCGGCCACATCCACCAGAGCCTCTCGGACGGCAAGCGCAACCTCTTTTACGACGCACGCCACCCGTACCGGATGTCGAAGCTCTTCGAGAGCTACCTCGCCGGCCAGCTCGCGCTGCTCGAAGACCTGCAGGCGATGTATGCACCGACCGTCAACAGCTACAAGCGGCTCGTCGACGGCATGTGGGCGCCGGTCAAGCGCACGTGGGGCGTGGATAACCGCACTTCGACGTTGCGCGTCATTCCCGGCTCGGCGAAATCGACGCGCCTCGAATCGCGCTGCCCGGGCGCCGACGTCAATCCGTACATCGCGCTCGCTGCAGTCGTCGGGGCCGGGCTGTGGGGAATCGAGAAGAAACTCAAGCTCAAGGACGCGCCGCTCACGGGCGATGCCGCCAAGGCGGCGAAGATTCCGCGCCTGCCGCGCAACCTGATGCAGGCCACCGAGAACCTGAGCCGCTCGAAAGCGGCGCGCGAGCTCTTCGGCGAAACGTTCGTCGATCATTTCGTGCGCACCCGCGAGTGGGAGTGGCGCCAGTTCCAGGACGCGGTGACCGACTGGGAGCTGAAGCGGTACTTCGAAATCATCTGATGACGATCCACAAATTCGCTTTCCCGACGACGATCCACTTCGGTCCGGGGGCGCGAAAGCTCGTTGCGGTGCACCTCGCAGAAGCCGCGTGCCGGCGCCCTCTCATCGTCACCGACAAGGGAGTCGCCGCGCTGCCGGTGCTCGCCGAGTTCCGCGGCACGCTCACCGGGCTCGAAGTTGGCGTGTACTCGGGCGTCCAAGGAAACCCCGTAGCGTCGCAGGTGCGCGCCGGTGCCGACGCGTACCGCGCGCACCGTGCCGACTCGGTGATCGGTTTCGGTGGCGGCGCCGCGCTCGATGTCGCGAAGGCGGTAGCGCTGATGGCAGTGCATCCCGGCGACGTGCTCGAATACGCGTGGGACCATCCCAAGGTCCGGCCGATCGAGAAGCCGCTGCCGCATTTCGTCGCGCTGCCGACGACCGCGGGCACGGGAAGCGAGGTAGGACGCTCGTCGGTGATCTCGGACGATGCGACGCACGTGAAGCGCATCCTCTTTTCGCCCGCGCTCCTCGCAAAAGCGGTATTTGCCGATCCCGAACTGACGCTTGCGCTTCCCGCTTCCATCACCGCGGCGACCGGCATGGATGCGCTGACGCACAACATCGAGTCGTATCTTTCGCCTGCGTATCACCCGCTGTGCGATGGCATCGCGCTGGAAGGCGTCCGGATCGCCGCGCGCGCCTTGCCTGTCGCGGTCCGGGCGCCGGGCAACCTCGATGCCCGCAGCGGCATGCTGATGGCGTCGATGATGGGCGCGATCGCGTTCCAGAAGGATCTCGGAGCGGTGCACTCCTGCGCGCACGCGCTGTCGACGGTCGCGGATCTGCACCACGGGCTCGCGAACGGAGTCATGATCGATCACGTGATGCGCTTCAACCGCCCGGCCGCCGAGGCGAAAATGGCGGAGCTCGCGCGCGTTGCCGGCGTGCCGGACCTGATCGGATGGCTCGCCTCGCTCAAGGTCGAGATCGGTATTCCGGCGAAGCTCGGCTTGCTCGGCGTCCAGCGCGACCAGATCCCGCGCCTCGTCGAAGTGGCGCTGGCGGACATCTGCCACCAGACCAATCCCCGTCCGTGCTCGAAGCAGGATTTCGAGCAGCTGTTCGCTGCGGCGCTGTGAGAATCGTCAATCCCGCGGACGGCTCCCTCATCCAGGAACTCGCGGAAGACGACGCGCGTGCCATCGGCCAGAAATTCGTCCGCGCGCGCGAGGCGCAGCAGCACTGGGCGGCCCGGCCGCTCGCCGAGCGCATTCCCGTCGTGCGGCGCTTCAAGGAAGAGATTGCGCGACGGACCGAGGAACTGGCTAGAACGCTCACGCGCGAGATGGGAAAGCCGATCCGGCAGTCGCGGAACGAGCTTGCTGCGCTCGCCGAGCGGCTGGATTTCTTCATCGATAAAACCACGGCCTCGCTCGCGAGCGAGACCGTGCTCCAGGATGAGAAAATCACGGAGCGCATCACCCACGAGCCGCTCGGCGTCGTCGCGAATGTCTCGGCCTGGAACTATCCGTATTTCGTAGGCGCGAACGTATTCGTGCCGGCGGTCCTTGCCGGTAACGCGGTGCTCTACAAGCCGTCCGAGCACGCTTCCCTTACGGGGCTGGCGATCGGCGAGATGCTGCATGCGGCGGGCGCGCCGGCGGACGTCTTCAGCGTCATCCTCGGCGCGGGCGAGACCGGCGCCACCCTCGTCTCGCAGCCGGTAGACGGCGTTTTCTTTACGGGCTCGTATGCCACCGGCGCGAAAATCGCCGCGGCCTGCGCGCCGCGCATGGTGAAGTGCCAGCTCGAGCTGGGCGGCAAGGATCCGGTCTACGTCTGCGACGATGTCGACGTCAAGACGGCGGCCGAGTCGCTTGCCGACGGCGCGATGTACAACGCCGGGCAGAGTTGCTGCGCGGTCGAGCGGCTCTATGTGCACGAGCGAGTCCACGACCGCTTCGTAGAAGCCTTCGTCGCGACGGTGAAGGGCTATAAGGTCAGCGATCCGCTGGACGAGCACACCTATCTCGGACCGCTCGCACGCGCGGCGCAGCTCGAAGTGCTCGAGCGCCAGATCGCCGATGCGGTGGCGAAGGGCGCGAAGGTGATGCTCGGCGGAAAGCGCATCGCGCGGACGGGCAACTGGTTCGAGGCGAGCGTCCTCACGAATGTGAATCACACCATGGCGCTGATGCGCGACGAAACCTTCGGGCCCGTGATCGGAATCCAGAAAGTCGGCGGCGACGAGGAAGCGGTGCGCCTGATGAACGATACCGAGTACGGCCTCACCGCGGGCGTCTACACGCCGGACGAGGGGCGCGCGAAAGCGATCCTCGCCCAGGTTCGCTCGGGCTCTGCCTACTGGAACTGCTGCGATCGGGTCAGTCCGCGCCTGCCCTGGTCAGGCGTCGGGCACTCGGGCATCGGGCTGACGCTCTCGACCTACGGCATCCAGACGTTTACCCGTCCGAAGGCCTGGCATTTGCGCAAGGCGTAGGCTAACGGCTATGCCTTCGACCAGCGACGCAGCTGATACCGCGGCACGCGCGGCGGAGATACGCAATCTCATCGACCAGGCGGCTTCGCTGCGGCGCACTGACCGCGACGCCGCCGTCGCGTTGCTGCGTCGAGCCGTCGACCTGGCGCTCGCGGCGCGGATGGAATCGCTCGAGGCGCTGGCGCGACATGAACTCGGTTGCCTGTTGCGACGCAAGCTCCCCGCGAGAGAAGAAGCGCTCGGCGAGCTGATTCGTGCGCTCGACCTGCGCATTCAACTCGCCGATGTGCGCGGCCAGATTGATAGCCGGCTCGAGCTCGGCACGGATGCTATGCAGCATTCAGACCTGGGGAATGCCCTGCCTCACCTGCACGAGGCGGAACGGCTTTGCAGGCACTCCGCAAATCTCGAAGCGCTGGCCGATACCTACGAGACCCTCGGCGGCGTATACGCCGCCGCCGGGCAACGTGAAAAGGCGCTCGAGTATTCCCGGCTCGGACTGGATGCGGCGAGGCGACTTGGCGACGCCCGAAGGCTTTCGTACGCGCTCGATGCCGTGGCGTGTAGCGAATCCGAGCTGGACCGTCACGATGAAGCGCAGCGCCACTTCCAGGATTCTCTTGCGGAGGCCGGCCGCATCGAAGATCTCGAAACAAGAGCCTACGGGGAGGGCATGATCCACGTCGATCTCGCCAGAGCGATGTGCCGAGCTCGGCGATGGCAGCAAGCGAAGCACGCGGCAGACGAGGCGATCAGCATCGTCGGGACACGCGATTGGGCGGGAATCAAAGCGCAAGCAATTTCCTGCAAATCCCTCGCGATGGTGGCGCTTGGTGAACCTGGAGACGTAGAACGATCCTTCCATGAGGCTTACCTGCTTTTTCAAACCACCGGCAACAAGAACGAGCTGTCCAAGATGGAACGCGAGCTCTCGAGGTTCTACCAGGGCCGGGGCGACTACCGGCGCGCGTTCGAATTCCTGGAACTTGCGATGGCGACGGAGTCGGCCATGCACCGTGACGCGGCCATGCATCAAATGGCGCAGCAGAGCGCCCGCGCGAAACTGGACCAGTTAACGGAGACGAGCGCGGCACTCGAGATTGCAAGCAAGCACAAGTCCGAGTTCCTTGCGAACATGTCGCACGAGCTGAGAACGCCGCTGAACGCGATCATCGGCTTCTCCGAGGTGCTGGGCGAGCGCTACTTCGGGGAGCTGAACGAGAAGCAGGACGAGTACGTGAAGGACATCCATGCCTCCGGCAAGCACCTGCTTTCGCTGATCAACGACATCCTCGACCTCTCCAAAATCGAGGCCGGGCGAATGGAGCTGGAGTTGTCCGATTTCGATCTGCCCGAAGCGCTGCAGAATGCGCTGACTCTGGTAAAGGAGCGGGCGCAGCGCAACGGCATCGCGCTCGGCCTGGAAGTGGATGCCACGCTCGCGACGTTCCGCGCCGACGAGCGGAAGTTCAAGCAGATCATGCTCAACCTCCTCTCCAACGCCGTGAAATTCACGCCGGCGGGCGGCAGGGTAAGCGTGGCCGCGAAGCCGAACGGCTCTGGGATCGAAATTGCGGTCGCCGACACAGGGGTGGGGATCGCACCCGAGGACCAGCAGGCCGTGTTCGAGGAGTTCAAGCAGGTCGGTCGCGACCACACCCGCAAAGCCGAGGGCACGGGCCTGGGGCTTGCTCTCAGCAAGCGCTTCGTCGAGCTGCACGGCGGTACGATTTCCCTCGCCAGCACGCCCGGTAAGGGCTCGACCTTCAGCTTCACGCTACCGATTCGCCACGACGAATGACCACTCCTGGTCGGTAAGCGACCCTCGGCTACGAATTAACCGTCGCCAAAGCGCACTCCTCTGCGCTGCCCGCGCAACCGCGGATCGTCCGACTTCACCAGCACCGGCCGTCCTTCGAGGATCTCGAAGCTGCGCTCGAGCGTTTCGTCCTCGAGCCGCTGCATCGCCTCGCGCGTGAAGAACGTGAGATGAGGAAAGACGATGACGTTGTCCATCGAATACAGCGCGCTCAACGGATGCCCTGACTTGGCGAGCGGCTCGCGCGAGTAGACATCTAGCGCAGCGCCGGCGATCCGCTTCTCCTGCAGCGCGCGCAGCAGCGCTACCTCGTCGACGATCGCGCCGCGAGAGACGTTGACGAGGAACGCCGAGTGTTTCATCGCCGCCAGCTCGCGCTCGCCGACGAGCCCGCGCGTCTCGTCGTTCAGCACGCAATGCACTGAAAGAAAATCGCTCTCGGCGGCGAGCGAGCGCAGATCGCTGCGGCGCTCGACGGCCGCTTGCGCGAGGTGCGAATCAGCAACATGCGGATCGAAGCCGAGCACGCGCATGCCGAAGCCGTTGCCTGCGATGCGCGCCACTTTCGTGCCGATCCGCCCTACGCCGACGAGGCCCAGCGTCTTCGAAGAAAGATCGAGTCCTATCCATCTCGACTCCGGCCAGGCCCAGCCTTCGCCATCCATCGCACTCTGGATCGGCTTCAGCTTCTTCGCGAGCGCGAGCATCAGGGTCATTGCGCCCTCGGCAACAGTCTCCTCCGCGTACTCCGGGACATTGACGACCGGAATACCGCGCGCCTTTGCGGCTTCGATGTCGATCGCATCGATGCCGACGCCGTACTTGACGATCCCCTTCAACTGCTTCGCCGCGTCGATCACACGCGCGGTGATTGGCGTGTAGCACATCAGAAGCAGCTCGGCATCGCGCACCGCTCGAAGGAGCTCGACTTCCGGCACGCCGTCCGCGAGCAACACGACCTCGTGCCCGGCAGCGCGCAACGCCGCGTCCACGCGCTGCATTTCCAGCTCCCGATCGGTGCGCACTATCCTGGCCATGGCGCCTTCAGCATCGCGCGCGCAGGCGTCTGTTCGCCCGAGATTTCGATTTCATAGCGTCCTCGAAGGATCTCGTCGCGAGTCTCCGGCTTCGTGCTGTGCACGTAGCCCATCCCGACCATCGCGGAGAGCGATGCGCTGTAGCCCGCCGAGTAGATCTCGCCCACCGGCGCGCCGTCTCGCAGGATCGGCTCGCCGCCCCATGCAAAAAGCCGCGTCTGCGGAAAGACAAAGATCACGAGACGCATCGACAGCGCATCGCGCGGCGCGCGCAGGAGCGCTTCGCGCCCGAGAAAATCGCCCTTGTCGAGCTTTACCGCAAAGCCGAGACCCGCCTCCCAGGGCGTGACGTCCGGCGACAGCTCGGATGGAAATCCGCGCCGCCCGGCTTCGAGGCGCAGCGCATCGAGCGCGTAGTAGCCGCAGTCGCGCAGGCCCACGTCACGTCCGGCGCCGTGCAATGCGTCGTACAGAGCAACGGTTTTCTCGACCGGCACGTAGAGTTCGAAGCCTGGTCCGCCGACGTAGGAAGCCGGCACCGTCCGGAAGCCGAGCCGCGCCGCATCGAGTCGAGCGACGAGCGCTTGTGCCCGCGGGCCCATCACCGAGAGGACGGACCACGCGGCGGTCACGTCCTCGATGCGTACCTGCTCGGCGGTTCGCATGTGGCGCCGGATCCATGCCGCGTCGCGCACCGGTTGGGCGGTTCCGGTGACGATGAGGAACTCATCCGCCGCCAGTCGTTGCACGGTCAGGTCGGATTCGAACCCGCCGCGCGCGTTGAGCATCGCAGTGTAGACGGCGCGTCCGACCGGCACGTCGATCCGGTTCGCGCAGAGCCGCTCGAGCAGAGCGAGCGCATCGCGCCCGCGCACGGAAAGCTTGCCGAACGAAGTCTGGTCGAAGACGCCGGCCGCGTTTCGCACCGCATGCTGTTCCTCGATCACCGCGTCCAGCCAGTCGGGCCGGCCGAGCGTGTAGCGCATCGAGGGTGCTTCGCCCGGGCGGGCAAACCAGTTGGGCCGCTCCCAGCCCATCTTCGAGCCAAAGCAGGCGCCCTTTGCCTCGAGGCGCTCATAGAGAGGGGATTTGAGCATCGGGCGGCCGGATTCCAGCTCCTGGCGCGGCCAGCGCATTGCATAGTGCAGGCCGAGCGTCTCGACCGTTCGCGCCCGCAACCAATCGGCTGCGGCCGCGTAAGGGCCGAAGCGCCGGATGTCGACTTCGAACAGATCCATCGGCGCCTCACCCGCGACGATCCATTCGGCGAGCAGCTTTCCCGCGCCGCCGCCGTTCGCGATTCCCGCGGAGTTGAATCCTGCGGCGACGAAGTAGTTCCGCGCTTCCGGCGCTTCGCCGAGGATGAAGTTGCCGTCCGGCGTGAAGCTCTCCGGACCGTTCACCATCGTCTTCACCCCGCTCGTCTCGAGCGCCGGCACGCGGTGGATCGCGTTCTGCATCAGGATCTCGAACTGCTCCCAGTCCTCGGGCAGCAGCTGGAACTCGAACTTCTCCGGGATACCGGCCATGCCCCAGGGCTTCGCCTGCGGCTCGAAGCCTCCCATCAAAAGTCCGCCGACCTCCTCCTTGAAATAGATGAAACCGTCCGGATCGCGCATCACCGGCAGCATCGGGTGCACGCCTGCGATCCGCTCGGTGACGATGTAGAAGTGCTCCGCGGAGTGCAGCGGCACGCTGACGCCCGCGAGCGCACCGAAAGAACGCGCCCATTGGCCGGCGCAGTTCACCAGTACCTCGCAGCGCACGTCTCCTACAGCGGTGGTGAGCGCCTGCACCGCACCGTTCGCGAGCTTGACGCCGGTGGCCTGGATGCCCTGCACGATCTTCACGCCCAAGTTGCGCGCGCCCTTCGCAAGCGACTGCGTCAGGTCCGCCGGATTCGCCTTGCCGTCGTGCGGGAACCAGAGCGCCCCCTGCAGATCGTCGGTCCGCATGACCTGCCATTTCTCCGCCGCTTCGCGCGGTCCGATCAGATGCACTTCGATGCCGAAGCTGCGCGCCATCGCCGCCTGGCGCTGGAACACGATCCAGCGCTCGGGCGTGCGCGCGACGTTGACGCTGCCGCATTGCTTCCACCCGGTCGCAAGGCCGGTCTCCGCTTCCAGCGTCGCGTACAGGCCGATGCCGTACTGGCTCATCCGCGTCATCGAGCGGTTGGGGCGCATCTGGCCGACGAGCCCCGCCGCGTGCCACGTGGTCCCGCAGGTGAGGCTTCCCTGCTCGATCAGCAGCACGTCGCGCTTGCCGAGCCTGGCGAGGTGATAGGCGACGCTGACGCCGGCGATCCCGCCGCCGACGATGACGATCTCGGCGTGCCGGGGCAGCGCGCTCACTGCGCGGGCGCGATCGCGCCGACCTCGATGCCGTTCCAGTTCCGCAGCGCCGGCCGCAGCAGCCGGTCGAGCGCGGCACGATCGTCGTCGTCGAGCGCCACGAAGCGCTCGATCACGCCCGCCATCGCGACCTCGGATGCGCGCGCAGCCCCGTCATCGATCTTGATCGCGACGCCGAGGCCGGCACCAGGAATGGCAGCGCAGAAAACACCCTCCGCGCCGGTCTTGACGAAGACGCGATCGCCGAAATGCTCCATCACCGCGGTGCAGAAGCGGCCGGTGCCGGCGATATGCCAGGGCTTCGCTGCGCAGGCCGCGCGCAGGCGCTGGGCGGCCTTGGCGCGCTCCGGTCCCATGCCTTTGCCGCTGCCAAATCGGGCGAAACCGCGAGCCAGCGCGGAGAGCGGCATCGCCCAGGTCGGCACCGAGCAGCCGTCCACCGCGCGATGCTCATCCGGGATTGCGATGCCAGCGAGATTCTCGAACACGGCTTTGACCGTTCGCTGCACCGCGTGCCCGGGCGCGGTGTAACTGTGTGGATCGACTCCGAGCGCACAGGCGGCGCAGAGAAATCCCGCGTGCTTCCCGGAGCAGTTGTTATGCAGCGCGGTGGCGGTTGCGCCACTACGGGCAAGCGCGTGGGCCGAAGCCGCGTGGCTCGGCCAATGCACACCGCAAGCAAGCGCCGACGGATCGAGCCCGGCGGCCGAGAGCATGCGCTCGACGACTGCGACGTGCCCCGGCTCGCCGCCATGCGAGGCGCACGCGAGTGCAAGCTCCTCGTCGCCCATGCCGAACCGGTCCGCCGCGCCGGATTCCATCAGCACCAGCGCCTGCATCGCCTTGACCGCCGAGCGCGGATACACGAGCGTTTCGAGGTCGCCGAGCGCGAGCACAACGGAGCCGTTCGCATCGATCACTGCGACCGACCCGCGATGGCGCGACTCGATCAGGGAACCGCGCCGGATCTCCGCCACTACCGGATTAGCCATCGCGAATTGCTGCTTCGACAATGCCGAGCGCGTTCTCGAGATCGCGCTCCTCGATCACCAGCGGCGGCGCGAGCACGATCACGTTTCCCTGCCCAACCTTGAAGGACAGGCCTTGCGCAAGGCAGCGATACAAGACCTCTTCGGCGAGCCCCGCATCGGCGAGCTCGATCGCGAGCAGCAAGCCGATTCCGCGCACGTCGACGATCACAGGAATGCGTGCCTGCATCCCACGCAACCGCTCGAGCGCCTGCGCACCCAGCCGGTTCGCACGCCCGAGCAGCCCTTCGGCTTCAATCACCTCGATCGTCGCGAGTGCGGCCGCGCATCCGGCCGGGCTTTTCTCGTGCGTGTAATGGCCGAGCGCGCGATCCGCCGCGACGTCGAGACCTTCGCGCGCGACGAGCGCCGCCATCGGGAAAATCCCGCCGCCGAGGCCCTTGCCGAGCACGACCATGTCGGGGACGATCCCGTAGCGCTCGAACGCGAACATCGCGCCAGTGCGACCCAGGCAAACCGGGATCTCGTCGAGGATCAGCAATGCTCGATGGCGATCGCATGCCGCGCGCAGCACCTCGTAGTACGCACGCGGCGGCACTTGGACGTCGGTCGAGCGCACCGTCTCGACGATCACCGCCGCGACGTCCTCTTCCTTGGCGAGCACGTACTCGACGTACTCGGCGCAACGCGCGTCGCAGGTACCACCGCAACCGAAGCGGCAGCCGCGCGGATCGCACGGCGGAACATGCTCGGTGCCGGGAAGGAGAGGCCCGATGCCGCGACGAAACAGCGCTTCACCGCCGACCGAGATCGCATCGAGCGACGCGCCGTGGAACGAGTCCCACATCGAGATCGTCTTGTGCCGCCCGGTGGCGAGGCGCGCGAGCTTGAGCGCCATGCCGATCGCTGCGGCGCCGCCGGGCGCGAACAGGATCTTGTTCAAGTCCCCGGGAGCGAGCGCGGCGAGCTTCGCGGCAAGCTCGACGGCATAGGCGTTGGTGAAGCGGCGGGGCGAGAACGGCAGCGTGTCGAGCGCCTGCTTCACCGCGGCAACTACGCGCGGATGGCCGTGCCCGACCTGGTGCACGCTGTTGCCGTGGAAATCCATGATGCGCCGGCC
>Ga0075429_100000918_pt1 | contig 23345 bp, 15 predicted proteins | sample RhiMetdeltSRZDD3_FD_75295 | JGI IMG/M metagenome (GOLD analysis project Ga0075429, IMG submission 75295) | Populus rhizosphere microbial communities from Tennessee, USA - Rhizosphere MetaG P. deltoides SRZDD3 | ecosystem: Host-associated > Plants > Roots > Rhizosphere > Soil | place: USA... | reverse complement strand
AGCGGGGTGCGCCCCCAGCGCGTCCCCACCATCTCGGCCACGGGATCGCCGAACACCAGCATGAGCATCGCCGCGATGGCCACGCCCTTGTTGAACACCACCAGCGTGATCAGGCAGGCAAGGAGGAACAGCGTCGTGCTGGACGTCCTTCGCCGCTCCTTCTCCTTGGTGAAGGATCGGAAATGGTCGAACAGCCACCGGTTCACTCCAGGCCGCGAGAAGCGCGCGTACTCCAGCGTGAACATGATGGCGAGAAAAAGCACCAGAACCGCGGCCGCGGCGAACCAGCCGGCGCCTGGCGTCACCCAGTCACCCGCGGCGTAAAGCGCCGGAAAGAGAAGCCCCACCATGCGGAACAATTTCCGCTTCGGCTTCAGCTCAGGCATCGGCCCTCCTCAGGCCGGGCGCCACGCGCGTCCAGAGCAGAGCGACGAGCGCTGCCGAGGCCAGGATGACCGACGGGGTTCTGATGGGGATCCCGGACAGCGGCGGGATTGGCACGCGACCCGCCAGGAGCTCCAGGACAGGACAGGCGCTCAGCGCGATGATGCTCCAGAGGAAGCGCCGGCGTCGATCGATCGCCCCCGCGACGACCCAGACGCAGAGCACCATCAGCATCTCGGGAAAGACAAAACAGGCCAGCGCCCCGCACGTCGTGGCGCCTCCCTTGCCACCCTTGAAGCCGAGCCAAGGGGAAAAATCGTGGCCCGCGACGGCCGCGACCGCCGCCCAGATGGCGAGATCGTCGGGCAGTCCGAGGAGCCACGCCAGCCAGACCGCAACGGCGCCCTTGGCGGCGTCGGCGGCGCCGACGAGGACCCCGGTCACCCTGCCCACGGTCCGCCAGACATTGGCGGCTCCGGGGTTCCGCGAGCCATGGTTCCGGACATCGACACCGGCACGTCGGCCCATCCAGACGGAGAAGGGGAGACTTCCAAGGGCGAAGCCGCCCGCCAGGGCCAGCACGAGCCGCATCGCCAGGGAGGTAGAGGTCACAGACGCATTATAGGTCCTGCCCTGCCCACGCGAATCCCGCCTCGGCCTGCTAGAATGCGGCACACGCACTCACGAGGGGCGCGCAACCTTGATTCCCTACGCAGCCGGCCTGATGGCCCTCACGATGCTGGCCGCCCTTGCGGGGGCGGGCACGGAGCAACCCACGCCCGAGCCGGCGGCTCCCGCCGCCGCTCCGCAGGCCTCAATCCAGTGGATGGACTGGTCCGACAAGGCTTTCGCCCGGGCGGTCGCCGAGGGCAAGCCGATTCTCCTGAACGTGAGGGCCCTGTGGTCCCGCGCATCACTCTGGTCCGAGGAGGTCAACTTCGCGGACCCCGAAGTGGTGAAGCTGGCCAACGAGAAGTGGATCCCGATCCGGGTCGATCGGGACCGTCGTCCAGACCTGGACATGCGGTACCAGGTCGCCGTCAACGCGGCCTTTCCGGGAGAGGCTGGCTGGCCGATGACGGCGCTGCTCTTCGACACGGGCGACATCATTTTCGGGGGCTCGACGATTCCCTTGAAGGATCGCAGGGACAAGGTCGGATTGCGCAGCTTGTTGGAGAAGACCGCGAAATCGTACCCCACGTTCCGGGAGCATGGAGAGGGCACGCGCAAGGTCGTGAACATGGCGTTCGCGCGCGAGCTGACCGCCGGCCGCCCGGCAGAGTACAGCCTCGCGTATCTGGAGGGAATCACCAAGGACATGGTGACCGAAGTGAACCCGGATCACGGCGGGTTCGGCGATACGGCGCGCGTGCCGATGCTGTACACGCTGGAGCTGGCCGGCACCGTGTACCAGCGCGTCCCTCGCGCCGAGCTGCTCGATGTTCTCGTGAAGAGCCTGCGTGGCATGCAGAAGGGAGCTCTGTTCGATCGCGTCGGCGGCGGGTTCCATCGCGGCGCCATGGACGCGGCCTGGCGTGTTCCCGAGTTCGAAAAACTGCTGAGCTACAACTCCGGGTTGTTGATCGACTACCTGCTGGGATACGAGCTCGCGGCCGAGCCCGAGTTCAAGGAGGTCGCGGAGTCGTCGCTCGATTTCATCCTGGGCACGCTCAAGGACCCGCAAGGCGGGTTCTATCTCGGCCAGTGGGCGGCGTCGAAGTCGGATGAGCCTCGCGGCACCTACTACTCCTGGACCAACGATGAATTCACCAAGGCGCTGCCTCCGGGCAGCGAGCGCCTGGCCCGCCTGCTGTACAACGTCACTGCTGAGGGCGACCTCGCCCTCGGCCCGCCGTCGCGAAGCCTTCTTTATCTCGCGATGACGCGCAAGGAAGCCGCGGAGAAGCTGGGCGAAAGCCTCGAGACAGTGAGTCAGCGTGATCGAGAAATCCTCGCGGCATTGGCGCGAGCGCGCGGCGCTCGCACGGCTCCGCCCTTGGAGCGCGCCATCTACGTGGATTCCTGCTCGTCGGCGGTCGTGGCCATGTTCGAGGCCTGGAGAGTCCTGGGCCGGAGCGACGCCCTGGAGGCGGGAAAGGCGGCCCTGGACAGGCTGCTGGCCGCGATCCCCGCCAACGGCCCGATGCTGCACCGCGTGAGCCCGGCCCCGGAGCCGGGCGTCGACCCCACGCTGGCCCTTGATCACATGATGCTGGCGCGCGCCGCCCTTGCGGGATACGAGGTCACCGAGGAGGAGCGGTACCTTGCCGCGGCGAAGGAGCTCGTGGAGCGGGCGGACCGGCTCTTCTGGGACACCGAGGGCACGGGCTACTACGACATCGTGAGCGACCCCAACGCGCGCGGATACCTCTCGATCCGCCGGCGGCTTCCCAACGACACGGCCTATCCCGCCTTGAATTCCCTGGCGGCAAGGGTGCTGGCGCGGCTCGCCCTGCTGACCGGAGAAACGGAGTATCGGGAACGCGGAGACATCTGCCTCAAACAGCTGGTGGCGCATGCAAAGGACCTCACATACAGGATGGGCGGGCTGGGTCTGGCGCTGGATGCCTACCTGCGAGCGCCGACTCAGTACATCGTCGTCGGCCGGCAGGGCGACACCAAGGCGGACGAGCTGAGACTGTCGGCCCTGCGGATGCTCGACCCGGGCAAGATTGTGCAACGCCTGGTCCCGGGGCGGGACGACGCGGCGCTGGACCGGATGAGGCTGAAGAAGGGGTCGAACGCCTATGCCGTCGTGTGCCGGTCGGGCAAGTGCTCGGATCCCGCGAAGGACGAGGCTTCCTTGAAGGAGCGCGCGCTCCCTCCGAGGAATCCCAAGGGCGGAAGATAGCCGCGCGTCACGTTGAACGGGTCGCGAGCGTTGTGCTAGCATCCTCGCCGTTCCAGCTCTGAGTGACAACATCTTGCATGGAGGCGCTTTCGATGGCTGCCTGCGTCGAGTGCGAAGCGGAATTCGACATTGACGAGCCGGAAGTCGGAGAGTTGGTGAGCTGCCCCGAATGCGGCCTGGAGATGGAAGTCGTTTCCGCCAGACCGCTCGAGCTCGAGGCGGTCACCGAAGAGGAAGAAGAAGAGGAAGAAGAGGAAGAAGAAGAGGCGAGCTGGGACGAGTAGCCGCCCCCACCCCTCTAGGGAGCGATGCCGCGCGCCGCGGCAGGCTCCGCGGGCGCAGGATTCTCCGGCGACCCTGGCTGCCCTGGCAGGATAGGAAGCAACATTCGCATCGTGGTGCCCTTGCCGGGCGCGCTGATCACGTCGATCCTCCCGCCATGCTCTTCCACGGCCTTGCGCGCAATCGCCAGTCCCAATCCCATGCCGGAATCCTTGGTGGAGAAATAAGGCTCGAAGATCTTCGCCAACGCCGCCGGGTCCATGCCGATTCCGGTGTCGACGACGTCGATCGCCAGGTGATCTCCCTCCACGCGCGCGCGCAGCGAGAGCGTGCCGCCGCGCGGCATGGCCTGCAGCGCGTTCTCGATCAGATTGACCAGCGCGCGTGAAATGAGAGAGCGGTCCACGCTGAGACGCGGCAGGTTGGCCGGAACGTCCACTTCGATGCGGACGCCCGGCGGCGGCGCCGTACGATAGGGCCGTGCCACTTCCTCGATCAGCACGGACATGCCGGCGAGCTCCTTCCTGGGAGCCGGGATCCGGGCGTACGTGGAGAACTCCGCCGATATCTGCCGGAGGTCCGCCACCGCTCCCATGATCGTGCGCAGACATTCCTCCATCACCACGGGGAAATCGGGCGAGCGCTCCTCGTAGACACGGCGCAGGTGCTCGGTGGAGAGCTGGATCGGCGTTAGCGGGTTCTTGATCTCGTGGGCGATCCGGCGGGCCATCTCCGCCCACGCGGCCAGCCGATTCGACCTCACCGTCTCGGTGACGTCCTCCAGCAGCAGGATGACACCCTGGCCCTCGAGAAACGGGACGAACCGGGCGCGCACCGTCCTGTCGCCCGGCTCGGCCGGGATGGTCAGCTGGACCTCGTGAGACGCGTGCGAAGCACTGGCGGGCCGTGACGGCGGCGCGTCGCGCCCGGGCCTGTGATCCGCCAGGGGGCCGGCCAGCGGCCCGAGGGATGGGTGCGCGGTGATCATCGCGGGCAGGTCCTCGCCGTACTCCAGCGTCGGCAGATCCAGGATGGACCGCGCCGCGGGGTTGGCCGTTACCACGCGGCCCTCGTTGTTCATCGAGATCACGCCGATCGTCGCGTTCAGGAGAATCTTCTCGATGTAATCCCTGCGTCGTTCGAGATCCTCCCGCTGCTGCTTGATGGCCAGCGCCATCCTGTTAAACGATGCGATCAGGTCGCCGGTCTCGTCCCGCGGCCGATCCTGCACCACGGCGTCGAAGTCGCCCCCGGCGATGCGCGCCGCCGCCTCGCGCAGGCTGCGGATGGGCCGCGAGACGCGGCGGGCGAGCACGTACCCGACCCCGCCCATCAGCACGACCATGCCGGCGAAGGTGATGATCATCGCGTCGGCGACTTCGCGCGCCGCCAATCGCGCTTCGGCAGCCTGGGCGTCCAGCGGCAGCGAGAGCAGTCCCTCCCACTGCCCTTCATTGGCCACGACGGTGGCGGTGATCGTGCGGTACTGCTCGCCCTTGAGCGACTTCTCGCCCATGGCGACGCGCCCGCCGCCCAGCGCGAGCCTGCGGTAGACCGCCCCGTCGATGCGCGGCGACAGGAGGCCGGAGCCGAACAGCTCGGGCCGGCTCGTGGCCACCAGCTCGCCGCGTTCGTACAGGTTCACGTCCTCGCCCACCAGCAGGCTCAGCCAATACATCGTGTCGTCGTCCGGCTTGGCTTTCTCTTCCGTTTCCAGGATGGTCCTCACCAGGCTGCTGGCCGACTGGATCGCCTGCCGGCCTCTGTCCTCGATGTCGGAATCCAGGCCGCGGGTGATGTACCCCGACATCAGGGCGGAGAGCAGCAGGAGGGGAAAGAGCGTCGCCGCGGTGAACGTGGCCAGCAGTTTGCGGTAGTGTGTCCGCCCCAGCGCTTCCATGATGCGCCGCCACCAGGCTCCCACCTGCCCGCGTTCCTGCACCATCGCCGCAGGAACCAGCAGCGCGCACAGCAGCAGCAGGCCGACGAAACCCAGGCGCATCGTGCGCGCGACCCGTTCGAGCGTGTCGGGTTCCATGAAGCCGAGCGCGAAGACATGATCGCCATCGGAAAAATAGAGGTATCTCGCCGGCCGGTCCTCCTCCGTCAGGTCCCGCCACTGTGTCTTTCCCGGCGAGACCAGCAGGTTCGTCCATCCGGACGGCAGCGGGGGGGCCTCGCGCTGGTTCCAGAAGACAGGATGCCCGTGGCGGTCGTACACCGCGTGGCGCACGCCGCCGGAGCCCGGCGGGAGCGTCGTGATGTGGCGCACCTGAGGTGCCAGCGCGCGCGCGTAGGGGCGCTCGGCGATCAGGAAGGGGATGTTGTCGAAATCGTCCAGCATGTGCACCGTGACGGTGCCCGCGAAACGATCTCCAGAGACCACGTAGTGGTCGGCGTGCCAGATCTTCTTGGTGAGATTCAGGAAGCTGACGTTCTCCATCGTCGGTTCGCCGGGAGGCGCATAGGTTTCCGGGGCGCGCCGGTCGAACGCCGGCGGCAGATTGCGCGCGAACCGGCTGATCGTTCGGCCATCGGCGTCGGAGACCAGCAAGGAGGCGTTGTACCCGGAGTCCTTCAAGGGCGTCCGAAGCCAGAGGTCCAGGGCGAGAGACGAGGACGACGGACCGGCTTCCTGGATCCTGTCGGGCAGCGTGGGCATCGCCTCGAGGGCGTCGATGGTGGCGCGGACCAGGTCGCGGCGGTTCTCGCTCTGGCTGAGCACCAGCGGCATGAGCTGATCTTCGAAGAGGTTCTCGTTGGCCAGCCGGCTCCTGGGTGACAGGAGCGGGTCGTACAGAACTGTCGCCAGCAGGATTCCGGGCAGGAACACACCGAGCGCCCAGCGCGATAGCCCGTCGCCGGGCCGAGGCAGCATCCTCGACATGGCTGCGGCCCGCCCGCCACCGGCGCCCACCAGGTGCCCCGCCGCCTGGAGCGCGAGGAACACAGACAGCAGGAGCGTGAGAGCTGAAACCTGCAGCACCAGCGTCGCTACGGGCGCCTGCAACGGCGCCACTTCCAGGAGATTCGTCGCCGCGTTGCCCACGAAGCCGCGCGCGGCCGAAGGAGCCAGCAGCGCGGTGCCCGTCCCGACGGAGATCAGCAGAAGCCATCCTGCCGCGCGATATGCCGCGGGCCTGGCCGACGCGGCCGGAAGCGAGGCCAGCCTCCCCAGCGCTCGTGACAGAAGAGTCGCGCTGCCCAGGGCCGTCAACGCGGTGGCGAGCAAGTCCGCCGGAGACCTCATGAGATGGAAGAACCCGGCCGAGGCGAACAGGGTGGAGTCGAACAGACCGAAGCCCCAGCTCGTCGACTCCAGCGGGAACCATGAAAGCAGCAGTCGGCCGCCCCAGAGCAGGCCGAGGCCACCGGCCAGCCGTGCCATCAGCTGGCCCGCTCCGCGGGCGTGGTCTCCGCTTCGAGGAAGCAGGCAGGCAAGGAGGAGTCCCGCGAGCCACAAGGCCAGCACCGCGGCGGCGGCCTCCCGGTGCTGGCCATCGATCCTGCGCCGCATGTCCGATTGAGCGGGGCCGCGCAAGCGCGCATATCCGAGATAGGAGTGGTCGGGGGACCGCAATCCGACGAAGAGGTACTGCCTCTCCCCAGTGGCCCCGCCAGGATACTTGTCGTCCTTGCGCGCCAGCAGATCCGCGAGCCCCGTTTCGGGCTCGCGGAAGTCCTGGAGCTTCAGCGCCGAGGCGTCCTCGCCCGCCATCGCGGGCAGAGCCTGTTCGCGTCTGCGAGGGTCGAGCCTCGAGATGATGGTCGTTTCGGTGACGAACACGAGCCCTCTTCTCGCCAGCAAGCCGTAGAGCCTGGTGAGATGCTCGTCGGCCTCCACGCGGAAGGTGACCGCGTCCTCCGGCAGATCGTTGAGGAGTCCCTCCGTGGCGGGGTAGCTCGAGCCGGCCCAGGCGACGGGTCGCCGCGCCCGGTCGTACAGGCAGAGACCGCCCCCCTCGCTGGTGAATCGCGTCTTCGCGTCCACTTCGTCGATGAGCTCGAAGGCGATCGCCGGCCCGCCGTCGAATTCCGCCAACATCGGGCGAGCGGCATCGAGAGTGGATGTCGAGCGAGCAATCAGGTCCGCGAACTGGGACTGGATCACCGCGGCCCGCTCGTCCAGCTCGATCCGGGCGCGGGACTCGGCATCACGGGCGAGGCTGGAGACGCGTGCCGCGCGGGCCAGCCGGTTGCCCGAGAGCGCGAGCAATCCCAGAATGGAAATGGTGAGCACGAGCACCGCGCGGGCAGCGGGCCGGGACCTGCGTCTCGCGGCGGCCGCCAGCCCGGCAAGCCAGACAAGGCTGCTGAGCGCGATTGCGGCGGCTGCCCACAAGGGCAGCCGCGAGAACCAGGACGAGGCGTCGTCCAGGAGGATGACGATGGCCGAGATCGCCAGCGTGGCGCCGACGCCCGAATGAGGCACGATGCGTGCGGGGACGGGGGACAAGGCCCTACTGAGCCTCCCGGATCTCCACCAGCGCCCATCCTCCCTTCTTCATCGAGAGAAGGAAGTGGATCGCGTTCTCTGCGTCGACCCCGTCGTGCCTGTGGTACTTCCAGGTCCCGACGAAGAACGTGAAAGTCGGTGCCTCCGCCAGCTTGGAATTCTTCTTATCGTGAGGCTCGTGGTTCTGCCTGCGGAGCTTGAAGTCGACGGTGTCGTTCTGGCTGAAGACCTTGTTGAAGATGAAGTAGACTTGGTCGCGGCTGAAATAGCCGCCGTCTCCCGCCGCGCTGAGCTGGACGTAAGCCTTGCCGTCGACCGGAACGAGCGAGGCAATCGGTTCCGGCTTCTCCGTGCGGAAGGCCCTGACGATGAGGTCGGTGGATCGCTCGAGCTCGAGATTGCGCGGCGTGGTCGGGGAGTCATCGGTGGCGGGCCGGGCGTCCAGGCAACTCAGCGTGAGCACCGCGGCCACGACGGCGGCCCTGCCCGTCTGGGTGCGTGAACGCTGGCCGGTGGGCGCTCCGGTACCTCGCATCATCACGATTCTCCGGTACCCTTCTCCGGTCCCGCGGCGGCGCGCACGCCACTCCCGCCGCCCCATCGCGGAGAGTAGTGGATAGGTCCGGGGGTGTCAAGGAAGCCGGCATGAACAAGGGCCTTTTGGCGCTGCTTGCTCTTGCGCTCGTCGTCGCGCCCCCAGGGGTCGCGTCTGCCGAGGAGTTCTCCGCAGCCAACGCCGCCAGGCATGTCGCGGCCCTCTCCGAAGCGATCGGCCCGCGCAAGACGGGGACGCAGGGTGAACGGGCTGCACGGGACTACATCGCCGACCGGATGCGTGAGGCCGGGCTCGAAGTTCGTCGCCTTGCCGTGCCTCGCGTCGGGACGACGATGGTCGGTTCGGAGAACGTGGTGGGCATGCTAAAGGGCAGGCTGCCCGATACCATTCTGATCGGCTCCCATCACGATTCACGCTCCGCCACGGTGCCGGGAGCCAACGACGACGCCTCGGCCGTAGGCGTCATGCTCGAGACGGCGCGCATCCTGGCGATGCCAGGCTCGCCGCGGCCGGCGCACACCTTGCTGTTCGTCTCCTTCTGCGCCGAGGAGGAGGGATTGCTTGGAGCGCGGTACTACGCCCAGACACAGGACCTGTCCTCCCTGCGGCTGATGATCAACATGGATCCGGTGGGCCAGAGGGAGATCTTCATCACACCTTTCCCCATGGCGCCTCCGCTCTGGGCCAACCGCGCCCTGGCGAGAGTCATGTCCGAGGATCGGATTGCCGGGGTGATGCATGACCCTCTCTACCTGCTGGTGACCCGAAGCCTCGCGATTCCGTTCGGAGCGGACCACGAGCCTTTCCTCGACAAGGGGATTCCTGCCTTCTCGATCTCGGATCGCTTCAGGATGTGGACCTACCACACCGCGGAGGATCGGACGGAATGGATCGATCAGAGCTCGCTTGCGGCCGCGGGCCGCTCGGTGCTCGGGCTCGTCCGGTGGTTCGACGAAAGCCCGCCGGTTGCCGGGCCGGAGTCCGGCACCTACGTGGTCCTCCCGATTCCGGGCCATCCTGTTTTCGTGGTGACCGGGGCGATCTACTCGCTGGCGGGCGTCCTGATCCTTCTGGCGGCTCTCTGGTGGCGCACCGTCTGGTGGAAGCTCTCCCGCCGCGGCGCAAGCATCACGCGGCGGGACTCGGCGCTCGCCGTCGTGCGCGCGGGGATGCCTCTTGCCGGCGCGGTTCTGGGGGCCCTGGTGTCCGAGATGCTGTCGCAGGCCATCATCGGGTACCGATTCTCCTGGTGGAGCCGGCAGGAGATGCACCTGGCGCAGGCCGCGGCCTTTTCGGTGGCGGGACTTGCGTGCGGCCTTCTCGCCGCGGCGAAGCGACGGGCGCCGGACGAGCCCGAGACGCCGATGGTGCTCAGCGTGGGGCTCTGGTCGGCCGCCGCAGCACTCTCGATGCTCGCCCGCCGCCCCGACATCGCGTTCTATTTCCTTTTGCCGGCGGCCATGACGCTGGCGGCGGCCTTGATGATGCCGGCGATGGCGGGTCTCGGCACGCTGCTGGGCTCGCTGCCGCTGCTCACGCTGGTGACGCCTGCAAGCTACGCCGACGCCGTGGCGTTCCTGGACCTCTCCGTCCCCGCATGGATCTCCGGCCCCGCTCTCCTGGTCCTGGCGCTGCCCCTGGCTCTGGGGGCCAGCCGGACCATCGGCCTTACGCCGGCGCCAGCGTGGCGCCGGCGCGCGATGGCCTGGGTCGCGGCGGCCGGCCTCGCGGCGGGATGCGCTCTTCTGTTCGTGAACACGGTCGGCTCCTCGTACGACAGGACCCACCGAAGGGTGATCCAGGTGTCCGAGACGATCGACCTGGCCAGCTCGAGAGAGGGCGGCGCCACGGTACGATTGTCGTCCGGTGAATACCTTCGCCAGGTAACGACCAACCTTCCGGGGACGCCGCTACTGGACCGGCGCGTCACCACCCACACGGCGACCGTCGAGCTGCCAGGCCCGCTGCGCGACACGCCGCCGCCGGCCATGACGGTCGAAGCTGCCGGCGAGGCCGATGTGAGAGATCTCTTCGTGGCGACCTCGCCGCCGGCACGCGTTGACCGGGCCCGCATCACGCTGCGCTCCACCGAGCCGATGAGGGTTCTCGACGACGGCGTATGGCTGACGAAGAACGAAGTGACGCGGCGCACCGCCCACGAGATGGACGCTCCCTCCGAGACCTTCCGCCTGGCTGTCAGCCCGGGACAGGCGGTGGAGGTCGAGGTCAGGCTCGAGATGGCCGAGGACGTTCTTGGTGTCCAGCTCTCCGCGCCCTGGACGGTGTTCCGATGGAGCGCCATCATCACGTGGCGCGGCTCGGTGGAGTTCTGATGGCGAACATCTACATGATGCACAGCACCACGGCCCCCCTCGATCCCCGCGTGCGGGAAAGAATGCTTCCCTTGCTCGACGAGGATCCGAGAAAGCCGGCCGGGCTGCTCTCCGACGGCCGCATGCCGGCGAGGATCCTCGAGGAGAGCCGGGGGCACGTCGCGGCGCTGGTGGGCGCCCGCCCGGAGGAGATCGTCTTCACCTCCGGCGGAACCGAGGCCTGCAACCTCGCGCTCAAGGGCATCGCCCTCGCGCGCATCGAGAGAGTGTCGAAAGCAGGCAAGGGCGGGCCGGCCGCCCGCATCCTGGTGGCCGGCACGGAGCACACCGCGGTGCTCTATCCTGCGCGAACCCTGGCGAGACTGGGCTTCGAGGTGCGCGAGTTGCCCGTGGACAGGTGGGGTGTGGTGGCTCTCGATGCCCTGACCGACATGCTGGGGGCCAGCGCCTGTCTGGTTTCGGTGGCTCTGGCGACGGCGGAGACGGGAACGCTGCAGCCTGTGGAGGAAATCGCGCGCATCGTGCACGAGCGGGGGGCGCTTCTCCACACGGATGCCTGCCTGGCGGCCGGCAGCATGCCCGTCGACGTCAAGACGCTCGGCGTCGACCTCGCATCTCTTTCCGCGCACAAGATGGCCGGGCCGCGTGGCGTCGGGGCGCTCTACGTCCGCGATGGGCTGAGGCTGACCCCCCAGATCGAAGGCGGAGTGAACGAATCGGGGCGTCGCGGCGGCACCGAGTATCTCGCGGGGATCGCAGGCTTCGGCGAAGCGGCGCGCCTCGCTGAAGCGGAGATGTCGGAAAGAGAGCCGCGGCTCGCGGGCCTCGGGACCATGATGCAGGAGGCTTTTGCCGGCCTCGAAGGCGTCACGCTGAACGGCCACCCCGAGCGCCGGTTGCGCAGCCTGGTGAACGTCTCGGTCTCGGGCGTGGAAGGAGAGGCTCTGCTGCTGAAGCTGGCAGCGCGGGGGATCGCGGCGTCCAGCGGCTCATCCTGCTTCCAGGAGACGGGAAAGCCGTCGCACGTCCTGCTCGCGATGGGGATGGACCCGGAGCTGGCGCGAAGCAGCGTGCTGTTCTCGGCGGGTCTCGACACCACGGCGGAGGAGATCCGCCGCGTGGTGGATCTCTTTCCACGAACCATCGCGGCCCTGCGGGCGATTGCCGTGAGGCCCCGGCCATGAACCCCCGGCGATGACGAGGGGCGGGCGCGAGCTGGAGCGGCTCCGGGCTCCCGACGATCTGCGCGGCGACCTGACGCTGGACACGATAGGTCTCTACTGCCCGATTCCAATCATGCGTACCGCGGAGAGAATCAGGACCATGACCGCCGGCCAGGTGATCGAAGTGCTGTCCGATGACCAGGTCATCTTGATTGACATGCCGGCCTGGTGTCTTTCCACCGGACACACCTACCTGGGGTTCCGCCAGGACGAGGCCTCCCAGTGGCGGCTTTTCGTGCGCAGGAGGTAGACTGGGTCCATGAGTCCCATGAGTCCAATGCGCAAGCCTGTCAAAGCCGTCGGTCTGATGTCGGGAGGCCTGGACAGCACCTTGGCTGCGCGCGTGCTGCGGGATCAGGGCGTCGAGGTGATCGGGCTGAACTTCAACACCGGGTTCTGCACCTACGATCACCATCGCGCCATCGGCCGCAAGGGCGAGGACCCGCGCCGCCTGCGAAACATCGCGGTGCAGGCAGGCGCCGAGGCACAGGTCGAGGTGCGCATCATCGACGTCGCCGACGAGTACCTCGAGATGGTGAAGCATCCCAAGCATGGGTACGGCAACGCGGCGAATCCCTGCATCGACTGCCGCATCTTCATGTTGAAGAAGGCAAGCGAAGTGGCTCAAGCCGAGGGGGCCGAGATCATCTTCACGGGCGAGGTGCTGGGCCAGCGCCCGATGTCGCAGCACCGCAACGCCCTGCAGATGATCGAGAAGGAGGCCGGGCTGAAGGGAAGGCTGCTGCGGCCATTGTCGGCGCAGCACCTGGCTCCCACCACGGCCGAACTCGAAGGCCGCATCGACCGCGATCGGCTGCTCGCGATCAAGGGCCGCTCGCGGAAGGATCAGCAGACGCTGGCCGATCGGCTCGACATCGAAGACTACCCGCAGCCATCGGGAGGCTGTTGTTTCCTGGCGGACAGGAATTTCGGCGAGCGTTTTCACGATCTCGTGCGCGAGGAGGAAGCCGCGGGTCGTCGCGTGGGGCGCGACGAGATCATGCTGCTGAAGGTCGGGCGGCATTTCAGGCTCTCGCCGAGCCTGAAGGTGGTCGTCGGCCGCGACGAGGCCGAGAACAACTTTCTCGAGAGGTTCCGGGCCGGCAGGTGGCGTCTGTCCGCCGCCGACTTTCTCGGGCCGGTGGCGCTGATGATGGGCCAGGCCGACGATGCCGCGCTCGCGACGGCGTCGGGCGTCACGGCAAGGTACAGCGACGGAAGGCGGGAGACGTCCCTTCGCGTCCTGGCGCAGTGGCACGATAAGGCCGAGGGGACGCCCTTCGGGGCGGAAGAGCCGTCCGAGATCCGGACGTTCAGCGTGCCGCCGGCGACCGACGAGTCGCTCGCGCGGCTTCGAGTCGGTGCCTGACAGGGTGCTGTGCTATCATCCGCCGCATCTCGCTGTCGCGGGTCGGGGCGTTAACTCAGCGGGAGAGTGCTACCTTCACACGGTAGAAGTCGTAGGTTCAAATCCTACACGCCCCACCATCTCTCACGTTCGCATGACCCCTCTCATCTCCGGCCGTCGTCAGCCCCGGCGGCGGGTCTCCGTGTGAAGCCATGGTGACCGCATGGTGACCCGTGTTCCCGCCGACGCGGCGCGCCGGGCCGAACGGCTCCGGCGTGAAATCGAGGGACACAACCATCGCTATTACGTCCTCGACGATCCCGAGATCTCCGATGCCGAGTACGATCGCCTCTTGCGTGAGCTGACCGAGCTCGAAGCACGCTATCCGTCCCTCGTGACGCCGGAGTCTCCGACCCAGCGCGTGGGCGCGGCGCCGCTGCAGAAGTTCTCGACCGTGCGGCACGCCCTCCAGATGCTGAGTCTCCAGAACGCCGCGAATCGGGAAGAGATGCGGGAGTGGCACGAGCGCGTCGAGGCGGGAGAGTCGGCCCTCTGGTGCGAGCCGAAGGTGGATGGCGCGGCCGTGGAGCTTGTCTACGAAGGCGGGCGCCTGGTGACCGCCTCGACGCGCGGGGACGGCTGGGTGGGCGAGGACATCATCGCCAATATCCGGACGATCGGGGGAGTGCCGCTGGTCCTGGCCCCCGCGGGCCCGAAGGTCGCGACGCCTCCACTGCTGGACGTGCGCGGAGAGGTCTACATCAACAAGCGGGACTTCGCCGAGCTGAACAGACAGGCTTCGGAGCGTGGCGAGAAAGTGTTCGCCAACCCCCGTAACGCGGCGGCCGGTTCGCTCCGCCAGCTGGACCCGAAGATCACTGCGTCGCGCCCGCTCAGACTGCTGTGTCATGGCCTTGGGAGGATCGAAGGCGTCGCGGTGGGCCGGCAGGAGGAGGCCATCAACCTGCTGAAGGACCTGGGGCTCATGACCGCGTGGAAATGGGCGAAGCGATGCGCGAGCCTCGAGGAGGTCGAAGCGTACTACGACGGCCTCGAACGCGACAGAGACAGCCTCCCCTTCGAGATCGACGGCGTGGTCGTGAAGGTGGACGGCATCGCGCGGCAGGAACGACTGGGTCTCCGCTCGCGCAGCCCGCGGTGGGCCATCGCGTGGAAGTTCCCGCCGCGCGAGGCCGAGACGACGTTGCTCGACATCCGCGTTCAGGTGGGAAGAACCGGCGCGCTCACGCCAGTGGCCGTGCTCGAGCCGGTCTGGGTCTCCGGCGTTCAGGTCTCCAACGCGACACTGCACAATCAGGAGATGATCCGTGAAAAGGGGATCATGATCGGCGATCGGGTCACCGTCACGCGGGCCGGCGATGTCATCCCGGAGATCGTGGGCGTGGTGTCGCATCCGCCCGGCGCGCGCATGTTCTCGATGCCGGCGGCCTGCCCGATCTGCGGCTCGGGCGTGGACATCCCCGAGGGCGAGATCATCCCGCGCTGCCCCAACATCGGGTGCGCGGCCCAGGTGAAGGGGCGCCTGATACATTTCGCATCGCGCGGCGCGATGGACATCGACGGGCTGGGCGAAAAGCTGGTCGACCAGCTCGTCGACAAGAAGATTGTGAGCCATCCCGCCGATTTGTATGGCCTCAGCGTCGAGCGTCTCGCCGGGCTGGAGCGCATGGCCGACAAGTCGGCCGCCAACCTGGTCGCGTCCATCGATCGCTCCAGACGCGCGACCCTGCCCAGGCTCCTGTACGCCCTGGGCATCCGTCACGTCGGCGAGGCCTCGGCCGTCGCGCTGGCCCGCCACTTCGGCACGTTGGAGAAGATCCGGCAGGCAAGCGTCGAGGAGCTCCAGCGGGTCCCCGACGTCGGTCCTGCGGTGGCTCAGAGTCTGCACACGTTCTTCAACGACAAGTCCAATCTCAAGGTGATCGAGAGGCTGGGCCGTGAGCTGACGATCGAAAGGATGCCCGATCGGCCGGCGAGCGGTCCCTTGGCGGGCATGGTGATGGTCTTCACGGGCGAGCTGGAGTCGATGACGCGCGCGCGCGCCAAGGATCTGGCCGAATCGCTGGGGGCGGTGGTGGCCCCCTCCATCACCCTGAAGACAACGCACGTCGTCGCCGGTCCTGGCGCGGGCTCCAAGCTGGACAAGGCGCGGAAGATGAAGGTCGCCATCCTGAACGAAGAGAGCTTTCTCGAAATGACGAGAGCGTGAAGGCCCGATGACCCTGCGTCTGGTGATCACCGTCGACACCGAGCCGGACAACCAGTGGACGATGCCCAAGCCGGGCGACGGGCCGCAGAAGCTGACCTTCGACAACACCAGGAACCTGGGACCTCTGATGGAGTTCTTCCGGCAGCTGCACACGCCGGTGACCTGGCTCACCTCCTACTCGGTGGCCCGCGATGAAGCGAGCGCGCGCGTGCTGAGGCAGGCCGCGGCGGCGGGAGATGAGATAGGCGCTCACCTGCACGCGTGGGAGACGCCTCCCTTCACTCCCGCCGACGCGCAGGCCCATCCCTACATCTATGAATACGAGGCCGCCATCAGGCTCGAAAAGCTGCGGACGGTGACCTCGACGCTGAGCGACGTGTTCGGCGCTCAGCCGGCGAGCTATCGCGCGGGACGGTGGGGCATCGATGACATCGAGTACGAGAACCTCGCCGCCCTGGGCTACTCGATTGACACGAGTGTCGTCCCGGGCCATAGTTTTCGGCCGTCGCGCGGGCTGGCTCGCGGCGGGCCCGACTTCGCCGCCTATCTGACCGGCGGGCCCGCGGGGCCCTCACGCGTTGGCCCGCTCTGGGAGGTCCCCGTCTCGGTCACGACCCTGGGTCTTTTGGGATCGGCGGGTGCCCCCTGCGCCCGTGTCTTCTCCACGCGCAACGACCTGCTGTCGCGCGCGGGCCGCAAGGCGATGAGCGTGGCGGGGCTGTGCCGGATGGTCTGGCTCAGGCCCCTGATGCATCCCAGGGCGGACCTGGTGCACGCGGCGCGGATGCTCGCGCGGCGAGGGGCGGGGCTGGTGAACATCATGTTCCACTCTTCCGAGGCGTGGCAGGGCACCAGCCCGCGCAGCCGGACCTCGCAGGACGTGGAGCATTTCTACGGGGACATGTCGGCGATCGTGCGGGCGCTTCGCGACGAGAGCGACCTTCAGGGCTCGACACTTCGCGCCGCGGTGGCCTCCGAGTGAGCCTCTCGCTGCTGGCGCCGGGGGAGATGCCCGAGCTCCTGGACTTCCTCAAGCGTCTGCCGCTCGACGTGCGGCCCGAGAATCTCACGCAGTTCTGGATGCCGCGCACCACGGCGGGGGGCAGTGCGACCTCGATCCTCGTTCTGAGGGAGGCGGGCACCATCATCGCCAGCATCGGATGGATCGACGTGCCGCTGCGGATCAACGATGATCAAGGGCATGCGCGCACCGGCGAGCGGCACAAGAGCATCCGGTGGCCGGTGAACTTCTACGTGCTGGCGGAGCTGCGGGGCAAGGGACTGGGCCACCGGCTTCTGGAAGCCACGAGGGACGGCGCCACGCTTCGCGCCGCGATCGGCGGAGCCATCAAGCTGCTGGAGCGCACAGGTTTCCGATCGACCATCAGCCTCGTCTGCGCGCGATGGGTGCGACCTTGCCTCGATCCAGCCAGGCTGGGCGAGCGTCTCCGCGGCGGGGAACGCCGACCTCCGCCCGATCTCGCTTCCTGGCGGATCGATGGAGCCCTGGTGCGCGCGCGCCGGCTGCGACGCTTCGACGTCGCGCTTCCCTGGGCCGATCGCTCATCGCGCGGCGCGCCCGGCGAGGCCGGTGTGCCGCGCGATGCCGCCTACCTGGAGTTTGCTTTCGGGGGCGTCCTGGGGCCTTATCATGCCTCGTACGTGGTGGACGTGGACGGCACGCCGGCAGGCCACTTCGTGCTCGCGGCCCGCGCAGGTCGAAGGTTCCTCCTGGTGGCCGAGATCGTCGACCTGGACGCGATGCCCGGGCGCGAAAAAGAGGTGATCGAGGCCGCCCGGCGCACCGCGCTGGCTTGCGCCGACATGGCGCGGCTGCGAATCTCCGGCGCCCGGTTCACGAGAGTCCTGGAAGGGACGACCCGCGGGATCGTCACGGATCAGACTCTCAGGATCGTCTGCGACGAGCCCTGGGGCTCGCCTCCCGCCGACTGGCGGATGACCTACGGGGACCACGACCACTACCGTGCCCGCGCGTCGTCACTGGCCTGGCGTACCGGAGACCACTAGCAGGCTGCTGGAAAACTCGCGGGAGTTTTTCAGCAGCCTGCTAGATCTCGGAGGGCTCCGGCGGCGGTCGAAGGTCGGAACGATGGCTGCGGTACAGTGACACCAGCACGGGGCTGTAGGCCGCCAGAAAGAGGACGGCCCCGGCCGCCAGGCTGCCGACGCGGCGCATCATCGATGGCTCCGCGCCGGCCAGGGCGTCGCTCAGTGCGTGGCCCAGCCAGACGAGCGACAATCCCAGCAGGAGCGGCCAGATGAGGCCGAGGAGAAACCTCACGATTTGCCCGGGCGTCATGAAGTAGCGCAGCGCCAGGATGATCAAGCCAAAACCGAAGAAGGCCAGCGACGTGGTGGTGCCGGCGGCGGCCCCGGGGAGGCCGTGGCCCATGGAGATGAGCCGCCACACGAGCGTCGCGTTCAGGGCGATGGCCGCAAGATAGAGCCCAACGGTCTGCGACTGGCGCCGGACGGTGATGAAGAAGGACGAAAGCCCGCGCGGCACGGACGAGAAGAACGTCCCTATCAGCAAGATCTGAAGCGGCAGCAGGCCCGGCTCGAACCTGGGCAGCATCGTGAGCACGATCGCCTCCGATGCGAAGAAGACGCCGCCGAGGGCGGCCGGAGCCACGCGCGAGATGACGATCATCGGCACCTCCACCATCCGCCGCAGATCCTCGATGTTTTCACGTTCGCTGTATCGCTCCACGAGGCGGGGGGAAATGATGTTGCCGAGGGTGTAGGAGAACTGGAACAGGTACTCGTTGATCGTCATGCCGAGGGCATAGTAGCCAAAGCTGGTCAGCCCGAGAAAAGAGAGGATGAGCCAGCGATCCACCCAGAGAAAGATGTTGTAGAGGAGACCGTTGAGGTGGGAAGGGAAGCCGACCGTCACCAGCTCCTTGAAGATCGCGCGGTCCCATCTCAGGTGAATCTCATACTCTATCCTGCGAATCTGCAGCCAGGTGGAGATGACATACGCGAGCGCCGTGCCCAGGATGAGCCCGGTGAGCCCCAGCGCCCAGGTCATGCCGATCGCCAGCACCGCCTCCATGACGCCGGCCCACATGTTGAGGCGCGACATCCAGGCGAATTCCTTGCGGGCATAGAGGAGCTGTTCCATGAAGGAATTGATGTGGCCGACATAGAGCAGGGGCAGAAAGAGAAGCATCGCCCGGCCGAGCGCGCTGTCGTCGATGAGCAGGGCGACGGCCACGGTGCAGAGGGCCGCGACGAGGATCGACAGGTTGTTCACGAGAAAAGCGACATCCCGCGAAGCGGAAAGCCGCACCGTGTCCCCCTTGCCGGCATAGAATGGGATCTCGCGCTTCAGCGCGGCCCGGACCCCCAGGTCGCCGAACTGGGCGTAGGTCTGGATCATCGCCAGGCTCTTCCACATGCCATAGGCGAGCGGGCCGAGGAGTCCGGGGATGACCAGGCTGCGGGCGAAGCTGATGGCGAGCGACATCGTCCGCGCGAAGGACATGTAGAGAAAGTCGCGCGCGATCTCTCTTGGGGTAAACAGGGCCATGAGGACCTAGGATGGGCGCTTCAATGAGCGCGGAGAATACCACCCGATACGGAGGCCCGCAAGGCGGCGAGGTCGAGGCCAGGCGCACGCGAACCGTGCTCCTGATCGCGTTCGTGGTGGCCCTGGCCATTCGCGCCGGCGCGGCATGGTTCGTCGGCTCGGCCCAGCCGCAAGAGGTGCGCTACGTCACCATCGCGCGGGGGATCCTCTCCGGCGCCGGCTTCCATGGGTTGGACAACCGCTTTCCCGACATCATCCAGCCGCCTCTCTATCCGATGATGCTGTCCGCCGCGCTGGTGCTGCCCGGCCCGGACCTGGGTGTGGCCCGAGGGTTGTCGGTCCTGATGGGAGCGCTGCTCGTCTTTCCCTGCGCCATGATCACGCGACGGCTGTTCGGCGAGCGTGCCGCGCGCCGGACGGCCTGCCTGGCGGCGGTCTATCCGCTGCTGGCGGACATGTCGTCCGTGGCCATCACCGAATCGACCTTCGCGATACTCGTCACGATCGCGGCGCTCGTCACGTGGCGCGCGCTGGAAGGCGAAGACGTCAGGTTCCGGCCCGGTCCGGCCGCGGCGGCGGGGCTCCTTCTGGGGCTTGCGTTCCTCACGCGGCCCGAGGGCCTGACCTACCTCGCGGCGACGTGGATGGTCTGCATGGCCGACGCGGTATGGAGGAACGCGAGCCTTGCGAGCGTGGTGAGGCACCTGAAGCCCGTCGCGCTGTCCGCCGCGGGCTTCGCGGCCGTCGTCCTGCCTTACCTCCTGTGGGTGCACGGCCAGACCGGCCACTGGCTTCTGGCGCCGAAGGGAATCCTGGTCCAGGTGCATCAGAACCTGATGCAGGAAGGACAACGCGAGAGCTGGAAGGAGCCTTTCGGCAGTCTCATGTTCTACGAGCATGTCAAGTTCGGTCTCAACAAGGATGCCACCTCCATCCGCGCGCACGAGGAGTTCTCCAACGCGAGCGCCGGCATGGCGCAAGGGCTGCTGATCAGCGACGAGGAAGAGACCTCGTCGCTCAGCCCCCTGATGGCGCTGCGCACGGTGCTGCGCAATTTCAGCGAGCTCTACCTCGAGACAGTCAAGTACGGCTTCGTCATTCCATCACTGCTGCTGATGCTGGCGGGCATCGGGCTGGTGTCCCGCCCATGGCTGGGGGAGTTCAGGAGGGGGACCATCATCGTGCTGCTGTATCTGCTGGGAAGCTTCACGTTCCTGGTGACGCACGTCGAGCCCCGCTTCCTCTACACGGCGGTGCCGTTCCTGCTCCCGTGGATCGCCGAGGGCTGGCATCGCTCCGAGCTCTGGGCCGCGGCCAGCTTCGCGCAGGGAACCAGCAGGGGCGCCGCGATCCGGAGGCGATGTCTGCGGGGGGCCATCGGGACCGTCGTCATCGCGCTCACACTGATCCATCTGCCGCCCGCGGTGAGGATCACCGCCAGCCTCTGGGCCGAGCATCGTGAGATGGGGCTGTGGCTGCGGGACCAGGCCAAGCCGGATCAGAAGGTGATGGCGGCGACCGCCGTCGTCGCCTACTACGCCGGCACCAGGTTCGAGGTGCTGCCCTACGCCGACCTCGAGGGGCTGGTCCGCTACGCACGGCACAAAGGGGTTGAGTACCTGGTCGCCGACAGGGCCGAGATTCCTACCTATCGCCCCCAGCTCACGTCGCTGCTCATCCCGGAACGCCCGCACCCGGGCCTTTTGCTCGTACGAGCTCTCCACGAGGGTACGCCGCGCGCCATTTTTCTTTACCGCATCGCGCATTCAGCCGAATCAGTCCGGAATTGACCCTTCTTGTTCGGAATGTTTCGTTTGACCGGCGGGATCGGGTCGGCTTTGACGAAAAAACTGTCCAGTCGGGTTTGTGGCCAACTCAGTTAAAGTATTGACGTGGTGCGGCATCTCGGCGTATATTCGCGCCACAAAGGTTTTTGTCTGGCCCTGCCTTTTGATTGCTGCGGACACAGTCGGACAGATTGACAGCGGCGGAGCTTCACTCAACTAGCCCGACAGTTGCAATGCAATCAGCTCAGCACTTTTTCCAGCCACTGGTAGTGATCGATCTACGACATCGAACATGGTGACGAAGCAGCCCATCCCCGCTGGGCCGGCTTTGACGCATGCGACGGTTTCGTCTGGCCGGGAGTGTCTGCTCGAGATGACTGAATCCGACAGAGAGGCGGGAATGGCAATCGCGGATCGCGCGATCCTGACGTGCAGCGTCGGGGTGATGGCCTACAACGAGGAGCGCAACATCGCACGGCTGCTCGAGGCCTTGCGTCTCCAGGCGCTCGAGCTGGCCAGCATCGAGGAGATCGTCGTTGTGGCGTCGGGTTGCACCGACCGCACGGAGGAGCTGGTGGCCGACGCCGCCAGGCGCGATGCGCGCGTGCGGCTCATCCGGCAGCCCAGGCGTGAGGGCAAGGCGAGCGCCATCAACCTGTACCTGCAGGCCGCGCGAGCCTGCCGGGCCGACGTCTGCATCCTCCAGTCTGGAGACACGCTGCCCGAGCGGGGCACGATCGAGGCGCTGGTGAAGCCGATGGCGCTCGATAAGAACGTCGGCATGACCGGGGCGCACGTCGTCCCCGTGGACGGCCGCGGAGGCTACCTGGACGCCGTGGTCCGCACGCTGTGGCGTCTGCACCATCGCCTCGCGATGGAGGTGCCGAAAGCGGGAGAGCTGGTCGCCTTCCGCAACGTGATCGCGTCGATCCCGCCCGACTCGGCGGTCGACGAGGTGAGCCTCGAGTCCGCGGTGACGTCCCGGGCCCTGAGCGTTCGCTACGTGCCGGAGGCGATCGTCCTGAACAAAGGGCCCGAGACGATCTCGGATTTCCTGAAGCAGCGCCGGCGCATTCATGCAGGCCACCTCGACGTGGCGCGCAAGGCGGGGTACGCGCCCTCCACCATGAGCCTGTCCAGGGTGGGCCGCCACTTTTTCGCCGACGCGCTGTCGAAGCCGTCGCAGTTCCCCGTCAGCCTCGGCGCCGCGGCGCTCGAGGCTCTGGGGCGCGCCATGGGGGCGTGGGATTTCTACATCACCCGGAAGAGCCACACTGTCTGGGACATTGCGGTGACGACGAAAGATGTCCAAGGGAATTAGAACGGTCCTGCCGATGATCCCCCGGTACTGGGCCTACCGGTCCGCCGGGGCCCCAAGGACCCTGCCGGTGAACTTCACCCTGAGCCTGCTCTTCGCCTGCAACTCGCGTTGCATGACCTGCAACGTGTACGAGCGCAAAGTGAAGAACTTCACCGTCGACGAGTACGACCGCTTTCTGTCGACCGTCGGCCGCGTGCCCTACTGGTTCACGCTGAGCGGCGGGGAGCCCTTCATCAGGAAGGAGATCGTCGACATCGTCAAGGTGGTCTACGATCGCTGCAGGCCGAAGATCATCAACATTCCCCACAACGGGACGTTTCCCGACACAACGCCAGGCCGCGTGGAGCAGATGTGCGCCGCCTGCCCCGAGAGCGAGATCATCATCAACGTGTCTCTCGACGAGCTCGGCCACCGCCACGACGAGATCCGCGGCACCAAGGACAACTTCGAGATGGCCACGCGCACGTTTCACGAGCTCAAGAAGCTCAAGTTGAAGAACCTGACGGTGGGCATCCACACGGTGCTGTCGAAGTACAACGTGGACAACCTGCCGGCGATCTACGCGGGCCTGAGCGCCATGGCTCCCGACTCCTACATCACCGAGATCGCCGAGGAGCGCAACGAGCTGCAGACCGTGGGCACAGGCATCACGCCGACCCTCGAGCAGTACGGCAAGGCGGTCGACTTCCTGCTTGCGGAGCTGGGCAAGAAGAAGTACCGCGGCATCTCGCGCGTCACGCAGGCGTTCCGGCTGGAGTACTACAGGCTGGCCCGCAGGACCTTGAAGGAGAAGCGCCAGATCATCCCGTGCTACGCGGGATGGGCCTCGTGCCACGTGGCGCCTGACGGGGACGTCTGGCCCTGCTGCGTGCGCGGAGAGTCGGTGGGCAACCTGAGGGAGAACGGATACGACTTTCCGGCCATCTGGTACGGCGAGAAGATGCGCAAGATGAGGACCTCGATCAAGAACGGCGAGTGCGCCTGCCCTCTGGCCAACGCGTCGTACACGAACATTCTTATC
>Ga0075429_100000916_pt1 | contig 23356 bp, 23 predicted proteins | sample RhiMetdeltSRZDD3_FD_75295 | JGI IMG/M metagenome (GOLD analysis project Ga0075429, IMG submission 75295) | Populus rhizosphere microbial communities from Tennessee, USA - Rhizosphere MetaG P. deltoides SRZDD3 | ecosystem: Host-associated > Plants > Roots > Rhizosphere > Soil | place: USA... | reverse complement strand
AAGCACTGGATCACCGGCGGCGGCGTCTCGCGCCTGCATCTGATCTTCGCGCGCGTGTTCGACGAGCGCGGTGCCGAACAGGGCATCGGCGGCTTTCTGGCGGTGCGCGACCCGCAGGCCGGTACGCCCAAGGGGCTGATCGTCGGCAAGCGCGAGCCGGCGATGGGGCTGCGCGGAATTCCGGAAACCGAAATCATCCTCGACAATCTCGAGGTCCCGATGGAGATGCTGCTGCAGCCGCCGCGCGGCCTGCGGCACGGCTTCGCGGACCTAATGGATGCCTACAACAGCCAGCGCATCGGCGCCGCGACCGTAGCGCTCGGGCTCGCGCAGGGCGCCTATGACCACGCGTTGGCGTATGCCCAGCAGCGCGAGCAGTTCGGCCGGCCGATCGCGGAATTCCAGGGACTGCAATGGATGCTCGTCGACATGAACATCGCAATCGAGGCATCGCGCGCGCTGATCTGGAAAGCTGCGGCCAGCGCGCCGCCGGGTGGCTTTCCGAATCTCGCCGACGCCGCGCGCGCCAAGATCATCGCCGCCGAGACTGCCGTCAAAGTCACCAACGACGCGCTGCAGGTGTTTGGCGCCGCCGGCTATTCCCGCAACAATCCGATGGAGCGCTACGTGCGCGACGCCCGCATGTTCACGATCGCTGGCGGAACTGCCCAAGTCCTGCGCAACCTGGTCGCGTCGTCGATTTTCGGCAGGCGCTTCCCGCAGACGCGAGACGGATACGCGGACGTCCGCACGCCTGACGCTTCTCGCAAGACTTCCGCACGGACCTGATGTCCGCGCTTTCGCTCGGCGGCCTGCGCGTCTTCGACATGACGCGGATCCTCGCTGGGCCGTCGTGCACGCAGATCCTCGGCGACCTCGGAGCAGACGTCATCAAGGTCGAGCGTGCCGGTGCGGGCGACGACACGCGCAAATGGGGACCGCCCTATCTCAAGGACTCGCACGGCAAGCAGACCGGCGAAAGCGCGTACTACCTCGCGGTCAATCGCAACAAGCGCTCGATCACGCTCGACTTTGCCAAGCCGGAGGGTCGCGATCTCGCGTTGCGGCTGATCGAGAAATGCGACGTGCTGGTAGAAAACTTCAAGACCGGCGATTTGAGGAAGTACGGATTGGCATACGAGCAGCTGCGGGAACGATTTCCCAAGCTGGTCTATTGCTCGATCACCGGCTTTGGCCAGACCGGCCCGTATGCCGCGCGCGCGGGATACGACCTGCTCGCGCAGGGCATGGGCGGAATCATGAGCATCACCGGCCAGCCGGAGGGCAAGCCCGGCTCGGAGCCGATGAAGGTCGGCGTCGGCATCACCGACATCATGACGGGCATGTATTCCGCCGTGGCGATCCTCGCGGCGCTGCGCCATCGAGACCGGACCGGCGAGGGCCAGCACATCGACATGGCGCTGCTGGATACGCAGGTCGCCTGGCTCGCCAACGAAGGGATGAACTACCTGCTGAGCGGTGTCACTCCGGAGCGGCGCGGCAATGCGCATCCGAACATCGTTCCGTACAGCGTCTACCCTTGCGCCGACGGCTACGTGATTGTTGCCGTCGGCAACGACAGCCAGTTCCAGAAGCTCTGTACCTTCGCGGGCCGGCCAGAGCTCGGCCAGGATCCGCGTTTCCTGACGAACCCGTTGCGGCTCGCCAATCGCGATGCGTGCGACGCAGCGGTCGCGTCGCTCACGAAGACCAGGACGCAGGCGCATTGGGTGGAAGGACTGGCGAAGCTCGCCGTGCCCTGCTCGCCGGTAAACCGGATCGACCAGGTTTTTGCCGACCCACAAGTGAAAGCGCGCGCGATGACCGTCCGCATGCGACACGCCGCAACCGGCGTCGACGTTCCCATTCTCGCCAGCCCGATCAAGATGTCGGCGACGCCGCCGACCTATCGCCGCGCGCCACCCGTGTGCGGGCAGGATACCGACGAAGTCCTGCACGAGCTGTTGGGCATCGACGGGAAAGAGCTCGAAGCGCTGCGAGCTCGCGGCGCGGTGTCGTAGATCAGGGAAACTCTTTCACCGTATCGTAGAAGCGGATGTTCGGGCGGTCTCTCACGGCCAGCGAGCCCAGAGAACTGACGACGCCTTTGTCGACACGCCACTTCAGGTACGCCTCGTAGTTCGCGCGGGTGTCCCAGCGTTCCCAGACTATGAAGTTGTGGGGGTCATCCTGATTGACGACGAGCTCGAGCCACTGGCACCCCTTATACGAGCGGGTCTCCGGCAGGACCTCGAGAATGGCCTGGCGCATGGTCGCGCCATTGCCCGGTTTGGCTTGCCACTCGACGGTAACCGTAACTGACATTGGGACACCTCCTAGGATTGCGCGAGAACACTAGCAGCATTCTTGCGGGCTCCTAATTTATTTGCCGTATACGTCGATAGACGCCGCCCGGTGGCGAACGCTGCGCTGCTCACCTACACTGCCCCATGCTGACGAAGACTCATTCCCGCGGCGCAGACGCCCTCGCCCGCACGCTGCGGCAGGCGGGCGTGAAGAGAATCTTCACGCTCTCGGGCAATCACATCATGTCCGTGTTCGATGCGCTTCTCGACACCGGAATCGAGCTCATCCACACCCGGCATGAAGCCGCTGCGGTCCACATGGCGGATGCGTATGCACGCATCACCGGCCAGCCTGGGATCGCGCTCGTGACCGGCGGCCCCGGACACGCCAACGCGGTCTCTGCGCTGTACACCGCGCAGATGAGCGAGTCTCCCGTGATCCTTCTGTCCGGACACGCGCCCAACGAGCAGCTGGGCATGGGCGCATTCCAGGAAATGCGCCAGGGCGAGATGGCAGCGACCGTGACGAAAGCCGCCTGGACTTCGCGCAGCGCGGACACCATTGGCGACGACCTGGCGAGGGCGCTGCGCACTGCTCTGGGGGGACGCCCCGGCGCGGTGAACCTGAACCTTCCGTCCGACGCGCTGCACTCCAGAGCGGGCACGTCGGCCGCAGCGGATTTTCAGCCAGAGCGCGCGGTGCTCGAAGCGCAAACAGCCGGATCCTTGCTGGAGCGCCTCGCTGCCGCGGCGCGGCCGATCGTGCTTGCAGGGCCTGCGGGCCTGACGCGCGCGGGACGCCAGCGGCTCGCGACGCTCGAAGCGAGTCTCGGCATTCCGGTGGTCGGCATGGAAAGCCCGCGCGGGATGCTCGATCCGAGCCTCGGCGCGTTTGCCGAAGTGCTGGCGCGCGCAGATTGCGTGCTGTTCCTCGGCAAACGGCTCGACTTCACGCTCAAGTTCGGCAGGCCGCCCACGTTTGCTGCCGATTGCGCGTTCCTGCAGATCGACCCGGACGCGCAGGAGCTCGAGCGCAGCCGCAAAGCGGTCGGCACGCGAATGCAGATCGCTTGCGTCGCCGATACGTTGCCGGCGATCGACGTACTGTGCGCGCAGAGAACGGCAGCAAAGTCGAAAAGCGGATGGCTCGACGAAGTTCGTGCCGCAGTCGCGTACCGTCCTGCGGCCTGGGGCTCGGTGAAGGGACGCGATGGCCGGGTGCACCCGGTGCAACTGGCAAGGCCGCTGCAGTCGATCCTGGATGGCCACCCGGAGGCGGTGCTGGTCGCCGATGGCGGCGAGATCGGACAGTGGGCGCAGGCGTGTCTCAGCGCGCCGCACCGCGTAATCAACGGCGTAGGCGGCTCGATCGGCGGCGGCCTGCCTTTCGCGATGGGCGCCCGCTATGCGGATTCGAATGCGCCGATCGTCGCGGTGATGGGCGATGGCACATTCGGCTTCCACGTCGCCGAGCTCGACACCGCGGTCACGCACCGGCTTGCGTTCCTCGCAGTGATCGGCAACGACGCGCGCTGGAACGCGGAGTATCAGATCCAGCTGCGCGAATACGGCGCCGAGCGGGCACGCGGTTGCGAAATGCGGGAGTTGCGCTACGACGCGATCGCACAATCGTTTGGCGCGTGGGGAGAACGAGTTTCAACGCCGGAAGAAGTGCTGCCCGCGGCGCGCCGGGCGCTAGCTTCGGGGTTGCCGGCGTGCCTTGACGTGCTGATCGACGGGCTTGCCGCTCCGCAGATCGACCGGCTCGACCGCCCGAAGTAGCGGGGCCGGGCGGTTTGCGCCTTCTGCCTGCAGCGCAGCGATGCGTTCCTTGGCAAAGGCCGCAAAGCTGTGGATCAGCCGCGATTGCAGGCGTTCCTTCGGATACACCACCGAGAGCGGACGAAGCAGTCGCGGCGCGAGCGGCAGCCGGCGCAACTCACCCAGCTTGACTTCCTTCACCACGCTGGTCCACGACATGATCGAGTAGCCGACGCCGGCGGCAACCACACCCTTGATCGCGTCGACGCTGCTCAACTCCATCACCATCTGCAGCGCGCCCGGCGAGAGCCCGCAGTCCTGCATGTAACGGTCGACGGCCTGGCGAGTGCCCGAACCCGCTTCCCGCGTCACATACGAGTGGCGCGTCAGGATCTCCGCGGTCACGGACTCGATCCGCGCAATCGGATGCGAAGGAGCGCAGACGACCTGCAGCTCGTCGTCGCAGCACACATCGGAGTTCAGCGTTGGCTGCTGCGAGATTCCGTCGATGAAGCCGATATCGAACGCACGCTCGATCAGCCGCGCCTGCACGTGCTCGCTGTTGCCGATCGAGATTCGCGGCACCACGGCGGGGAACTTCGTCTTGAACTCGACCAGCACCCGCGGCAGCAGGAACGCGTACGCGGTGCTCGCGCCGATCGTCAGCTGTCCGCTGATACGGCCGCTCAGCTCCTTGAGGCGCGTTTTCAGCTCGACCGACATGCTGAGCAGTCGATCGGCGTACTCGAGCGCCACTGCTCCTGCCGGGGTAAGCGTTACGCCGCCGCGCGTGCGGTCAAACAGCCGCGTGTCGAGCTCGTCCTCAAGCTGGCGAATCTGGAACGTGACGGCAGGCTGAGACATGAACAGGATCTCGGCCGCCTTGGTGAACGAGAGATGCTTCGCGACCGCGTGAAACACCTGTATGCGCCTGTCTGACAAGGGGAGCCCTCTCTCCCCGGAGGATTCTACGCCAGCAGGTAGAGGTTGGGCTTCACCCCCATGTACCACTGGCCGACGGCCTGCACCCGGGCAATGCTGCCCTGCGCCTGCTGAGACACCGTATGCATGTCGCGCAGCCGCCGCTCGAACGAGTTGCTCTTGAAGATCGCGGTCGCTCCGGCCTCGAGGAACATCATGTCGACCGCCTCGCGCGCCTCCGTGATCTGGTGCGTGCAGGCGGCGCGCAGCTTGACGCGAACCGGAAAGCTGACTTCGCCGGCGGTCTCGCACTCGTGCCGCGCCTGGATCAGCAGTTTCTCGAGCCACGCGGCGGCGGCGCTGATTTTCGAGTCCGCCTGGGCCATGCGGGCATGGATCCAGGTATCGTCGCGCAGCGGGTTGATCGCGCTCGATGGGCTCTTCTTCTTGGCGAGCGCGATGAAATTGTCGTGCACGGCGCGCGCGATGCCGATCGCGACCGACGTCAGCCCCGCTTGCATGACCGCCTGGCTCGAGAAGCGATACAGGACGCCCTTCTCGCGCCGCTCCCGATCGGGCTCCGCCGCGCGTACGCCCTCGGGCAGCTGCTGGTCGCTCGCGATCGCGCGCGGAACGACCGAGTATTCGGTCGGAACGAACAGGTCGGTCACGGAATAGCTGTCGCTGCCGGTGCCGCAAAGGCCCATCACTTCCCAAAGATCTTCGCGCACCATTGCGGAAGCGCGCGGAAAGATCATTGTGCGCTCGACGAACTTGCCCTCGGGCGTCTTCAGGGGCGTGCCGCTCTCGTCCGTCACCTGGCAGTGACCGCCGAGCCATCTGCACAACCGGTTGCCGCTCGCGAACGTCCAGGCGCCGTTCACCTTCCAGCCTCCCTTCACCGGCACGGCGCGGCACGGTGGCTGTCCGCTGGTGAAGCCGTAGGTGAACACGGAGTCCGGCTCGCCGAAGATCTCCTTTGCCACACGCGGCTCGAGATACGCCGCCGCGATCGATGCACCGGCGGTCTGCCCGACGCACCAGGCGGCGCTCGCATCCCCCTCGGCGAGCGCCGACACGGCCTGTGCGTAGGTGGCGAGGTCGAGCTCGGCCCCGCCCAGCGAGCGCGGCAGCACCATCCGGAACATGCCCGCCTCGTGCATTGCCTCCCGCACGTCGGACGGCAGGTCCTTCGCTTGCTCGATACGCGGCGCGGCAGCATCCAGCAGCGGCCGCAAGCTGCGCGCGCGCTCTATCCAGGCCTGCGGGTGGGTTTCCATTTTCATGTCGTTAGCCTAGCGGTTCGGATCCGGCCACGCGGCTCAATATTTAGATTTGGGCATAGACGAAACAAATCTATCGGCGCCTGGTGAACCGCTCAGGGCGGGTGATGACGACCTGGGCGCCGTCGCGCAACGCGGCGACCATCGGCTGCGTCGACCCGATCACCCTGGCGATCGGGCGGGCGAAGGCTTTTTTGGATTACTCGATAACCAGAATGTATTAGAGCCGCGGAGCAAGTCGGCTAGGCTGGCCGCAGCATGGTGGAGGATCGTGCGGTGTTTGCGGAAGCGCGTCGTTAGCGGGGCGAATGGAAGCGTTCGCCGAAACCGAGGAACTCACCCCTCAGCTGCTGCGGCGTGCGCTGGGCGCATTCGCAACCGGAGTGGCCGTGATCGGCGCGCGCGGTCCCGACGGCGTTCTGGTCGGCATGACCGCCAATTCGTTCACGTCGGTCTCGCTCCATCCACCGCTGGTGCTGTTCTGTGCGGCGCGCTCGCTTTCGGCATTCGACGTCTACAGCAGCGCCTCGCATTTTTCCGCCAACGTCCTGCCGGTCCATGGCGAGGCGATGTCGGATCACTTTGCACGGCCCTGTAGCGCCAAGTGGCGAACCGTTCCGCATGCCATTGGCACGACGGGCGTTCCGCTGCTCGACTTCGCGATCGTCAGCTTCGAATGCCAGGTAGTCACTCGTCACGAGGCGGGCGATCACCTGATCGTGATCGGGCAGGCGGTGCGTCTCAGGATGGCCGATGGCGGCGAGCCGCTGGTCTTCTTTCGCAGCCGGTACCGCCAGCTGGATGTGACCACGATGCCGGTGGAGCCGCAGGCGGACCTGCCGTTCCTGGTGTGGGGTTGAAAAAGCGTTCATGGATTGCTTCGAGTCTGCCCATTTCGTAAACAAGGAGGAGTGATGCGCATCCCGCGGTCAACGAGGATTGTTCTTGCTGCCCTGGCCACATCGATCGGCGCGATTGCGCCCGTAGCCGCCCAGGAGAGCGTCAAGATCGGCGTGCTGACGATCCGCAGCGGTCCAGCGTCGCCGGTCGGCGATGATCTCGTGGCAGGCATCGAGACGGCGGCAAGAATGTACGGCCCGGTGCTCGGACGCCCGATCGAGCTCGTCATCGAGGACAGCCTGTGGAACCCGCAGCAGGCGGTGTCGAAAGCGACGAAGCTGGTGCAACAGAACAAGGTCGCCGCCATCCTCGGCACCAGCACGATCGAGACGCTGGCGCTCTCGCCGATGGCCGATCGCCTCAACGTGCCCATCATCACGTCGAACTCGGGCGGATCCGCGATCACGCGGCAGAACTGCAGCAAGTGGATCTTCCGCACCAATCCCGACGATCACATGTCGCTCGCGGCGCTCAAGCACCTGATCGACCAGAATCCGAAGCTGAAGAATGCGAAGTGGTTCGTGATGGGGCATGACTACCCGTACGCGCGGATCGTCACCGGCTCCGTCAAGGGAGTCGCCGGGGCCAATTACGTCGGCGAGACGTATGCGCCGATGGATACCACCGACTGGGCGCCTTTCATCGCACGCGCGCGCGCCAGCGGCGCCACCGCGGTGATGATGGCGGTCACGCTCGGGACGCCGTTCCTGCAGTTCGCGCAGCAGGCGCACGACTTCGGGCTGATGAAGGATGTGGCGTTCGTCGCGCCGCTCGGGCTTCCGGACTGGCTGGTTGCCAAGCTCGGGCCTTTGTCGACCAACATCATCTCGGCCGGATCCTGGGGCGCCTGGCGCTACGAGGATCAGGAGCCTGTCACCAAGGCATTCAACGAGCAGTTCCACAAGATGCACGGCCGTGTCGCCGGAATGCAATCGGTCCAGGTTGGCAGCGCCGCGATGATGCTGTTTACCGCCATCACGAAGGCGGGCTCGACCGAACCGGCCGCCGTGGTACGTGCGCTGGAGACGGTCGACGTGCGCACGCCGATCGGTCCGTTGAAGTTCCAGCCCGGCGGGCGGCAAGCGCTCTCGCCTCTGTTCCTCGGTCCCTACGAGGAGGTCAAGCCTCCGAAGTACGGCGCGCAGTACGCGCAGCGGGTCGTCGAAGCATTTCCGGCGGCGAAATCGCTACCGGAATCGGCCGAGCAAACGGGTTGCAAGCTCGCTAAGTAGCGACGCTCGCCGTGGACCTCTTCCTCGTCAGCCTGCTGAACGGCGTCCTCTACGGCGCCTTTCTGCTGCTGACGAGCCTCGGCGTGAGCCTGGTCTTCGGACTGGGCCGCGTAGTGAACTTCGCCCACGGCGCGCTTTTTGCACTCGGTGGCTACGCGCTCGTAGCCGTGATGAAGGCGGCCGGAGCGCCGTTCTGGGTGGCGCTGATCGTCGGGCCGCTGCTGGTGGTGCCGGTCGCGATCGTCATCGAGCGCGCGACGATCTATCCGATCCGCCACCGGCCCGAGATCTACACGCTGCTCGTCACGTTCGGGCTCACGTTCATCCTGGTGGGCGGCATCGAAATGATCTGGGGGTCGGGGACGACGCTGGTCACGAGCCCAACTGCGCTTTCTGGCAGTGTCAACATCCTTGGAGCGCCCTATCCGATCTATCGCTTGTTTGCCGCGGGCGTTTCGCTGCTCGTCTCGGCGGGGGTCTTCGCGTTCATCCTGCTGACGCCGATCGGCCTGCAGATTCGGGCCGTTACGGATGACGCGGAGATGGCAGAAGCGCTCGGCGTGAAAACCCGCTGGCTGCTGACGATGGTATTCGGCGCGGCCGCCGGCCTCGCGGGATTCGCCGGCGCGCTCGGTGCGCCGATCTTCGCGGTGAATCCCGAGATGGGATCGGGAATATTGATCGACTCTTTCCTCGCCGTCATTCTGGGCGGGCTCGGCAACCTGCCGGGCTCGGCACTGGGCGCGCTGGTCGTGGCCCTGACGAAATCGGTGGGGGGCAGCTTCATTGCCGAGTGGTCGATCGCGCTGCTCTTTCTCGTGGTCGCGCTCGCTCTGATCTTCCGGCCGACCGGGCTCTTCGGGCGCGGGCGGGTCGCGTAACCATGGGAATACGCAAGCCGGGCCAGGCCTGGGCCCGTGTTTCGCTCACGCTCGCCGCATTGCTTCTGATCGCGCTGCCGTTCGGCGGCGCTGCCCCGTTCACGATCACGCTCCTTACCGAGGCGCTCATTTGCGCGATCTGGGCGATGAGCCTGGACATCCTCGTCGGCTACACCGGGCTGGTCACTTTCGGGCATGCAGCCGCGTTCGGTTTCGCGGCGTACGTCGCCGGCTATTTCGCGCGCGAAGCGAATCCCGACTTTCTGCTCGCGCTGCTGGCCGCCGAGATCGCGACCATTGCCGTTGCGGTGGTCATCGGGTTTGTCGCGACCCGGGTATCGGGCGTTGCGTTCGCCATCATTTCGTTATGCATCGCGCAGGTGCTGTTTCAGATTGCCGTCGGGTGGCGCTCGGTCACGAACGGGATGGACGGCATGGTCGGTGTCCCGTTGCCGAAGATCCTCGGCATGAAGATCGGCGTCGGAACCGACTTCTATCTGCTCACCGTCGCGTGCGTAATCATCGTCTACGTCGCGCTCGCCCGGCTCGTCGACTCGCCGTTCGGCCGCACGCTGCAGGCGATTCGCACCAACGAAGAGCGGGCCGCCTCGATCGGCATCAACGTCCGCCTGCACAAGTGGCTTGCTTTCGTCATTTCGTGGGCGATCTCCGGGGTTGCCGGCACGCTGATGGTGTTCCTCAAAGCCGGGACGACGCCGATGACGCTGCATTGGTCCGAATCCGGCAACGTGCTGATCATGGGGATTTTCGGCGGCATCGGCACGCTGCTCGGCCCGGCCGTCGGTGCCGTGGTGTTCGTGTTCCTGCGCGACGAATTCACCACCACGTTCAAGCAGGCCTGGCAGCTCGCGTTCGGCCTCGTGTTCGTCATCGTGGTGCTCGCATTTCCGACCGGACTCGCCGGCATCGCCGAGCGGGCGTTGAACCTGCTGCGGCGAGCGCCTTTCCCGGGCACATGGCGGGCGCGCTCGTAGTCAAGGGATTGTCAAAATCGTTCGGCGACTTCCGCGCCGTGCAGGGGCTTGCGTTCGAGCTTTCGCCGGGCCAATTGCACTCGCTGATCGGCCCGAACGGCGCAGGCAAGACCACCGCGTTCAATTGCGTCTCCGGGTTTCTGCCGCCCGACGCCGGCACGGTGACGCTGAACGGCAGCGATGTCACCGGCTGGGCGCCGCATCGACTGGTGGCGGCGGGCCTCGCTCGCACGTTCCAGATCACGAAGATCTTTGGCGAGCTCAGCGTGCTGGAGAACGTCGCATTGGCGACCCGCTCGCGCGACCGCAGAAACCTGCAGGCGTGGCGCCCGGCGCACGCGGCGCGTGGCGCGGAGGCAAAGGCACAGGCGATCCTCGAGAACCTCGGGCTTGCCGACCGCGCCCAGGCCAATGCCGAGCACCTCGCGCACGGCGAGAAACGGGTGCTCGAGATCGCGATCGGGCTCGCGCTCGAGCCCTCGGTGCTGCTGCTCGATGAGCCCACCGCCGGCATGTCGAGCGGCGAGACCGAGCGCATCGCGCGGCTGATCCGCGGCCTGACGGCGCAGGCGAGCGTGCTGCTGGTCGAGCACGACATGGAGATCGTGCTGGGCATCTCGGATGTGATCACAGTGATGACGCAGGGCAGCGTCATCGCACACGGCACTCCGGCAGAGATCAGCCGCGATCCCCGCGTGCAGGAAGCGTATCTCGGCGCAGAGCACCTATGATGCTTGCGGTAGAGGGCCTGCAGGCGCACTACGGCTCGGCGCACGTGCTGCACGGCGTTACGCTCGAGGTCAAGGCCGGCGAGATCGCCTGCCTCATCGGTCGCAATGGCGTCGGAAAGAGCACCACGCTGAAGAGCATCATGGGCGTCGTGCGGCCGACCGGCGGCACGGTCACGTTCAAGGACGAACGGATCGACGGGCGGCCGCCGCACTGGATCGCGGAGCGCGGCCTGGCGTGGGTGCCCGAGGACCGCCGCGTGTTCCCGTCGCTCACCGTCGAGGAAAACGTGCGCGTCGCCGGCCAGGCAACCTCGCGCTACAGCCGCGACAACTTTGACCAGGCGATGAGCCTGTTTCCGGATCTCGCGGAAAGGCGCAAGCAGCGCGCGGGGAGTCTGAGCGGCGGCCAGCAGCAGATGCTTGCGATGGCGCGCGCAGTAGCCAGCCGCCCGGACCTGATCCTGCTCGATGAGCCGACCGAGGGCCTCTCGCCATTGATGGTGCGCACCATCCGCGCCGGCATCCTGGAGAGCCGCGCGCGCGGAGCCTCGATCCTGCTGGTCGAGCAGAACCTGCCGCTTGCGCTCGGCGTCGGCGACGTATTCTTTGTCCTCAGCCGCGGCACCGTGGTGTACCGGGGTACGCGGGAGGAGTTGAAAGCAGCACCCGAGGTGATCAACGAATTTCTCGGCGTCGGCAAGGCGCGGAGCCTGGCATGACCAAAAACTATCCTCTTACTCACCGCGTGCGACGACGGGCGTACTCAATCAGCGCCTTTAGTTTCGTCGGCTGGCCCGGATCAACGCGGACAGTGCATTGCGAATGGTTCTAATCAATGGCGGACGAGTAAATCCGGGAGCGGCGGTAGATAATGCTCGACAGCGCACATACGCCAGTTCAGCGAATGCGGCCTAATCCAAGCTACGCCACCTGGCCCCCTTTTTGGGCGGCCTGCCTTGCGGTCATGCAACGCATCCACGGGAGACCAGAATGATTTCATTGAACGTCAATGGCAAGTCCGTCCAGGTGGACGTCGACGGCGACACACCGCTGCTCTGGGTGCTGCGCGATCACCTGGACCTGACCGGAACGAAGTTCGGTTGCGGCATGGCGCTGTGCGGCGCGTGCACCGTGCACGTCGACGGCAAGCCAGCGCGAAGCTGTGTCACGCCGGTGTCCGCCGTCGCAGGCAAAAAAATCGCGACGGTGGAGAAGATCGGTGAAACCCGCGCGGGCAAGGCAGTGCAGGCGGCGTGGGCCGCGGAGAACGTTCCGCAGTGCGGCTACTGCCAATCCGGCCAGGTGATGGCAGCCACGGCGCTGCTCGCGGCCATCCCGGCGCCGAGCGACGGGGACATCGACGCCGCCATGAGCGGCAACATTTGCCGTTGCGCCACCTATCCTCGCATCCGCGCCGCGATCAAGCGAGCCGCGAAGGAGACAGGAATGAAAGCGAAGGAGCGGGCATGAACACCATCCTCAACTTGAGCCGCCGCGAATTCCTCAAGGCCTCGGGTGGCCTCGCCCTCGGTCTTTACCTTCCACAATCGTTGGCGCAGTCGGGACCGGGAAGAACCGTAAGCACAGATGTTGCGAGCCCGTTCTCGCCGAACGCATTCATTCGCATCAGCGCCGACAACACGGTCACCGTGATCGTGAAGCACCTCGAGATGGGCCAGGGCACCTACACCGGTCTGCCGACGCTGGTCGCCGAGGAACTGGATGCCGATTGGTCGCAGATCCGCGCCGAGGGCGCGCCTGCCGACGCGAAGCAATACAACAACCTCTTCTGGGGCGAGGCGCAGGGTACAGGTGGCAGCACCGCGCTCGCCAATTCCTACGAGCAGCTCCGCAAGGCCGGCGCAGCGGCGCGCGCCATGCTGGTCGCCGCGGCCGCTGAGAAATGGAAGGTGCCCGCGTCGGAAATCAAGGTTTCCAGAGGAATCATCTCTTCGAAGAACAACAAAGCGACCTTCGGCGAGCTCGCTGCGGACGCGGCGAAGCAATCCGTGCCAGCCGATGTGAAGCTAAAAGACCCGAAGGACTTCGTCCTCATCGGCAAGGCTGCGGCGCGTACCGACGCGCGCGCGAAGTCGAACGGCAGCGCGATCTTCACACAGGATGTGAAACTGCCCGGCATGCTGACGGCGGTCGTGCTGCATCCGCCGCGCTTCGGCGCGAAGCTGAAGAGCTTCGATGCCGCAAGAGCCAAGCAGATCAAGGGGGTCGAGCAGGTGGTGGCTTTTTCCACTCCGGTGACGAACGGCGTCGCGGTGCTGGCGAAGGACTACTGGTCGGCGAAGAAAGGTCGCGATGCGCTGACCGCGGAATGGGACGAGTCCGCTGCATTTCGGCTCGGCTCCGCGGAGATCATGAGTGAATACAAAGCGCTCGCGGCGAAGCCCGGCTTGAGCGCGCGCAAGGACGGCGACGTCGACGCAGCGCTGAAAGGCGCGGCGAAAACGCTCGAAGCAGCTTACGAATTCCCGTACCTCGCGCACGCTTGCATGGAGCCGATGAACTGCGTCGTGAAGCTCGACGGCGGCGGTTGCGAGATCTGGAACGGCGAGCAGTTCCAGACTGTCGACCAGGCGGTGGTGGCGAAGCTTCTGGGTCTGGACGCTCCAAAGGTCAGGATCCACCAGCTTTACGCCGGCGGCAGCTTCGGCCGCCGCGCCAACCCTCAATCGGACTTCGTGCTCGAGGCGGCCGCAATCGCCAAGGCGACCAACAGCGCGGCGCCGGTGAAACTGGTATGGGGACGCGAGGACGACATGCGCGCCGGCTTCTACCGGCCGATGTATTACCACACGCTCAAGGCGGGTCTCGACGCACAGGGGAACCTGGTTGCCTGGAAGCACGTCATCGTCGGCCAGTCGATCCTTACCGGTACGGCGTTCGAGCCGATGATGGTAAAGAACGGCATCGACGGCACCTCGGTCGAAGGCGCCAGCAACTTGCCCTACGCGATCCCGAACCTTGCGGTCGAGCTGCACACGCCGAAGATTGGCGTGCCGGTGCAGTGGTGGCGCTCGGTCGGCTCGACCCACACGGCATTCGCCACCGAGTGCTTCCTCGACGAGATCGCCCGCGAGACGAAGAAGGATCCGTTCGAGCTGCGCCGTGCGCTCCTCGGCAAGCATCTGCGCCACAAGGCCGCGCTCGAGCTCGCCGCGCAGAAGGCGGGCTGGGGCCATTCGAAGCAAGGTGTCACCCGCGGGATCGCCGTGCACGAATCCTTCAACACCGTCGTCGCCCAGGTGGTCGAAATTTCCACAAGGCAATCCGCCGTGAAGATCGAGAGAGTGATCTGCGCGGTGGATTGCGGCGTGGCGGTCAATCCGAACATCATCGCCATGCAGATGGAATCCGGCATCGGCTTCGGGCTCTCCGCCGCGCTCTCCGGTGCCATCACGCTGAAGGAAGGCATGGTCGAGCAGTCCAACTTCCACGACTATCCCGTGCTGCGCATGAACCAGATGCCGAAGATCGAAGTCTTCATCGTGCCTTCGAAGGAAAAGCCCACTGGAGTCGGCGAGCCCGGCACCCCGGTGATCGCACCCGCGCTCGCGAACGCGATCCTGGCGATGCGCGGCAAGCCCGTCCGCGCTCTGCCGATGTCCACGCAAGGAGTCACGTTCGTATGACGCTACGCGCACCCACCATCGCGCTCGCAGCTTGCGCGTCGATCGCCGCCTTCAGCGCGCAAGGCCAGGCGGTGCGCGCGTTCGAAACCGTCCGCGAAGTGCTGCAGCACCCGCGCTGCCAGAACTGCCACATACCAGGCAATGCTCCGCTCCAACACGACCAGGGACTGCCGCATGCGATGAACGTCCAGCGCGGCCGCGACGGCCGCGGCGCCGCGGCGATGAACTGCAGCAGCTGCCACCAGACTCGTAATCTTCCCGCCGAGTACGGCGCGAACGCGCCGCCCGGCGCGCCGAACTGGCACTTGCCGCCGGAGAACATGAAGATGGTGTTCATCAACCTGCCCGCGGCCGAGCTATGCCGCGTCCTCAAGGACCCCAAGCGCAATGGCGGTAAGTCGCCGGAGCAACTCGTCAAGCACGTCGCCGAGGACAAGCTCGTGCTGTGGGGCTGGGAGCCCGGCGGCTCGCGCGCGCCGGTGTCCGTCCCTCACGCGCAATTCGTTGGCGCGTTCAAGGACTGGGTCTCGGGCGGCATGCCTTGCCCCGCCCGCTAACCGGAGAGGACGGGCGTACCGCTGACGTCTCCCGCGACGCGGGGGAAATGTTCCTGCGCGCCGAGCAGGCCGGGCTCAAGCTCGCGATCATCGGCCGCACCGTCGCACTCGTACTGCTGGGTGTCTGGCTGGTGTCGACGCGCGCGAGGGACCCGGAGCGCGCGCTCGACTACCTGGTCGTCCTTTCCGTCTTTGCCGCCCTCGGCCTTGCCCACTACGCGCTGATCGGGACGCGCTTCGACAGGCGCTGGCTCAAGTACGTCTTCATCACGTTGGACATCGCCATCGTCTCGGTGATCGTCGCGACCCAGCCGCTTTTTCCGAGCGCACCCGAGCTTCCCGCGGTCATGGTTTTCCGAGGCCCCGTCTTCCCGTTCTATTTCATCATCCTCGGCGTCGCGGCCTTCAGCTTCTCCCCCCGCATGGTGCTATGGACCGGAATCGCCGGCGCGCTCGGTTGGCTCGGCGCATTCCTCAATGCGGCAAACGGTATCGACGGCTCGCTCAATTGGCGGGCGATCCCAGCGAGGCCGACGGCGGAGGAGGTCATCGCAATTGTGCTTGACCCGAATTTCGGAGGACTCAGCGCGCGGATCCAGGAGGCGGTCTCGCTCGTGGTCGTCGCGTTGCTGATCGCAGTCGTGATGTGGCGGGCGCGCACGACGCTCGAGCGGCAACTGGCAGCGGAACGGGACCACGCCACTCTCTCCGGCATGTTCGGGCGCTTCGTACCGCGGGCAATCGTGAACGCCATGATCGCCGGGCGCGGGGCACTCGCCCCGATCGAACGCGAGGCGACTGTGCTCTTCGCGGACATCGCCGGATTCACCGAGATGACCCAACGCGCGGGCGCGGTGCGCACGGTCGAGATCTTGAATGCCTATTTCGACGAGGTGACGCGGATCATCGGCGCGCACAACGGCATCGTCACGCAGTTCCAAGGGGACGCCGTGCTGGCGACGTTCAACGTGCCGCTCGAAGACGCAGCACACGCGAAGAACGCGTTTGACGCGGCGTGCGCGATTCTCGCTTGCGTCGCAGGGCGTGAATTCGCCGGCGAGCGCATCGGAGTACGCATCGGCATCAATACAGGCTCATTGGTTGCCGGCAATGTCGGCGGCGGCGGCCGCCAGAGCTACACGGTCCATGGGGACGCGGTGAACCTCGCCGCGCGGCTCGAGGGACTCTGCAAGGAACACGGAACCTCGCTGCTTCTGTCCGCCACCACGGCGAAGTCTCTGCCCGACGCGAAACTCGTCGCTGTCGGGCATATCGTCGTGCGCGGCCTCGCCGAATCGGTGACCGTCTTTTCGATACCGGCGTAAAGCGGGCGGTACGCAGCGAGCGCCAATACCGTTTCTCGGCAATTTGCTGAAGAACGCGGCAAATTCATGGAACATTGCGGTCCGGCGTAAAACCTAGCAGGAGACACCATGCCAAAGAACGTACTCATCACCGGCGCGGGAAGCGGCTTCGGCCGCGGTGCAGCGATTCAGCTCGCCGATCGCGGCCACAAAGTGATCGCCGCCGTTCTCAACGAACAGCAGGCTGCGGAGCTCGCCAACACGGCGCCCAAGCTGACCGTCGCCAAGCTGGACATCACGAAGCCCGACGACCTGGCCCAGCTCGACCAGTGGGACCTGGACGTCTTCGTCGCGAATGCCGCCATCGGTCAGACCGGGCCGCTGTCGTTGATTCCGCTCGAGCGCTTGCGCGCAGTGTTCGAGGTGAACGTCTTCGCGACTGTCGCGAGCGTGCAGCGCGCCGCACAGAAGATGCGCAAGAAACGCGCGGGCCGGATCGTCATCATGTCGTCCATCGGCGGTGTGCGCGCGGGCGTCGGCTCGGGTCCTTACACCATGACCAAGCACGCAATCCAGGCCTTCGGCACTGCGCTGCGCCAGGAGCTGAAGATGTTCGGCGTCGACGTCTGCCTGATCAACCCGGGGCCGTACGCCACCGGCTTCAACGACCGCATGGCGAACAACCCGGGCGAGTGGTTCGATCGCAAGACCGCAGCGCCTGAGGACCTGGCGGTCATGGACTCCCTCGTGCAGCGCATCACCGTCGGCCAGATGAACCCCGACGAAGTGGTGAAGCGCTACGTCGAGCTCGTGGAGGCTGAAAGCACCGAGCTGGTGAACTTCGTGCCGCCCGACATCGTCGAGCGCATGAGCAAATCGATGCCTGCGCGATAAGCGGCCCTTCCTGCCACCGTCACGCGATACTCAGCAATCGCCCGGGGTTATCGACGAGCACCTTGCGGCGCAACGCTTCGTCCGGGACCAGGCGCGCCAGCGCGTCGAGCAGAGCGCCATCGTCGGGAATCCGCGCGCGGTCGAAGACGCCGGTGTGCGGCCAGTCGGTACCCCACAGGAGACGCTCGGGAGCGATTCGCAGCAGATCGTGGGCGAACGGAACGACGTCGTCGTAGCTGCCGGGCTGGCGCGTCAGCCTGTCTGCGCCGCTCAGCTTGATCCAGACGTTGTCGCGGCGAGCGAGATCCAACAGCACGCGGAAAGGCTCCTGATCGACACCCAGCGATGGATCGATGCGTCCGAAATGATCGATCACTACGGCGGCCGGAATCGAAGCGAGCCAATCGCGCAGACTTGGCAGCGATGAACCCTCGAAATGAAATTCGACGAACCAGCCCAGGGCGCGGATGCAACCCAGCACATGCTCGAAGACCTCTCGATCGAGGTCGCCTCCGTGCTGCGGATTGAAAGCGAAGCGCACGCCACGGGCGCCCGCAGCGTGCAGCGCCTCGCAGCCTTCCGGTGTCGCGCCCGCATCCAGCCGGACGACCGCGAGGTATCGGCCGCCTGAACGGGCGACCGCATCCAGATCGACCGAGTTGTCGAAGCCGTGCGTGTTCGCGTGCACGACCCAGCCACGCGAAATGCCGAGCGCATCGTGCAGCGCGAGCGCGCTTGCAAGCGGAGCGTCGGGTGGCGTGTATTTGCGCTTGGGTGAGTACGGAAACCGCGCCTGCGGTCCGAGCACGTGGAAATGGGTATCCCAGGCACCTTCCGGCAGGCGGATGCGCGGCCTCGACGGTCGCGGCAGCGGCCCGAGGCAATCGCGAATCACGCGCTCACACCGAGAATACCGGCGTCTTCAGGTCGCTCAGCGCCTCGCGCGCCCACTCCTCCGCCTTCACGCCGCGGTCGAGCAGCACGGACGCGGCGCGCACCCGCTGGACGGATGGATCGAGCGCCGGCGGCTCGATGCCCTGCTCGAGCTCGCGCGCGACGCGCGCCAGCATTCGCCGCGCCATCGCGATCGGCTTGTCGGTGCTGACGAGATGCTCCCTCGAGTAATCCTGGATCGGGCCCATGCTTTCCTGCAGCGATGCGTCCTGGATCGAGAATCCCTCGACGCCGCTGAAGCTCTGCTCGTCTTTCTGCGCGCGCCGATCGATCAGCCAGTCGTTGCCCGGATTGGCGAGCGGGACGAACGTGCCGGGCACGTATTTCACGTGGATGCCCATGCCCTCCTTCATCGCCGACAGCTCTTCCTCGGGCAGCGGACGGTCGGGCAGGAAATTGATGCTCCACGCCCAGCAGCTTTCGTCGTCGATCGGGATCCACATGTGCCCGCCGAGCGCGTGCGGGCCGAACGGCGGAATCAGCGTGAACCACGGGAAGATCCACTGCGTGATGCGCCAGTAGTGCGAGTTCTGCTCGCCCTGGCGCCGGCCGAAGATCGTCAGGCCGTGCGCCGACTCCTCGAGGTCGAACACCGCGTTGCGATCCGCCTTGATGTACTTGTTGGCCTTCGCGTGCTTGTGCATCGGGTCCCGGTCGAGCTCGAAGCGATGCACCCACGACGCGTGCGTCGTGTCGATTCCGCCTTCCATCGCCTGCAGCCACCCGGTCGCCTGGTAGCGCTTGCTGACGTACCGGTGGGCTGGCGGCAGCAGGCTCCACTCGAGTTCCGGCGGCGCCGGCTTTTTCTCCGGCGGCCCCAGGTACGCCCAGAGGATGTCGCCGCGCTCGATGCAGGGATACGCTTTGAGCTTCATCTTGCACGCGAGTTGCGGCACCGACGGCAGCTCGATGCATTGCCCGGTCACGTCGTACTTCCAGCCGTGGTACGAGCAGCGGATGCCGCCCTCCTCGTTGCGCCCGAGGAACAGCGACACGCCGCGATGCGCGCAGAACTCGTCGATCAGACCTGGCCGGCCCTGCGTGTCGCGGAACGCAAGCAACCGCTCGCCGAGGATCTTCACCCGTACCGGCGGGCAATCCGGTGCGGCGATTTCCGACAGCAGCATCACCGGCACCCAGTAGCGTCGCATCAGCTTGCCCATCGGCGCTTGCGGCCCCGTGCGCACGAGAAGTTCGGCGGTTTCCTGGTCCATGGGTGCGCCTCCGGACTGCTCGTCAGCCGTCGACGAAAAACGGCGTCTCGCCTGGCCCGCGCAGCACGATGTCGAACCGATAGCGCGCACCCTCCGCGCTCGAGCCCTCGGCGCGCGCAATCAGCGACGCGCGTGCATCGAGATCTTCGATCCCGTTCAGGATCGGATCGATATCGTTTAGCGATTCCCCCGGAAAATAGAGCTGGGTGATGAGCCGCTGCATCAGCCCTGCGGCGAAAATCGAGTAGTGGATGTGCGGCGGACGCATCCAGTGGTCGTAGCCGGGATTCGGATAGGCACCGGGCTTGATCGATCGGAACTGGTAGCGACCTTCCGCGTCGGTCAGCATGCGGCCCCAACCCTTGAAGTTGGGATCGATGGGCGCATCCGTGATGTCGTCCGGGTGCTCGTACTTGCCCCAGCGGTTCGCCTGCCACACTTCGATCAAGGCTTTGCGCACCGGCCGGCCGGCCTCGTCGGTGACGCGCCCGGCGACGACGATGGGTTCGCCCCGCGCCGGCGCGCCGTTGGGATCGCGGCGGGCGACATCGGTCGTGCTGCCTTCGGCAAGACCGAGCGCGAAGAAAGGCCCGACGGTCTGCGAAGGCGTCACGACGCGCACTGCGCTGCCCGGTGTGCGCGACTCGTGCACTACGTAGCCCTTGATTCGTTGCAGGCGCTTCTCGCCCAGGAACACCGAGGGGTGCGGATGCGGCTTGTCTGCCATGGCGCTAGTTGGCTTTCGCGCCGGTGTCCTTGATGACCTTGGCCCAGCGCGGCGTCTCCCAGCGGATGTAGTCGCCGAACTGCTCCGGCGTGCTGGCGACGATCTCGAACTGAATGTCGAGCAACCGCTGCCTGACCTCCGGAATCGCCAGGATGCGCAGCAGCTCTGCGTGATAGGTGTCGATGATCGCGCGCGGCGTGCCGCCCGGCGCCATGAAGCCGATCCAGGCGACCGCCTCGAAGTCGGCGAAACCGGCTTCGATCAGCGTCGGAATTTCCGGCGTGGCGGCGAAACGCTTGCGGCCCGTGCTCGCCAGCACTTTCAGCTTGCCGGATTTCAGATGCGGCAGCACGTTGCCCGGCACCAGCATGGCGGCGTGCACCTGGCCCCCCAGCAGATCCGTGACCGCCGGCGCCGAGCCCTTGTACGGAACGTGCGTGAGATCAATCCCCGCCGCGGACTTCAGCATCTCCATCGTGAGGTGCGACGCGCTGCCGACCGACACCGAGGCGTAACTCAACTTGCCGGGGTTCTTCTTCGCGTAGGCAATGAAGTCACTTGCGCTCTCGGCCGGAATGCTCGGATGCACCGTAAGGAACTGGGGTGTGGTAACCGCGAGCGTGATGGGTGCGAGGTCCTTGAGCGGGTCGTACGGCAGTTTGCCGAACAGCGTTGGATTCACCGTGATCGGAGCCGTGAAAGCGACCAGGATCGTATGACCATCCGGCGGGCTCTTGGCGACGAACTCGGTGCCGATGTTGCCGCCGGCACCCGGCTTCGCCTCGATGACAACCGGCTGGCCCCACAGATCCTGCAACCGCTGCCCCGCAAGGCGCGCCAGGATGTCTACCGTGCCGCCCTGGATCGGGACGACGAACCGTACCGGACCGGTGGGCTTCCAGGCCTGCGCATTGGCGAATTGCACAAACGCGAACGCCAGAAGGGCGAGTGCTGCGCGAGTCATGCTTGTTCCCGACATGATTTTCGTAAGTACTTATTCTTGCATATTCAACGCGCGGCCTTCCCGCGCCTCGCAAGCAGTTTCGCCTCGTAGGCGACCCAGCGGTATTGGCGGCCGGCCTTGCCGCTCGCAGCCTTATGCAGCACGCGGTGGCAAGGCACGGCGAACGCGAAACAGCTGCGCGAGCACGAGCTCGCCACCGCGCGAATCGCTTTCGGAGCGCCGATCGCCGCGGCGATCTTCGTGTACGTCGAGCTGCCGCCGAGCGGAATCTTGCGCACTTCGTTCCAGACACGCTTCTGCAATTCCGTGCCGCGAACGTCGAGCGGGAGTGCGAAACGACCCGCCGGCGCGGCGATGTACTCGAGTACCCTCGCCACCACCGGGGCGCAACCCTTTTCGTCCTGCACCAGTTCGGCCTTCGGAAAGCGCGCCTTGAGATCGCCTGCAAGCTGCGCCGCCTGCTGCCGAATCATGATCGAGACGATGCCCTTGTCGCTCAGCGCGACGAGCACACGACCGAGCGCGCACTTGCCGGTGCCGTAGCGAATTTCTTCCGGCGGCCGGCGGCTGAGCGGTCCGTCTCTGAACACGGATTCAATATGTTCAGGAGAGCGTCGCCGCCGCCGCGGCAAGACGATCACATGCACGCTCGAGAAGCGCCTGCTCCGCGGCAAACGAGACGCGGAAATAGGGGGACAGTCCGTAGCCGGCGCCGTTGGGTAAGGCAAGGTGTCCAGTGTCGAGCAGGAAAGTAGTGACGTCGCCATCGCTTTCGAGCGTTTTTCCTTGCGGCGTGCGCTTGCCCAGCCACCCAGCGCAGGAGACGTAGACATAGAACGCGCCCTCGGGCGGCTCGCACGCGAGCCCTGGGATCGCCTTCAGGCGCTTCACCAGCGCGTCGCGTCGCGCCTGGAAGATCGCGCAGCGCTCACGCACGATCTCCTGCGGCCCATTCAGCGCCGCTACGGCGGCGGCCTGGCTCACCGAGGACGGATTCAGCGAGCTTTGCGCCTGCAATCGCGCCATCGCGCGCACGACTTCCGCCGGCCCGGCGCCATAGCCCAGGCGCCAGCCGGTCATCGCGTAGGTCTTCGAGCAACCGTTCACGGTGAATATGCGATCAGCGAGCTGCGGCGCCACCGCCGCCAGCGTCGCGAACGGGCGTCCATCGAAGACCACGTGCTCGTACATGTCGTCGGAAATCGTCCACACGCGGGGATGCCGCTCGAGGACCTCGGCGAGCGCCTGCAGCTCGCCGGCGGAGAAGACCGCGCCGGTCGGGTTGGAGGGCGAGTTCAACATCAGCCACTTGGTGCGCGGCGTGATCGCGCGCTCCAGCTCTTCGGGACGAAGCTTGAATCCGTTCTGCGGTTTTGTCGGTACCCAGACCGGCGTGCCTTCGGCGTAGTGCGTGATGTCCGCATAGGCCACCCACGAGGGCGCCGGGATCACGACCTCGTCGCCCGGGTTCAGCGTCGCCATCAGGATGTTGTGCAGGATCTGCTTGCCGCCCGCGCCCGCCGAAATATTCTCCGGCTTGTAGATGAGCCCGTTCTCGCGCTTGAACTTGTCGATGATCGCGGCCTTCAGCGCGGGCGTGCCGTCCACCTGCGTGTAGTGCGTCTGGCCGGCGCGCATGGCGCGCGTCGCGGCCTCGATCACATGGTCGGGGGTATTGAAATCCGGCTCGCCCTGCGCGAGCTCGATGATGTCGACGCCCGCCGCGCGCAGCTCGCGGGCGCGCTGCGCCGCTGCCGCCGAAGCTGAGATCCGCGTGCGCGCAACGCGCGCTGCAAGGAAGCTCCGGTCCGCCGGTCCCATGTCAGCTCACGACAATCAGTTGACGACGATGTTCCGTTCGCGCACGAGCCGGCCCCACTTCTCCCGCTCCCGGCGCACGTGGTCCGCGAACGCTTCCGGCGGGCCGCCCATGGCGTCGGCGCCCTGCTCGGCAAACTTCTGCTTCATCTCGGGGGTCGCAAGGATGGCTGCAGTCTCGCGGTTCAGGCGCTGCACCACTTCCTTTCGCGTGCCCGCCGGCACCGCAAAGCCGCTCCACGACAGCGACTCGTAGCCCGGCAGGCC
>Ga0075429_100000915_pt1 | contig 23358 bp, 17 predicted proteins | sample RhiMetdeltSRZDD3_FD_75295 | JGI IMG/M metagenome (GOLD analysis project Ga0075429, IMG submission 75295) | Populus rhizosphere microbial communities from Tennessee, USA - Rhizosphere MetaG P. deltoides SRZDD3 | ecosystem: Host-associated > Plants > Roots > Rhizosphere > Soil | place: USA... | reverse complement strand
CGAAGGACGCGCGGGCCAGGGTCTCGGGATCGACCCGCGCGGCCCGTGCCGCGGCGGCGAGGTCGGCGGCGGCCAGGGGGCCGAGCTCGATCGCGTCGAGCGAGGGCCACAGCCGGCGGGCCAGCGTGGGATACGACGAGGCCACCACAGTCCCGCGCCGGCGCGAGCCGAGGGCGGCGGCGAAGGGTTTGTCCACCTGGCGCAGGCCGGCGAAGTAGGCGAGGGAGCGGATCTCGGTGGCCTCGTCGAGGAGCAGCACGACGGGGTGGCCGGCCGCGTCGTCCAGCGAGGCCCAGAGGGCGAAGAGGGCCTGGACCGCGTCCGCGCCGCGGGCCTTGCCCGCGCCGGCGAGCCGGCGGATCTCCGTGGCGCGCGCGAGGTGCTTGCCGAACTTCTCGGCGGGGAGTGCCTGGAGCGCGGCCACCGCGAAGCGGTCCGGCGAAGAGGCCGCGCCCATCAGGTCCAGGTACACGGGCACCCAGCCCTCGCGGGCCAGCTCCGCGCCGAGCGCGCGCAGGGCCGTGGTCTTTCCCGCGCCGGGGGGACCGGTGAGGACCACGGGCTTCCCGCCGCGGGCGCGCGCGAGCAACTCCTCGAGGAGCCCGCGCCGGCGCAGGTCCGGCGCCTTCAACGCCGCGGCGCCGTCTCCAGCATCGGGACGCGCAGGCCGCGCTCGCGGGCCACCTCGACCGCCCGCTCGTAGCCGGCGTCCACGTGGCGCATGACGCCGGTGCCGGGATCGGTGGTGAGCACCCTCTGCAGGCGCCGCTCGGCCTCCTCGCTCCCGTCGGCCACCACCACCATGCCCGCGTGGATCGAGTAGCCCATGCCCACGCCGCCGCCGTGGTGCACGGAGACCCAGGTGGCGCCGGCCACCGCGTTGAGCAGCGCGTTCAGGATCGGCCAGTCGGCCACCGCGTCGGATCCGTCCTTCATGGCCTCGGTCTCGCGGTTGGGGGAGGCTACCGATCCCGCGTCGAGGTGGTCCCGGCCGATCACGATGGGGGCCTTGACCGCGCCCGTGCGCACCAGCTTGTTGAAGACCGCGCCCATCTTCGCCCGCTCGCCGTAGCCGAGCCAGCAGATCCGCGCGGGCAGGCCCTGCGGCTTCACGCGCTCGCGGGCCATGCGGATCCAGCGGGCCAGGGCCTTGTCCTCGGGGAAGGTGCGCAGGACCGCGTCGTCCGTCACCGCGAGGTCGTCGGCGGATCCCGACAGCACCGCCCAGCGGAAGGGCCCCTTGCCCTCGCAGAAGAGGGGGCGGATGTAGGCCGGGACGAAGCCGGGGAAGTCGAAGGCGTCTTCCACTCCGGCCTTCTTCGCCTCGGCGCGGATGTTGTTGCCGTAGTCGAAGGCGATCGCGCCCTTCTTCTTGAGGTCCAGCATGGCGCGGACGTGCTCGCCCATGCTGCGCCGCGCCTCCTTCATGTATTGCTCGGGGTCCGCGCCGCGCAGCCGCAGCGCCTCCTCGTAGCTCATCCGGTTCGGCACGTATCCGTTCAGCGGGTCGTGCGCGCTCGTCTGGTCGGTGAGGAGGTCGGGCACGAAGCCGCGCCGGACGCACTCGGCCAGGACGTCGGCGGCGTTGCCCAGCAGGCCGATCGACAGCGGCCGCCCCGCGGCCTGCGCCTCGCGCGCACGCGTCATCGCGTCGTCCAGGCTGTCGCTGCGCGCGTCGAGGTAGCCGGTCTCCAGGCGCCTCTCGATCCGCCGCGGGTCCACCTCCACCGCGATGAGCACGCCCTCGTTCATGGTGGCGGCCAGGGGTTGCGCGCCGCCCATCCCGCCCAGGCCCGCGGTGAGCACGAGCCGGCCCGCGAGTGTCCCGCCGAAGTGCTGGCGCGCCGCCTCCGCGAAGGTCTCGTAGGTGCCCTGCAGGATCCCCTGGGTGCCGATGTAGATCCAGGACCCGGCCGTCATCTGGCCGTACATCATGAGGCCCTTGCGGTCCAGCTCGTAGAAGTGCTCCCACGTGGCCCAGGCCGGCACCAGCATGGAGTTGGAGATGAGGACGCGCGGCGCGTCGGCGTGCGTCTTGAAGACGCCCACCGGCTTGCCGGACTGCACGAGCAGCGTCTCGTCGCCCTCCAGCTCGCGCAGGCAGCGCGCGATGGCCTCGAAGCACTCCCAGTTGCGCGCGGCCTTGCCGATCCCGCCGTAGACCACGAGGTCCTGCGGCCGCTCCGCCACCTCGGGGTCCAGGTTGTTCATGAGCATGCGCAGCGCGGCCTCCGTCTGCCACGATTTGCACGAGAGGTCGGTGCCGCGCGGGGCCCGGACCGTCCGCGGCGGGCTCACATCAGCCATCGCTGGCCGTCGGTCGAATCGTCGCGGGACAGGTCGTATTCGGGCTGGCCGCGCGCCGGGGCGGTCGGCCTCTTCTCCCGCGGGCGCGGAGGAGGGGCCGTCTCCGGGCGGCGCAGGCGCGCCCGCCGGCCCAGGCGGAGCAGGAGAAGCACGGCCGCGATCACGCCGATCTCGAACGGCCAGGAGCGCGGGCCCAGCCACATCCCGAGGGCGGCCGCGATGCCGGCCGCGGCGCCGAGCACGGCCAGGCCCGGCCACCACAGCGCGCGGCGCGTCGTGAGGAGCGGGCTCATGGCGTCGGACCTACTCCAGCGTACCGCAGACGGAGACGGCGGCGTCCACCACCGCGCCGGCGCGCAGCAGCTCCGCCGCGGCCTCGATGTCCGGAGCGGGCGTGCGGTCCCGCTCGTAGGCGGGGATCCGCTGGCGGACCAGGCCGTGGACAGCGGCGAGACCGGGTGACGTCTGGAGCGGCTTCAGGAACTCCAGGCCCTCGCACGCGGCCAGGAGCTCCACGGCAAGGATGCGCCGTGTGTTGGCCACCGCGCGCGCCGCCTTGCGCGCGGCCGTCACGCCCATGGAGACGTGGTCCTCCTTGTTGGCCGAGGTCGGGATGGAGTCCACGCTGGCGGGATGGGCCAGCGACTTGTTCTCCGAGGCCAGGGCGGCCGCCGTGATGTGCGCGGCCATCAGGCCGGAGTGCAGGCCGCCGTCGCGGGCCAGGAAGGCGGGCAGGCCCGAGAGCGCGGGATTCACCAGCCGCTCGGTCCTCCTCTCGCTGATGGCCCCGAGCTGGGCCGCGGCGATGGCCAGCAGGTCCGCGGCCAGGGCCACGGGCGCGCCGTGGAAGTTGCCGCCCGAGACCATCTCGCCCGAGTCCCGGAACACCATCGGGTTGTCCGTGGCGGCGTTCAGCTCGATCTCGAAGATGCCGCGCGCGAAGCCGAGCGCATCGCGGACCGCGCCGTGGACCTGTGGGACGCAGCGCAGGCTGTAGGCATCCTGCACCTTGCCGCAGTCGCGGTGCGACTCGCGGATCGGGCTGCCTTCCATGAGCTTCCTCAGGTTGCGCGCCGAGGCGGCCTGCCCCGGGTGCGGCCGCACCGCGTGGATGCGCGGGTCGAAGGCCACGTCCGTGCCCTTGAGGGCGTCGGTGGTGAGGGCCGCCACCACGTCCGCGCTGCGCGCGAGGCGTCCGGCCTCCACCAGCGCGAGCCCGGCCGTCGCCGAGATGAGCTGCGTGCCGTTGATGAGGGCCAGGCCTTCCTTGGCCTGGAGCACGGCGGGCGCCAGGCCGGCGGCCTTCAGCGCGTCCGCGCCCGGCACGATCCCCCGCTCGGTGGCGCAGGTCCCCTCGCCCACGAGGGCCAGGGCCAGGTGCGCGAGCGGAGCCAGGTCGCCGCTGGCGCCGACGCTGCCTTGCGAGGGCACCACCGGGTGGACGTAGCAGTTGATCATCGCCACGAGCAGCTCGAGCGTCTCCGGCCGGATGCCGCTGTATCCCTTGGCCAGCACGTTCGCGCGCAGGACCATCAGGGCCCGGGTCTCGGCCTCGTCCAGCGCCTCGCCCACGCCCGCGGCGTGGCTGCGCACCAGGTTGAGCTGCAGCTCCTGCAAACGGTCGCGCGCGATCGCCACGTCGGCGAAGTTGCCGAAGCCGGTATTGACGCCGTAGACGACGTCTCCGCGCGCGACCGCGTCGTCCACCACCTTGCGCGCGCGCGCCACGGCCTCGCGCGCGGGCGCCGACAGCGCCACCGCGCGCCGCGTGCGGGCCACCGACTCCAGGCCTTCCAGGGTGAGGCTCGCCCCGTCCAGCACGAGGGGATCGGTATCGGCGGGGGGCGCCATGGACGGGGCCCGAATATAGCACGCAGGTAATCCGCGGCCGGCCGCGAAACGCGCGCTACAATGCCCCGTCATCATGCCGAACATCGTCATCGCGGGCGCGCAGTGGGGCGACGAGGGCAAGGGAAAGGTGGTGGACCTGCTCTCGGACAGGGTGCAGGTCGTGGCCCGCTACAACGGCGGCCACAACGCCGGGCACACGATCCGCGTGGGCAGCGAGCGGTTCGTCCTCCACCTCATCCCGTCGGGGATACTGCACCCCGGGATCCTGTGCGTGATGGGCCAGGGGATGGTCATCGACCCCTGGGCGCTGGAGACCGAGATCGGCGAGCTGCGCGCGCGCGGGGTGGCGGTGGACGAGAACCTGGTGATCTCGGACCGCGCCCATCTCATCCTGCCGCACCACCGGGCGCTGGAGGCCATGGCCGAGGAGGGGCGCGGGGCGCGCAAGATCGGCACCACCCTCCGCGGGATCGGCCCCGCTTACGAGGACAAGGCCGGCCGCCGCGGACTCCGCCTGGGCGACCTGCTGCGGCCCGCGGGCATCGCGGACAAGCTGGAGGAGGCGCGCCGGCACTTCGAGGCCGTGTGCAGGGGCAACGGCCGCGCGCCCGAGATCGACTGGGACGCCGTGGCGCGCGACCTGGCGGGCTTCGGCGAGCGGCTGGCCCCGCGCATCGCCGACGCCTCTCTCGTCCTCCACCGCGAGATGGCGCGCGGCTACTCGATCCTCTTCGAGGGGGCGCAGGCCACCCTGCTCGACCTCGACCACGGCTCCTATCCGTTCGTGACGTCGTCTTCGGCGGTGGCGTCGGGCGCCGCGACCGGCCTCGGGATACCGGTCACGCGGATCGACGGCGTCCTGGGCATCGCCAAGGCCTACACCACCCGGGTGGGCGGCGGGCCGTTGCCCTCGGAGATCGGCGGGAAGCTGGAGGACGAGATCCGCGAGCGCGGCTACGAGTTCGGGGCCTCCACCGGCCGGCCGCGCCGCTGCGGGTGGTTCGACGCGGTGGTGGCGCGCTATTCCGTCCGCGTGAACGGCTTCGACTCGCTGGCCCTGACCAAGCTGGACGTCCTCGACGAGCTGGCGGAGATCAAGGTCTGCGCGGCCTACCGCCACGAGGGCCGGACGCTCGAGGAGTTCCCCGCGGACCTCTCCGTGGTCGAGGCCTGCGAGCCGATGTACGAGACCCTGCCCGGCTGGCGGGAGCCCACCGGCGGCGCGCGGGACTTCTCCGACCTGCCCAAGGCGGCGCAGGCCTACGTCCTGCGGGTTTCCGAGCTGGCGCGCTGCGAGATCGGTATCGTCAGCACCGGGCCCGACCGCGCGGACACCATCGTCCGGGCGCGCAGCGCCGTCTCGTCCTGGTTCGCCTGACGGACTGCGCCGGTGCCCGAGCTCCCCGAGGTCGAAGCGGCCCGCGTCGTCCTGGAATCCGTCCTGCGCCGCCGCCGCATCGTGGAGCTGGAGGCGGTCCGGGACGCCATCGTGTACGCCGGGGTGACGCCCAGGCGCCTGGCCGCCGCGCTCCGCGGCCGGGTCGTGAAGCGTGTGGGACGGAAGGGCAAGCACCTCTGGCTGGAGCTGGACCGGCGTCCCTGGCCGGTCTTCCACTTCGGCATGACCGGCCGCTTCAAGGTCTACGCCACCGAGGCCGAGCGGCCCCGCTTCCTGAAGCTGGAGCTGCGGATCTCGTCCGGCCAGCGGGTGGCTTTCGCCGACTCCCGCCGCTTCGCCCGCATCCGTCTCCAGCGGCGCCCGGAGGACGAGCCGCCGATCTCGGCCCTGGGGTTCGACGTGCTGCGGGACGTGCCCGAGCCGAAAGAGCTGGCGCGGCTGCTGGCGCGCCGCAAGGCCCCCATCAAGGCCGTGCTCCTGGACCAGTCGGTCTTCGCCGGGGTCGGCAACTGGGTGGCGGATGAGATCCTGTTCCAGGCCGGCATCAGCCCCCACCGGCCGGCATCGTCGCTCACGCAGGGCGAAGTGCGGCGGCTCCGCCTGAAGCTCATCAGGATCGTGGCCCACGCGGTCAGGGTGGGCGCGGACTCGGACCGCTTCCCGCGCAGCTGGCTCTTCCACACGCGCTGGGACCGCGGCGCCTCGGCCGTCACCTCCCGCGCGGAGCGGATCCGCCACGAGACCATCGGCGGACGCACGGCGGCCTGGGTGCCCGGCCGCCAGCGCTGATCCGAAACGGCGTAACATCGTCGCTTCGGGGAACAGGGAGAGAAAACATGGGCACATGGGTGTTGAACGGGACGACGGTCACCCTCCAGGACAACAACAATACGGTTGGCATCGGCGTGGCTACGACGGCGCCCGGGCTCAAGCTCGAGATCGCATCGGCGGCGGCCCGGCTCGCGCTCCAGGACAGGGGAGGCGAGGTCTACAACGTCAAGGCGTTTGACGCGAAGGGCGATGGAACGACCGACGACCGGGCGGCGGTTCAAGCGGCGATCAACGCCGCGGAGACCGCATCCCCAAAGCTCGGAATCGTCTACTTCCCTCCCGGCACGTACCTGATCGGCGACGCCCCGGGGCCGGCCCTCCTCAGGTTCAACGAGCCAGTGCAATTCCTTGGCGCGGGCCCGCTCCTGAGCATCATCACGACCAACCAGCTCACCAAGGACATCTTCCACGGCCGGATCACCGTTGCCGACTCCCACGACAAAGTCCTGCCCATCCTCTTCCGGGACCTGAAGCTCACAGCGACGGCGGGTCGAACCGCCGGCGCAGCGATCCTGCAAGAGGTGACCGGCACTATCTTCGAGCACGGCATCCGGATCGAGAACTGTCATTTCAAGCACCAGTTCATCGGTATACGGCTTCGCGGCGCATCCACCGCCGTCATCGAGAACTGCACGTTCTGGCAGAGCATCGGTGTCCCCGGGGACCCTTTGAAGACCGAGGCGGACATCTGGATCGACGAGGTGGTAGGCGGCGATTCCACGACCCACCTGATCACCGGTTGCGTGTTCGGTGACACCACCCAGACAGCCAAATATGCGATCAAGCTCACCGGCGGCTGCGGCGGAGATCGGATCCTGGGGAACCTCTTCGTGAACTATGACACCCAGATCTATATCGACAGCCTGGGCACGACGTCCATGCTCATCCAAGGAAATGTGATGGAGGCCGCGCGTACCGCGACCGTACGGATGACCGGGGCCGACGAACAGGTGCATGCCGTCATCACGGGCAACGCGATGCGGGTCAATCACCCGGGGAGGTGCATCTGGGTCGACGTCAGCGTTTCCGGGGCGTTCGTCGACCAGATCACCGTGGTCGGGAACAAGTTGGTCGGGGGCCTCGGCGGGTCGAAGGGGATCGTCTTGAGCCCGGGGATCGGAACGGCTGCGGATCGCTGGCTCATCACGGAGAACCTCTTCCATAGGTTTGGCGTCGCCGTGGAGGCGAACGCCAACGTGACGGGACTGATGCTGGGCAGCAACGCCTACGTGGGCAACACCGTGAACCTCGTCAACAACTCGACGGGCTCGAAGGGCGCGACGTTCCTCGACAGGGTAGGAATCGGCACGGAGAACGCCGTGACTCCTGCGACCAAGGAGGTCCACATCAAGTCGGGTCAGCCGCTACGGCCCCGGATCTACCTCGAGGGCGCAGCGGGAATCTCCTCCCCGGGCGTCGAGTTCGCGTTCGACGGCACGAACACCCGTCGTGCGGGGCTGGTGGGGACGGCCGCGGGCTCGTCCGGCGTCCAGCTCGAGCTGTTCACCAAGCCGGACGGAGGCGGAGTCGCGCAGCGCCTGGTCGTGGACAAGGACGGGAACGCGCTCTGGAGGGCCGGTTTCCAGGAGATGACGGAGCTGGCCGCCGATCCTCCGGCGCCCGCCGTGGACACGGCCCGGCTGTTCCTGCGCGACAACGGCTCCGGAAAGACACAGCTCTGCGTGAGATTCAATACGGGCGCCGTTCAGGTGCTGGCCACGCAGCCCTGATGGATTGGGCGTCGCGGTGGTGCTAACCTGATCCAACGGCGACACACGCCGACGGCAGAGAGCGACGTGAATGAGCGGTCGCCCCTGCTTTCTTCGAGAGCAGGGTCAAGAGCGTGGCCCCGGGCCAGCATGTGCTTGGCTCTCGGGCCGCTGCTGTTGGGCCTGCCTTCGCCGGTCCGCGGCCAGTCCTTCCGACAGGCCCCGACGTTCGCCACCGGCGATCTGCCTCGGTCGATAGCTGAGGGAGACTTCAACCTCGACGGGAAAACCGACCTGGCGGTTGCAAACGGACTGTCCAACGACGTCTCGGTGCTGCTGGGGGACGGCGCCGGCGGATTCGCTCCGGCGGTGAATCACCCCGCTGTAGGTCCGATAGCACTCGTAAGCGAGGACTACAACGAAGACGGTCGGCTCGATCTGGCGGTGGTCCGTTCCTTCGGCCTATCGATATGGCTGGGGGACGGGCTGGGCGGGTTCCCTACGCAGACCGAGCTCCCGATCGCCGGCTATTCCGAGTTCGCCACTACGGCGGACTTCAACGACGACGGCCACCACGACCTTGCCATCGCCCTATGGGATCCGGTCGCAAGCAGCTATGCCGTCGCGATCCTCCTGGGAGACGGGCACGGAGCGGTATCGGCGCCGGTGCATCATGAGGTCGGCAACGGAGCCAGCTCTATTGCCGTCGGTGACTTCAACGGTGACTTGAACCAGGACTTGGCAGTCGCCAATCTCCACTCGAATACCCTATCGCTCCTCTTCGGTGATGGGAGCGGTGGTTTCGGCCCTTATTCGACTGTCGTGGTCGGTCCCATCTGGGCGGGCCCTGCCTCCGTAACCGCAGGCGATTTCAACCAGGACGGATGGTCGGATCTCGCTTCGTCGAACGTTGCGGGCACCGTGAGCGTCCTCCTCGGGGAGGGAATGGGTGACTTCTCGTGGCCGGTGGTGTATGCCGCAGGCTACGCGCCCTGGGTCATCGACACCGCGGATATCAACGGCGACTCGAAGCCGGATCTGGTGGTGGCCAATCGTGAGGCCGACACCGTGTTGATCTATCTAGGTGACGGTGCGGGTGCCTTCCTTCCGATGACCGCGGGTTACGGCGTGGGCCGGGCACCGACTTCGCTGGTGGTAACCGACCTGAACGGGGACGGAGCGGCAGATGTTGCGACGGCGAACGGAGACTACGAGAACGACACGCCGGGGGACGTATCGATCCTGTTGGGCGATGGGAGTGGCGGGTTCCCCGGGGCAGCGCGGAGCTATCGAACCGGCTGGGGATCCAGCGCTCTGGCCATCGGGGACTTGAACGGGGACCGGAATCCGGACCTGGTTGCCGCCAACCCAGGCACCAAGGACGTCTCCGTGCTCCTCGGCGCCGGCGGAGGCATGTTCCAGCCGACGGTGAACTACCCGGTCAACGGGTACGTGCACGACGTCGAGATCGGTGACTTCGACAACGACGGCGACGCGGATCTCGCAGCGGCCAACTATTCGGACGCCGGGATGGTCGCCGTCCTGTTGAACGTTGGTGACGGGACTTTCGGTCCAGCAACGTATTACGTGTCGATACAGTTTCCAGACTCCCTGGCCGTGGAGGACTTCAATGAGGACGGAAACAAGGACCTCTTCGTCCTCAGTTGGGACGGCGCGGCGGCTATCCTGTTGGGAAACGGCAACGGTGGCTTCACACTGGGCGGAATCTACGGTACGGGTGGCTACGGGGGCGCCGCGGTCGCCGCCGCGGATTTCAACGCGGATGGCAACGCCGACGTGGTCGTGGCCAACCATTCAACGTCGAATGTCTCGATAGGCCTCGGCAACGGCTCAGGAGGATTTGCCTCGGCCGCCCTGTACCCCGCCGGTCCTGGCCCGCACGCCATAGCGGTAGGAGATTTCAACGGCGATGGCAAGGAGGATCTGGTTGTCGGGAACAGCATGCCGAACGAGACCCCACCTGGCCTCGTCACGATCCTGCTTGGCAACGGAACGGGCGCATTCGGAGCACCGGTCAGCTATTTGACGGGAGACATGACCGCATCCGTTGCCGTCGCCGACTTCAACGGCGATGGCCGCCAGGATGTCGCCGCTGGGAACTTCTCGTCCCACGGTGTGTCGATCCTTTCCGGCGTCGGCAGTGGAGCACTCCTTCCTGCCGTGAACCTCACCGTGGGCGCCGCGCCCAGCTCGCTGGTTGTCGGCGACTTCGACGCCGATGGCAAGTCCGACCTGGCCGTGCTCCATGCCCCCAGCCCCGCGGATGTCTGGGTGCTGCTCAATTCGACTGTCTTCCAGAAGGCGGACCTCGGGGTAACGAAGGACGACGGGACGACTGTCGCCATCCCCGGCTCGCCCCTGACCTACACGATCACGGTCACCAACCTCGGGCCCGATCCGGTGACTGCGCTCCAGTTGAAGGATCCGGTGCCGCCGGCGCTGCTCGAACCGGTCTTCACGCCCAACGCGGGGTCGTACGACCCCGGCTCGGGCTCGTGGACCGGCCTCAGGCTTCCGGGTGGACACAGCGTCACCCTGACGCTGAGCGGCACGGTGGATCCCATGGCCACGGGGACGCTCGTGAACACGGCCACCGTGGCGACGGTGGTGGGCGTGCTCGACCCGAACCACGGCAACGACTCGGCCACGGACACCGACACCGTAGCCCCGGCGGCGAACCTTTCGCTGACCATGGCCGACTCGCCGGACCCCGTGGCCGCGGGCGGTGCCCTGAGCTACACCCTGAGCGTCACGAACCTCGGTACCGCCCAGGCCACCGGCGTCACGCTCGTGGACCCGCTGCCCGCGGCCGTCGATTTCCTTTCCACGTCGCCCGGGCCGCCGGTCTGCACGGTCTCCGCGGGGACCGTGACCTGTGCGCTGGGGAACCTGGACATGGGTGCATCCACGACGGTCACGATCCACACGACCGCCCGGCGGTTCACCATGGCGATGAACTCGGCGACGGTGGCCGCGAACGAGGCCGATCCCGTCGCGGGCAACAACGCGGCGGCGGAGACGACGTTGATCCTGTTCGGGGGCACAGGGGAGCTCGCCCACGGTTCGCTGCTGTGGGAAGAGCTCGCCGCGCTGCCCGGTCCCCAGGCTGGGGAAGACGTCTTCCGGCTCGTGCGCGAGCCCCGGTCTTCCTACGAGGTGGTCGTGGATGCGGCCTCCGGGGACATCTCGGGCGCGTCCGGTGTCCTGCTCCAGCGCGTCGACGCCGACCTGGTCACCGCGTTGCAGGACTCGGTAGCCGTGGGGGCCGGCTTCGCGAGGAGCTTGCGCGTGGAGAACGCATCCGACCAGTCGATCGACCACGAGGCGATCCGCGTGGCCAGCGCGGGTTGCACGACCGACTGCGGCCCGGACGACGTGTACCGGATCCGCGCCTACGAGACGACGTATACGATCCCGCGGTTCAACAACGCGGACGGCCAGGTCACGATCCTGGTGCTGCACAACCGGGGGAGCGAGACCGTGTCCGGCAACCTCTGGTTCTGGAGCCCGGCGGGCGCGCTCCTCGCGAATAGCGGCTTCACGGTGGCGCCGCAGGGTGGCCTCGTCTTCGACACCACGACCCTGCCCGGCGCGTCGAGCGCCTCGGGGTCGATCACGGTGTCGAACGACGGTGCCTACGGGATCGTTGAGGGGAAGGCGGTGGCGCTGGAGCCGGGAACCGGCTTCACGTCCGACACGCCGATGGTGGCGCGGACGCCGTAGACGGAAAACGGCGCCCTGCCCGCATCGTCACGGGCAGGGCGCGCTCAGACTGAAGCGCGGCGACCGGTGAGCAGGTTGAACAGGAAGACCACCACCGCCACGACCAGCAAAAGGTGGATCAGCCCGCCGCCGACGTTGGCCACAAGGCCCAACAGCCAGAGCACGAACAGGATGCCGATGATCGTCCAGATCATTTCGCCTCCTTGTCGAGGGCGGCGCTGCGCCGCCTGAGGAGAGGAGTAGCATGATCCGTGCCCGCGCCGGGTGCTAGAATTCCAGCCCTAGGCCGTTAGCTCAGTGGTAGAGCGCCTGCCTTTTAAGCAGGGTGTCGTGGGTTCGATCCCCACACGGCCTACCACCCGCATCAAGACTGAAATGCTCCTTCTGCTTCTGCTCGTCCTCATCGCGCCCCGCCTGGAGGCCGGCGACTGGTCCCGCTTCCGCGGCCCGAACGGGAACGGAGTCCAGGACGGAGCCCGCCTGCCCGTCGAGCTGAGCGCGACGCGGAACGTGGTGTGGAAGACCGCGCTGCCGCCGGGGTACTCCTCGCCGGTGGTGAGCGGCGACCGGATCTTCCTCACCGGCTACGAAGGGGACAAGCTGCTGACCATTTCCCTCGATCGGGCTACCGGCAAGGAGCAATGGCGGCGGGAGAGCCCGCGCGACCGCCGGGAAAAGCTTGATCAGAGGAACGGCCCGGCGTCGCCGACCCCGGTCGCGGACGGGAAGAACGTCTACGTGTTCTTCTCCGACTACGGCCTGCTCTCCTACACGTTCGCGGGCGAGGAGCGCTGGCGCACGCCGCTCGGGCCCTTCAGCAACGTCTACGGCATGGGTGGCTCGCCCATCCTGGCCGGCGACCTGGTGGTCCTCGTCTGCGACCAGAGCCGCGGGTCGTTCGCGGCGGCGTTCCGGCAGTCGGACGGCCGCGAGATCTGGCGCACCCCGCGGCCTGACGCCGTCAGCGGCCACTCCACGCCCATCGTCTATGACCCGCCCGGCGGGCCGCGGCAGGTCGTGGCGCCGGGCTCCTTCCGCATGGACTACTACGCGGCCGCCACGGGCGAGATCGTCTCCTGGGTGGGCGGGCTGCCCGGCGAGATGAAGTCCGGCCCCGTGCTGGTCGGCGACACGATCTACATCAACGGCTTCGCTTCGCCCGACAACGATCCCGGCCAGCAGGTGATCGTGCCGCCCTTCGCCGAGATGCTGGCCAAGCACGACGCCGACAAGGACGGCAAGATCTCGCCGGCCGAGGCGCCGGACGAGCGCACGCGCAAATACTTCGTCTTCATCGACCTCGACGAGGACGGCGCGGCCGACGCGGCCGAGTGGCGGACCTGGAGCAACGGCTCCGCCTCGGAGAACGGCCTCCTGGCCTTTCGCGCCGGAGGCCGAGGCGACCAGACGGGAAAGGGCCTGCTCTGGCGCTACTCGCGCTCCGTCCCGCAGCTGCCCACGACGCTCGTCTACCGCGGCACGCTCTACATGATCAACGACGGCGGCATCCTCACCACGTTCGACGCGGCCTCCGGAGCCGTGAAGAACCAGGCCCGGCTGCGCGGCGCGGTGGACCACTACTACGCGTCGCCCGTGGCCGGCGACGGCAAGGTCTACATCGTGAGCCAGACGGGCGTGGTGGTCGTGCTCGACGCGGACCGCGACCAGGCCGTGCTGTCCACGGGCCAGATGGAAGACGAGGTGTACGCCACGCCCGCCATCGCGGACGGCCGCATCTTCATCCGCACGCGCGGCGCGCTGTACTGCTTCGGGTCCTGAGCTTCAAGTCCTCTCTCATCGTGAGGCCGGCTTCTTTGGCGGCCGCAGCAGCTCGACCGCGTACGGGATGGGCACGCCGAAGGCGTTGCCTCCGAACTTCTGCAGGACGGCGTACTCGACCGCGATGACCGCGCCCGCCTTGTTGAAGACGGGGCCGCCGCTGCCGCCCTCCGTCGTGGACGCGTCGAAGACGATGTCCGTGCGCGTGACGTCCCCGATGTGGCCCTGGGTCGTGGACGGGCGGATGAGCCCCTTGCGGCTCAGGGCTTCGGTCACGCGCTCGGGGTTGGTGCCCGCCGAATCGAGCACCTGTCGCACGACCGCCGCGTCGGCCTTGGCCAGGAGCGCCTCCAGGCCGGTGGGGTAGCCGACCAGCACGACAGGTCGGCCGGGCACGGCCGCGGCGCGGCGCGCGTCGATGGGCAGCACCGGGATCCTTCGCTTGCCGACGTCGATGCGGAGCAGGGCCAGGTCGGCTTTCTCGGACAGCCGCTCGACCGCGAGAGGGAGCGGAGCGGTCTCGTGCGGGAAGAACGCCCGGAAGGTCAAAAGCCGCGGCCGGAAGCCCTCGCCGACCAGCAGCTCGGCGGCGCCGTCCTTCCACCACGGCTCGCCCACGTGCCGGTTGGTGAGGACCAGACCGCGGCGGTCGGCCAGGAAGCCCGTGCCGATGAACAGCGTGGCGTGCACGCCGCCGCCGCCCGCCACGTCGAGATCGTAGCTGCCGTCCGGGTTGCGGACGACCAGGCCGGAGCTGTCGAGGCGGTAGCGCAGCGGCCGGTCCGACGCGTCGTAGAACGCGTAGGAGCCCTGGATCAGGCACACGCCGGCCCCGTACTCCTTGATGATCCGCTCGGCCGCCGCACGCTCGTCCTCCAGGGCCTCGAGCCGTCCGCGGGTGGCCGCCAGCTCGTCCTTCAGCGCCTGCACCTCGCCGCTTCTGGCCTCGGCCAGGCGCGCGCTCAGCTCCGCCTCGCGCCGCCGTGCCTCCTCGAGCCGCTCCTCCAGCGCGCGCCGCTCCTTCCGGAAGCGGTGCCGCTCCTCTTCCACGCGCAACTGGAAGGCCCGGCGTTGCTCCTCGGAGGAGCGGACGGTGGCCGAAAGGCGCGCCATCTCCCCCTGGAGGCGGCGCGACTCGCGGTAGGTCCAGGCGAGCAGGCCGATGCTCACCGCGAGGAGCGCGCCGAGCGCGGCTCGCAGCGCGCCGCTGAGGCGGGGCGGGCCCAGCCCTACCTTCTCTTGGCCCGGGCGGCGGCGGCCTTCTTGATGACGCTGGCGGCGGCGCTGGCGTCGGCGTCGGTGTCGAACCCCACCACCGCGGAGTAGCGGCGTCCCACGACGTGGGCCACCAGGAAGTTCATGCTGATCCCGGAATCGGCGATCGCCCTCGAGAAGGCATGTCCGAGGCCGCCGCGATTGTCGCCTTCGACGAGCAGCGCCGGGATGGAGGACGGCGTCAGCCCCGCGCGGCGGGCCGCGTCCTCCAGCTTCTTCGTGGCGACCGGATAGACCTCCACCGCCGCCTTGGTCGAAGGGCCCGGGTAGCGGTAGCCCATCACGATCCTGAGGTCGGCCCCGCCTTCGGCCAGAGGCGCCAGGGCCTCGGCCAGGGCCCCGGGCCTCTCCTCCATCTCCCGGCGCCAGAGCGTGATCTTCTTTACCGTGACGGCCATGACGGGCTCCTTTCTCTGACCTCTATTCTTCGACCCCCCACCCCACCCTCCCCACGTGGGGGGAGGGAGTTGCTGTTGCTAGAACTGCACCGCGCTTCGTTGCTGACGCGCCACCCTCTCACGACTTGTAACGCCGCCGGTTGCGGGAGGTCAACTCGAACGCCGGCGTCTTGACCCGCACTTGCGCCGGCGCTATGGTGGCACCGGGCGCGTCTTGGCCGTCAGTTCCTCCGGCCTCTGGCGTTGGCCCGTGATGGAGAGGGCGTGACAGAGGAACCGGCCGGACCCAATACGGACTCGGAGACGCTGTCCCTCGGCCTCCGCGAGAGCGACGTCCGCTTCCGGCGGCTCGTCGACGCCCTGCAGGTCGGCGTCGTGATCCAGGGGGCCCGCTCCGAGGTCCTCTTCGCCAACGCCGCCGCCGCCCGCCTGCTGGGCATCCCTGTCCGGCGCCTGCTGGGCAAGACGTCCCTCGACGCAACCGCGCTTGCGGTCCATGAAGACGGCACCCCCTTCCTGGGCGAGGACCATCCCGCGCCGAAGGTGCTGGCCACGGGCAAGCCCGTGCGTGACGTGGTGATGGGCTTCTACCGCCGCCCGGCGAAGAGCCGCGTGTGGCTGCTGGTGAACGCCGATCCGCAGCGCGGCCCGGACGGGCGCGTGGAGCAGGTCGTCTGCACCTTCAGCGACATCACCTCCGGCCGGGACATGACGGAGCGCCTGCGGGAGAGCGAGCGGCGCTACCGCCAGCTCGTGGAGAAAGCGCCGGACATCATCTACCGCACGGACGTCCGAGGCCACTTCACGTACGTCAACCCCGCCGCCAGCCGGGTCATGGAGTATGCCGACAGCGAGCTCGTGGGCAAGCACTACCTGGACCTGGTGCGCGCGGACCATCGCGACCGGGTGGAGGCGGCCCTCGTGGACCAGTTTCGGCGGCGCATCCCGGGCACGTACGCCGAGTTCGTGGCCGTGTCCAAGAGCGGACGCGAGGTGTGGATCGGCCAGAACGTGGAGCTCCTCGTCGAACGCGACCGCGTCCAGGGGTTCCAGGCCGTGGCCCGCGACGTCACGGAGCGCAAGGCGGTGGAGGAGGCCCTCGACAAGGAGCGCCGCCAGCTCCTCGACATCGTGACGCACGCGCCGGTGGCCATGGCGATCCTGGACGGGCAGGGCCGCTACGTCGCGCACAGCGAGCGCTGGCTGAAGCTCTGGGGTCTCGGTGGCCAGGCGGTCCTGGGCCGGGGCCACGACGAGGTGTTCCAACCCCTCCCGGGGAGGTACAGGGACGCGTTCAACCAGGCCCTGGCGGGCGCCGTCGTCTCGCACGCCGAGGACGCGGTGGAGCTGCGGGACGGCTCGCGGAAGTACATGCGCTGGTCCGCCCATCCCTGGCGCGGCCCCGAGGGAGCAGTGGCCGGCGTGGTGATCGTGGTCCAGAACATCGACGTCCTCGTCCGGGCGCGGGAGGCGGCCGTCGAGGCCTCGCAGCTGAAGTCCGAGTTCGTCGCCAACGTCAGCCACGAGCTGCGGACGCCGCTCAACGGCGTGATCGGCATGGCCACGCTCTTGCTGGGCAGCGGGCTGCGCGAGGACCAGCGCGAGTACGCGCAGGCCATCGAGCGCTCGGGCCGCGACCTGTTGGAGACGATCGACGACATCCTCGCCTTCTCCAAGGCGGAGGCCGGCCCCGAGCCGGAAGCGGTCGACTTCGACCTCCCGCAGCTCGTGGAGGAGACGATCCGGCCCCTGGCCGCGCGGGCGGCCGCGCGGGGACTGGAGCTCGCCGTCCGCATCGCCGACGGCGTCCCGAGGGCGGTCCGCGGGGACGCGGGCAAGATCCGCGAGGCGCTGTCGCAGCTGGTGAGCAACGCGGTCAAGTTCACCCCCGCGGGAACGGTGGCGGTCAAGGTGGAGGCGGCCTCGCCTTCGCCGGACCTCGCCACGGCCCGCTTCGAGGTCAGCGACACCGGGATCGGCATCGCGCCGGAAGCCCAGGAGCGGATTTTCCTGCCCTTCCACCAGGTGGACAGCTCGCCCGCGCGCGCGTACGGGGGCACGGGCCTGGGCCTGGCCATCGCGAAGCGGATGGCGGAGGCGGTGGGCGGAGAGATCGGCGTGCGCAGCCGGCAGGCGGAGGGCAGCGCGTTCTGGTTCACGGCCCGTCTGGCCCTCCGGCCAGGGACGGCGGCGGCCTCCCCTGGCGCCGAGGAGGAGAAGACCCCCGCGCGGGTGCTGGTTGTCGAGGACAACGCGGTGAACCGCAAGGTCGTCGTATCGATGCTCGAGGGCCTCGGTCATGCGGTGGAAGCCGTCGTCAACGGGCAGGAAGCGGTGGAGGCCTGCCGCCGCGCCACGTACGACGTGGTGTTCATGGACTGCCAGATGCCCGAGATGGACGGCTTGACCGCCACCGCCCTCATCCGCGAGCACGAGGCCTCCTCGCGGCGGACCCCGATCGTGGCCCTGACCGCGAGCGCCATGCCCTCGGACCGGCAGCGGTGCCTGGAGGCGGGCATGGACGACTACCTCACGAAGCCCGTGCGCCTGCAGCTCCTCGAAGCCGCCGTGAGGAGATGGGCGCGCGGCGCCGAGGCCGGCCCGGCCGCGGGCGCTCCAGTGGCCGCCGACCAGTCGCTGCGCGTGCTCGAGGCCCAGGGCGGGCCGGAGGTGGCCCTGGAGGTCGTCGACCTCTTCCTGCAGACGACACCCCAGCGGCTGGAGGAGATGCGCGGGGCGCTGCGCTTCGAGGACGCGCGCTCCCTGGAGGTGGCGGCCCACAGCCTCAAGGGCGCGGCCGCACAGCTCGGGGCCCGCGGGATGGCGGACCTGTGCTCCCAGATCCTGGCCGTGTGCCGGACGGCGTCTCCCTATGCCGCCCGTGAGCTGCTGGACGCGCTCGAGGCGGAGTGGCGTTCGGAGCGCGCCAACTTCCTGGTCGAGAAGGACCGGCTCAAGGCTTCACGCCCGGACCCGCGCCGGCCCCGCTAGCCAGGGCAGCCACACCCCCAGGCACGCGCAGCAGGCCCGTGGGGTCGTCCGCGATCCAGAGCGCGCCCGACTCGTCCAGGCACACGCCTTCGGGCTGCATCATCGGCAGCACCTCGGACTGGCTCTCGGTCTTGCCGTCCCTGCCAACGACGGCGAGGCGCCGGTCGGCGATCAGCAGGAACCGGTCGCGCGAGGCGTCGAAGAAGATCGCGGTCAGGTGGCGAAACGGATCCATCGGCCATCGGCCGACCACGGCGTCCTTGCCCACGGTCGAGGCCTGGAGCGGATCGAAGGCCGCCGCCACCACCATCGCGGGCGATCGCTGATAGGCCAGGTAGAAGACGCCGCCGCCGGCGCGGCCGGCCTCGGCGCGGAAGGCCAGGCCCTCGAAGCCCTGCGCCTTGCGGCCTTCCGGCGCACGGCCGAGGAGACCCGAGGTGTCGAGGGCGATCCGTCGCGTCTCGCGATGGGCGGCCGGGTCGTAGATGACCAGGCCGGGTGGGTTCTCGACGAGCAGCACCAGCATGCCGCTCGGCGGATGGAAGGCCACGTCCTCCAGGTTCCCCGCCACGCGATCGGCGCGGATCGTCCGGCCATTCTCGTCCAGCTCCCCGACCGTGCCCTCGTCGCCCACCACGAAGAGGCGGTGCAAGCCGGGGTGGAGCACGATGCCGGACGGCTCGCGGACGCCGTCGACGACGATGGTCTGACCGCCGGCGGTGCTCGCCGACGCTGCTGTCTCCTGCTTCTTCTCGTGCTTCGTCTTCTTGTCCTTCGCAACGGCGCCGGCTGCGATCGAGAGCGACGCGGCCGCCGCGAGCAGAACGGATGTCGCCTTCATTCTTCGACGGTAGCACCGGCCGGGACGACGATCGGCGCGAAGGACGAGAATCAGGCGGCCGAGGCGCGGGGGGCGGCGGCGCGGACGGAGCGCACGGCCTCGGCGATCAGCACCAGCGCCAGGACCAGGAGCACCAGGCAGGCGGCGCCGTTCATCGTGGGCGTGTTGATCTGCATTCCCGAAGCAGCCACGATGCGGCCCGCGGCCAGGACCTGCAAGGCGAGCGCCGTCACGGTAACGACCATGACGAAGACCATCGGGATCCAGGCGAACGTGCTGGGGCGCCCGCTGCGGCGCAGCCAGACGGAGATCCCGAGCAGCGACAGCGCGGCCAGGAGCTGGTTCGACGTGCCGAAGAGGACCCAGATCAGCTTGTAGGCCCCCTCGCCCGCGGCCAGCAGGAAGACGAGCGGCACGAGGGCGGTCAGGACCGTGCCGAAGACGGCGCCCGCGCGCCCGGACCATCCCGTGAGCTCCTGCAGGATGTAGCGGCCCAGGCGGGTGGAGACGTCGATGGTGTCGAACACGAAGGTGGAGAACGCCATGGCCCCGAAGGTGGTGGCGAAGAGCAGGTGCTTCTCCCCGATGATCACGGCCAGGAAGCGCCCCAGGCCTGCGCCGTAGACCGCGCCCGGCGACTTGCCGGCCAGCTCCGCGTTGCTGGCGATCATCACCGTGGCCAGCGCGATCAGGGCCACGAAGCCTTCGAGCAGCATGCCGCCGTAGCCCACCGGGCGGGTGTGCGACTCGCGCGCGATCTGCTTCGAGGTGGTACCCGAGCAGACGAGGCCGTGGAAGCCCGAGCAGGCCCCGCAGGCGATGGTCACGAAGAGGAACGGGAAGAGCGGTCCGGCCAGGCCCGGGGCGTTCCAGGTCTTGAAGGCCTCCTGCTGGATCGGGAAGCCGCCGAGGAGCACGCCGATCACGCCCACGCCGAGGGCCATGTAGAGGACGAAGCCGCCGAGATAGCCGCGCGGCTGGAGGAGCGCCCACACGGGGACGAGCGAGGCCACCACGCAGTAGGCCAGGATGAGGATGGCCCAGGTGCGCCCGTCGAGGACGAGCAGCGTGGAGAAGCGCGTCCCGAGCCAGACCATGAGCAGCGTGGCGGGCACGAAGACGATGGTCGAGAGCCAGAGCGGCGGGCGCAGGTACCTCTCGACTACGCCCATCACGATCGACAGCGCCAGGTAGAGGACCGAGGCCAGCGCTACGGCGCCGCCGGGGTTGAAGGGCAGGGCAAGGCCCTCCAGGTCCTCGGTCCTGCCCACGAAGGTAGAGGCGGTGATGTCGGCGAAGGCCATGATCACGTACACGAGCGCCACCCAGATGAAGGCCATGACCGCGAGCCAGGCGCGCCGTCCGAGCTGCACGCGGATGATCTCCGCGATGGACCGCCCGCCGTGGCGCACGGACGCCACCAGCGTGGCGAAGTCGTGCATCGCCCCGATGAAGATCACGCCCAGGCCGATCCAGAGGATGCAGGGCAGCCACCCGAACTGCTGGCAGGCCAGGATGGGCCCCGCGATCGGCCCCGCGGCGGCGATCGCGCTGAAGTGCTGGCCCATCAGGTAGAAGGGCCGCGTGGGCACGAAGTCCACGCCGTCCGCGCGCGCCACCGCCGGGGTGGCCACGGCGTCGTCCAGCGCGAACTGCCGGGCCACGAAGCGGCTGTAGAAGCGGTAGCCCAGCGCGAGCGACGCGAGCACGAGCACGGCGAGCACGGGCAGGGTCACGGCGCGACGTTATAGCAGCGCGTCCGCGGTGCGGCAAGCGCGCGCTCCTCCCGAGGAAAATGCGCGCGCGCGGCCGGCCCTTCCAGGCGGCGTTGCTATCCTGGACTGGAGGGAGTCGTTTCATTTTCCAAAAGGAGGACCCATGCCCAGGGGACGCAGCAGCAGCCGAAGCCGCGGGGGCCGGAAGTACGGCGAGAAGGCCTCGCAGAAGGTCGAGAAGGCGATGCACGAGAGGAAGCGGGGGACGCTCCGGTCCGGACGCTCGGGCAAGAAGGTCACGAGCCGGAAGCAGGCCATCGCGATCGGCCTCTCGGAAGCGCGGCGAGCGGGGGGCAAGGTCCCCAGCCGCGGCCGGTCCAAGCGGGGCGGCCGCAAGAAGTAATCAGGGGCCGGGCCCGGCGGTCACCGCCGGGTCCGACCCTGGTCACCCACCGACCCACGACGGAGGTTTTGCCATGGCCGATCAGCAGACGACTCGCAGCATCATCGTCAAGGGAAGCCCGTCCGAGCTCTACCATCTCTGGGCGGACGTCGAGAGCTTTCCCCGCTTCATGAAGAACGTGAAGTCCGTGACCCGCATCGGGGACAACATGACGCACTGGGTGGTCCAGGGGCCACTCGGGAAGGACGTGGAGTGGGACGCGGAGACCACCCGCATGGAGGAGGGCAAGCGGATCGCCTGGAACAGCAAGGAGGGCAGCGACGTGAAGACCAGCGGCCAGGTGGTCTTCACCCAGATGCCGCACGACGAGACCCAGGTCACCGTCACGATGCAGGTGGCGCCGCAGGGCGCGCTGAGCGGGGCCGCCGCGGGACTCTTCGGCAAGCTCGACGAGACGCTCGAAGAGGACCTGCGCGAGTTCAAGGTGTACGCCGAGGCCCGCCAGCCAGCGGGCGTCCCGCGACGCTGAGGGCGCCCCGGGACCGCCGGCCCTGATCGCCCCGCGGCCATCCGCCGGTAGAATGACCGGCTCATGACCGCGCGACGCACCGTCCGCCTCCCGGGCCCCTTTACCCTGCGCCACGGCGGCGTGCTCCCCCAGGTCGACATCGTCTACGAGACCTGGGGCGAGCTCGCTGCCGGCGGCGACAACGTCGTCCTCCTGTGCACCGGGCTCTCCCCGGGGTCGCACGCGCGGTCCTCCGCGGGCGACCCTTCGCCGGGATGGTGGGAGGAGATGGTCGGTCCCGGACAGGCCATCGACACCGACCGGTTCCACGTCGTCTGCATGAACTCGCTGGGGAGCTGCCACGGGTCCACCGGCGCGGCCTCGATCGACCCGCGCACGGGCCGGCGGTACCGGATGACGTTCCCCGTGCTGACCATCGAGGACATCGCCACCGCCTCCCGCGAGGCCCTGCGGGTCCTGGGCTTCGATCGGCTCCGCGCGGTGGTCGGCCCCTCGCTCGGCGGCATGACGGCCCTGGCCTACGCGGTGCTCTTTCCGGACGAGGCGGCGAACCTCGTCACCATCTCCGGCGCCACGCGGGCCACGCCCTTCGCCACGGCCGTCCGGTCGCTGCAACGCGAGGCCATCCGTACAGACCCCGCCTGGAAGGGCGGGGAGTACGCCGAGGACGTCCCGCCCGCCAACGGCCTCCGCCTCGCGCGCAAGCTCGGGCTCATCACCTACCGCTCCGCCCGCGAGTGGCGGCAGCGCTTCGGCCGGGAGCGCGTGGACGTGCGGGACCCGCAGGGCGATCCCTTCGGGATCGAGTTCGAGGTCGAGGCGTACCTCGAGCAGCACGCGCGGACCTTCGTGGGGACCTTCAACGCCAACTGCTACCTGTACCTGTCGCGGTCCATGGACCTGTTCGACGTGGCCGAGCACGGCGGCTCCGTCGAGGCCGGCCTGGCCCGCATCCGCGCGGCACAGACCCTGGTCATCGGCGTGGAGACGGACTTCCTGTTCCCGCTCGACCAGCAGGAGGAGATCGCCATGCTCCTGCGCAAGGCGGGCCGTACCGTCCGCTTCGAGGCCCTGCCCTCCATCCAGGGCCACGACTCGTTCCTGGTGGACATGGACCGGTTCTGCCCGGTCATCGGGGAGTTCCTGGCCGGGATCTAGGGCGGCTGGGTGGACCCTCGCGGTCCCTGTCGGATGGATGGCGGCGGGATGCGTGGGGGTGCGGCGCGTCGTCGTCGGCCCGCCTGCACGACTGGGATCGCGGGGGGAGTACCCCGGCTACCGCTGACCCTCGCCGCCAGTGGGATGAGCGCCGTTACTTCTTCTTGCGGGTGCGGCTCGCGCTCTTCGCCCCGGCGGCTGCGCGGCGATCGTCCTCAAAGATTTCTTTTCGCGACCGAAAAGTTTTGGACCTGGGTTTTCCGTTCATCGGGCTTGTCTCGCGAAGCCGGTTCATGATCGTTGGCTCTGAGACCGATCTGTCGCCCGGCACAGCGATGTTCTCGACGACGTCGCGCCCACGGCGAATCAAGCGTCGTTCGTCGATCCTGGGCTGCGTCAATCGCCCTTCCGGAGCGTCAAAACGGCAG
>Ga0075429_100000910_pt1 | contig 23401 bp, 9 predicted proteins | sample RhiMetdeltSRZDD3_FD_75295 | JGI IMG/M metagenome (GOLD analysis project Ga0075429, IMG submission 75295) | Populus rhizosphere microbial communities from Tennessee, USA - Rhizosphere MetaG P. deltoides SRZDD3 | ecosystem: Host-associated > Plants > Roots > Rhizosphere > Soil | place: USA... | reverse complement strand
GACCAGGCCAGGGCCGGCAAGACGCTGTTCACGCTCACGCAGGACGCGACGATCTGGCCGCTCGACTGCGTGGCCGCCGCGCGCCGCAGCCTGCTCTCGGACGACGACCTGGCCGACCCCGCGCGCGTGCGCACGTTCATCGAGGGGCTCGACCCCGAGGTGCGCGTCGCCGTGCAGGGCAGCGTGGATGCGGTGAAGGGCGCGGGCGGCGGCGACGCCGTCGCGCCCTACGAAACGGTGACGATGGCCTCGGACGGCAGCTCCGCGCCGATCGACTTCGCCGCCACCGTCGACAACTGCGTGTGGATCGCGGTGCTGGTGTCGGCCGACGTGGACATCGCCGTGGCCGACCTCGCCGATCCCGTCAAGGGACTCGGGCGCGAGGCCGGCCGGCCGCTGTCGTTGTCGGTGGGCTTTTCGCCGAAGGCATGGTTCCCCGACATCGACGAAGCGCCGGTGTGCAGCCCCGGCGGCGGTCCGTCGCTCGAATGGCAGGCGTCGCTGGCGAAACCGCGCAGCGATGGACGCATCGACTATGTGCCGGTTCGCGTGGCCGGCGACACGAGCCTCGGCTTCTCGCGCGAAGGCGTCGTGCGGCTCGAGCTGCCCGCCGACCTGGCGACGCTCGGCGTGCCGCCGCCGCCGGCGGGTCTGGCCGGCACCGGCACCTTCCCGCCGGAACTCGACGACGATCGCGCCGAGCGCCTGTGGTTCTGGCTGCGTGTCTGGCGCCCCGACGAGAGCCGTGTCGGCGAGGTGCAGCTCGTCACGCTGAACGCCGTGCCCTGCGAGCAGGTGGTGGCCGCCGCGCCCGAGCTGCTCGGCACCGGCACGGGCCAGCCCGGCCAGGTCTACACGCTGGCGCACGCGCCCGTGCTGCTCGACGCTCGCCATCCAGTGAAACTGCAGGTCGAGGAAGGCGGAACGTGGCTCGACTGGATCGCGATCGACACGCTCGATGCGTCGGACGCCTCCGACCGCCATTTCACGGTGGATGCCGAAGCCGGAACCGTGCGCTTCGGCGATCGCTACCCGCAGCTCGGCGAGCGCATCCGCGTGAGCCGCTACCACTGCGGCGGCGGCGCGGCCGGCAACGTGCCCCCGGGCGCGATCGCCAAGCTCGGCGACACCTTGCCCGGCCCGACGCCACCGCAGCCGCTGCGCCGGCCGGCGCAGGTGGCGTCGTCGCTGAAGCTCGCGAATCCCCTGGCGGCCTACGGCGGCGCCGACGGCGAGAGCATCGACGAGGCCCTGCGCCGCATCCCCACCGAGCTGCGGCGAAATCGGCGTGCGGTGGCGCGCGACGACTTCGCGAGCCTCGCGCTCGAGACGCCCGGCCTCGCGCTGGGCCGTGCCGAGTGCCTGCCGCTCTTGCACGCGCCGAGCCGCAGCCGCAAGCCGGGCACGGTGAGCGTCGTCGTGTGGCCGTCGCGCGATCCTCGGCATCCGAACGCGCCGGTGCCCGACGCCTGGGAGCTCGCGCAGGTCTGCAGCTGGCTCGACCGCTGGCGTCTCGTGACGACCGAGCTGTACGTGATCCCGCCGACCTACCGCCGGCTCGCGCTCGCCGTGTCGGTGAAGGTGCGCGAAGGCTACGGGCTCGACGCCGTGCGCGACTGGATCGACGTGCTGCTGCGGCAGTACCTGGCGCCGCTGCCGCCCTACGGCCCCGACGGCAGGGGCTGGCCGCTCGGCCGCCGCGTGATCGCGCGCGAGCTCGAGGGCGCAGCGATGCAGGTCGAGGGCGTCGAATACATCGAGGCCTTCCGCCTCGACGCCGCCGCGCGCCAGCCCGACGGGAGCGAGACGTGGGCGCCGGTCGACGTGCTCACGCTCGACGAATGGGAAGTGCCCGAGGTGGCCGGCATCACGGTCGTCGACGGCGTGCTGCCCGCGCCGGGCACCGGCCTCGCGCCGCCGCCGGCGAAGCCGCCTGTGCCGGTGCCCGTGCTGAAGGAAGAGTGCTGACCATGCGGCTCATTCCCGACTCCGGCACGCGCGTGATCCAGGGCAGCGCGCAATGGCGCCGCTGCACGCTGCGCGACACCGCGCCGGTGGGCGACGTGGTGGCGCTGGCCACCGACGAGCCGCCGGCGCCGCCTCCCGATGCGAGCGCAGATTTCACGGGCGGCTACGCCGGCCTCGCGTTCGATCGCCGCTGCCGCCTGTTCCATGCGAAGCCCGAGGAGCACTCCGTGGAATACGTGCTGTGGGGCCGCACGACAGCGGTGGGCGTGCACGACGACACGCCGCATCCGTTGGACATCACCGCGGCGGGCACGGAGGTCGACGGCGTGCCCTCCGGCGCGCTGCCGCAGCGGCCGCTCGCGCTCGCCTGCGACGGCACCGACTTCCTCTACATCGCCGACCCCGTCGAGCAGGCGGTGTGGCTGGTCGACACGTGGCAGCAGGAAGTCTCGCGCCGCCTCGCGTTCGACGCTGCGCCGGTGGATCTCGCGAGCGACCGGAACGCCGTGTTCGTGCTGCTGGCCGACGGCACGACGTGGGAGATCGCGCCGTGCGATGCGCCGCGGCGCACGCCCTGGCCCGCGGTCGAGGGCGCGCAGCGGCTCGCGCTGCAGCATCCCGACGGCGGCAAACCGGTGGCGTGGGTGCTCGCGAACGCCGGACGCTTCGACGCGACCTTGCACCGCCTGCAGCCCGCCGCCTCGCTGCCCGCGCCGTTCTGCACCGACCTCGAGGCCGAGGCGCGCGCCTCGAACGTGCTGGTGCTCGCGCAACGTCCCGGCGAGGAGTTCCGCCGCCAGCAGATGGACGGCGCCGCGCCCGTGCCGCTGCCGGGCCTCATCGCGCCGCACTACGATGGCCGCGGCATCGCGCGCGCCCCCGATGGCCGCATCGCGTACTGGACCGCCAACGGGCTGCGGCATGCGGCGCCGGCACGTGCGCGCTATCGGCAGACCGGCCTCGTGTTCGGCTTCGCGCTCGACGCCGAGCACGACCAGAGTCCGTGGGGCCGTCTCGTCGTCGAGGCCTGCGTGCCCGACGGAACGCAGATCCGCTTCTGGGCCTTCACGCGCGACGACCTCGACCACGGCGATCCGATCGGCGGCGGCGGCGGCCTGTCGCAGCGCACCTGGGACCTGCACACCGAGCCGCCGCAAGCGCTGTTCCGCGATCCGTCGCAGCGGCCGCTCGCGCCCGCGCCGGCCGATGGCTTCGTGCTGTACGACGCGCCGGTCATCGCGCCCCCCGGCCGCTACCTGTGGCTCGTGTTCGAGTTGGCCGGCACGCGCAGCAAGAGCCCGCGGCTGCGCAGCGCGCGCGCTGCCTTCCCGGGCCATGCCTTGCTGTCGCAGCTTCCGCGCACGCTCTGGCGTGAGCCCGCGGCGCGGCAGTTCCTGTTCCGCCTGCTCGCGCCGATCGCCGCGATGCTCGACGAATGGGAGGCCGTCGCCGCGGCGCGGCATCGCCTGCTCGACGCGCGCATCGCGCCCGCCGTGGCGCTGCCCTGGCTCGCCGGCTTCGTCGGGCTCGTGCTCGATCCGTGCTGGCCGCCGCAGGTGCAGCGCCGCATGATCCTCGAGGCCGCGTCCCTGTTCCGCACGCGCGGCACGCTGGCGAGCCTGCGGACCATGATCGAGCTGCTCACCGACGCGCAGGTCGTCGTCGTCGAGCACTTCCGGCTGCGCGGCGGCAGCGTCATCGGCAACCCGGCGGCGCGGGAGTCGCAGTCGGTGCTGGGCGGCGGCTATCGCGTGGGCGGCGCGATCGGCGAGGCCGGCAGCTCGCCGATCGGAGGCGCCGCGCCCGTGGACTTCGACGCCTTCGCGCATCGCTTCACCGTCACGGTGGTCGCCGCGCTCGACGACGCGCAGCTCGCCTGCGTGCGGCGGCTCATCGAGATGCACAAGCCCGCACACACCGACTTCACGCTGTGCACGGCGGGCAGCGGCGTGCGGGCGGGCGTGGGCGCGCACGTAGGCATCTCGTCGGTGATCGGCAAGTCGGGCGGCTTCGAGATCGCGCTGCTGGGCGATGCCGTGCTCGGCGCCGGCGACCTGCTCGGCCGGCCGGCGCTCGATCCGGAGCAGGCGCCATGACGCTCAGCGTCGGTCGCCTGTGCACCCGGCTGCGCACGCCGGTGCCGATCGCGGCGCAGCGCTGCGACGCCTGGCATGCCGCCTTCGCGGCGCAGGACGGCGAAACGCTTTGCGCCGGCCTCGTGCGCGAGGGCGAGTGGCTGCTGATCCGGCGCCTGCACATCGCGGCGCGCTGGCGCGCCGATGCGCTCGACGCCGACGTCGGCAGCGCCTGGGCGCAGGCGCTGCGGCGCGCGATGCAGGAGGCGCTGGACGGCGGCGACGACACGCGCTGCGTGCGCTACGAAAGCCGCCGCGCGGCGATTGCCGATCTGCTGTACCGCAGCGCCTTGCGTGAAACGGCGCGGCAATGGGCATGGCATCGCATGGGCCTGATCGGGCGCGCGAAGATCGCGTGCGACGAGGCGCTGGAGGCCGGCATCGCGCTGCTGCAGCGCGAGCCGGAGCTGGTGTGGCCGGTGCTGCAGCGCATCGTCGCGGGCGAGGCGCAGACCGCATCGCTGACCGCTTTGCTGCGTGCGCTGCCGATGCGGTCGTGGTCCCGGCTCCTGGGTGCGTGCCCGCGGACGGCGGCGCATGCATCGCATGCCGACGACGCCGGGCAGGCGACGCCGCTTGCCGCGGCGGACGAAGAGGCCCTGCGACATTCCGACGACGCGGCCGCGCTGTTCGCCTGGGCTGCCGCGCGGCCGCACCTGGCGCGGCGCCATGCCGGCGTGCTCGCGGTGCTGCTCGCGGGCGCCGTGTGGCCCGGCGCGCCGGCACACGGCGACGTGCCGCGCCGCCGCCTCGCGATGCTGGCGCAGCGTTTCGCGGGCCCATCACTGCGCCCGCCGATCTTCGAGCGGGACCGCGCGATGCCGTCGCCACGCCGAGCGCCGCGCGCGCCGACGATGCCGCGCGCCGACGCGCCCGCATCGCCCGTCGACGCGCAAGAGGCGCTCGCCGCGGCGCCGTCGCTGCCCGAGCTGCCCGAGCCGTCGACATGGCATGCCACGCGCTTCGCCGGCGCATTGTTCTGGCTCGGCCGCATCGCGTTCGGCCCGGACGAAAGCGGCGTGCCGCTGCGTCTGCACGCCATCGCCCGCGCTCTCGCCGTGCCCGACGACGACGCGGCCCATCGCGCGTTCTGCGGCGGCGACGTGCCGCGCGTCGAGCCGCCCGAGGCCTTCGCCGCCGAGGCGCAGGCGCAGGTCGCGCAATGGGCGGCCTGGCTCGACCACGTCGCCCCCGAGTTGCCCGAGCCGCGGCTGGCCGCCGTGTGCCGGCGCGACGGGCGCCTGCGCGTGGAGCCCGGCTGGATCGAGGTGCACCTGCCGCTCGCGAGCGTGGACACCGCGATCCGCCGCCTCGGCCTCGATCTCGATGCGGGCTGGCTGCCATGGCTCGGCTGTGTCGTGAGGATCCACTATGACGAATGAGCACGGGCTGCTGATCGCCGACGTGCGCGCGCACACGCGGCATGCGCTGGCGCGCATCGGGCAACGTCTCGCGCGCAGCATCGCGCAGCGCTTCGGCGCGCCGCCGCGCGAGCCGCTCGCCGCCGCGTTCGCTTTCGCCGAGCGCTTCGCCGCCGACGTCGGTCCCGTCACGCGGCCGGTGCCGCCCGCGCACCTGCTGCCGCGGCTCGAAGCGCTCGCGTCGACGCCGCGCGTCGCGGCGATGCTCGCCGACATCGTGCTGCTCGCCTGCCTGCCCGAGGCGCACGAAGGCTACGGCACGCTGTGCCGACTCGTGCATCCCGACGGCCTCGCGCGCCCCACCGGCGCGCTCGCGCTGCATTGGCTCGAATCCGAGACGGCGGGCAGCGCGCTCGACGAGCCCTTCGCGGTGCGCGATCGCATGGAGGACCTGCTGTGCCACTCGCCGCTGGTCGAGATGGGGCTGGTGCAGCTGCGCGGCGACGGGCCGTGGCACGGTCGAAGCCTGCACCCCGGGCCGGGGGTGTGGGAGGCGCTGATGGCGCGCGCGCCGCGCCTCGATCACGCCGAGATCGTCGGCGGCTATGCGCAGGTGCCCGGCCTCGACGAGTGGCTCGCCGCGCCCGTCACGGCGCAGGCGATCGCCGCGCTGCGCCGCGCGCTGCCGTGCCAGCTGCTGCTGGTGGGCGGCGACGCCGCGATGCGCGCCACACGCGTGCGCGCGCTGCTCGGAGCGGCGCCCGCGGTGGCGATTCGCACGACGCTCGACGGCCTCGAGGGCGAAGCGCATGCGCGGCATTGCGCCGAAGCCTACACCGCGGCCTTCACGCATCAGTCGTGCCTGTGGCTCGACTCGCGCCGCGAGGACACCGAGCCGGGCACGCTCACGCTGCCGCGCATCGACTGGTCGCTGCCGGTCATCACCAGCGCCCATTCCGAGCGGCTGGTGGCGATGCTCGGCCTGCCCCTGATCCGGCTCCAGGTCGAGGCACTCGCGCCGATCGCGCGGCGCAGCCTGTGGCAGTCGCTGCTGCCGCAGCTCGGCGAGCAGGCGGGGCTGCTCGCTGCGCGCTATCCGATCGATCCCGACGATGCACGCGACGTGGTGCGCGACCTCGGCCTGCACCAGGCGCTGTCGCCGTCGCCGCTCGCCGTCGACCAGGTCGGCGCGTGCATCCGCGCGCGCACGCCGTGGCATGGACGGCCGGGCGTGCAGCGCGTCGCGCCGCGTGCCGAGTGGGGCGCGCTCCTGTTGCCGGAGGCCGCGCACCGGCAGATCCGAGCCGCGGTGCGGCGCGTGCTGCAGCAGATCACCGTGCTGGACGACTGGGGCTTCGCCCAGGGACGCGGCGAGCGCCGCGGCGTGCGCCTCCTGTTCTTCGGTCCGCCCGGCACCGGCAAGAGCCTGGCCGCGGAGGTCATGGCCCGCGCGCTGGGCGTCGACCTGCTCGCGGTCGACCTGGCAAGCCTGGTCTCGAAGTGGATCGGCGAGACGGAGAAGAACCTGTCCGCGGTGTTCGACATGGCCGAGCGCTCGCGCGCGCTGCTGTTGTTCGACGAGGCCGATGCGCTGTTTGCCAAGCGCACCGACGCGCATGACGCGCACGACCGTTACGCCAATCTCGAGACCGCCTACCTGCTGCAGCGCCTGGAGCGCTACGGCGGCGTCGCGGTGCTCACGACGAACCTGCGCGCCAATCTCGACAGCGCGTTCTCGCGCCGCTTCGAGTTCATCGTCGACTTTCCCGAGCCCGACGCGGCCGCGCGCGAGGCGCTGTGGCGCCTGCACCTGCCCGCGGCCGCACCGCTGGCCGACGACGTCGATCTCGCCGAGCTCGCGGCGTGGTATGCGCTTTCGGGCGCGCAGATCAGGAACGCGGCGCTCGCCGCAGCCTTCCTCGCGGCGGCCGCGGGCCAGCGCATCCACCAGCGCCATTTCCTGCTCGCCGTGGAGCGCGAGTTCGACAAGGCCGGCCGGGCGCACCCGGGCTTCCCGGCGCACCACCGCTGGACCGCGGACGACACGCCACCCCTCACACCGAACGCCTGACTGGAGGACCCGCCATGGCCACCCCCCTCGAGCAGTACTGGACCGATGAAGTCAACCGGCTCACGGCGCGCCGCATCGCGCAGCATGCCGACGTCATTGCGCAGCGCGCCGCGCTGACCGCGGTGCGGGCGATGCAGCTCACCGCCAGCGGCGCGGTGAAGATGCAGTCCGATGCGGTCGACGCCGCACGCAGGGCGCTCGCCGGCATCCCCATGCCGGCCGACGGCGACCCGCTGCTCGCCGCCATGGAGCTCGCGCTGGTGGGCCTGGCCGAGGCGCAGGCCGCTCTCGCCGATGCCGATCTCGCGGCGCAGGCGGGCAGCGCGGAGCTGGCGCGCATGGAGGCCGAGGGCACGCTGCTCGACGCCTCGCTGGCCGCCGCCGAGGGCAGCAAGGCGCAGGAGATGAAGGCGCGCGACGCGCGGCAGGCGATGATCGACAAGCTGACCAGCGGCGACCTCGCCACGCTCGCGGCCGATGCGGCGGCGGTGCTCGCGGCATCGGGAGCGACGGCGCGGGCGCGCGTCGAAGGCGAGTTCCCGACCAGCACCACCAACGCGAAGAGTTTTCTGAAGCGTGTCCGTGCACGCCGCGCCATCGTCGAGGAATCGCTGAAGAGCGCCACCGCCGCCGAGACCGCGGCCTACGGCGCCGGCGAGTCGTTGCGCGCGCAGAAGCAACGCGGATTCGAGCGGGCCGCAGCCGCCGTGCGCTGGGCCGCCGAGGCGGCGCCGCGTCTGGCCGCCGACGCCGCGACGCTCGCACGCCTGGCCGCGCTGCCGGCGCCCAATCCGCCGGGCCAGTATCCGATCCTCACGCGCTGGCAGCACGACCGCCTGCACGACGCGACGAAGAAGACGGCGCGCGAGAGCGCGCTTGCCAAGCTCACCGACGCCGACACCGCGTTCGCCGCCGCGCGCAACGCGCAGCAGGCGTACGACCTTGCACTGCATGCCGCGATGAAGGCCGAGCCCGACAAGACGCAGGCGCAGCTCGACGCCACCACGCTCGCCACCGAGCGCGGGACGCTGACGACCAAGCTCGCCGACCTCTCGACCGCGCGCGGCGCGATGACGGCGGACGAGCTCGCCGCCGTGAAGAGCTGGTACGCGGCGGTGCCCGAGAAGCTGTGGGACGAACTCGACAAGCTCGACACCGCGCTCGCGCGCCTCGCGGCGCTGGTCGGCCCGCCGGCGCCGGCCGACCTGATCACGGCGCTTGCTGCCGCGGAGACCGCGTTCGCCGATGCGCTCAAGGATGAGCGGCTGGCCGCGCGCCAGGAGGCGGGGGCCGATGCGGCGCTGGTGCGGGCCGCGGCAGCACAGCTTGCCGAGCGCGAGACGGCGGCGAGCCGCGCGCGCGCCTTCGCGCACAGCGCCGCCCTGTTCTGACGCACGGAGCCGACGATGAAACCCGATGACATGGGCTGCAGCGGCCTGCCGGCGATGGAACGCTGCGACGCGCGGCTGCCGGACGACCCGCAGTGCGCACCGAACTACCACTTCGGCATGCTGCTCGGCGTCGACGACTTCCGCGCCGAGCAGGGCTTCCATGTGGGCCGCCTGCGCCGCCATCAGCGCCTGCTGCACGGCGCGGGCGTCGTCGCCGGCTATGCGGTGGCGTTCCGCCCCGAAGGCTTCGAGCTGCGCGTGTCGCCCGGGTACGCCATCGACGCGCTCGGGCGCGACCTCGTCCTCGACGTCGCGCAGTGCGTGAGCCTGCCGCTGTGGTGGCTCGAGCATCGCGAGGAGGACGCCTTCCACGACGTCGGGACGCCCGACGACGCCACGCTGGACCTCGACGTGGTGGTGTGCCATGTGACCTGCCTCGGCAGCCCGGTGCCGGCGATCGCCGAGCCCTGCGCCGGCGACGCGGCCGACGTGGCGTATTCGCGCATCTGCGAGACGGTGCGGCTGGCCTTGGTGCGCACGCCGCCGCCGACGGCGGCCGCATCGGCGCGACCGTTGCACCTGCTGCAGATGTGGCTCGGCCGCATCGGGCCACGCACCGGTGCGGACGGCAAGATCCTCGCTGCCGACCAGTGGCTGGTCGACCGCTACGACGCCCTGAAGGCGCTGCCGCTCGGCGAGCAGGCGATGGCGCGCGCCACGCTGCTGCGCGAGCTCGTGGCGCGCGCAGTGGCCGAGGCCGCCGCATCGCCGCCCGAGGTCGATGCGGACGACGAGCAGGCGCTCTGCTTGCCGCTCGCGCGATTGCGCGACGTCCACCTGCAGCTCGGACCCGATGGCTGGAGCGCGTCCGTCGGCGACGTCGAGATGGGCGTGCGCGACACGCTGCTGCCCGCCGCGCTGCTGCAGGACCTGATGCTGGCCGAGCCTCGCCCCGAGCCCGCGGTCGCCGGGCCGGTGATCGTCGGAGGCGGGGCGACGCTGTCCGGGGGCGACGTGAACCTCGACCTCGTCTTCAGCCAGCCGCTCGCGCCGGCGAGCGTGACGGCGGCCGCGTTCGCGGTCAGCGAGTTCGTCCCCGCCCACGGCTGGAAGCCGTTCTCGCCGGCCGCGCCGACCTACGACGCGACCGATGCCGCGCGGCCCACCGTGCGCCTCGTGCTCGACCGCGCGGCCAGCGGCTCGCCGGTGCGCGTGACCGTGGTCGGCACCGGCAGCGCGCCGCTGCTGGGCGCGCAGCTCATCCCCGCCGGCGCTGTCCATCCCGACAGCGACGGCCGCACCCTCACGACCTCCATCCTCAGGGGCTAGCCATGGGCAAGCAACACGAGATCTCGGGCGGCAACGTCGAGCTCACGGCGAGCGGCGGCGTGCCGTTCATCGAAGAGGCGAGCCCGCTGACGCGCCTGCACTACTTCGACGGCAAGTTCCTGCGCGCCGACGCGCTCGCCCTGGAGCAGGACTATCACCGCACGCGCACGCGGCTCGCGAACCTCGCCGGCGGCTGGGGCGTGGTGCACGGCCTCGGCATCGGGCTCGTGGGCAGCCGGCTCGACGTGGGCGCCGGACTGGCCATCACGGCGGCGGGCAACTTCGTGCTCGCCACCGCCGAGCTGCACGCGACGCTCGAGGAGCTGCTCGCGGTGGCCGCGCCGCCGCCGCCCGAAGGCTCGGCGAGCTTCGCGGACTGCCTCGACAAGGCGGCGCCCGGCGTGAAGGAAACGGCGGCGCTGGGCATCTACGAGATCACCGTCGGCCCGATCGAAGGCCTGTGCGGCAACGAGCCGGTGTACGGCAAGCTCTGCGAGAGCGCCTGCGTGACCGACTCGCGGCATCCCTACTGGCGCGAAGGCGTCGTGCTGCGGCTGCGGCCGGTGATGTTGCAGCTCCCGGCGAGCGCGTCGGTGCCGGCCGCGGCAATCCATCTGCGCAACCGCATCGCGTCGGCCTACTTCCGCGCCGAGCCGTGGCTCATGCCCAGCGCGGTGTCGGCCGCGGGCCTTGCGAGCGGCGTGTGGTGCCAGCCGGCCACGCTGTACGGGCGCGACGAGGTGGTGATCGGGCTGCTTGCGCGCGAGGGCGGCATCGTCCGCGTCATCGACTCGTGGAGCGGCCGGCGCGAGCGCATGGACGTGCAGGTGCGCGGGTACTGGCAGGGACGCATGGCGATGCGGCCGTGGAACGTGCTCGTCGCGCAGATCCTGCAGTTCCAGTGCCAGCTCTCGGGACTGTTCGAAAGCGGCTCGCCGGTCATCGAGCCGGGGGACGATTGCGACCAGCTGCGCAGCGTGCTCGAGAAGACGCGCAAGGAGCTCGAAGGCCTGCTGAAGCGCTACGGGGAGAGCTCCAAGAAGATCCTCCTGAAGGCCGAGGGCAAGCCAAGCGCCAAGGAGCTGCAGCTCGCGGCGAGCGACATCGCGTCGTCGTTCGCCGACATCGACGGCATCGCGGTCACGCTGGCGTCGGCCGAGCTCGGCAAGGGCGCGCTGCCGAAGCAGCGCATGCTGCTGCTCGCCGGCTTCTTCGACCTGCCGCCCACCGCGTTCCTGCCGATCGATCCGCAGACAGCGGTCGAGGACCAGGTGCAGCGCATGTTCGGCGAAGGCGTGAAGCTGCACTTGCACGCGGTGCGCCACGACGAGATCGCGCACCTGATGGAACAGGCGCAGCACATGGAGCGCATCTCGCTCACGCTCGGCCTCGACGATGCGGCCCGCATCGAGCAGGTCGAGGTGTTCGTGCCCGATGGCGAGGTGCGGGGTGTGCAGTCGGCATCCACCGGCACCTGGTGGCGGATCGCGATGTCGACCGACGCCGTGTCGGCGCTCTTCGCGGTGGCGCCGAGCAGGCCGCCCCCGCCCCCGCCCGCGCCGGCGCCGCCCGTGACTCCCGCGGTGAAGACGGCCAGCGCGAAGAAGGCCGAGGCCAAGGCCGCCGACACCGAGTCCGCGCCTCCCGGCGTCCAGCTCCGCGCGACGTCTCGCTTCCCGGAGCTCGACGGCCTGGTGCGCACCGAAAGCCGCGACGACAAGACCCATGGCTTCGCGCTGGTCGCCGGTTCGGACGCGCTGCAGGACACCACCGGCAAGGAGGGGGTTTCGCGCGGCGCGCTCGCGCTGTACGTCTCGGCCGACATCGCCGGCGATCCGTTCGCGCTGCCGGTCGGCGGGGAGGTCGCGGTGAAGGCCGAGCTCGCCTCGATGTTCGGCCGGATGGGCAACGAGCTCGGCTTCGCCGGCACGCTGACCGTGCTCGCACAACGCACGCTGGCGTCGGGCCGCGAGGAGCGGCTCGTGCAGCTGTCGGTGCAGTCGAGCGGGTCGGCCGACCAGCCTGCCGGGGCCACGGCGGCGCGCATGCGCCTGCTGCTGCAACGCGACGGCGACGCGAGGACGGGCGTGTTCCTCATCGACGACGAGAAGCACGACCCGCAGAGCAGCCCAGTGCTCCTCGAGTGGGACGACACGCCGCGCCGCGCCGCGATGTACGTGCAGGCGGACCAGGATCCGGCGGTGGCCATCGGCAAGCGGCTGTCGGCGCTGCGCGGCAGCGAGTTCGTTGCGTCGCAGACGTTCGACAGGGCCTCCGGCGCGGACATGCTCCGGCTCGCGGGAGCCAAGGAAGGCCTGCGCGCGGTGCTCGGCATGACGGGCCTGTCCGCGATGCCCGAGGCCACGTCCACGGTCGGCGCGGCGGCGATGAACCGGCTCGTCGCGCTGGCCGACGCCAACGACGACGCGGCCTTCCTGCTGCGCGCCCGCAAGCGGCTGTTCCCGACGCTCGACGCGCCGAAGACGCAGACGGTGCGCGCGGTGCACGACTGGGTCATGTTCCGCCGCGCGCGCACGCACCTCTGCGGCCCCGCCTGCGACACGAAGCCCGCGCTCGGCGTGGCGGCGATCCAGGTCTGGCACCTGAAGCTGGAGAACCTCAAGCTCCTGCCGGCGCTGACCGCGGCCTTGGACAAGGGCGACGAGAAGGCGCTCGCTGCATTCGACTTCCGGCGCGTGGGCATCCTGCGCTATCGCGACGAGAGCGCGTTCGCGGAAGAATCGGCCGACCGCGTGCTCGCGATGTGGACCGCTGCGCAGCCCGCGGCGCAGGTCATCCTCGGGCGCGTGTGGGAGACGCGGCCCACCACCGGCCAGGGCTGGCAGAACCCCTTCCGCCTGCGCAACATGCTCGAGCAGATCGCGTCGCTCACGAAGCCGCCCGTGCGCGGCGACGGCGCACTCGCCGCCATCGCGACGCCGTCGCCGAAGCTCGCCGACGGCGCACTCGACGGCGGCATGCTGGTCGTGACGGCCGGTGCGGTGGAAAACCGCAATGCGCTGCTGATCTACGGCGGATACGACAGCCCCAACCACTTCCTGAAGGCGGAGTTTCCGCGGAGTCCGCTGCAATTCACGAACGACGTGCCGCAGGGCAGCGCGCTCGCCGACTTCATTGCCGGGCTCACGGCCGAACAGCCGGTGCGCGGCATCACGCTGGCGACGCCCAAGGCCGCGCCCGACCCGGGCGCGACGACGCGCCTGCAGGCGGTGGTCGCGGCGCTCACGGCGTCGGGCCGTCCGACGCCGCCCGCGGGAAGGCAGAAAGTCCTGGCGCTGAACGCTCACGACCGCGACCAGCTCGCAGGCATCGGCGTGACCGCGAGCGACTACGACGACGTCGTCTTCTTCGAACTGAATGCCGGCTCCTGACGGAGCACGCCGATGCCCGCCGCGCCGCCCGCCGCCGACACGAAGAAGCCCGCCACGCCGGCGCCTTCGAAGGCCGGCGCCGAGCCGGGCAAGAAGGCCGGTGCGGCCGACAAGGGCGCGACGAAGGCACCCGCGCCGGCACCGGACAGGAAGACGCCGGCGGCCGGCGCCGACAAGGCCGGCGCGGCGGCTGCGGGCCAGCAGCGCTTCGACCGCATGGCGGTGCGCGCCAAGCTGGTGGTGAGCGAGCCGGGTGACGCCCTCGAGCGCGAAGCCGATGCGGTCGCCGCGCGCGTGATGCGCGCGCCGGCTGCGCAAGCCGTGCCGGCGAAGGACACGGGCAAGGTCGCCACGCCCGACCGCGTGCAGCTCGCGGAGGACAAGAAGGACAAGGGCGCGGCCAAGCCGGCGGAAAAGAAGGAGGTCCAGCGCAAGGCGAGCAGCGCGCCGGCGCGAGCCGGCGAGAAGCCGCCCGCGGCCGAAGGCAACACGCCGAGCGCGCCCGCCGACCTCATCGCGCGCCTCGGCCACGGCGTGCCGCTGGATCCCGACGCGCGCGCCTTCTTCGAGCAGCGCCTGGGACGTGATCTGTCCGGCGTGCGCATCCACAACGACGAGGCCGCCGCCGACGCCGCGCGCTCGCTGCAGGCGCGGGCCTTCACCTGGGGCCGCCACATCGCCTTCGCGAGCGGCGAGTACCAGCCGGCCAGCGGCGCGGGCCGCGAGCTGCTCGCGCACGAGCTGGCGCACGTGCTGCAGAACGTTGGCGCCGGGCTCTCCCACGTGATCGCGCGCAAGCCCGACAACCCGAAATACAAGGATCCCAACGACATCGGCAGGGACGCCTTCGATCCGGCCAAGGACAAGGACGCGCGGCCGACGCTGCAGACGCTGAAGCTGCCGGCGATCAAGGCGCGCCACGCCGACTACTACCGCAAGATCAAGCCGCTGAAGCGCCCGGCCGGCTACGACCGCAAGAAGACCGACTTCGCCACCGAGCAGGTGAAGAAGTGGAAGGAGGCGATCGACCTCTCGGCCTTCTACGGCGGCATCGGCTTCGTGCCCGGAACCCAGGGACAGTCGCTGACCTTCTACGGCGCGAAGAACCAGATCCTCACCGGCACCGAGGGCGAGCTGGTCGAGCAGATGAAGATCCCGAAGTGGACACCCGACGGCAGCTGGCTCGGCTCGCCGCTGCAGGTGGACCACATCGTCGAGGCGCAGGTCGGCGGCATCGATGCGTTCGACAACTACGAGCTGCTGACCGGCGCCCACAACGTCAACGTTGGATCGCTGCTGCGCGCGAGCATCTACGCGAACGTGAAGGGCTACCTCGCGGCCACGGACAAGAACACCGGCGATGCGCTGGTCAGGAAATATCTCGACGAGAACGACGTCGATTTCAGCAAGGTGGAAGGCGGCGCCGAGGGCAAGAACCTCGAGAAGACCTCGCAGTTCTGGAGCCGGCAGCAGATCGTCGGCGGCAAGCACCTCGCGTGGCTGAAGGACGAGGAGCGCGCGAAGAAGGACGACGGCACCGACAAGACGCGCTTCGCGCTGTACTCGGCGACGGGCAGCGGCTTCATCGACGCCTTCCCGCTGAGCAAGAACCAGGTCAAGGTGGTCGACAGCGGGCGGCTCGCCGGCATCAGGATCCAGTCGATCACGCTCAGCGCTGATTTCGAGTCCGCGACCGGCGGCAGCGTGGGCCAGATCAAGGGCACCTGGGACCTGCCGCCGAGCGTGAAGGCCCACAAGGGCAAGACCTTCGAGAGCGGGCTCAACAGCGTGGCGGGCAAGAAGTACGCCGGCGCGCTGGCCGGCCTGACGCCGCCGGAGGTCGACATCGAGGGCGCGAGCCCGGTCACCTTCGGGCAGCTCGATTTCGTGCGCGGCAAGCTGAGCGCCGACGGCACGCTGACGACGAGCCATCCGCTGTTCTCCGGCATCCAGGTTCCGGTGCGCTGGCGCGGCGACGACTTCGCCTTCGAGCACACCATCGACGCGACGCAGCTCGCCGGCAAGCTGCCCATCCCCGGCGTGACCGTCGAGGAAGCGGCCGTCACGCTGTTCTTCGGCACCAAGGGCCTGGGCGCCGAAGGCTCGATCGGCTTCACCATCAAGGGCTTCGGCGCGGGCATCCTGTCGGTGGCCATCACGCAGAGCGCGAAGGGGCCCGAGCTCACCGCCAAGGGCCGGCTCACGGCCGACCGCAAGCTCTTCGACCTTGCCACCGTCGAGATCGGCTACTCGAGCGCCAAGGGCTTCTTCGGCAGCGGCACGCTGGGCATCACGAACCCGGACAAGATCAAGGGCATCAAGTCCGCGAAGCTGAGTGCGAAGTACGAGAACTCGGTGTTCACGGCGACGGGCGACGTGAACCCCGACATCCCCGGGCTCAAGGCGGCGTCGCTGACCGTGATCTACGGCAAGGACACGCTGCAGATCACCGGCAAGCTGGGCATCGACAACAAGGTGCCGGGCGTCGAGAAGGCGGACATCACCGTCGAGGTGAAACAGGGCGACGCGGGCTGGAAGGTCGCGGCGAGCGGGGACGTGACGCCCCGCCTGCCGGGCCTGTCGGGCAGCACGCTGACGTTCATGTACGACGACGGCTTCGTGCTGATCGAAGGCGAGTTCACCGTCAAGAAGGGACCGCTCGACGGCAAGGTCAAGGCCGGCGTCACCAACGCCAGCGTGGACGACAAGGGCGTGCGCGCCGACAAGGGCGAGGGCCGCAGCTTCAAGGTGTTCGGCAGCGCCGACATCAAGGCCGAGTTCATCAAGGACAAGCTCGACGGCAAGCTCAGGCTGCGCCTGCTGCCCGACGGCAGCGTGCGCGTGGGCGGCGGCCTGGAGGTGAAGGACTTCGAGGTCTTCGGCAAGCTGCCGAAGAGCGGCGGCGAGTTCCTCGACAAGACCTTCCGCACACCGTCGGTGCCGATCCCCGGGCTCGGCTTCTCGGTCGGCTCGGTGGCCGTCGGCGTCACGTTCTCGGCGTCGGTCACGGCGAAGGCGCGCGCCAGCATCGGGCCCGGCAAGATGACCGGCGTCGGCATCGACGTCAAGGAGTTCGACCCGGCTCACGTCGACTTCGACGCGCTGGAGCTCGGCGGCAGCGCGACCTTCCAGGTCTTCGCCGACGCGGGCTTCGGCATCGGCGCGCAGATCAACCTCGAGTTCAGCGCGCTCGTCGCCAAGCTCGTGGGCAGCGTGGGCGCCGAGGCCAACGCCGGGCTGCCCACCGACAAGCCCGTGCTGACGGCCAGGTCGTCGTTCACGTACAGCGCCGCCAAGGGGCTGGACATCATGAACACGCTCGACGTGTCCATCAATCCGGAGCTCAAGTTCCGGCTGTTCGGCAAGGTGGCCGCCGAACTCAATGTGCTGATCGACACGATCACCGTGTGGAGCAAGGACTGGACGCTGGCGGAGGCGAACTACAAGCTGCCGGTGGCCATCAACGCGAGCGGCAGCCTCGGCTACAACACCCGCACCGGCCTGCGGCCGGCGAATCCGTCGGAGGCGATCAAGGTCGAGGAGCCCAAGATCGACAAGGACGTGATGAAGGGCGTGGTGACGGGAGACACCGCGCCGGCCACGGTCAAGAACCTCGACAAGGCGGGCAAGGAGGTTGCGCCCGAGGAGCTGATGTGCATCGCCCCGCAGGAGGAGCCGCTCGCGTCGTTCCCCGAACCCGCCATGTCGGTGATGCTCGAGCGTGAGGACGATCGCGCGCGCCCGCCGCCGGTCGTGGACGAAGGCATCGTCCATCGCCTGGGCACCGGCGCGCCGATGGACCTGGCCACGCGCGGCTTCTTCGAGCAGCGCCTGCGGCGCGACCTCTCCGGCGTGCTGATCCACAACGGCCTCGACGCCGCGCGCGAGGCGAAGGCACTGCAAGCCAAGGCGTTCACGGTCGGCACGCACATCGCGTTCGCGGCCGACGAATACCGGCCCGACACCCCCGAGGGGCGCGAACTGCTCGCGCACGAACTGGCGCACGTCGTGCAGCAGGAGGCCGGCGCGGCGCGGCAGGTGATGCGGCAGGGCGGTGACACGGCCACGCCGGCGGGCGGCGGCGCATCCGGAAGCTCGCCGCCGGCGTCGGAGACGCAACCGCAGCGCATCGCGCGCACGCGGCGAGAGCTGGAGCACTTCGTCGTGCCGGCGAGCAAGCGGCGGCATGGCGCGGTGTACGCGCAATGGCTCAGCGGGAGCGCGCTCAAGCACGGACCGAACTACGACCGCAACGCCGTCGCACCGGCGCAGATCAGCATCTGGGAGGGTCAGCTCCAGGGCCTGGAGACGCAGCCGGTGTGGACGCAGCATTTCAGCCGCATCGGCCTGTCGCCGGACGCTCCCGGCCCGCAGCCCATCGTCTTCCGCGGCGGCCAGATCTCCAAGACCTTCGACGAGTGGGTGGACTTCATGAAGCGCCCGCAGTGGAACCACGCGGGCGCATGGCTGCGGCACCGCCTCGAGGTCGACCACATCGTCGAGTTGCAGACGGCCGGCTGGCCGAACCCGCGCACCGGCGACACCCCCGAAAACTACGAGCTGCTCGACAAGTCAACCAACGCGAGCTCGGGCGGCACGATCTACATTGGCCTGCGGCAGAAGATGCGCGCCGTGATCGCCGCCGAGCGCGGCGTGCCGCTCGAGCAGATTCGGCTGCGTCCGGGTGGCGCTGGTTCGACGTCGTACCCCGATGCCCAGTCCGAGCTGTTCAGGCTCGGCGTGGAATTCCGGGGGATCGAGGGCGGCAGCGTAGGCGACCGCCGCGGCGGCGGCCGAGGCAACGACGCGAACAGCGAGTTCTGGGTGCTCGCCGAGTTGCAAGCAGGCGAGCACCTTGCCGCCATCCAGGCGCCGCCGGCCGCCACCGGCGGCAGCGGCTCGCCGACCGAGTTCGCGCTGCTGTCCGGTGCCGCCGGCGGTATCGTCATCGCGCGCATCGCGGCTTCGGCCGGACAGGAAGTCGGAGTGACGGGCAGCGCGTCGCGCCGCCTGGCGAGCGTCGAGATCCAGCGCCTGCAACTCGATCCTGGCTACGGAACGGCCACGGCCAACGCGAACGTCGGGACGCTGCATGGCCGCTGGCAGTTGCCCCCGGGCATCCAGCCCGCCACGCCGAACGTGAGCTTCCCGCTCGTCAAGCCGCAGGAGGGGCAGTTCAACGGCTTCATCCAGGCGCCGTCGGTCATCGCCGCCGAAAGCACCGCGCTGTCGCCGATGACGTTCAACGACGTGGGCATCGACGGTGCCGGCATCCACGCCACGGGACAGCTGCGTCCGAGCCTGCCGCTCTTGGGCGAGCAGCCGATCGACGTGACGTGGATGAACGGCGACATCCGCTTCGCGCGCACCTTCACGGCCGACGACCTGAACCTCAGCGTGCCGGGCATCTCGCTCGACGCGGCGAGCCTCACCGTGTTCTACGACCGCGACGGCTTCGGCGCGGAAGGCGCGGTGTACTTCACGCTCGCGCGCATCGGCACGGGCTCGCTCACGGCCGGCGTGGACGGCGCCGGACGCTTCAGCGCGGAGGGCAGTCTCGACATCGACACCAGCGTGTTCGACGAGGCCAACATGCGCGTGTGGTACCGCGACGGCGCGTTCGGCGGCTCGGGACGTGTGGCGATCACGCGGCCGGGGCGCATCCGCGGCGTCAACGCGGCGAGCATCGAGGTCACCGCCGACAGTTCGCGCGTCGCCGCGCGCGGCGACGTTCAGCCGGCCCTGCCGGGTGTGCGCAACGCCGCGCTCACTGCCAGCTACTCGGCGGACGAGGGCCTGGTGGTGGGTGGCGAACTGCAGCTCGCCGAGATCGCGGGCGTGCGCGAAGGCTCGGTGCATGTGGAGCTGCGCAAGCTGGAAGACGGCTGGCGCGTCACGGCCGACGGCCGCGCGGTGCCGGCCCTGCCGGGCATCGCCTCCGAGGTCACGCTGCGCTACGACGATGGCGCCTTCGACGGGCAGCTCGCCGTCGACTATTCGCGCGGCATCTTCTCCGGCAACGTGACGGTGGGAGTCACGAACCGGGCCGTCGGCGACGACGGCGAGATCCTCGGCGAGGGCACCGGCGACACGCTTTCGATCTATGGCTCGGGCAGTGTGACCGCGCGCATCACCGACTGGCTGCAGGGCGGCATCGGCGTGAAGGTGCGGCCGCGCGGCGACCTGCTGATCAGCGGCCGCATCGGCATCCCCGAGCCGGTGACCGTGTTCGACCAGTACCCGCCGCCCGATCGCGCGACGCGCACGCTGTTCTCCATGCCGACCGTGTCCGTCCCGCTGCTCGGGCTGTCGGTGGGCAGCACGGTGGTGGGCGTGGCGCTGACCATCAACGGCCGCGTCACCGGACATGCGTTCGTCGGCCCCGGCCGGCTCACGCAGACCGAGCTGCGCATCGTCGACTTCAACCCGGCCGAGCCGGACTCGCTGCACATCACGGGCGACGCGGAGTTCCACCTGCCGGCGGAGGCGGGGGTGGGCGCTTCGCTCGACGCCGGCGTGACGCTCGGCGCGGCGATCATCAACGCGACGGCGGGAATCAACGTGAGCGCGCAGGCGGCGCTGCGCGCGGAGGTGCGGCCGCACGTCGACCTCGACTGGCGTCCCGACGCGGGCCTGCACCTGCATGCCGACCTGGCAGCGTCGCTCTCGCCGCGGCTCGCGTTCGACGTCAACGGCTTCGCCGAAGTGACGGCCAATGCCTTCGTCACCACCTTCTCACTGTGGCGAAAGGACTGGAACCTCGCCCATCGCGAGATCGGCAGCAGCCTCGCACTGCGCCTGAACGCGCCGGTGGACTACTACAGCGACGGCCGCGGCCTCGTGTTCGATCCGCAACGCGTCAGCTTCGAGGTGCCGAGCCTGGACGGCGACACGCTCGCGCAGCTGATGAACGACGAGGGCGGCAGCGAGCGTGCCGAGCGGGCGGCCGACGCGCCGCGTGGGACGGAGGCCGCTGGGCGCTGACGCGGCGCCCGGGTCATCTCGGGACCCTTGCGCTCCCAAGCACTTGCGAGCGTCCCTCCCGGGACCAGACCCTTGACCAGCCCCGGCCTCTCGCACGAGGCATCGCAACGCCCCCCAGCCCATCGACGGCTCGGCTCCGCGCACCGCAGACCCCCCGCGGGAAAACGCTTGGTTCGCTCGCCGCCTGAATTTGTATGATGACCATATGATCATGTCGGTACCCCACCCCGTCGATCCCGCGCCGGCCGAGCCGGAGGCGAGGGGCGACCGGCTCACGTCGGACCGGTTGTCCGACCGGCTGGCGGCCCGTCTCATGGCGCAGCTGCATGTCGGCGAGCTCGCCCCCGGCGACCGCCTGCCCACGGAGCAGCAGCTCGCCGAGACGCATGGCGTGTCGCGCACCGTCGTGCGCGAAGCGGTGCACCAGCTGCGCTCGCGCGGGCTGCTCGTGTCGCGGCAGGGCTCGGGCGTGTACGTCGCGGCGCCGGTCGCCAACCGCCCGCTCGAGTTCGACCCGCAGGTGCTCGGCTCGCTGGCCGCCGTGGTGCAGATCGTCGAGGTCCGCCGCGCGCTCGAGGGGGAGATCGCGGCGCTGGCGGCCGAGCGTGCCACCCGCGCGCAGGTCGCCGCGATCCGCCGCGCGCTGCACGCCATCGAGCGCGCGGTGGCCGCCGGCGGGGACGGCGTCGACGAGGACCTGGCCTTCCATCGCGCCATCGCCGAGGCCTCGGGCAATCCGCAATTCGGCGTGCTGCTCGGCTTTCTCGAGCAGTACCTGCGCGAGGCCATGCGCGTGACGCGCGCCAACGAGGCGCGGCATCGCAGCTTCTCCGAGGCGGTGCGCCAGGAGCACCAGGCGATCGTCGACGCGATCGCGGCGCGCGACGCGCCGGCCGCACGCCGCGTCGCCACGCACCACATGGCGCTGGCCGCGACCCGTCTCGAGATCGCGGGCATCGTTCGTCCGGCGGCGATCCCGGTGCGGCGCGCCGCGCGGGCCGCGGGCGCAGGCAAGGAAAGGCAGGAATGACGCAAGCTGAAGAAGGCAAGGTCCTGGGCGTGGTCGGGCTCGGCTCCATGGGTTACGGTGCCGCCGTGTCGGCGCTGCGGCGCGGCGTCGACACCTGGGGGCTGGACACGCGCGAGCAAGCGCGCGCGCGGTTCGCGGCGCAGGGCGGGCGCAGCACGGGCTCGCTCGCGGAACTGGCGTCGCATTGCGATGTCGTGGTGGTGCTCGTGGTCAACGCGGCGCAGACCGAGGCGGTCCTGTTCGGCAGCGACGCGCAGGAGGGTCTCGCCGCCCGGATGAAGCGCGGCTCGGTGATCGTCGCCTCGGCGACGGTGGACCCGGCGCTGCCGCCCGCGTGGGAAGCGCGCCTGGCCGAGCGCGGGTTGTGGCTCGTCGACGGCCCCGTGTCCGGCGGCGCCGCGAAGGCGGCCGACGGGCAGATGACGGTCATGGCGTCGGGGCGGCCCGAAGCCTTCGCCGCGGCGGGCGGCCTGCTCGACGCCATCGCCGGCAAGGTGTATCGCCTGGGCGACCGCGCCGGCATCGGCTCGACGGTCAAGATGGTCAACCAGCACCTGGCCGGCGTGCACATCGCCGCCGCCTGCGAGGCGATGGCGCTGGGCATGCGCGCGGGCGCCGAGCCGCGCCAGCTCTACGAGGTGATCTGCAACTCCGCGGGCTCGAGCTGGATGTTCCAGAACCGCGTGCCGCACATCCTCGAGGGCGACTACACGCCGCTGTCGTCCGTCGACATCTTCGTCAAGGACCTCGGCATCGTGCTCGACGCCGCGCGCAAGCTGCAGTTCCCGCTGCCGCTGGCGGCGCAGGCGCACCAGCTGTACCTGGCCGCCGCGGCCGCCGGCCACGGCGGCGAGGACGACGCGGCGGTGATCAAGTTCTACGCCGCGCTCGCGGGCCTCGAGCTGCCGCGCGCCGCGTCGAAGGCGGAGGCCACGCGATGATCCTCGGAGTGATCGCCGACGACTTCACCGGCGCCACCGACGTGGCCAGCATGCTCGTGCGCGCCGGCATGCGCACCGTGCAGGTCATCGGCGTGCCCGGCGGCGCAGCCGCGCCCGCGGCGGACGCCGTGGTGGTCGCGCTGAAGTCGCGCACCACGCCCGCGCCGCAGGCGGTGGACGAATCGCTGGCCGCGCTGCGCTGGTTGCAGGCGGGCGGGGCGCGCCAGTTCTACTTCAAGTACTGCTCGACCTTCGACTCCACGCCCGCCGGCAACATCGGCCCGGTGGCCGAGGCGCTGATGGACGCGCTCGGCACGGACTTCGCGATCGCCTGCCCGGCCTTCCCCGAGAACGGCCGCACGGTCTTTCGCGGTCACCTGTTCGTCGGCGACCAGCTGCTGTGCGACTCGGGCATGCGCGACCACCCGCTGACGCCCATGACCGATGCCAACCTCGTGCGCGTGCTGCAGGCGCAGTCGCGCGGCCGGGTGGGCCTGGTGCGCCACGACACCGTGGCCGCCGGCGCCGGCGCGGTGCGCGCGCGCTTCGATGCGCTGCGCGCCGAGGGCGTGCGGCTCGGGGTGGCCGACGCCGTCGCCAACGAGGACCTGCGCACCCTGGCGGCCGCCTGCGCCGACCTGCCGTTGATCACCGCCGGCTCCGGCGTCGCGCTCGGCCTGCCCGACGTCTATGCGGCGCGCGGGTGGCTGCGGCCGGACGCCGAGGCGGCCGCGCTGCCCGCGGTGGGCGGCCTGGCCGCGGTGCTCTCCGGCTCGTGCTCGGCGGCCACCAACGCCCA
>Ga0075429_100000908_pt1 | contig 23437 bp, 24 predicted proteins | sample RhiMetdeltSRZDD3_FD_75295 | JGI IMG/M metagenome (GOLD analysis project Ga0075429, IMG submission 75295) | Populus rhizosphere microbial communities from Tennessee, USA - Rhizosphere MetaG P. deltoides SRZDD3 | ecosystem: Host-associated > Plants > Roots > Rhizosphere > Soil | place: USA... | reverse complement strand
TCGCCGCACAGCCGCCGCAGGAGGTCCTCCTTGCTGGCGAAGCGGCGGTACAGCGAGCTCACGTTGACGCCGGCCCGGTCGACCACGGCGGACACCGGGGCGTCGGGGTCGGCCACGAACACGGCCCGGGCGGCGGCCAGGATCGCTTCGTCGTTGCGCCGGGCCTCGGCCCGGCGGCCGCTCAGGGCCCCGTCAACCACCCTGCGAACCGCTTGAAACGACGTGCACCGCTTCGTTACGGTACCCCAAGCGGAACGCTTCGTTCCGTGCCTGGCGCCGCACAGGTCCGCACGACATGGGGAGTTGCATGCCATGACCGTTGCCGCGGACGGCGCCGAGGTCCAAGCGTTCCGGCTCGAGGTGCCCGAGGCCGACCTGGATGACCTGCGGGACCGGCTCGCCCGGACCCGCTGGCCCGACGAGCTGCCCGGCGTCGGGTGGGACTACGGGGTGCCGGTCACCTACGTGCGCGCGCTCGTCGACCACTGGCTGACCGGCTACGACTGGCGGGCGCAGGAAGCGCGGCTCAACGCGCACCCCCAGTTCACGACCACGATCGACGGCGAGACCGTCCACTTCGTGCACGTGCGCTCGCCCGAGCCCGACGCCCTGCCGCTCATCGCCACCCACGGCTGGCCCATGGCGGTCGTCGAGTACCTCGAACTCATCGGGCCGCTGTCCGACCCGCGGGCCCACGGCGGCGACCCCGCCGACGCGTTCCACCTGGTGGTGCCATCCCGGCCAGGTGTCGGGCTCTCCGGCCCGACCCACCAGCGCGGGTGGGACATGGGCCGGGTCGCGCGGGCGTGGGTCGAGCTCATGGACCGGCTCGGCTACGACCGCTTCGGCGCCCACGGCAACGACAGCGGCTCGATGATCTCCCCCGAGGTCGGGCGGCTCGCCCCCGACCGGGTGGCCGGCGTCCACGTCACCCAGCTCTTCTCCTTCCCGTCCGGCGACCCCGCCGAGTTCGAGGATCTGAGCGACGAGGACATGGCGGCGCTCAAGTTCCTCGAGGACTTCACCAGCGGCGGCGGGCTCGCCTACAACCAGTACCAGTCCGCCCAGCCCCAGACGCTGGCCTACGCCCTCCAGGACTCCCCGGCGGGGTGGCTGGCCTGGATCGGCCAGCTGTTCCGGGACTGGACCGATCGCGACTACGTCCTCACCAACGCCGCGCTGTACTGGCTGACGGGCACCATAGGCTCGTCGATGCGGTACTACTTCGAGGAAGCGCACGCCCAGGACCGGCCGTCCGGCCCGACCACGGTGCCGACCGGGGTGGCCATCTTCGCCGAGGACTTCCAGTCGGTCCCGAAGCTGGCCCGGCGCGACCACGCCAACATCGTGCACTGGCGCCACTACGACCGCGGCAGCCACTTCGCGCCGCACGACGCCGGCGACCTGCTGGTCGACGACATCCGGGAGTTCTTCCGCCCGCTCCGCTGACGCGGAGTCCCGCGCCTGTCACGGGCCGGCCGTACGGTCGGAGCATGCGCACAGCCGTCTGCCTGCCACCGTTCACCGACCCGGGCACTCTCGTCGCGATGGCCGAGGAGGCCGAGGCAGCGGGGTGGGACGGCGTGTTCCTGTGGGACCACGTGGTGCTCCTGCCCGACCTGCGCCTCGACGTGCACGACCCCTGGGTCCTGCTCGGTGCCATGGCCCGGAACACCGAGCGGGTCACCCTCGGCACGCTGGTCACCCCGCTGGCCCGCCGCCGGCCGTGGATGGTGGCCCGCCACCTCATCACGCTCGACCATCTGAGCGGCGGCCGGGCCACGCTCGGGGTCGGCCTCGGCGAGCCGCCCGACGCCGACTTCGGCGACTTCGGCGACCCGGCCGACCCCCGCGAGCGGGCGGCCCTCCTCGACGAGGGCCTCACCGTGCTCGACGGTCTGCTCCGGGGCCCGCTCACCCACAAGGGCGACCGCTACACGGTCGACAGCGAGCTGCTGCCCCGGCCGGTCCAGCAGCCCCGCCCCCGCATCTGGGTGGCCGGCGTGGCTCCCCACCGCCGGCCGCTCCAGCGGGCGCTGCGGTGGGACGGCCTGGTCCCCATCGCCGAGGGCGACCTGCTGACGCCCGACCAGATCGCCGCCTACCTCGACGGCGTCGACCGCCCCGAGGGCTGGGACCTGGTGGCCAACATCGCTCCCGGCGTCCCGATCGAGGACTACGAGGCGGTGGGCGCCACCTGGGTCGTCGAGGGCGCCTGGCCGGTGGGCGAGTGGGTGCAGGACCTGCGCGGCCGCATCAACGCCGGCCCGTAGTCCGTGCTGGTCGCAGGCCGCCTCCCGGCGCGGGAGGGTGCCCCCTCGGTAGCCTCGCGTTCCGTGATCCTCGTCTCTGCTGCAGTCAAGGGCGGCGTGGGCAAGACCACCACGTCGGTGTACGTCGTGGCGCTGGCGGCCGAGGCCGGCCGGGACGTCACGCTGGTGGACGCAGACCCGCAGGCCAGCGCCGCCGAGTGGGTGGAGGAGGCCACCGACGACCTGCTCGGCAAAGTCGACGTCGTCGAGGCCCCGACAGAGCGCCTGCTGGGCAAGGCCCTCGGCCACCTCGCGCCCGGCTCCGTGGTCGTCGTCGACACCCCGCCGGCCCACGAGACCCTGCTCGCCAAGGCCCTGGAGCGGGCCGACGTGGTCGTCGTGCCCACCCGGGTCGGCGGGGTCGAGACCCCCCGGGCCACCGCGATGCTCGACATGGTGCCGACCGGCGTCCCGGTGGGCCTCGTCATCTGCTCGGCCCGGACCCAGACCCGCGACTACCACGAGTCGGTCGCCGCCTGGGAGGACGAGGACATCGCCGTGTGGGGCACGATCCCCGAGCGGGTGGCCATCGCCGTCGGGCCCGACGGCTGGCTCGCGCCCGACGGCATGGACGCCTACCGCGAAGTGTGGCAGCACGTCACGCGTGCGGCGCCGACGACCTGAGCAGCAGGATCCGATCGCGTCGTCGCCCTTCTCGCCGGTGCGGGCCCGGGCGACGACGTCATGACCGTCCTTCGAGACGTGTCAGCGGAGGCGCTCGACCACGTGGTCGATGCAGCGGGTGAGCGCTTCCACGTCCTCGGGGTCGATGGCGGGGTACAGCGCGATGCGCAGCTGGTTGCGTCCCAGCTTGCGGTAACTGTCGGTGTCGACGACGCCGTTGGCCCGCAGGACCGCGGTCACGGTGGTCGCCGCCACCGACTCGTCGAGGTCGATCGTGCCCACCACGTGGCTGCGGACCGCCGGGTCGGCCACGAACGGCGTGGCGTAGTCGGAGCGCTCGGCCCAGCCGTAGAGGATTTCGGCCGAGCGGTCGCAGCGCCCGGCGGCGAACGGCAGGCCTCCGTTGTGCAGGATCCACTCGATCTGGTGGCAGGCCAGGAAGATCGTCGCCAGGGCCGGCGTGTTGTAGGTCTGGTCCTTGCGGCTGTTGTCGAGGGCGATGCCCAGGTCGAGCGAGGCCGGAGCCCAGCGGTCGCCCGCCGCGATGCGCTCGATGCGCTCGGCCGCGGCGGGGGAGAGGGCGGCGAGCCACAGCCCGCCGTCGGACGCCAGCGCCTTCTGGGGGGCGAAGTAGTAGGCGTCGACCTGGGTGGGGTCGAAGCGCAGCCCGCCCGCGGCGGAGGTGGCGTCGACCAGCACGAGGCCCTCGGCCCCGTCGGGCCGCCGCAGCGGCGCGGCGACCCCGGTCGAGGTCTCGTTGTGGGTCAGGCAGTAGGCGTCGACGTCGGGCGTGGCCTTGGCCTCGGGCACGGTCCCGGCCGGGGACTCGATCACGTCGGGGTCGTCGAGGTGGGGCGCGGCGAGTGCGCAGGCGGCGAACTTGGACGAGAACTCGCCGAAGGACAGGTGCTGGCTGCGCTGGTCGATGAGCCCGAACGTGGCCGCGTCCCAGAACGAGGTCGTGCCGCCGTTGCCCAGCGCCACCTCGTAGCCGTCGGGCAGCGACAGCAACTCGGCGATGCCGTTGCGCAGCGCCGCCACCATGAACCGCACGGTGGCCTGGCGGTGGCTGGTGCCCATGTAGGTGGTGCCGGTGCCCGCCAGGGCGTCCAGCGCCTCGATGCGAACCTTCGACGGCCCGGAGCCGAACCGCCCGTCCGCGGGCAGCAGGTCGCCGGGGATGGTTATCTCTGGGGTGGGCGGGCTCATCGGTGCCACTATCGCGGCCGTCGAGACAAGGAGCCAGTTCGTTGCCCCCCACCCCTCGCATCTCCGCACGTGTCGCCGCGATCACGGAGTCGGCCACCCTCGCGGTCGACGCCAAGGCCAAGGCGCTGAAGGCCGCCGGCGAGCCGGTCATCGGCTTCGGCGCCGGCGAGCCCGACTTTCCGACCCCTGACCACGTGGTCGAGGCCGCGCTCGAGGCCTGCCGCAACCCCCGCTACCACAAGTACACGCCGGCGGCCGGCCTGCCCGACCTCCGGGACGCCATCGCCGCCAAGACCAAGCGGGACTCCGGCTACGACGTGACCGCGGCCCAGGTCATCGTCACCAACGGCGGCAAGCACGCCGTGTACGAGACCTGCGCCACCCTGCTGGACCCGGGCGACGAGGTGCTCCTCCCGGCCCCGTACTGGACCACCTACCCCGAGCCCATCCGCCTCGCCGGCGGGGTGCCGGTCGTCCTGCCGACCGAGGTGGGCAACGGCTTCCGGGTCACGGTCGACCAGCTGGAAGCGGCGGCCACCGACCGCACCAAGGCGCTGCTGTTCGTGTCGCCGTCCAACCCGACCGGCGCGGTCTACCCCCGCGGCGAGGTCGAGGCCATCGGCCGGTGGGCGGCGCAGCGCGGGATCTGGGTGATCACCGACGAGATCTACGAGCACCTCACCTACGGAGACCACGAGTTCAGCTCTATGCCGGTGCTCGTTCCCGAGCTGGCCGAGCGGTGCGTGGTCCTCAACGGCGTGGCCAAGACCTATGCCATGACCGGCTGGCGGGTGGGCTGGCTCATCGCCCCGCCGGACGTGGCCAAGGCCACCGCCAACCTGCAGTCCCACATGACGTCGAACGTGGCCAACGTGTCCCAGGTGGCCGCCCTGGCTGCGGTCAGCGGTGACCTCGAGGCGGTGGCCACGATGCGGACCGCGTTCGAGCGCCGCGGCCGCACGATGCACGGCCTGCTGTCGCGCATCCCGGGCGTCCAGGTCATGGAGCCGCAGGGTGCGTTCTACGCCTTTCCCGACCTGTCGGCCTACGTGGGCCGCGAGATCCGCGGCGCCCGGCCGGCCTCCACGGTCGAGCTGTGCGGCGTGCTGCTGGCGGAGGCGAAGGTGGCGGTGGTGCCGGGTGAGGCGTTCGACGCCCCCGGCTACGCCCGGCTGTCGTTCGCGCTGGGCGACGACGACCTGGCCGAGGGCTGCCGCCACCTCGCGGACCTGCTGTCCGAGGCCCGCTGAACGGAGCGGTCTGTCGTCTCTCACCGCGGCGAGTCGCGGGGAGAGACGACAGACACGCTGAAAAGTCAGGGCACCTCGAAGGGGAACTCCGCCTCTTCGTCCTGGCCGACCGTGCCGGTGAGCACCTGCTCCACGCCCTCGACCGTGATGGTCAGCGTGAAGTCGCCGCCGCCGCAGTCCGAGCCGTCGTCCCGGGACAATCGGAACCCGACCACCGTCACCGTGTAGCTGCCCGACGGGGCCTCGCCGACAGGCCAGAACACGTTCTCCACGCCGCCGTCGTTCTCGCACTCGACGTTGGAGTCGACGTCGAGCCGGCCGCCGGTCGCGGTCGGTCCGGTGTTGATGTAGTCGATCTCGGTGCCGTCCGGCTCGGTGACGTGCAGGTCGAGGTCGGAGTCGGACGCCCACTCGAGCTTGACCTGGACGTCACCGGTGCCCGTGTCGGGCTGGCTGACGCCGTCGGAGCCCACCGGGCGCTCGATCAGGTCGGTGGTCTCGAAGTCGACGAGGGTGATCTCCTCGACCTCGGAGCCGGGCTCGACCTTGACCGCCTGCGCCGGGTCCAGACCCTCCCAGGCCTCGTCCGGGTTCTGGGCGACGGCGTCGAGATCGACGGCGTCGGACTCGCTGACGTCGCCCAGGCCCTCGGGCTCGCTCAGCGGGTTGCCGCAGTTGCACTTGACCCGGGGCACGCCGGTGTTGTCGACGAGCACGGCCGTGCCGGCCTGGAGCAGCGACTGGAACGGCGTGGCCTCGCCGTCGTTGAACCCGTGGTTGGTGACCCGGGTGTCGTAGCGCAGCCGCACTGCGGTCAGCCCGCCGATGTAGGTCTGGATCTCGTCGACCCCGACGCCGACCACGCCGGCCCAGGCCTCGGCCTTGTCGGCGTTGGCGGGGTCGGTGAGGAAGGCCACGAGCTGCTGCACGTCGCAGACCTGCGTGTCGCGGCTGCCGCCGTACACGGCGGGGTCGGCCCCCTGCACCACCCGCCCGGACAGCGGCGTCGACACGTCCTCGGTGCGGGGGTCGGGGACGGTGTTGGGGTCGAGGGCGGCCGCGCTCGTCGCCGCGCCGGCAGCATCTCCCACGTCGAGGTTGCCGGCGAAGTCGTCCTCCTGGACCATGCCGATCGGCTCGAGCACGATCTCGACGCCCTCGTCCTCCGGCTGGAGGAGGAAGAACGCCGCGGCGCCGACCGCGAGGACCACGAGGATCGCCAGCGCGATGAACAGGCCGCGGCGCGACTTCTTCGGTGGGGGGCCGCCCGCGCCCGAAGGATAGGCGCCCGGGGGGTAGGCGCCCGGGGGGCCGGGCGGGCCGGGGGGATAGGCACCGCCCGGCGAGTACGCGTCGCCGAAACCGCCCGGGCCGCCTGGGCCGCCCGGCTGGCCACCGGGCGGCGGCGGGTAGGCGCCGGAGTCACCGGGGCCCTGGCCCGGCGGCGGCGGGTAGCCGCCGGAGGGGTAGCCGACCGCGGGGGGCGGGCCCGGCTCGCCGTAGCCGCCGGGCGGGGGATAGGCACCGCCCGGTCCGCCGGGAGGCGGGGGCGGGGGCCCTGCGCCGGGGCCGGCCGGGGGCGCCGCGCCGAGTGGCTGGCCGCAGCCAACGCACACCTGGACGCCCGGAGCGTTCATCGTTCGACAGTTAGCGCACTCCACCGCAAGATCCTGACTGTGTGTCGGGGCCGCGTCGCCGGGGGATTCCCCAGTTCTGTGGCAGGCCTCATCGGGGTCGGACGCCCCGCCCCGCTCCACCCCACGGGAGCGGCGGTCCGCCGACGCTACCCTCCGGGCGATGGCACCCTACGGCTCCTGGACCACCCCGATCACGTCAGCCCTGGTGGTCAAATCGGCGGCCGGGCTCGGCGGCGTCGCGGTGGAGGGGGATGTCGTCACGTGGGCCGAGGCCAGGCCGGAGGAGGCCGGCCGCACACAGATCGTCCAGCGTCAACCCGAGGGCGCCACCGTCGAGCGGCTGCCGGCCGGGCTCAACGCCCGCACCGCCGTCCACGAGTACGGCGGCGGCGCCTGGTGGACCAGGGGGCCCGTGCTGTGGTTCGCCAACTGGGCCGACCAGCGCCTCTACCGCCAGGAGGGCGACGCGCCGCCCGAGCCCGTGACCGCCGAGCCCGGCTCGCCCCGGGGCGACCGCTGGGCCGACGGCGACCTCGACCCGAGCGGGCGATGGATGGCCGTGGCCCGCGAGCACCACCCGCCGGGCGGCAGCCCGGCCGATGTCGTCAACGAGGTCGTCGTGCTGGACACGTCGGGCGAGCTCGAGCCGCGCGCGCTGGTGTCCGGCCCCGACTTCGTGTCCAACCCGCGGTTCTCGCCGGACGGCCGGCGGCTGTGCTGGCTCCAGTGGTCGCACCCCGACATGCCGTGGGACGCCGCCGAGCTGTGTGTGTCCGAACTGCGCGACTCGCCGGTCGGCCCGGCGCTGCATCACCCCGAGGTGGTGGCCGGGCGCCCCGACCTCGGGCCCGGCGGCCACGGCGACGGCGAGTCCGTGACGCAGGCCCGGTGGGCGGCCGACGGGTCGCTCTGGTTCGTGTCCGACCGCACTGGCTGGTGGAACCTCTATCGCTGGGCCCCTGCCGGGTCGGTCGAACCGAAGGTCACCGGTGACTTCGAGGTCGGTGGGCCGCCGTGGATCTTCGGCCAGTCCGCCTTCGCGTTCCTCGACGACGGCCGGGTCGTCTACGCCTACGCCCGCGACGGGCGGGACCACCTGGCGGTTCTCGGCGCCGACGGCACGACCGCCGATCTGGACCTGCCGTACACCGCGGTGTCCTCACTCCAGGCGTCCGGCGACCGGGCTGTGTTCGTCGGGGCGTCGCCGACCGCCGAGCCGGCGGTGGTGCGCCTGCGGCTCGGGCCGGCGGGCGTCGCGGGCGAGCCGGAGATTCTGCGGCCGTCCCGCGACCTGGGCATCGACCGGGGATGGTTCTCGGTCCCCGAGGCCGTCGACTTCCCGACCAGCGGCGGCCGGACCGCCCACGCGCTCTACTACCCGCCCACCAACCCCGAGGACACGACGCCGCCGCCGGGCGAGGCGCCGCCGCTGCTGGTGCTGATCCACGGCGGGCCGACCGCCGCCGCCCGGCCGATGCTCCAGCTCGGGACCCAGTACTGGACCAGCCGGGGGTTCGGGGTCGTCGACGTCAACTACGGCGGCTCCACCGGCTACGGCCGCGCCTACCGCAACCAGCTGCGGGGCGCGTGGGGCGTCGTCGACCTCGACGACTGCGAGGCCGCGGCCCGGTGGCTGGCCGGCCAGGGCCGGGTCGACCCGGCCCGGCTGTGCATCCGTGGCGGGTCGGCCGGCGGCTACACGACGCTGGCCGTGCTGGCGTTCCGGGACACGTTCGCCGCTGGGGCCAGCCACTACGGCGTGGCCGACCTCGAGGCGCTGGCCACCGAGACCCACAAATTCGAGAGCCGCTACCTCGACGGCCTGGTCGGCCCGTACCCCGAGGCCCGGGACGTCTACGTCGAGCGCTCGCCGATCCACCACGTCGAGGGCTTCGACCGACCGCTGATCGTGCTGCAGGGCCTGGAGGACGAGGTCGTCCCGCCCAACCAGGCCGAGATGATCGTGAACGCTCTGCGGGCCAAGGGCGTGCCCGTGGCCTACGTGACGTTCCCGGGCGAGCAGCACGGGTTCCGCCAGGCGGAGAACATCCGCAAGGCGCTGGACAGCGAGCTGTCGTTCTACGCCCAGGTGTTCGGGTTCGAGACCCCGGCCAGCGAGGGCATCGAGCCGGTCCCTGTCGAGAACCTGTGACCCTCGAGCGCCAGTAGCCGCCGCTTGGCCGGCAGCCCGCCGGCGTAGCCGGTGAGCGTCCCGTCGGCGCCCACCACCCTGTGGCACGGCACGACGACGGCCAGCGGGTTGGCGCCGTTGGCCGCGCCCACGGCTCGGGCGCTGCCGGGCCGACCCAGGCGCTCGGCCAGGGCGGCGTAGCTGGTCACGTCGCCGTAGGGGATGGCGGCCAGCGCCTCCCACACCTGGCGCTGGAACGGTGTCCCGGCCGGGGCCAGGGGCAGGTCGAAGTCCCGGCGGTCGCCGGCGAAGTACTCGCCGAGCTGGTCCTTGGCGCCGGCCAGGGCCGGGTCGGCGTCGTCGCGGCGCCACGCGGGGTCGATCGAGGTGCGGGCCGCGAAGCCGACCCGGGTGACGCTCCCGCCCTCGGCCGTGAGCACGAGCTCGCCGACGGGGGAGGGGACGACGGTGTACGTGGTGGTCGTGTTCATGCCTGCTGAACGATCGCCGGTTCAGGGTTTGTGAGGTCTTTCATGCTTCTTGGAGCGGGACCCCGGGCCCGGCCACACTTGGGCGCGATGGCGCGCATCCTCGTGACCGAGAAGATCGCCGACGGCGGGCTGCAGCAGCTCCGTGACGACGGCCATGTCGTGGACGTCCGGCTCGGGCTGACCCCCGCCGAGCTGGTCGAGGTCGTGCCGGGGGCCGCGGCGCTGATCATCCGGTCCGCCACCCAGGTGACTCGGGAGGTGCTGGAGGCGGGCATCGAGCTGGTCGTGGTCGGCCGGGCCGGCATCGGCCTCGACAACGTCGACGTGAACGCGGCCACGGACCGCGGCGTGATGGTGGTCAACGCCCCCCAGTCCAACATCCTCTCGGCGGCCGAGCACACGATGGCCCTGCTGCTGGCCCAGGCCCGCAACATCCCTCAGGCCCACGCCGCACTGGTCGAGGGCCGCTGGGAGCGGTCCCGGTGGGAGGGCGTCGAGCTGTCGGACAAGACGCTCGGCGTCGTCGGGCTCGGTCGCATCGGCAAGCTCGTGGCCCAGCGGGCTCACGCGTTCGGCATGCGGCTGGTGGCCCACGACCCGTTCGTGTCCGACGAGCGGGGCCGCCAGCTGGGCGTCGAGCTGATGACGCTCGACCGGCTGATCGAGGTCAGCGACTTCGTGACCCTGCACGTGGCCAAGACGCCGGAGACCGTCGGGCTCATCGGCAAGGACCTGCTGGCCCGGGCCAGGCCCGGCATCCGCATCATCAACGTGGCCCGGGGCGGCATCGTGGACGAGGCGGCGCTGGCCGAGGCCATCCGGGTAGGTCACGTGGGCGGCGCCGCCCTCGACGTGTTCTCGGCCGAGCCGACGACCGAGTCGCCCCTGTTCGGGCTGCCCGAGGTCGTGGTCACGCCCCACCTCGGCGCCAGCACCCGGGAGGCGCAGGACAAGGCCGGCGACACGATCGCCGAGCAGGTCGCCCTGGCGCTGGCCGGCGAGTTCGTGCCGTTCGCCGTGAACGTGAGCGCGGCCGAGGCGTCCGAGACCGTGCGGCACTTCCTGCCGCTGGCCGAGCGGCTGGGCGCCATCTACACGTCGCTGGCCGAGAAGCTGCCCAATGCGCTGGAGATCGAGTACGCCGGCCAGATCGCCGACTCGGACACCCGGATCCTCACGCTGTCGGTGCTGAAGGGCGTGTTCGGCGGCGTGACCGACGAGCCGGTGTCGTACGTGAACGCCCCCCGCATCGCCGCCGAGCGGGGCGTGGAGGTCCGGGACACGTCGACGGCGACGGCGCACGACTACGTCAACCTGATCTCGATCCGGGGCGGCGACCACGGCATCGGCGGCACGCTCGTGGGTCTGCGGGGCGAGCCGAGGATCGTCATGCTGGACGGCCACACGATCGACCTGCCCCCGGCCAGCCACATGCTCGTGGTCCGCAACGACGACCGCCCCGGCATGATCGCTCACGTCGCCGGCGTGCTGTCGGAGGCCGGCATCAACATCGACGACATGCACCTCGGCCGCTCCGACCGCGGCGCCGCCGCCCTCCAGGTCATCGCCACGGACCGCGCGGTCCCACCGGAGGTCCAGCACGTCATCCGCCGCGGCGAGGGCATCGTGTCCGTCCGCGCCGTGGGCTGACCCGGGCAATCTCCCGGGGCCCGGCCCGCGAAAGGCGGGGGGGAAGCTGGCGGGGCCCGGTCCGGGCGTCAGGCGGGCGGGGTCGGCGGGGCTTCGCCGTTGCCCTCGGGCGAGGCTTTGGCCACCTTCTTGACGGGGGCCTTCTTGGCGGTGGCCTTCTTCGCCGGGGCCTTCCTGGCGGCCGCCTTCTTCGCCGGGGCCTTGTCCGCAGGCGCCGCCTTCTTCGCCGGAGCCTTCTTGGCGGCCGCCTTCTTGGCCGGGGCCTTCTTGGCGGCCGCCTTCTTCGCCGGGGCCTCGGCCGTCGCGGTCGGGCCGGGGCCGGTGTCGCCCGCGGCCGTGCTCTCTGCCGCCGTCGCAGGCGCGCCGCCCTCACGGGCGGGCGTGGGCCGCACGCGGTCGGACGCCCCCCGGGTCCCCTCGGGGGCGGGTGTGGGCGGGGGCGCCGCCAGCAGCTTGCGCACCGCCTGCTGCACGGCGGCCGCCGCCACCACCAAGATTCCTATCCGCAACCAGCGCCGGCTCACGGCCCCGAGGCTATCCCTGCGACGGACACCGGGTGGCGGACGGCAATCGCCTTGACCGCACCGGGCCGGTTGGCGCATACAATTGCCCCGATGCGTCTGCAGATCGCCGGCCTCCTTCTTATGTAAGGCGAGCGCCCCACATAGGTGCTCGCCCCGCCTCCTGCGCCCTCCGGGCCAGGGGGCTTTTGAGTTTTCCGGCGACTTCCACGCGTACCCACCAACCCATCCGAGAGTGAGCGAGCCATGCCTCCCGAACCCGTGACCCCGAAGAAGATGCCGTTCGAGAGGTACGAGCCGTTCCTCCCCCTTCCCCTGATCCTCGACGACCGGACATGGCCGAGCCGCCGCATCGAGAAAGCGCCGCTGTGGTGCTCCGTCGACCTGCGCGACGGCAACCAGGCCCTGATCGACCCGATGGACCCGGCCCGCAAGCGCCGCATGTTCGACACGCTCGTGCAGATGGGCTTCAAGGAGATCGAGGTCGGCTTCCCGAGCGCCAGCCAGCCCGACTTCGACTTCGTGCGCGAGCTCATCGAGGAGGACCTGATCCCCGACGACGTCACGATCCAGGTGCTGACCCAGTGCCGGTCCGAGCTCGTCGAGCGCACCTACGAGTCGATCCGGGGGGCCCGCCAGGCGATCGTGCACTTCTACAACTCGACGTCGATCCTCCAGCGCCGGGTGGTGTTCGGCCTCGACTACGACGGCATCACCCAGATCGCCACCGACGCCGCCAAGCTGGCCCGCAAGCTCGAGGACGACGTCCCCGAGACCGCGGTCCGCTACGAGTACTCACCGGAGAGCTTCACCGGCACCGAGATCGACTACGCAGTCGAGATCTGCGCAGCGGTGATGGACGTCATCGAGCCCGATGCGGACCGTCCGATCATCCTGAACCTGCCGGCCACGGTGGAGATGTACACGCCCAACATCTACGGCGACGTCATCGAGTACTTCCACCGCCACGTGCCCAACCGCGACAAGGTCGTGCTCTCGCTGCACCCCCACAACGACCGGGGGACCGCGGTCGCGGCCGCCGAGTTCGGCGTCATGGCCGGTGCCGACCGGGTCGAGGGCACGCTGTTCGGCAACGGCGAGCGCACCGGCAACGTCGACGTGGTGACGCTGGCGCTGAACCTGTTCAGCCAGGGCGTCGACCCCATGATCGACATCACCGACATCGACGCCGTGCGTCGGGTGGCCGAGTACTGCAACCGCCTGCCGGTCCACCCCCGCCACCCGTACGTGGGCGACCTGGTGTACACGGCCTTCTCCGGCAGCCATCAGGACGCCATCAAGAAGGGCTTCGCCGCCCTCGGCACCGACTACGACACCTGGGGCGTTCCCTACCTGCCCATCGACCCCAAGCACGTCGGCCGCACCTACGAGGCCGTGATCCGGGTCAACAGCCAGTCCGGCAAGGGCGGCGTGGCGTACATCATGCACGCCGAGCACGGCTACGACCTGCCCCGGCGCCTGCAGATCGAGTTCTCGAAGACGATCCAGGGCATCACCGAGGACACCGGCACCGAGATCACGCCGACGCAGATGTGGGACGCGTTCGTCAGCGAGTACCTCGACGAGGACGCGGGCGTCCAACTCGTGTCCCACGAGTCGACGACCGGCGAGAGCGGGTCCCGGGTCACCGCCCAGCTCCTGGTGGACGGCGAGCACCGCACGGTGGCCGGCGAGGGCAACGGACCCATCGCCGCCTTCGTGGCCGGGCTCCAGGCCGACCTCGGCGTCGAGGTCGACGTGGTCGACTACAGCGAGCACGCGGTGGGGGCCGGGTCCGACGCGGTGGCCGTCGCCTACGTCGAGACCCAGCGGCCCGACGGTGCCGTACGGTGGGGCGTGGGCCGCCACGAGAGCATCACCACCGCGTCGTTCCGGGCGGTCATCTCGGCGGTCAACCGCCAGCGCGCCGACGTCCATCTGGTCGAACGTCACGAACCGTAGCGAGAGACCCGCTCACCGGAAGATTTTTCCCGTTGGGGGATGTAACGCATGTCACATGTGCGCTACGATCCTCACTCCCAACGGCCGAACGAACGCCGAGCGAGTGCCCCGGGCCTGGGCCGGGCACTCGTGACGGGTTCCTCCCGTCGGAGCCGGGTGCGCCCGGCCCCGACGGGAGGGCGGTCGTGAACGGTGGCGGCGGTGTGCCATCCTGCGCACCGCCATGGACCGCCGCCGCCGCCTCGCCCTCGCCGCAGGTGCACTGGTCGCCGTCGTGGCCATCGTCGCCGCCATCGTCCTCGTCTGGCCGGACGGCGACAGCGACGCCGGCGAGTCGTCGTCACCCGGACCCTCCACGACCACGACCGCCGAGGCGGCGGCCGCCCAGCCGACCGCCGGCGCCCCCGGCCTCGGCGACCCGTACTACCCCGACGCCGGCAACGGTGGCTACGACGTCACCCACTACGACCTGGCGCTGACCTGGGACCCGGGCGCCGCCCGCATGGACGGCGAGGCCACCGTGCGCGCCACCGCCGGCCAGGACCTGTCCAGCTTCGTGCTCGACCTGGCGGGCATGGAGGTGGCGTCGGTGACCGTCGACGGCCAACCGGCCACGTTCGGGCTGGAGGGGACGCGCGACCTGCGCATCACGCCGGCCGAGCCGCTGGCCTCGGGCGACGCGTTCACGACGGTCGTCGCCTATGGGGGCCCGCCGACCACGGTGACCGGCGACGAGTTCTTCGACCCCGGCTGGTTCGGCGCCGACGGCGAGGTGTACGCCCTGTTCGAGCCGATCGGCGCCGCCACCTTGTTCCCGTGCAACGACCACCCGAGCGACAAGGCGACCTACACCTTCCGCATCACGGCGCCCGAGGGCCTGGAGGCGGCGGCCAACGGCCTGCTGGCCGAGACGATCCCCGGCGACGGCGCGCAGACCTGGGTGTTCGATGCCCCCGACCCCATGGCCAGCTACCTGGTGCAGGTCATGATCGGCGACCTCGAAGTCGTCGAGTCGACCGGCCCGGGCGGCCTGCCGATCCGCCACGTGTACGACACCGACGTCGTCGGCGAGTTCGACGAGGTCATGGACCGCACCGGGGAGATGATCGAGGCGTTCAGCGGCTGGTTCGGCCCGTTCCCGTTCGTGGCCTACGGCGCCGCGGTCGTCGACGACCAGCTCGGCCTGGCGCTCGAGACCCAGACGATGTCGACCTTCGGGGCCAATGCGGCGGGCAGCGAGCCGATCGTCGCCCATGAGCTGGCCCACCAGTGGTTCGGCGACGCGGTCAGCCCCGCCATGTGGCAGGACATCTGGCTCAACGAGGGCTTCGCGACCTACGCCCAGTGGTTGTGGTCGACCAGCGACGACCCCGACGCGCTCGACGACCTGGCCGCCCGCACCGCCCGCGAGGACGGCCTCGACCTGCCGCCGGCCGATCCGGGGCCCGGGCTGCTGTTCGACGCCTCGGTGTACGCCCGGGGGGCGCTGACGCTGCACGTGCTGCGCCGGACCGTGGGCGACGAGGCGTTCTTCGCCATCCTGGGGACCTGGGTCGAGCGCTACAGCGGCGGATCGGCGAGCACCGCCGACTTCGAGGCCCTGGCCGAGGAGCTGTCGGGCGCGGACCTCACGCCCCTGTTCGACGCCTGGCTGCGGGCGGATGGCATCCCGGCCTACGACGAGTGGGTCCCGTGACGGGCGCCCGCTCGCGCTGCGCCACCGACGCTGGGGTAGGTTGGCCGGCGTGACGAGCGAGCAGTCCAACCTCGAGATCGTCGACCGCTCCGACGGCAAGGCGACGGCACGCCTGTCGGGCGACCTCGACATCGTCACCTCCGAGGAGGTGAAGCGGGACCTCGCTCAGCTGATCGACGACGGCAACGACGAGCTGGCGCTCGACCTGTCGGGGGTCGGGTTCGTCGACTCCAGCGGGCTCGGGGTCCTGGTGGCGGTGCACCGCCACGCCCAGTCGCAGGGGGCCGCTTTCGTGGTCCGGTCGGTGCCGCCCCAGGTACAGCGGCTGTTCGAGATCACCCGCCTCGGCGACCTCCTCACCGTCGACGCCGACTGACGCGCTCAGCCGTCGAGGGTGGCGCGCAGATCCACCAGGCAGCGCCGCATGAGCCGGGACACGTGCATCTGGCTGATGCCGAGGCGCTCGGCGATCTGGCTCTGCGTCAGCTCCTCGTAGAAGCGCAGGCGCATGATCTCGGCCTCCCTGTCCGGGAGCGTGTCGAGCAGCTGGTCGACCAGCAGGCGCATCTCGACCCCGCCGCTGGGCGCCTCGGGCCCGGCCAGGCGCTCGCCGAGCGGGCCCTGATCGTCGTCGCCGGGGCGGCGCGCGTCGAGGCTGGTGGCCCGGTAGGCGGCGCCGGCCTCCACCGCGTCGAGGACGTCGTCCTCGGACACGTCGAGCTCGGCCGCCAGCTCGGCCACCGTCGGCGGCCGGCCGAGCCGCAGGGACAGCCCGCCCCGGGCGCGGCGGAGGTCGAGGTGGCGCTCCTGGGCGCTGCGGGGCGGGCGCACGGCCCACGTGCGGTCCCGGAAGTAACGCTTGATCTCGCCGTTCACGGTGCGGCTGGCGAACGACGAGAACGGGATGCCCCGCTCGACGTCGTAGCGCTCGACCGCCTTGATCATCCCCAGCATGGCGATCTGGACCAGGTCGTCGAGCTCGACGCCCCGGCCCCGGTAGTCGTTGGCGATGGAAGCGGCGAGGCCCCGGTGGGCCTCCACGAGCTCGTTGCGGACACCCCGCTCGCCGGTGTCCCGGAAGACGACGAACAGTCGGTCCAGCTTGGCCGCGACGCGCGGCTCGCGGCCGTCGGTCACGCGCGTGCCCGCGCCCGCTTCACGAGGTGGAAGCGCCGGCCGGCCTCGTCGGCCTCGAAGCTGTGGTGGTCGACCACCACCCGCAGGATCTCGAGCGCGAGGTCGTCGACCTCGGTGGCCTCCCCGCCCGAGGGCGCGGCGCGACGCTCGCCGTCGACGACGACCTCGCCGTCGCCGGCCCGGAAGCGCACGGCGATCGGCTGCGCGGTGTTCTTCGCGCCGTCGACGAGGAGCGCGACGAGCTCGCTCACCGCGATGCGGAGGTCCTCCATGTCGTCGATGCTGAGGCCGGCATCGGCGGCGACCCCGGCGGCCAGGATCCGGGCCAGCCGGGCCGATCCGGGCTCGGCAGGGGCGGTGAGCTCGACAGGTGGGCGGGTGTCCATAGCACCTCCGACCTTACGGCTCAGTGGCGGGGGGTGGTCCAGCCTGCGTTTGTGAGATGGGCCGGGAGGGTACGGCGAGGCCGATGGATGTGCGAATGAGCACGCGGTTTCGGCGCGAACGCGCGGCCGTTCCTTCCGCCCGCGCGTTCGTGCGCGCTGCGCTGCGCGGCAGCGCCGTACCGTCCGGCCTGCTGGATCCGCTGGTCCTGGCGGTGGCCGAGGCGTGCAACAACGCCATCCTCCACGCCACCGGCGACGCCTTCGGCGTGAGCGTCGTCGTCGAGGACGCCACGTGCACCATCGTGGTGTCCGACTCGGGTGCAGGGTTCGACCCGCCGGCCCGGCCTCGGATGCCCGCCCCCGAGGCCACCGACCACCGCGGGCTGGCGCTCATGCAGGCGCTCGTCGACCGGGTCGACGTGATGTCCGGCGAGCACGGCACCACCGTGGTGCTCGCCCAGTCCCTGCCGGCGACGGCCCCCCGCGGCAACGGGGTGGCCGCCACCCACTAGGTCGCCGACCGCCCTCGGCCGTGCCGCCCGCCGGCCGGGGGCGTCAGGTGATCGCCGCGGCCGGCAGCCAGTCCGGGCGCCCGGCCTCGTAGGCGTCGATGGCGTCGGCGTGACGGAGCGTGATGCCGATGTCGTCGAGCCCCTCCAGGAAGCGCTCGCGGGTGGCGTCGTCGAGCGGGAAGCTGCATTCGATGCCGGCGGCGGGCGCCGTCAGCGTCCGGCGGTCGACGTCGATCGTGACCTCGAGGGTGGGGTCGGCCTCGACCGCCCGGAGCAGGGCCTCGCCGACGTCGGCCGGCACGACCACGGGGACGAGGCCGTTCTTGGTGGCGTTGTTGCGGAAGATGTCGCCGAACCGGGGGCTGACCACGGCGGCGAAGCCGTGGTCCACGATCGCCCAGACGGCGTGCTCGCGGGACGAGCCGGTGCCGAAGTTGGGGCCGGCGACGAGGACCCGGGCCCCGGCGTAGGCCTCGTCGTTGAGGACGAAGTCGCGGTCGTCCCGCCAGGTCGCGAACAGGCCGCGACCGAAGCCGGTGCGCTCGACCCGCTTGAGCCACTCGGCCGGGATGATCTGGTCGGTGTCGACGTCGGAGCGGTCGAGGGGGACGGCGGTGCCCTGCACGATGCGGACGGGTTCCATGGGTACGTGGCTCCTGGTCAGTCGAGGTCGGCCGGGGTGGCGAGCGTGCCGGCCACGGCGGTGGCGGCGGCGACGGCGGGGGACACGAGGTGGGTGCGCCCGCCGCGGCCTTGGCGGCCCTCGAAGTTGCGGTTGCTGGTCGACGCGCAGCGCTCGCCGGGGTCGAGCTTGTCGGGGTTCATGGCGAGGCACATCGAGCACCCGGGCTCGCGCCAGTCGAAGCCGGCGGCGGTGAGCACCGCGTCGATGCCCTCGGCCTCGGCCTGGGCCTTGACGGCGTGGCTGCCGGGCACGACCAGCGTGCGGACGCCGGGGGCGACCTTGCGGCCGTCGGCGACCGCGGCGACGGCCCGCAGGTCCTCGATGCGGCCGTTGGTGCACGAGCCGATGAACACGGTGTCGACGGCCACGTCCCGCAGCGGGGTGCCGGCGGTGAGGCCCATGTACTCGAGCGCCCGGCGGGCGGCGTCGCGCTCGGAGGGCTCGGCGAAGCTGTCCGGCTCCGGGATGGCGCCGGTGATCGGCGCCACCTGCCCGGGGTTGGTGCCCCACGAGACGTGGGGGACGATGTCGGCCGCGTCGAGGTCGACGGCCTTGTCGAACGTGGCGCCGTCGTCGGTGGCGAGGCCCCGCCAGTCCTCGACGGCCCGGTCCCACGCAGCGCCGGTGGGGGCGTGGCGGCGGCCGTCGAGGTAGGCGAAGGTGACGTCGTCGGGCGCGACGAGCCCGGCCTTGGCGCCGGCCTCGATCGACATGTTGCACACGGTCATCCGGCCCTCCATCGTCAGCGTCCGGATGGTGGAGCCGCGGTATTCGATGATCGAGCCGATGCCCCCGCCCGTGCCGATGCGCCCGATGATGGCGAGGATGACGTCCTTGGCGGTGGCGCCGGGGGGTAGGTCGCCCTCGACGGTGACGGCCATGGTTCCGGGCCGCTGCTGGGGGAGCGTCTGGGTGGCGAGCACGTGCTCGACCTCGCTGGTGCCGATGCCGAAGGCGAGGGCGCCGAACGCCCCGTGGGTGGAGGTGTGGCTGTCGCCGCAGACGATGGTCATGCCGGGCTGGGTGAGGCCCTGCTCGGGGCCGATGATGTGGACGATGCCCTGGTTCGGGTCGCCGATGCCGTAGCAGGCGATGCCGAACTCCTCGCAGTTGGCCCGGAGGACCTGCATCTGTCGGGCCGAGATCGGGTCGGCGACGCGAGGCTCGCCATCGACGAATTCGAGGCCCGCGGTGGGGACGTTGTGGTCCATGGTGGCGATGGTGAGGTCGGGCCGGCGGACGGTGCGCCCGCCGAGGCGGAGGCCGTCGAACGCCTGGGCCGAGGTGACTTCGTGGACCAGGTGGAGGTCGATGTAGAGCAGGTCGGGCTGGCCGTCGCCGCTGTGGACGACGTGGCTGTCCCAGATCTTCTGGCTCAGCGTGCGGGGTGTGGACATGGAGGTCACCTGCGGTGGTGGAGTCGTCTCAACATGTGAGATAAGCTTCTCACGTGGTGAACAGCCTAAGCGGTGTCGGGGTGCTCGACAAGGCGATTGCGGTGCTCAGGGCCCTCGAGCCCGGGCCGCGCTCGCTGGCCGAGCTCGTCCAGGCCACCGGCCTGAGCCGCGCCACCGCCCACCGCCTGGCCGTGGCGCTGGAGGCCCACGGGCTGGTCCGTCGGGACGAGGACGGCAGGTTCTCGCTGGGCCTGCGCCTGATCGGGCTCGGCCACGCCGCCGCCGAGGCCATCCCGGGCTGGCTCGACGCGCGCCCGGCGCTGGCCCGGCTCCAGGAGCAGACGGGCGAATCGGTCCAGCTGTTCGTCCGCGACGGCGACGTGCGGGTCTGCGTGGAGTCGCTGGAGGCGCCCCACGAGCTGCGCACGATCGTCCCGGTCGGCGCCCGTCTGCCGCTCGACCGCGGCTCGGGAGGCCGGGTCCTGGCCCCCGGCGCCGGTCGCGAGGCCGGCTGGGTCGAGAGCGTCGAGGAACGCCAACCGGGGGTCGCGTCGGTCAGCGCCCCTGTCGTCGACCCGTCCGGCCGGGTGATCGCCGCCGTCAGCGTCAGCGGCCCCATCGACCGCCTCACGAGGGCCCCCGGCCGACGCCATGGCCAGGCGGTGGAGGAGGCGGCTGATCGCATCGCGAGAGCCCTCCATTCGTGAGGCTCGCCAGGCGCATCCACACGCCGAGCGGGTCGGCCGGTGCCGCGACGTAGCCGTCACCCGCGGGGTCGGGCACGACCTCCAACAGCTCCCCGTCGACGGCGGCTGTGACGAGCGCGGTCCGCGCCGCGTCCCCCGGCCGAGCCACCCACCGCAGCTCGTGCAGCTCCCCGACCCCCCAACGAGCGGCCCATCGCGAGGGCGACGCGGTCCCGAACGCCCCGACCACCGCGTCCCAGCCGGCGATCGACCAGGGCCGATCCACGGACGATGGCGCCCCGCCGACGTGCGGCCCGACCCCGACCCGCCGTGCCAGATGCCGCGCCAGCCCACCGACCGACAGGTACCGCAAGTGCACCCCGCCATTCCCGGGAGGCCGCACGACGAGCGCAGCGCCCGTCTCCCCGACGACAGCGGTCAGCGTGCTCACCGTTCCCCTGCCCCGAGTGGCGAGCCGCAACCGCGGCCCGCGACCGGCGAGCGCATCGAGGATCGGCTCGATGGCCCGATCGACCCCACCGTCGACGAGCAACCCCGCGGCATCGAGCTCCCGAGCTACAGCGGGATCGAGCGCCCGCCCCACCCGCCGCGCGAGGAGGGACCGAAGTTGCCCGTCCCCGAGCACCACCACGCCATCCCCGGGCGCGTACGCGATCCCGCTCACGACCGAGCCACCTGAACCGCCAGACTGCCGACGATCCGCTGGGCAACCCGGGCCCAGTCAGCAAGCTCGACGTCCGACACGGTGCAGGCCACGACCCACCGCCCGGATCCGAGGCAGTGGTGCCGCTCGAAGGTGGTCACATCGACCCCCCACAGCCGATGCGCAACGACGAGCTCGACCCCATCGCCTCTCGGCCGCACGTCGACGACCACGGGATCCGCCAACCGCCCGAGCGCCGCGGCCACGACCTCCGCCGCCAGCTCGTTCCGTCCCATGCCCCCCGCCTCGAGCCCGACGACCACGGCCGGCGCCACCCCAACCGACTCCGCCGGCCGGGCCACGGCAGGGGGCCCGACCTCGACCACCCACGCCGCGGGCACGTCGACGAACACACCACCATCGCGATCGACAGCCCGCGCAACCAGCTCGATCTCCGCCACCGCCGTCACGACCGCCCCCGCTTCTTCCACTCCGGCGTCTCCAAGCGCGGTCGCCACCGATCCGGCCACGCATCGGTCATGGAACCGAGCTGTACGAGGATGCTCACCAGGAACAGGAGTCCGGCGATCCGGAAGCCGCCGGTCCATTCGATCTCGTCCGTGGGTGGGTTCACCGCGAGGTCGAACAGCGCCGTCGCACTCGCGGCGATGAACCCCAGCGCGAAGGCGATCACGGTCACGGGACTGACGTTGTGGACGTAGTACTGCGGAATCGTCCGGCGCAGCATCAGCACGCCCGAGAAGATGACGAGCGTCATGACGGCGATGAGCAGCGTGGATCCGACGAACACCTCGGCATCGCCGTCCAGCTTCACGAAGGCGAGCGCCGTGCCCCAGATGATGGCGATGCCCGGATACCTGACGAGCGGATGGCCGACCCACCGCGGCAGGGGTTGCGCGTCGTCCGGGGGATCGACGTCCGGCTCGGCCTCCTGGCTCTGATCGCTCACAGCGCGACCACCTCGCCGTCGAGGTCCCGGACTCGTGACCATCCTGGTGGGAATCGAGCCTCCCGCTCGACCCACGGCGCCGGGAGGTCGAGCGCGTCGACCGTCTCCGGCGCGATGTCGTCGTCGAACAGCGCCGCGTTGCGACGCTCGAAGTTGCGCTCGCCCGCAGCCACCCCCTGGGTCTCGGTGTCCTCGATCAGGTCCCAGGTCGAGTCCGCCACGTCGCCCGGTCGGTCACCGGGCTCGTAACCGGTCACGTGGTCCGCCACCAGGTCCGGATCATGTTGGGCAGGCCCTGGCCGATCGAGCACCCGATCGAGGACCCGGTCGCCGCCGAAGGTCGCGGCGGCGCCCGCGCCGACGATGACGACGCCGGCGCAGGCTGGCCATCCGGGACCGCAGAGGTACGTGGCTGCGATGGTGCCGGCGGCCCCGCCGGCCAGGGACGCGGCACCAGTGCCCACGCCTCTTGTGGCCGCTCGCGCGGCCAGCTCGTGATCGGTGAAGTTGACGGTGCCGCCGTCGCCGACCCACTGCTCCAGCCCGGCCGCCACGCCCGCGAGGCCCGCCGCGCCCCACCCCAGCGCGTTGCCGAACCTCGCCATCGCCTCCGCCGACGCGAAGCGCCCCAGCACCGCCGGGGTGGCAAGCGACCGGCGGGCGTCGGCGCCGCTGCCCACCACGAAAGCCACCTCCACCGCGTCGACGCCCTCGCTCAGGTGGCCGACGACCATGCTCGTCGTGCCCAGCTCCTCGATCCACTCGGGTGGTTCCTCGGGGTCACCCCAGTCCACCTCGGCCGCGCCCCACGCCGCCTCCGCCACGATGCGGGCGTCGCACGGCAGAAGGGCGAGCATCCGGTACTCCGCCACGGTCACGACCCCGTCGCCGCCGGAGCCTCCGGCCGACTCGAATGCCGTGCCGACCTGGCCGACGAACGCGCCGATGCCCGTGAGAGTCTCCGCCCACGCCAGCAGGGCCTCGTCCAGGGCGCTGACGTCGATCCGCCAGTCGGGGCCGTTGGCCAGCATGTAGGCGTCGTAGGCGTCCTCGAGGTGGCCGGCCCGGCGCGTCAGGGCCTCGGCGACGGCGGTCGTCGTCTCGGCCAGGTGGCGGAGACGCTCGGGGCGGGCGGAGGCGTTCAGCGTCATCGGGCCGCCGCCGCCAGCTCGGCCTGGTGGTCGGCCCGCAGCCGGGCCCGCAGGTCGCCCTCGAGCACGCTGCTCTCGTACGCGGCGGACACCGCTACGCCGGCTGCCAGCAGCGCACCGGCCAGCTGGTAGCCGGCGACGAGGATGCCGGGCATCTGCTCGTCGAACGCCAGCCGGGCCATGCCTTCCCAGCCGTCGACGACGCTGGGTATGTCCGCCGTGAGCAGGGCCAACGCCTCGCCCAGGCTGATGGAACACAGGGTCAGCTGGTGCAGCGCCTCGTCCGCCGTGTCGTGATCGCTCACGACGGGCTCGTAGAACCAGGGCCTACCCGACATCCTCCGACCGTCCTCCGCCTCTCATGTG
>Ga0075429_100000907_pt1 | contig 23442 bp, 20 predicted proteins | sample RhiMetdeltSRZDD3_FD_75295 | JGI IMG/M metagenome (GOLD analysis project Ga0075429, IMG submission 75295) | Populus rhizosphere microbial communities from Tennessee, USA - Rhizosphere MetaG P. deltoides SRZDD3 | ecosystem: Host-associated > Plants > Roots > Rhizosphere > Soil | place: USA... | reverse complement strand
CACATGGCGCCTCACTCCTTCACGATACGGACCGGCGTGCCTGCCGCGACGCCCGCCGAGGGGCCGACCAGCACGGTGTCGCCCGCCGCGAGACCGGCCTTGATCTCGATCACCTGCATCACGTCATCCTGCATGCCGAGCTCGACCGCCACCAGCTCGACCCTTCCGGCTCGCAGCCGGCGGACCGACGGGGTCGGGGTCTTGAGGTCCAGCGCCGACAGCGGAACCGCGAGCGCGGTTCGCTGGTCGATCGCGACCCGGCCCTGGGCGAAGAGCCCGGCCACCAGACGCCCCGTTACGTTGGGAATCCCGACAATGATCCGGACCTGGCGCGTGGCGGGATCCAGCATCGGATTGATGCGCTCGACCCGCCCGACGTACCGCTTGCCCTCGTAGCCGCTCACTTCGAAATCGACGGTGGTGCCGACCTTGAGCACCTCGAGCGCACTCACGGGAACCGTCGCTTCGAGCCGGAGGCTCCGCGGATCCACGACGGTCGCCACCGGATTGCCCACCTGCACCACGTCCCCGGTGTTGACCGGCCGCTCGCTGACCACCCCGGCGAACGGGGCGCGCACCACGGTTTTGCCCTGCTGCTTTTCCGCGGTGGACAGGCGTGCGCTCACATCGGCGAGTCCGGCTTCGGCGTTCATGACGGTCCAGCGCGCCTGCTCCAGGTCGCGCTCCGCCATGGCGCCGGCCTGCGACAGGCGCTCCGCCCGCTCCGCGTTGCGCCGCGCCACCACCAGCGCCTGATTCGCGGTTCGCTGAGCCGAGCGCGCCGACAGTACCGCGTCCCTGATGGCGGAATCGTCCAGCCGGACCAGGGTCTGTCCCGGCCGAACGGTTTGCCCTTCTTCCACCGCCGTGCCGGTCACCATGCCGGCGACTTCGGCGCGCAGCGTGGCCTCCCGGATCGGAGCCAGCGTGCCGGAGATGGACGGACCACTGGAGAGCTCCCGCGTCACGGCCACGGCCATGTTCTCGGGATGAAGGCTCACCGCGGGAATCTCTGCGGCGGGCGGGTCCGAGGCGTTCGACCCGCTGCAGGCGGCCCAGATCGCGAGCAGAGCAGCGAGCAGTGCAACGGTACTGCGGGGAAACCGTCGAAGCGCAATCATGGAAGTCCGGTTCCGGTCATGGCGGACGGTTGAGTCTGCGCCGCCGGTCGTTGGGTCGTGCGCGCAGCAGTGGACGCCTGGGTCGTGCCGAAAGTTCCCGACAGGGGAAGCCGCGGCAGCAGCGCCAGCCGGACTCGCGCGATGTGCGCATCTCGAGAGGCTTGCGCCCGAATCCCGCGGGCGACGGCGAGCGCCAGCCGGGCATCGAGAAGCTCGGTCTGGGTCGAGATGCCCTCGCTGAAGCGGACCTCGGCAATCTGGTAGGCGCGCTCCGCCTGGAGTGCGGTGCCCTCGCTGGCGCGGAGCGCTTCGAGCGCGGTTTGAAGCTGGCGAGTCGAGCTCCGGGCATCGAGCTCGGCAAGTTCCGCCGTCTGCCGCAGCCGGAGCTTCGCGTCGTCGAGATTGGCCGACGCGACGAGCTTGTCGCCTTTGATGCGTCCGCCGGTGAAAATCGGCACCGACAGACCGAGGGCGACGCTCCAGTTGGTGAGGAACTGACTCCACGACGGCAACGCCGAGCCGGGATAGGCAACCCGGCTGTACCCGGAGGTCAGGGAGACGGCCGGAAAGTTCTGCGAGCGGGCGACGCGGTACAGACCCTCCTGCGCGCTCACCGCCTCGCCCGCCTGGAGCACCGGAGCCCGGTGCTCGGTCGTGGTGTCCGGCGCTGCCGCGAGCAATGGAGCCAGCGAGGGGGTGCGGGCCAGCGCGGAGTCGTGCAGCACGGTCGTGAGCTCGAGCGGCTGTCCCGAGGGAAGATCGAGCAGCTGCTGGAGCCGGAGGTGGGCGAGGTCGCGATCGGATTCCCGCTGAATCAGCGTGGCGCGCTGATTGTCGCGGGTGACCCGGGCGCGCAGCACCTCGAATTCCGGCACGGTGCCGACCGCGCGCTGCAGCTCGGTCTGCCGGAGCGTGGTATCGGCCTGATCCAGGGAGCTCCGCGCAATCGACGCCAGCTGATCGGCCAGTGCCGCATCGAAATAGGTCTGTACCACCGACAGGGTCAGCTCGGCGTCCGCGGCGGTGAGGCCGATGTCGGCGCTCCGGCGGCCGGCGTTCGCCGCCTGGATCTGGCCCCGGACCCGTCCCCCGGAAAAGACCGTCTGGGAGAGAGAGAGTCCCAGGTTGTAGGTGTTGGCCCGGCCGAACGGAAGGCTGCCAAGATCGCCGAAGGGGTCGAGCCCCGAGACGCATTCGAGCGCCTTTTCCAGCGAGTCCACCCTCGCCGCGATCGGGAGCGTGGGATCGGGGAAGAAGCGGGAGCACGAGGTCGGCTGCGCCGGACCGCTGCTGCTGTCGCGCGAGGCGAATCCTTCGAACTGCGACTTGATGAGGCGGCTGTACGAGGCCGAGCCGGTGAGCTGGGGAAAGAGCTCGCTCCGGGCCCGATACTGCTCGCCGCGCGCCCGAGTGACTGCGGATCTCGCCAGCCCGATCGGCTCGCTCGCGGGGCGGGCGAGGGTCAGGGCTTCCTCGAGGGAAAGCGCACGGGTGGACGTCTGGGCTGCCGCGGGAGCGGCAATCGCCAAGAGCAGCAGGCCGGCCGCCAGTCGACCGCTGCTCATGCGGCGGGTCCCGCCCCGATCGCGCGGATGAAGAGGCCGACGTACTCCTCGATGGCTTCCGCCGGCTCCAGTCGATGGATGAACGGAAAGATGTCCCGGCCCATCACGTCGCCGAACAGGGTTCCCATCAGCATGGTGGTAGCGGCCGAGGTCGCAAATTCGGCGCGGGCCATTCCCGCCGCCCGCAGGCGCTCGAGATACGCCCCGAGCTCGCGGGCGGCGCACGCTGTCGCGTGGTTTTCCTGGGGCAACAGCTCGGGATGTTCCTCGATCTCTCCCATTGCCGTGCGAATGATCGCGCGACGGCTCCAGAGTTCCTCCCAGTGGAGCCGTGCCCAGGTCAGCACCTCGGTCTCGGGGTCCACTGGCTGCTGGGGGAGCGAGGGCGCTGATGAGGTAGCGCAGGCGCACCGGATCGCCTCGTGCAGAAGCGCGGTCTTCGAGCCGAAGTGGCGGAAGAGGGTCACTTCGTTCACGCCCGCGAGCTGCGCGATCTGCCGGGTCGTTGTGCCTCGGAACCCGGTTTCGCCGTAGAGCTCGGTGGCGGCTTTCAGGATCTTGTCGCGGACTTCCATGGCGCGGAAGGTAAAGCTCCCATCATGTCAATGCAAGTACGCACTTGCATACGAACGCGAACCGTGACTAAACCATTGGGGTATAACTATTTTAGGGAATGAAAGTGGTTCTGCTGTTGGGGCTGCTGGTGGCATGCGGCCACGAAGAGTTCCGGCCCCGGCGGGCCCGGGGACCAGAGGCTCCGGTCGTGGTGGGAGCGGCTGTGCCGGTGGTCCGGGAGGCCGCCGTGGTGGCGTTCTGGCTCTCGGGAGTGGACACGCTTCCCGAGCCGTCGCGTCGCGCCATCGAGCAGGAATTCCGCCGATCCAATGACGCGATGGCGGACTATCTCAGCGACACCGATGTCGTGCTGATCACGACCGGGAGCGACACCGTGGTCGTCGAGTCGGAGGATGAGCGGTACCTCATCCTGCTGTCAGGCTTCGACTTTCCCTTCGGATACCTCCTGGTCGAGCCCGGCTATGAGGAGGAGTTCCACACCGGTCTCATGGTCGACGAGGACCTCCAATCGGTGATCGACGAGTACTTCGAATTTGAACCAGCGAATTCCGGCGAGCGGAAGCGGATCGCGGTGAGAGCGAATAACGAAGGGCGAAGAGCGAGAGCAGCGAAGAGCGGAGAGCCAAGAGCGAAGCGGCGGCACCTCTTCGCTCCTCGCCATTCGCTGGCCGCTAGTTTTTCCAGCCGGGACCGCGAACGATCCGGCCGGGTTTCGCGCCGGTCACCGCGCCCTCACTGACCACCGCGACGCCGTTCACGAACACATATTCGATCCCGGTCGAGAGCTGGTGCGGCTGCTCGAACGTGGCGCGATCGCTGACCGTCAGCGGGTCGAAGGCGACGAAATCGGCAAAGAAGCCGGGCCGCAGCACGCCGCGATCGCCGATCGAAAGCCGGGTCGCCACCGCCGACGTCATTTTGCGCACCGCGTCTTCCAGGGTGAGGACGCGCTCTTCTCGGACGTACTTTCCCAGAACCCGCGGATAATTCCCGTAGGACCGCGGGTGGGTGAGGCCGTCCGGATGTTGCGGGTCGTTGCCGCCGGCGTCGGTCCCGAACTTCATCCAGGGCTGGCGCATCTTGGTCTGCACATTCTCTTCGCTCATCAGGAAGTAGACCGTCTCGACTCTCCCGCGCTCCGAGATGATCAGATCCATGGTGGCCTCCTTCCAGTCCTTCCCCATGAGCTGAGCCACCTCGGAGAGCCGCTTGCCGGCGAAGCGGGCATTCTCCGGCCGGTCGAACTGCAGGAACAGCACGTTCTCCGGCCCTCCCAGCTCGCAGAGGTTTTCCCACTCCGACTGCACCCGCTCCATCTCGGCTCGTATCCGGGCCCGGGCATCCGGGTCGGCCAGATTGTCGAAGAGCTTCCCGTCGGCGCTGGCCCAGGGAGGAAGGCAGGCGGTCAGGCCGGTGGCGCCGGCGGTGTAGGCGTACATGTCGGCCTGCACATCGAGCCCCGCCGCGCGGGCCGAGTCGATCTTGGCGATGGCGAGCGGCGTCTTGCTCCAGTTCCGGGTGCCTCCGGCCTTCAGGTGGTAGATCTCGACCGGCACACCGCCCTCTTTGCCGATCCGGATCGCCTCATCGATCGCTTCCAGCCAGGCGTTGCCCTCCGACCGCATATGGGTGATGTAGACGCCGCCGTAGGGCGCCATCGCCTTCGCGATCTCGATGAGCTCTCCGGTGCTCGCGTAATTTCCCGGTGGATAGATCAGGGCGGACGCGAGGCCGAAGGCGCCGTCTTCCATCGCGTTGCGGACCGCCATACGCATGCTGTCGAGCTCGGCGGCGCTGGCCTCGCCCGAGGCCATCCCCTTCCCGTACATCCGGATCGTGCTCGCGCCGACGAACGAGCCGAAATTGGGCGCGGCGCCGTGGGACTCCATGGCGCGGAGCCACTTGTCGAAGCCCCGCGGCCCCCGGAAGTCGAGGTCCGCCGGCACCTCCTCGGGATTGCGACTGGTTTTCGCATTCGCGGGGGCGTTGGTCGAGCCTTCGCCCATGATTTCCGTGGTGATGCCCTGCGTGATCTTGCTGATGACCCGCCCGTCGGCGCGAAGGAAGTTTTCCCGTGAATGGCTCTGGATGTCGATGAAGCCCGGGGCGAGGACCAGCCCGTGGAGGTCGATTCGTCGCCCGGCCGCGGCGCCCCGGAGCACCCCTCGAGGCGCGATGCGCGCGATCCGGTCTCCCCGCACGGCAACGTCGCCCCAGTACCAGGCCGCGCCGGTCCCATCCACCAGCCTTCCGCCCTCGAGGATCAGGTCGTAGGGACCGTCGGACGGCGTGCCCGGCGCGGGCTGGACCGCGGCGGGCTCGGGGGCGGAGGCGGGATTGCGCGGCGCGCAGGAGACCACCAGAGAAAAGCACAGGATCGAGAGCTGGCGCATGGTATGTTGGTGAGAGGTGAGGCGTGAGACCTGAGAGACAATCCCCCCAGTCTCGCCCCGATCGCTCTGCTTGACAACCTCCCGGCCCCGCGTGATGGTTCCGCTCCCGATGACACAGCCGAGTCCGTCACTCTCCCGCGCCCGGATCGCGCTCGCCGCGGTGCTTCTGGCCGGTCTGGGATATGCCGGTGCCCGGCCAGCGGGAGGGGTTCCCGCGCTCGGCGGGCTGCTCGATCCGGCCGGCGGAGCGTGGGCGCTGGCACGAAGTGCCCGGCATCCCGCCCGATCTTCGGCCCTGATTCCCGGCCTCACCGCGCCGGTCGAAGTGCGCACCGACGACCGCGGCGTCCCCCATGTCTTCGCGGCCACCGAAGAGGACGCCTGGCGAGCCCAGGGCTACCTCGTGGCCCGCGATCGCCTGTTTCAGCTCGAGCTGCAGCGTCGAGCGACCGCGGGGACCCTCGGCGAATTCTTCGGGCCGGGCGCGCTCGAGGCTGATCGCGCCGCGCGGCGCCGGGGACTGGCGCGATTGGCGGACCGCAACGCGGAGCGGGCGGATTCCGGTTCGCTGATTGCCCGCGCCGCGCGGGCCTACGCGGACGGAGTGAACGCCTGGATCGACGCGATGCCGCGATCGGCCGTTCCGCTCGAGTTCCGGCTGCTGGGCCGCCGACCCACCAGATGGGAGCCGAAACACACCTACTATCTCTTTGCCCAGATGGCGCTCACCCTTGCCTACGAGGACGAGACCCTCTCCCGGCTCCGGGTCCGGGCGCTGGTGGGCCGTGCCGCCGCCGACGGGCTTTTCCCGCTCAACAGTCCGATCCAGGAGCCGATCCAGCCCAACGGCCAGGGTACCCCGCGCTATGATGTAGTCGCGCTGCCTCCTCCAGGCCTGCCTGATACCGTCGCGGACCTTGCGTCGCGGGAGCGGGCATCGATCGACCTGGCGCTCGGACTGCAGCCCCGCCGCCGGGACCAGACCGATGCCATCGGCAGCAACAACTGGGCGGTCTCCCCACGTCGGACTGCAGCCGGAAACGCGCTGCTCGCCGGCGACCCGCACCTGGAGCTCTCGCTTCCCTCGATCTGGTACGAGATCCACCTGCACGTCGAGAACGGTCCCGACGTGGCGGGAGTGACCTTCGCGGGTTCGCCCGGCGTGATCATCGGCTTCAACCGGAATGTTGCCTGGTCGTTCACCAACACCGGCGCCGACGTGCGGGACTACTACGTCGAGACGGTGGACGATCCGTCCCGTCCCTCACGCTACCGTCTCGATGGGGAATGGAAGGCGCTGGAGCGGTGGGTCGAGGTTTTCCATGGCACCCGGGGCGAATCGCTCGGACTCGACACGCTCTATGCAACCCACCGGGGTCCCCTGCTGCGCGAGGGCGCCCGCTGGATGTCGGTTCGCTGGACCCCCTTCGAAGCCGTCGAGCCGGGAGCGGAGTTTCTGATCCTCGATCGGGCCGGCAGCATCGCGCAGTGGCTCGACGGATGGAAGGATTACATCGCGCCGGCCCAGAACGGCATCGTCGCGGACCGCGGCGGGAGCATCGCGATCCGTTCCACCGGGAAGTTTCCGCTGCGGCCAGGTGACGGCAGGGGCGACGAGATCCGGAACGGCAGTATCTCCTCGAGTGACTGGACCGGATACCTCCCGCTCGAGCGCTATCCGTTCGCGCAGGATCCCGCCCAGGGATTTCTCGCCTCCGCGAATCAGCAGCCGGTGGACCCGCGGATGAACGGCAGCTATTTCGGCTCGAACTGGTATTCGCCCTGGCGCGCCCTGCGGATCAACCAGATTCTGCGAGCCGATTCGAGCGTGACGCCCGAGAGCATGCGGCGGTATCAGACCGATCCGGGGAGCGCCCGGGCCGATGCCTTCGTGCCGGCCTTTCTCGCCGCGGCAGCGCGGCTGACGCTGGCGGGGCGCGCCGACTCGGCGCTCAACCGCGCCGCAATACTCCTCGGGGAATGGGATCGGCGTTACACCCGTGAGAATCGTCGCGCGGTGCTGTTCGACCGGGCGATGACCGCGCTGGCCCGGAGCGTGTGGGACGAGCTCATTCCACCCGACGAGCGAAAGGACCCCGCCGCGCGAGCGGTCGCGTATCCCGAGGAGATGGTGCTCCTCGGCCTCCTCGCTGATTCGGCCAGCGCGTGGTGGGACGACGTGCGCACCAGCGGAGTCGAGCGGCGCGACGACATGCTGGCTGCGGCGCTGCGAAGCGGTCTCGTGTCGGCGGAAAGAGATTTGGGGCCGCCGGAGGGCGACGGCTGGCGCTGGGAGCAGGCCCACCATGCCAACGTGTTTCACCTTCTCCGGCTTCCGGCTCTCTCCGCCCTCGAGCTCCCGGTGCAGGGAGGGCCGTCGACGCTCGGCCCCTCGCCGGGACGAGGAACCCACGGGGCCAGCTGGAGAATGGTGGTGGAGCTCGGGCCGGAAGTGAGGGCATGGGGCATCTACCCGGGGGGTCAGTCGGGAAATCCCGCGAGCCCCCATTATCTCGACCGGTTACCCCGCTGGCTGGATGGGACGCTCGATCCGGTGCTCTTCCCGCGCTCCATCGAGGAGCTGCCGCCGGCTCGAGTGCGCTCGGCACTTTCGCTTCGCGGAGGACGCTGACAGTGCGCAGCCTCCTCGGCTTTGTCGCGCTGACCCTCGCGTTCGCCGCCGGGACCCTCATCGGATGGTGGATGGTTCCGGCGACCGCCGCGCTGTGGGGGGCGCTGCGTCCGTCGATCGGTCGTCCGGCATTCGTCGCGGCGCTGGCCTCCGCGCTCGCGTGGGCCTGCTGGCTGGTGGTGGACGTCATCGTCGGACACGGCACGTTCGGCGTGCTGGCCGCCCGGCTGGCCGGAGTAATGCAGGTCCCCTCGGTTGGTCTGATAGCGCTGACGCTGGTGTTCGCCGGGCTCCTTGCCTGGAGCGCGGCTGCGCTGGGACTGGGTGCTAGGGACTGGGTGCTGGGCACTGGGAAGTAGGGTGAGGTTCACATCAGGCTCGGCGAAGCACCGCTTGTTGCAGTCTCTGGTCAACTTCCCTGCCGATGAATGCAGCGATTTGATCTCGGTGAGGGCTTCTCCACGCAGATAACCCAGGTCCTCCGCCAGGCGGAAGCTGTATTCCAGCTCACCGAGGGATCCGAGAGACGTATCAAGGAACCGCGCGAAATCCTTCGCTCCGCGCTTCGCAGCGCCTTCCGCAATGTTCGAAGCCGCCGAGAAGGCTGCTCGACGAACCTGGGACGTGAGACCATATTGTTCCGTTCGTGGCCATGTGTCAGTGGCCCGATAGGTACACAGCGTAAGGGCATGGGTAGCTTGCCATGCCCGAAGCTTCTCATGAGGAGCCATTCTCAAAGCTGGGGTACTCGGCGCCATTCCTGTCCTCCGGAAATCGCAGCTCGGTTCATTTCGCCGCGACGTAGTTCCTAGTACCTAGTACCCAGCACCTAGTACCCAGTTCCCAAACCGGAGGCTTTCGATGAAGCGGCTCATCCCCCTGCTGGTCCCGGTCCTGCTGCATGCCGGAGCTCTCTCCCTGTCCGCCCAGGCCAACTACGACTCGGTGATGGTCAAGACCATTCCGGCGGGACCGGGTGTCTACATGCTGCTCGGTGCCGGCGGAAATGTCGCGCTGGCTGTGGGCGACGATTTCGCGTTTCTGGTGGATGACCAGTACGCCCCGATGAGCGCGAAGATTCTGGCGGCCGTGAAGGCGGTGACCGACAAGCCGGTCCGTTTCCTGGTGAATACCCACTGGCACGGCGACCATGCCGGCGGTAACGAGAACATGACCAAGGCCGGTGTCGTCATCGTGGCCCACGACAACGTGCGCACCCGGATGAGCACCGAGCAGTTCATCGCCGCCTTCAACTCGCGCACGCCCCCGTCGCCTAAGGCGGCCCTGCCGGTGGTCACCTTCACCGAGAGCGTGGCATTTCACCTGGGCGAGGAGACGATCCACGCGGTGCATGTGCCTCCGGCCCACACCGACGGCGACGCGATCGTCCATTTCACCCGCGCCAACACGCTTCACATGGGCGATACCTTCTTCAACGGGCGGTATCCGTTCGTCGATCTGTCGAGCGGAGGGTCATTCGAAGGTATGATCCGGGCAGTGGACGCGGGTCTCAAGTACGCCAACGACAGCACCAGGATCATTCCCGGGCATGGCGCCTTGGCGACCCGGGCCGACCTCATGAGCTATCGCGCCGTGCTGGTGGGCATACGCGACCGGGTCGCGGCGCTCATTCAGGAGGGGAAGACCAAGGAGCAGGTGATCGCCGCGAAGCCGTCGGCCCAGTGGGATGAGACCTGGGGCAGCGGGTTCATGAAGCCCGACGTTTTTCTGGGAATTGTCTACGACAGTATGAAAAAACGATAGCGAGGAGCGAAGCGCGAGGAGCGAAGAGGAACGACCGCCTCGCTCTTCGCTCTTCGCCACTCCCTAACACCGAAGGGTCGCTCCAACACGGAATGTTCCACGACAGAACCGCCACTACACTATCGGAGCTTCACGAGAATCGCACCGTGTTCGTGGTCGGTGCCGAAACGGGTGGTCGCATCGACGCCGCGAAGCCGCCGGATTTCGCCGACCTGCAGACGGTCCACCTCTCGCAGCGCTGCCGATCCACCGCGACGCACGTCGTTCACGTATACCACCACATCCCCGGGAGGCAGGGTGATGCTTCCCTGACGGGTGTTGAGCCAGGTCGGCCGCAGGCGAGTCACCAACTCGAATGCGGTCCGGGCCTCCGGCAACGCTTCGATTTCCTGGCGGGTGATGAGGTCCGGATTCTTGGTCGGTTTGGGCAGCTTGGGCGGATCCTGCGCCGAGAGTCCGGCCGGAGTGGCGAGGAGCACCGCGAGAAGGAGGGGCAAGGGAAGCCAGGTTTTCACGTACTGCCTCGATCAACGGGGATGTCGTAAGATGAAACCACGTCCCTGGGGACTAGGGAAGGGGGGAGTCTTCCCCAGTCTTCCCCGTTTCTTCCCCGGTCGTCCCCAGCCTCCCCGCCTCCTGCAACGCTCGCCGCAGCACAAACTCGATCTGCGAGTTGAGCGACCGCAGCTCCGCCCCGGCCCAGCGCTGCAGCGCATCGTGCAGCGTCGGGTCGAGTCGGAGGAGGAAGGCCTTGCGTTCCGTCACGTGTAAAGCGTTCCGGTGTTCACGATCGGCTGGGTACCCCGCTCACCGCAGAGCACCACCAGCAGGTTCGACACCATCGCCGCCTTCCGCTCGTCGTCCAGATGCAGGATGTTCTTCTGGGCCAGAAGCTCGAGGGCGTTCTCCACCATCCCGACCGCGCCTTCGACGATCTTGTACCGCGCGGCGATGATGGCACTTGCCTGCTGCCGCTGCAGCATCGCCTGGGCAATCTCGGGGGAATAGGCCAGATGGGAGATCCGGGCCTCCTTCACCTGCACCCCCGCCTTGGCGAGCCGCTCGGCCAGCTGCTCCATCAGATTGGCGGCGACCTCGGTGGTATGGCTCGACAGCGCGATCCCGCCGGCCGTGTGCGAATCGTAGGGATAGCTCGAGGCGAGCGTGCGCACCGCCGATTCGCTCTGAACCCGGGTGTAATTGTCGTAATCGTCCACCTCGAACATCGCCTCGGCGGTATCCACCACCCGCCAGACCACGATCGCGGCGATCTCGATGGGATTGCCGCCGGCGTCGTTCACCTTGAGCTTGGCGGTCTCGAAGTTCCGGGTGCGAAGCGAGATGCGTTTCTTCACGGTGAACGGGTTCACCCACCAGAGGCCCGCCTCCTTCACCGTACCGGCGTAGCGGCCGAAGAGGGTGAGCACCCTGGCCTCATTGGGCTGGTTCATCACCAGTCCGGGAAGGGTGACACAGATCAGGAGGAACAGGGCGACCGCGATTGCGGCGTATGTTCCCGACTCGGTCCGGGCCCCGTGATAGAACAGCCAGCCCGCGAATCCCGTCATCACGACGAGCAGCAATGCCATGGGCAGGCCTGGGACCGGTCGAAGCACCTTCTCGCTGATCATTTTCTCCACTCCGAATGGGTGATACCGAAATGATATCACTATGATAGATATTCGTCAAGTGCTTCCGGTGCGAGGTTTTCGGCTTCCAACGCGGACAGCGGGAGCCGTGTCCAATGTCGCGGGAGAACGAATGCGGGCATCGCCACCGGAGGTTTTCCGCTGCAGGCTCAACTTGCCGTGACCCAGGCCGACCTCGACCGGGACGACGTGCAGCTCGCCTCGGCCGGCGATCACGACGCGTTCGAGCGCCTCTACCGGCGCCATGTCGCGCGAGTGACCAGCCTGGCCCGGTGGCTGCTCGATGCCGGCGAGGCGGACGATGCGGTGCAGGAGGTCTTCATCCGGGTCTGGCAGAAGCTCCACACCTTCGCCGGCCAGTCGGCCTTCGGGACCTGGCTGCACCGGGTCGCGGTGAACCTTCTGCTTCGTCGCCGCCAGTCGCTGGGCAGCAGCCGGCGTCGCCAGGTCAACGACGAAGTCCAGATGCTCGCGGCGGCGGGTGCGTCGGAGCGACCCGACCTCCGTGTCGCGATCGAGCGCGCGGTGGATCTGCTGCCGGCGGGCGCACGAGAAGTGTTCGTCCTCCATGATATGGAGGGATACAAGCACGACGAGATCGCGGAGATGCTGGCGGTGGATCCCGGCACCTCGCGATCGCAGCTTCACCGGGCGAGGCTGCTGCTCCGGCAGCAGCTCGCCACCTGAGCAGGAGGCAGCACATGTCCGATCGCTTTACCGCTCAGCTCTCCGCCTATATCGACGGCGAGCTCGACGATCTCTCCCGCGCCCGCCTGGAGAGCCACCTGGCGGAGTGTCTCGACTGCACCCGGACCGTCGCTGAATTGCGTGCGATCGTCGCGGCAGCACCGGACTATAGGGGACGGGAGCCCTCACGAGATCTCTGGAATGACATCGAGCGGCGTCTGGACGAACCCGAAGTCGTTCCAATCAATCCCAGCCGTCCAGCCGTCCAGCCGTCCAGCCGTCCTGTTGCGCAGCCGTCCAGCCGTCCGCCGATGCAGCCGTCCCGGCACCGCTTCGGCTGGCGCGAGCTGATCGCGGCGTCGATCGTGATGGCCGCGGTCGGCGGCGGAGCCGTCTGGGTGGCGCTCGACGGAACGGTTCGCGAGGTGCCCACCGCGGCGGCGCCCGCGCCGATCACAGCCGAGCAACAGAATGTCGAATTCGCGGACCGGGAGTACGACGCCGCCATTCAGGATCTGGAGCTGCTGCTCGCCCGGGGCCAGAACCGGCTCGACTCGGCGACCATTCGCACCATCGAGCAGAGTCTCTCGAAGATCGACGAAGCAATCACCGAAGCGCGCGCCGCGGTCCAACGGGATCCCGCCAACGCGTATCTAAGTCGTCAGATCGCCGCGAACATGCGGCGCAAGCTCAACCTGCTGCGTGTCGCAACTCAGGCGATCGCCGCGCGAACCTGACCAGGAGTCTCGCATGTTGCTTTCGACGATAGCCCTGCTGGCGGCGATCCAGACGCAGGGATTTCAGACCGACACCACCTTCACGGTGCCACAGGGTACGCGGCTGCACGTGGAGAATCAGGGTGGCGACATCACCATCCGGGCCTGGGACAGAAACCAGATGCGGGTGCAGGCCGTCCATTCCCGTCGCACCCGGGTCAATGTCCAGGTCACCGGGGCGGTGGTGCGGCTGGAAGCCGAGGCCGATCGGGGTCCGGCCAACATAGTGGATTACACCATCACCGTTCCCGCCTGGATGTCGCTCGGGCTCGAGGGGATGTATACGGTGATCGATGTCACCGGCGTGCGCGGGGCGATTACCGCCCAAACGCTCGACGGCGACATCACGGTCAAGGGACCGGCCGAGAGCGTGAAGCTGGAATCGGTCCAGGGCAGGCTGGTGGCGCAGGGCATCCGGGGCTCCACGACCCTGAACACGGTCTCCGAATCGATCGAAGCGTCCGATATCCAGGGCGACGTCCTCGCGGAAACGGTGAGCGGCAACATCGTGCTCTACCGCATCGACGCCAAGGTCGTGGAGGCCGAGACGGTGAGCGGTGAAATCGTCCTCGACGGCCGCATCGCGGAGGGTGGCCGGTACTCCCTTCTGACCCACAGCGGGAACGTGATGGTCACCGTCCCCGAAGGAGCCAATGCGACGATCGCCACCGCCACCGGCACCGGCGGAGTGCGGTCGAGCTTCGCGCTCCCGCAGTCGGACCGGGCCAGCCGGCGCCGGCAGACGCTCCGTTTCGGGAGCGGCAGCGCGACCATGGAGCTCGAGTCGTTCAGCGGAAGCATTCTCCTGCTCCGGCCCGCCGAGATGGAATCGCGTCTCGAGCAGCGGAGGCAGGCGCGCGAGGCCCGTGCGAGAGAAAAGCAGAAGCCGGAGCACGATCAGGAATCCTTTGATCTCGACAGGAGCTGAATCATGCGTGCGTCGATTCTCGTCTTCGCCGCGGTGAGCGCGGTTGCCCCCCTCGCCGCGCAGGGGAGGCCCGACTTCGAATTCCGGCGGGAGCTCGCAACCGGCAAGCGGCTTTACGTGCAGAACATCATCGGCGACGTCCAGGTCAACGGCGGCGGCGGTCGCACCGTCGAAGTCTCGGCGTTCAAGAAGGCCGGCCGGCATGGCGAGCCCGAGGACGTGACCGTCGAGACGATAGAGCTCGGCGACGGCGTTGCGCTGTGTGTGCGGTACCCCGGCCAGCGCAGCCGTCGCGGGGAACGGGGAACTGAGGAACGGGGAACTGGGGAACGGGGAAGGGGAGAACGGGAAAAGAACCCCTGCAGCAGTTCCAGTAGCTGGAATGGCAATCAGGAGCGGAACGATACCGAGGTCAACTTCACCATCCGGGTCCCCGCCGGGCTCCTTCTCAAGATCGGAACCGTCAGCGGCGACCTCGCCGCGGCGGATCTCGACGGAGAGCTCGAGCTCAGCAGCGTCTCCGGCGATGTGCGGCTGGACGGTGGACGAGGTCCCCGGATCGAGCTGGAAACCGTGAGCGGCGACGTCGAGCTCCTCGATGTCCGGGCCCGCGAGGTTTCCGGAAATACCGTGAGCGGCGAGGTCACGTTTCGGGGTCCGGTCCTCGACGACGGAGCCTATGACTTCACCACCACCAGCGGCAATATCAGCCTCAGCCTCCCCGAGCGCCCCAACGCGACCTTGTCGGCAGCAACCTTTTCGGGGCGGTTCTCGTCTGATCTAGCGACTACGCAGCCGACCGGCCGCCGCCGGCACCGGTACAGCGCCACGTGGGGCTCCGGGTCCGCTCGCCTCGATGTGGAGTCGCTCTCAGGAAACATCAGGATCACGACCAGCTCCCGCTGAGGCACCGATGACGACGCTCTGGCAGGACATTCGCTTCGCGCTCCGCAGCTTCCGGAAGTCTCCCGGGTTCACCCTGACGGCGCTCCTGACCGTCGCGCTCGGCGTCGGGGCCAATACCGCGATCTTCAGCGTCGTCAACGGAGTACTCCTCCGGCCCCTGCCGCTCGGGGAGCCGGAACGGGTGGCCCTGGTCGGACACCGCTACAAGCAAATCAATCTCGATGCCGGCGTGTCGGGAGCCGGATTCCGGTTCTATCAGCAGCAGAATCGGGTCTTCGAACGAACCGCCGCGTTCACCGGATGGGAAGCCAACCTGGCCAGCGCCGGCGAGCCGGTGCGGCTGGTCGGGCAGCGCGCGACCTCGGAATACTTCGCCGCGCTCGGCATCACGCCGCTGCTCGGCCGGGGGTTCACCGCCGAGGAGGAAACGCCGGGGCAGGACAAGGTCGTCGTTCTGAGCGAAGGGCTCTGGACCCGCGACTTCGGTCGCGACCCGGCCATCATCGGCAAGTCGCTGCTGGTCAACGGAGAGAATCACCAGGTGGTGGGTGTCGTCCCCAACGGATTCCAGTTCGGCACCGACCCCATCTCCATCTGGAAGCCGCTCGCCTTCAGCCCGCAGGATGTCGATCCCAGCTGCTGGGGCTGTGAATGGATGGCGATGGTGGCCCGGCTCAAGCCCGGGATCCTTCTGACCGCTGCGGACAAGGATCTGGAACGGATGGCGGCGCTGGTGCGGGAAAACCAGGCCAGCAATCGGGACGCCGACTGGGGACTCTATTCGAGACCCATCACCGAGGCGGTGGTCGGCAATGTCAAAGGGGCCCTCTACGTCCTGATGGGCGCGGTGGGGTTCGTGCTGCTGATCGCGTGCGCCAATCTGGCGAATCTCCTGCTCGCGCGCGCCACCGGCCGGCAGCGGGAGATCGCGATTCGGACGGCCATGGGCGCCGGTCGCGGCCGGCTGGCCCGCCAGCTCCTGACCGAGAGCGTCCTCCTGTCGATGCTCGGAGGTGCCGGAGGGCTGGTGCTGGCCTACGCTGCGGTGCGGGGTCTGGTGGCGAGCAACCCGGTCAACCTGCCGCGGATGGATGCGGTAGCGCTCGACGGGACGGTCCTGCTCTTCACCGGCGGAATCACGCTGCTGCTGGGTCTCGTCTTCGGGCTCGCGCCGGCAATCCAGGCCGCGCGACCGGCATTGCACGGCATGCTCAAGGATGGCGTGCGGGCGTCGCACGGCGGCGGCAGTCTGCGGGCCACGCTGGTCGTGTCGGAGGTCGCCCTCGCACTCGTGCTGCTCATCGGAGCCGGACTCATGCTCAAGAGCTTCCGCCGCTGGATCGCGGTGGATCCGGGCTTCAAGGCCGAGCGGGTGCTCACGCTCAGCGTGTCGTTGCCGGGGGCGAAATACCCTGAGCCGGAGCAGCGGGTGGCCTTCTACGATCGGCTCCGCCACGGGATCGCGGCGCTGCCCGGGGTCGAAATGGTGGGAGGCAACGTCGCGCTCCCGATGACCAACAACAACTGGACCGGAAGCTTCCGGGTCGAAGGCTTCCAGCCTCCACCCAACGCGAACGGCCCCTGGGGGGACTTCCGCATCGTGACACCGGGCTACTTCGCGGCGATGGGCATTCCCGTCAAAAAGGGGCGGGAGTTCGACGAGACCGATGTGCGCGGGGGACGGAAGGTCGCCATCGTCGATGAAGTGCTCGCGGCCAAGTACTGGCCCGGACAGGACCCCATCGGCAAGCGACTCGGGCGCGGATCCGACAGCAATCCCGATTGGTGGGATGTGATCGGGGTGGTGGGCCACGTCATGCAGAACAGCCCGAAGGACGATGAGCACACTCAGCTCTACCGGCCCTTCAGTCAGCAGGCCCAGACCCAGCTCGGATTCGCCATTCGGACCCGGGGCGACCCGCTTGCGATCGAGTCGGCGGTGCGCGGTCTGGTGCTGGCCATCGATCCGCAGCAGCCGATCTACGACGTGCGGGCGATGTCGGAGCGGGTCTCGGGGTCCTCGTCCCAGCCGCGTTTCCTTTCGCTGCTCCTGGGACTCTTTGCCGCGGTGGCCGCGACCCTTGCGGCGGTGGGGATCTACGGGGTCATGTCGTACACCGTGGCGCAGCAGACCCGGGAGCTCGGCATCCGGATGGCGCTGGGGGCCGAGTCATCGAGCGTGTTGCGCCTGGTGCTCAACAAGGGGCTGATCCTGGCCGGGATCGGCATCGCCCTCGGCGTCGGCGGCGCATTGGCGCTCGGGAAAGTCGTCGCCACCCAGCTCTTCCAGACCAAGGCGGCCGATCCGGTGGTCTTTCTCGGGGTCTCGGCCGGCCTGGTTGTCGTGGCGCTCCTGGCGACACTGATTCCGGCTCGCCGGGCCACGCGGGTGGATCCGATTGTGGCGTTGAGGTCTGAATAGCGGTTGGTAGCTGGGGCTTGGGGGTTGGGGATTGTCTCCAATCCCATCATCCCAGCTCCCATTCCCAACGGGTTGGCAACTATATCGGCCAACGATATATTGTCCGCCGTACTACTGTCGCCGAGGCCGCATGCCCGACAATCTCCCCCCCGCCTGGTATCATCTCCTGCTCGCCCTGGTGGAGGGAGAGCGCCACGGCTACGCCCTGATGCAGGACGTCGCGGAGGAAAGCGGCGGCAGGGTACGGCTCGGGCCCGGCACCTTGTACGGGGCCCTCAAGCGCCTGCTTGCGCTCGGGCTCGTGGTCGAGAGCGGCCGGCGCCCCGACCCCCTCCTCGATGACGAGCGCCGCCGCTACTACCGTCTGACTCCGGCGGGCCGGAAGGCGCTCGCGGCCGAAGCCGCCCGCCATCTCCGTCTGGTGGAGCTGGCGCGGGCCAAGCGGGTGCTGTCGCGGCCGAGAACCGCGTGAGCAGCCATGCCCGCAGTTCCCGACTGGAGCGATTGCTGCTCCGGCTCTATCCCAAAGAATTCCGTGATCAGTTCGGCGATGACCTGCGGCTGATCTTTCGTGACGCGTGGCGCGCCGCCGGCGGTGGCCCTCGCGCTTTGTCCGTCCGGTCCGGGCTCGTCGTCGATCTGCTCAAGGGCGCGGCGGTGGAGCGACTGTCCGGCGCGAGGCCCCAATCCCCGGCTCCCGACTCCCATCCTCTCATCTCCCGGCCCACCATGCGCGACCTCATCGCGGAATTCCGCCAGGCGCTTCGCTCGCTGGCGCGGACGCCCGGTTTCTCGCTCGCCGTCATTCTCACGCTGGCCCTCGGTATCGGGGCCAATACCGCGATCTTCAGCGTGGTCGATGGCGTGCTGCTCCGTCCGGCGCCCTTCGCCGCGATCGATCGGCTCACCATGATCTGGGAGACCGATCGGAAGAGCGGCACCTTGCGCGAGCCGGCCTCCATTCCTGACTACTACGATTTTCAGGAGCGGAGCCGGCGCTATGAGCGCATGGCGGCGTTCTCGCCCATTACGGTGACGGTGTCGTCATCCGCGGGCGACGCGAGCGACTCGGAGCGACTGGCGGGGCTCTGGATCACCCATGACTTCCTGCCGATGGTGGGTATCACGCCCATCCTGGGCACCGGCTTCACGCCGGAGCAGGACAAGTCGGATGGACCGAACGTCGCCCTGATCAGCGAAGGGATGTGGACCGAGCGGTTTGCCCGGAGCGCGTCGGTCATCGGCGCGACCATTCGCATCAGCGATTCGCCCTTCACCATTGTAGGCGTGCTGCCAGCCTCGGCGGACTTCGGGACCCTCCAAATTCTCGGCGTGGCCGCGTATCGCCGGGGCTTTGCCGATCGGGGCGGGCCCACCAGGGTGGACGTCTGGATTCCGTTGCAGGCCAATCGGACCGAGTCCGACCGGGGCAACCACCCGATCTTCGTGATGGGACGGCTGCGCCCCGGCGCAACGGTGGCGCAGGGCCAGGAAGAGATGACCAGGGTGACCGCCGATCTGGAGCGCCTCTACCGCGATGCCAACGATGCCCGCGGCGCCTACGTCGAGCCGCTCTCGGCCGTGGTATTCGGCGGCGTCAAGCCCGCGCTGCTGGTGCTGATCGGGGCGGTGGGCCTGGTGCTGCTGGTCGCGTGCGCCAACGTGGCCAATCTGCTGCTCGCACGCGGAGCGGTGCGGGCCCGGGAGGTATCGGTGCGTGCGGCGCTGGGCGCCAGCGTCGGCCGCCTCACCCGGCAGTTCCTGGTAGAGAGCGCCGTGCTCACCGGCTCGGGCGCGGTGCTCGGGATCCTGCTGGCGCTGGGCGGATTGCAGCTCCTGCTCGCGCTGGCGCCGGCGAACATTCCTCGTGTGGGCGCCGTCGGCGTCGATGCCAGGGTCCTCGCCATTACGCTGGTGCTCACGGTCATGGTCGGTACCGTGTTCGGGTTGGTGCCTGCGGTCCAGGCTCGGCGGCGGGGGGCCGATCTGCATCTCCAATCGGAATCAGTGCGAGGCGCGTCCGCCGGGAGAGAGCACCGCCGCTTCCGCTCCGCGCTGGTGGTGGCCGAGCTGGCGCTCGCGGTGGTGCTGATGGTCGGTGCCGGGCTGCTGATCAAGAGTCTCTGGCGGCTGTACCAGGTCAATCCCGGATTCCAGGCGGAGGGCGTGCTGAAGGCGGAATTCCAGCTGCCATCGCAGTACCCTCAGCGGCGGTCCGACTGGCCCAGGTGGCTGGAGATCCGGCGGTTCAGCGAGGAAGTGCATCGCCGGGTAGCGGCTATCCCAGGCGTTACCAGCGTGGCGATCGCCGGCGCCCATCCGCTCGAGGCAGGATACACCAGCTCCATCGTCGTGGTCGGAAAGGAAGCCGAGGCCGCCGACTGGCCCGAGCCCTCCATCCGCATGGTGGATTCGGGATACTTCAACACGATGCGGGTCCGGCTGGTGAGCGGCAGGGCGATGAACGACGATGCCCAGGCGCCGCCGGTGATTGGAATGAACGAGGCCGCGCGCGACCGGTTCTTCGGGTCTCAGGATCCACTGGGACACCGGGTCAGGCTCTGGGGAGCCGAGCGCACCATCGTGGCGGTCTACGCCAACGAGCGATTCCACGGGCTGGCGCAGGAGGCCGCGCCGGCGCTCTACATGCCGGCCAGTCAGGGACCGATCCCGAACGGCAGCATTCTGGTGCGGGTGAACGGCGACCCGAGATCCGTCACCAGCGCACTGCGCGCCGCGGTGCGGGAGGTGGATCCGACGGTGCCGCTCCACGCGATCGAGCCGCTCACGGTGACGCTGTCGCAGTCGACCGCGCAGCGCCGCTTTACCATGCTGGTGCTCGGAGTCTTTGCCGCCCTCGCGCTGGTGCTGGCGATGATTGGGGTGCACGGTGTGCTGAGCTACACCGTCGCGCAGCGAACCCGGGAAATCGGCATCCGGATGGCCCTCGGCGCCGACCGGCAGACGGTTCGCGGGCTGGTGCTGGGGCAGGGCGCGCGGCTGGTCGCAGCCGGTCTAGTGATCGGGCTGGCGGGAGCCGTTGGCATGTCCCGGCTGCTGTCATCCCTGCTCTACGGCGTGCACCCCAACGATCCCATGACGCTGCTTCTGGTGGCGGGGGGGCTGGGCGCGGTGGCACTGGTGGCGAGCTGGTTGCCGGCGCGACGCGCTTCGCGGGTAGATCCGATGGTAGCGCTGAGAACGGAGTAGACGTGGTGGGTGGATGGGAGTTGGGAGCTGGGGGTTGGGGAAGGGACCTTAAGGCTGAGACGGCTTCGGGCGGATCTTCCGGCGAAGCACGGCCCGAAGACTGGTCAGCATTCTTCCGATGCTTTCCGCCAGATCTCCCAGTCTTTCCACCTGAGCCTTTGTGACATACTCCAGTCTGAGGCTCAAGACGAAATAGGTGTCGAGCTCCCGCAGCGAGCCCGCCGCGATGGCAAGAAACCTGAGAAAATCGCGGGTCGTGTCTCGGCCATGGCCTTCCGCGATGTTTGACCCGATGGAAGCAGCCGCTCGCCGCATTTGAGCTGCAAGTCCGTAAATCTCGCGCCGCGGATACTGCTCGGTGAGTAGGTAGGTTTCGAGAGCAAGCTCCAATGCCGTTTGCCACACCTCCAGATCGCGGTGCGAACGGATTGTCCCGCTTCGGATTCTGTTCATTCTCCAAGGTGGCATCTTTGGGAACGGCGAGCGAATCATTTCACCGCTCGGCGGTACAAAACCCCGCGAAGGGTGCTTTTCCCCAACCCCCATCTCCCAACTCCCAACCCCCTCTCTTGACATCTGCCCCCTCTCCCCTCAATATCTCTCCTGAACACTTCAGGGGAATACCGTGCCGCGACAGGAACTCGACCTCCTCCAGGGCACCCTCGACGTCCTCGTGCTCAAGGCCCTCTCTTGGGGCCCCCGCCACGGCCACGCCGTCGCCAGCTGGATCCGCGCCACCACCGAGGAGGACCTCAACATCGAGGATGGCGCGCTCTATACCGCCCTCCATCGCCTCGAGAAGCGGGGACTCATCGAAGCCGAGTGGGGCCTCTCCGACAACAATCGCAAGGCCAAGTACTACGAGCTGACCGACGCCGGGCGGCGGGAGCTGCGCCAGGAGGCGGATCGCTGGTCGCGCTATGCCGGGGCGGTGTTCAAGGTGCTCCGCGCCACCCGCGTGACGGCAGCCGGCTAGCCGTGGCCATTCCGGCGCTGCGGCGCCTGTTCCGGCTGGTCGGGCGGCCCCCCTCGGTCGAGGAAGAAATCGAGCAGGAAATCCGCTTCCACCTCGATGAGGAGATTCGCGCGCTGGTCGCGCGGGGCTACTCCCCCGACCTGGCCCAGCAGGAAGCCCGCAAGCGGTTCGGCAACATGACGGACATCCGCGCGGCCCTCGCGCGCATCGATCGGGAGCGACGCATGCAGGAACGACGAGCCAGCAGGTTCCAGGATCTGTTGCAGGACGTGGGCTACGCGATCCGGGGCTTCCGCCGCCAGCCGGGATTCGCCGCGCTGGTGGTGCTGACCCTGGGTCTGGGCATCGGCGCCAACGCCACGATGTTCGGTGTCATGGACCGCCTCTTCCTGCGGCCTCCCGCTTTCCTCAAGGACCCTGACCGCTCCGGACGGGTCTACATCCGCCGGCCCCAGGGTGACGGGACCGAGCGGATCGACAACAACATCAGCTACCGGCGCTATCTCGATCTCGCCGCATCCAGGAGTCTCGAAGCCTCGGCTGCGTTCTACGACGACCAGGAACACGTCGTCGGCGCCGGCGACAACGCCCGCCAGCTCGATGTCTCGCTGGTGAGCGCCAGCTTCTGGTCGATGTTCGAGGTCGTGCCCGCGCTCGGGCGCTTCTTCGGAGCAGAGGAGGATCGCACTCCCGGCGGCTCTCCCGTCGTGGTGCTGGGCTACGGATTCTGGCAATCCGAGTACGGCGGCGACCGGTCGGTAATCGGCAAGCAGCTGCTGGTCGGCCCGCGCCCCTACACCGTGATCGGGGTCGCGCCCAGCGGCTTTAACGGCATGTCGGCCAAGCGGGTCGCGGCATTCATTCCGATCACCGCCGGCGCCTTCGACGAGTTCGGCGACCGCTACTTCGCGACCCACAACATGTCGTGGCTCGAGATCCTGTCTCGCCGCAAGGCCGGCGTCTCGGCAGAAGCCGCCGACGCCGACTTGACCCAGGTCTTCCAGCAGGAGCTCTCTGCCCTTCCCGGCAACCGCCCCGAAGCGATCGCGCGGTCCCGGGCCGAGTTGTCGTCCGCGTTGTACCAGCGCGGGCCGAAGCGCAGCAACGACGCGAGAGTGGCGACCTGGCTGGCCGGCGTCGCCGCCATCGTGCTGCTGATCGCCTGCGCCAACGTCGCCAACCTCCTGCTGGGGCGGGCACTCCGCCGCCGCCGGGAGATTGCGGTCCGGATCGCGCTCGGCGCCGGACGCCGCCGGCTGCTGCGGCAGCTCCTCACCGAGAGCTCGCTGCTGGCCCTCACCGGTGGGGCCGCCGGTCTCGCGATTGCGCATTTCGGGGGCGGTGTTCTTCGGCGCGCGCTGCTTCCCGGGGTCGACTGGTCCGCGGTGCCGTTGTTCGACCCCCGCATGCTTCTCTTTGCCGGCGCCCTGGCGTTACTCACCGGGCTCCTCACCGGATTGATTCCGGCCTGGCATGCGGGCAAGAGCGAGCTCACCGAGTCGCTCAAGGCCGGCGGACGCGAGGGAAGCCGGTCGCGGGCCCGGCTGCAATCGGGACTGCTGATCGCCCAGGCCGCGCTTTCCGTCATGCTCCTGGTCGGCGCGGGATTGTTCGTCCGAAGCCTCCGCAACGTCACCTCGATCGATCTGGGCTATGAGTCGTCCCGCCTGATCGTCGTGCAACCCTTCATGCGGGGGGAGCGACTTACACCGGCCGAGCGGGGCGCGCTGATTCAGGGGCTGCTCGACCGGGCGCGCGCGACTCCCGGAGTGGCGGAGGCCACGGTCACCTTCGGGGTTCCCTTCTGGCGGAGCAACACCATCGACCTGTTCGTGCC
>Ga0075429_100000906_pt1 | contig 23452 bp, 47 predicted proteins | sample RhiMetdeltSRZDD3_FD_75295 | JGI IMG/M metagenome (GOLD analysis project Ga0075429, IMG submission 75295) | Populus rhizosphere microbial communities from Tennessee, USA - Rhizosphere MetaG P. deltoides SRZDD3 | ecosystem: Host-associated > Plants > Roots > Rhizosphere > Soil | place: USA... | reverse complement strand
GGAAGTGACCGGGATCAACCGTCCGCTGCTCGTCCTCGGCGTTCGAATCGATCGCCCACGCCTCGTTGCCTCGGTGGCGGACGTCGAGCAGGTACCGGTACAGGGTCGCCTGTTCGGTGTTCTCGGGCTTGATATGGCACAGCTCGAGCACGTCGCCCATGCGAACGGCACGATCCTTGCTGTCCCACTTCATGGCGTTGTGCTCGATGTACAGCTTGTGCACGGCATCGCCGAGACCGAGCTTCACGCCTCGAGGGATGCGCTTGCCGAAGCGCTGCATCCAGTGGGCGAGGAACTCACCCGGCTCGTCGGCACGCCAGCAGGCATTCGCCACTGCCTCTCGGGTGCGGTGGCTCGGGAAGAACGACACGAACTCGACGGCGATCACGATGGCCGCAGCTCGGATCTTGTACTCCCGACGGATGGTGCGGATCAGGTCGACCACCTCATCGGGGTGGGTCTTGCCTGCCTCCCGAGTGAGGAGGAGGATGCGCTGCATGCGCTCGTCGCCGGTCTCGTAGAACGTGTCCTGGCCGATAAACGTACAGGCTGCGGTGAAAGCAAGGTTGACCAGTGCCGACGGAACAACTGCTTCGCCGCCTTCAAACGTGCGGGTCCGCTCGGGACGGGACGTCCCGGTACCCTTGTTGAAGGTCGTCATGAGGGGAAATACCTCCGAGTGGTTGACTGCTCTTCGTCCTAACCACTCTATACTACGGTTTGCCCAGCTGTCAAGTACCGTCTTCCTGCCGGCAAGCAGACGCCTCCGGGAATGCCTCACACAGGATGGCTTTGATCCGAGGAACTTCGTTCACCGCCCGAGTGATCGCATCGTTCCGCTCCTGCTCCTCCGGCGAGTTGGCCTCCAGCTGCTCGACAAACTCTTCCAGGTGGCGGGTTGAACGCTTAATCTCGTCGACCGACTCTTCTAGGGTGTTCACCGAGTCGGTGAGATCTTCTGTGTTGTGACTGTTCCGTTGCGTCACCCAGGCGGCAGTGATCACCACAACCAGCATGATCATTATCAGAAGCCCGAGCCACTTGATGTAAGCTTGTTTGACTTGAACCATCACGTCACCGCTTCCTCCTCCTCGGCCTTACCGGCATCTCCGTCCCTGCGCTTCATCATGTCAGCGCCGAACAACCAGCCCGCCACTCCGAGCATCAGAGGTGTTATGGTAGGGTTCTGCTTGTAGTGGGTGAAAACGTCACTGAGGAAGCTAATCGCCCAGATCGCAGTGATAACACTAGCAACAATCGGTGCTAGACGTTCCCGGGTCCATTCATTTACTGCCATTTGGACGCCCGTCGTTTCCGAAAGGGAACGAGATCACTGCGGCGCCAAACCCTGTACCAAATGCTATGATTGCTATCACTAGCTCATGGACCATGGCCAGAGTCTACCACAGGAAACGGTAGCCGTCAAGCTTTAACTAGCCTTACCGCCCACGGTTCAGGATAATCTGCACCACGATGGGGGTCGCTACCGCCAGGATGCCCAACACAATTGCGTAGGCTGCTCGACGGCCTCGCTCCGCAATGGTGTCGTCCCGGAGCAGCCTGACGTCTTTCGATATGGCCTCGATCCTAGCCTCGAACACATCCACTCGAACGAATTGAGAGCGGTCTTTGGTAACTTCATCACGCAATTCGTTCAGTGCGGCTAGACGACGGTCGATTTCTGACCTGGCCGCCGCCAAGGCGGTTTGGCTGGCTTCCCGCTCACTGACGTGCAGATGATTGTGTTCGACGATCAGTCGTTCAAAGTACTCTTGAAGACTGACAGTCTCCTGGTTCCGCCGAGCCATTGGCCTAGTATAGCAGCCGACCAGCACTAGTCAAAAGATGCAGTGGGGAGGATCCCGCCTCCCCACTTCCTTACTTGGCAACGGGGATTCCGCATCCGAGGGTTTGAAGCTCGGCCGGCATTGCTTCCGCAGGTCTAGGCCCGGCTTCGGAGCCAGGTGGCGAACGGCGGATCGTAGGAGTCACCTATGTCCCGCAAATACCGTGCGTATTCGCCTATAGTCAGGGCGTATGGGTCGGGCGGTAGCTCTTTGTGAGCTGCCATCCGGTCGTGGGTCAGTCGTCCGTAGACGTCCGGTCGATCAGCTCTGTTTGCGATTGGCTGGTAGTCTCTTGGTTGGTCTCCAGGCATGCGGCTCGCTGGATTTGCCTGCATGGTTCGCATGGTGCCCCGTCGAGCGGCGAAACCCGAACCTATGACTCAGTTGCACTCGTGATGAGTGTACCCTCATCGTGCCTTCGCCATCGGTACCCACACAAGTCGCCATGTTGGGTACGGAGCTAGATGGGGAGCCTTCTACCTCCCCTGGACGCATCTTAACCAGGCCACGTCAGCCCGCTGGCAGTTTCATGCAGCTGCTGAGGCTACACCAGGGCCTCGTGGGGCAGGCAGGGATCGAACCTGCCGAGGTAGGTTGGCGACCCCGGTGGCCAACTCCAGAGCCGAGTCGACATTCCAACCATCTCCACCTAACACCCCTTGGTGCCGGGACACCAGCGTCTCGCCTCCCGGCTTGGCCTCATCACATGGCTGGCTCACGCCTGCTCCGACTCCGTATAGGTCGCAGATGTATTTTCGTAACCGGGTTGGGTACCGGCCAGGGACGGAGAACACCGAATGTTTTGCGATGTGTGACGGGACTCCCACCCGCAACGCAGCCAAGCTAAGTGACTCCCTTCTGTTGGGGCATGATGGGGGATCAGGCATGACAGGAAAGGGAGCGGAATCACCGCCCGGCTTGGCTCTGCATTTGGCCTACACACACTGCAAATCGCTCGACTCCCCTCAGCGGCTGCGTATGCGCTTGTGCCGAGCATTACGTTTACGGTTGAGGGGAGTCGATCGGGATGATTCCTAGGTACTAAGCGGACGAGGTGACGTAAGTGCTCTGCCAACTGAGCTACAGCCCATTGGATGGGCTGACAGGACTTGAACCTGCGACCACTCGCTTAAGAGGCGAAGTAACCCCATTCCTGCGCAAAGGAATCTACCCTAGTATGTCGGGACCTAGGTACTAGTCGGACGAGGTGACCGGGCCGAAGCCCATTGCGGCTGGCGCTCTAAGCATCTGAGCTACGGCTCGACTAAGTCGAGACGACGGGTTGCTAATCCCACGACATCCAGCGCCCATGCGAAGTAACCCCGTTCCTACGCAAAGGTCCCGTTAAACGGTGGATCCCAGGTACTGATCGGACGAGGTGTTGTGCAGTCAACCAAAATGACGAAGTAACCCCGTATCCTACGCAAGGGACCCATTAGAATGTTCTGGCCTAGGTACTGATCAGTCGAAGCTTGAGATTGCTTCCCGAATGCCAATCGGGACGCCCGGTTTCGAGGCGGACGTGGCGGATTCGAACCGTCGAAGTAGCTCCGATCTATCGCAAAGGCCAGAGAGTGGATCGGTCCGAGGTACTAAAGCGGCTGAGGCACTGGCGGCATTGCAACCGCCACAGAGGACTCGTAGATCCCCTTCGTCAACTGATGCGAAGTAGCCCCAATCCATCGCAACGGACCGATCCTGCGTATTCGGTTGTCAAAGAGCCTGGGTGCGGGGGTGGGATTCGAACCCACGACCTCCAGCTGATGAAGCTGACAAGCTACCTGACTGCTCCACCCCGCACGATTCAGTTGTAGCGACCGGGAAGGGGGAGCCGGGTCAACTCCCCCTCCCGGTTACCCGGCAGATGTGGTGCGACGGACGGAGGCGGGTGATCGTCCTCGCTACCACAACAACAGCATAGCATGCGGTTTGCCCGGCTGTCAAGTACTGCCTACCACCGATTCGACGGCAGGCGTCGGAAATCCTCGTGAACCGAACATCGCTCAGTCGGATTGTACCGACTCAACCGGGTCTCGCACTCGTCATGCGAGCAGACACGGTCCGGCCCGAACTGCTTCGATGGCGCACTATTGGGCGCCACCAGGTTCTCGCCCTGGGTTGGTTGATCGCGTCGATGGGTTGGCATCAATTTTTCTCCGGATCACCTAGATCCACGCTGACCCTGCCGACATTGAGAATAGTTCCGGGCATAGCGAAATCAGCACACATGCATCCTACACCATCCTCACTGTGAGCACAAGGCCACCACGGGCCGCCCACAACCAGCCCGTTCGTTGCTGTCAGCTCGTCGGTCTCGGGATGCTCCGAGGACGGATGCCCACAATTACTGCACGCAGTATCCACCTGCACATCAGTCACGGCCGAACCTCCGCTCGAAGCGCCAAGCCGCTAGTTTGGACACCGCATGCCGGGGGCGGTACCACCGGTATGGGACCACCTCGTAAGTCCTACGGCCACAGAGCCGGCGACGACGGATCACAACAACCCGCTGTTCCGCCCAGATCCTAGCGGCCAGAGCTGCCGAATCCTGCTGTGCCTCTTTCGGAAGGTCCCAACTCATTAACTTCCACCATTCGATAGGAATCCGCTAACAATGGCAACGGCACCACCTGCGCTACCCGATCCTGTGGGGCCACAGTCACCCAGCCAGTACTCACATTACGAACATAGGCTCCGAGAGTACCCCGGAACCCAGCATCGATCACAGTCGGGTTGACCAGCAACCCCTTCTCGAAAGACGATGAACGGCCGATGATCAAACCCCACACTCCGGGCGGCCATTCGATCGCCACCTTGCTTGGGATCCACGCCACCTCGCCCGGCCGGATCTGCATGTCCTGGGTGCCAGTGTAGTACAGGTCGTAGCCTGCATCGCCAGGGTAGGCTCGAGTGGGCAGGGTAGCCAACGGATCGGTTCGCACCACCTTAGGCTCGTTCTGAGCTGCCTCAGCTTCGTAGATAGCTCGAGCCGCTGTGTACTTAAGATCCGGATCGCCGGGTTGAGAAACAGCCGATGCGCCCGTATTGGTCATTACTCGCAGACCGGGTGGTGCCTGGGACGGGTGAGCATTGGGACCATGCAGGCCCTCCAAGAACGACTCTCTGAACTCCCGCCAGCGCCTACCCACGCCGAGGCACCTCGGATTTCAGACCGTAAGCCTCACACGCTGGATTGCAATTCTCGCCCTGCAGGTGATGATGCACTACCTGCCACTTGCCAGTGGTGTGGTACGCCTTCTCACCTTTGCGGCGTGAATCGGTGAGCTGCCCTGAGCTAAGCACGTAGATATGTCCGCCGCAGTCCTCAGGATGGAACGGACCCAGTGTCCAGGGCTGCCAATATGGGTAGGCGGGATCGTACTCGACGTCCATCATAGGATCATCGATTGCAGGGCAATGGCCGGCAGACGCCTATGACAATCCTCGATGTGGTTCATCAGGATCGCCGCAAAGAGATGCGGGGTACCCTGCGACCATGCTCGTTTGGCTGCCCACACTACGAGCGGTGCAGGGATCCCGTAACGCTCATAAGCTCGGATAGCTCGATCGAAGAGCCGGCTATCGAGGGTCTGCAGCTCCAACAGCTCACTGACCACCTGCCCCGGCTCGTTCACCTTCCACCGGGGTTGGGCTTCGGGTTGACTTATGGCCAATTGCCGACCTCCTGGACCCGCTGGGCCATCATGGCATAAACCTCCAGATCCCGCCACGAGTCAGTTGGTGCCGGACGCCCCTCCTTGAATGACGACAGCACCCGGGACAGCTTGCCGAGTGCGTAGAAAGCGATGGCTGCTTGGGTGCCGTCCTCAGGGCTAATTCCTGGGAACATCTCGTGCATGGCGCCCGCCATGATCCGCAGATCGGTCGAGCCGTACTCGAACGCCTTAGCATCCGCCAACTCTCGCAACTCCAGCTGGTGCTGATCCATCCACTGGAACAGCTCGGGCAGCTTCGGGGTGTAAATATGCAAATTCGGGAAAGGGGTGCTCTTCGGCCCCTTCTCGACCACTGCTTCGACCTGGTCCTTCACGATGTCCTCATTGGGGGTAACAGCCACACATCCTCCTAGCGTAGGGGCACCAGTGTATCAGGCCCAGTGGTAAACGCTGCAAGTCGGGCCGGGTGGTTCATCGTACCGAGGTCGGTTTCGATGCGCTGCAAAAACGGCCACAGCCCCTCGTGGTGGTCCAGCACCCCTCGGTCATCTGTGTCTGCCAGCTCGGGGAACACGTAGTCGACGAAGGTCAGTACCGGATGGATGCGGTCCGATGGCCACCCGTTCGCAACCATCGCTCGGTAGGCTAGGGTGGCGTCCCACTCGCCAATTCTGCGGATTTTCTTGGTGACTGTAGTCCGCTCCGGCTTGATGTAGCCATTGGTGCGGGTCGCCAATTCTTCCCAGGTCAACTCCCGATACATCGGACCGCTGTTGCCCGCTACCCGGATCGGGTAGGTGCGAAACACCGGCCACACCTGCAGCTCGATGTTGGGCGCCCAGGGGCTGAGTCCTGTCATCGCCAGGAAGTCGATCGCCCTACAGTCCGAGGAGGTGCAGTACGGGTATTCGCCTGCGTGCAGGCCCAGGCCGAACCCCTGGGTGCCTTCGATGATGACGTCCTTGTCGCTGGAGAAGGCCGAGTACAGCATCGGGGTCGTCGGCACCATGTTGATGGACATATCGTCCATGTCGCCATCCCGGGGGAGAGATTTGTACCATTCCTCCCAGGTCATCGCAGTGCGCATCAGTCGATCGGACCGGGCAGCGCCAATACCTTTGGCAGTCGACCCGATCCGGCCGGTCAGCTTGGCCTCGGCCTGTTTGTGGTCGTCAGTGATGACCGTGGCTTCAGGGTCGACCCACAGCCGGTCTCGCACTGGGATGCCGGCAGCCTCGAGCTGGTTGATCTCGCCGTACAATACATCGGGGTCGATCTCGGAGCCGGCGGCGATCACAAGCCGACAGTCCCGGTTGGTGACTGCTGCGCAGGGGATCTGCCTCAAAGCGAACCCGACTCCATCCTGGTATGCGGTGTGACCTGCGTTCGGACCCGCCACCCTGACCACAGCGCCCACATGGGGCGATTTGGCTAGCCATCCGGTTACGTGACCTTTGGCCTCGGACCCTGTTTGACCACCGACCACAACATGCAGATTAGCCATATCAGCCCTTCCTAGAGGGTATAATGCTTCCGGTTCGACTCTGACTCTGCCGAAGCCGAGTACAAAGATACTCGTAACGGATCCGGTGCAAGGCGGTCAACACCATGTCGAGCGCCCTAAGATCCTCCATGGTCATGTGCTGAAACACCGGATGTGGAAGCTCTGCCCACTTTGCCAGCTCCCGGATCATTTGTCGATGCCAGTCCCGCTCCTCTGGGTTGCGACCTCCGTCATCGTCGTCGTAAGCCCCCGACACCAAGTCGAAAACCTCTTTGCGATCAGCTGGACTCAGCTTATACGAGCTTTGCATGCCACGCAGCCTACGCTAGCCCTTGCCAAGCGGTCAAGTACTAGACTGGCCCGCCCGAATCGCCTTCATCCATCGTTGCGCTCGGCTGTGCACTCACCCAGGCTTCGATCTTGCCGACCCGATTCTGCAGGTCAATCAGCCGCAGGGTCTGCTGGTCTTCCTTGGCGAAATGGCCGTCCATGAATCGCTGCCAGTCGTCGACCTCGGCGAAAGGCACGGATTTGCGCTGATAGCCAGCCTTATCGAAGGCAGCCATGTACTCGTTCAGTTCGGTAGCGTTAGGGAACCCTACCAACGCTCCGTCGACGAACACACGGGGCGGCTTGTTGGGAGCTGAATACACGGTGTAGTACGGCACGTCGTCTCCTAGGGGGGAGTGCAGGGCCTGCAATCGGGGGATGATAATGCCCTTGATTTGTAGAATCCGAGCATCAGTCGGACATGTCTTGCCAGTCGCTTTGGACCACTGCACACCACCGGACACCAAGTGATCCGGATAGTTACCGATAATCCCTTGCCGGTGATAGCCGATCCCCCGGTTGCTGCGCAAGGTATTGGGGATCAACACCCGAGGGATACCGACCTGATGGCAACGCCAAGTGGACGGACAAGCAGCATGAGCCGGGACGCTGCACAGCCAGTCGACCAGCTTCACAATGGCGTCAAGCTGTTTGGGTGTCCACGGCTGGATCGGTTCGAAGCCGTTATCGGCTGTCTCAATCGAGATCACATAGGGGTTGCCGTCAAGGTTGGCGTCAGCTTGGAAGTGCAGGTCCTGCCACTGAAACACGACGCCATCGAACCCGCCGACGTCCGGTCCCCATTTGCCGCCGACCCCGAAATGGGACTCCAATCCTGCGTAACCATCTGGACGCCACGCCCGATCGACGCTGAGCAGATAGCCAACCATGGTGTGTAGGCACACAACGTCGTGACCCACCATCGCAGATTCGGTCTGGTTGGTCGACAGCGGCACCCATCGTGAGATACTAGGTGGAGCTACCTGCATCGGCCCTCCTACGGACAAACTGTTCGCCCCGCCTGCGAGCTAACTTACACTGCAGATCATCGAATCGATCGCCGACCCAACCGAAAAGCCCACTCTCGGACCTGGCCCAAAACCACAACATCAGCCGATGGGCTAGACGCTCGACCCGACCAGCCTTGGTGAAGATAACACCCACCATGACCTCGATGCGGTGGTCGTCTAACGCCATTTAGCGCCACCTCTGCCTGAGTGAAGGTGAGGCCAATGGCCCGGTTGGAGCTGACAACGCCCGAAGTTCCTATGTACGGCAGAACATTGAGTCGACGTCCGACCCCAGCAGTACATGCCGTAGACAATCAAAGCTGCGATGATCACACCGGGCCACCACATCAGAGGTCCGCCCTCGGTGGGAGCCACCGACGAGAACCACGCTTCCCAGCGAGCACAGCCAGCTCATCAGCCTCTTGCAGGAGCCGCATCTTGCCCTCGAGACCCTGCAGCTCTTTACGGGCGAGCGGGTACCAGTCCACCGGGATCTCGTCAGGCATGGCCACCCCCTGGCATCAGCTCGAGTGGTCCGCTCGTCAGTTCCGGCACTACCTCGAGCCGGCGAGGCTGCGGCGCATACTCCTGCGACCACTGGTTGAACAGGTCATTCAGCTGCGTGAAGGCGGTCGCATAATTCGGAGCTTTGATCCAAACATAGTCCCGCATGACCGCGCTCACCTCAATATACGACGGTCCCCGACTTCGTATGCCGGCGTCAAACTGCCCGGCAAAAAACAGATCGTCGTCGAATTGGTGCTCGATCTCGACCCGACTCAGCGTCTTACTAGCATACAGGCAAACACCTTCATCGACTTGGATACCGAAGATAATCCAGTCCGGTTGCCAGTGATGCCCAGTCATACGAGGACAGTCCTGAGACGTTGCAGTCTGTCAAAGGGCTTGGATAAGGAAAGGGATACGGGTGTGCACCGTGCCCCGATCACGTAGGACCGGAGTGATAACCACTTCCCTGCTCTAGGCTCAATAGTTGACCCAAAACGGTTCACAAGACTGTCCTCGAAGGTTGGGTAGTCCGACCGGGAGGAGGACATGACATCCGACACTGAGGTGTTAGCCGGACCACCCAACGTGCAGCACCATGTCGAAGTAGGAGTGAGGAGTGGGCACGCCTCGTCCCCATGATGCCACACGTTCGATTGTCCGACCTATCCCCCGCTGCCATAGCCCTACTCTAGCACACGCTTTGACACCGGGGCAAGCGGGCTATCAGCAGTAGCCAGATGATGTTCAGCCAGTCCAGGAGACGGATGCTTCTGCTCCAACAGCCACCAATAACCATGTACCACCGCATCCCGGGCATGCCCCCGCTGATCAGTCGGAATGTGTGACATGTCCGGCATCTCAAACCCGTGCGCCCGCATACGTGCGAAACCAGGCCGTTTTATCAGCGCAGGCTGCTTAACGCAAGGAATCTTACGATGCAAGCATTTGTGTTTGACAGCACCAATAACCTCAACTGTGGTACATTCCGACCACGTAACCTGTTCGCCATAGTTACGCCACTGCTCGATGACCACATGGTCAAGCTGGGCGTTATCGAGCATAGACCAGAACCATTGCACCGCTGGGTCTGGCTCCAACACGTTCACCTCGATCACGGCGAAGCCCCACATGATCACATAACCGACGTGGCGCTCACCTGGATCAATAGCCAACACCCTCGTGGTTTCGAGGAGCCTCATAGCTTATCGTGGTTCCGAGCCACGGCTGCGTTAGCGTGCGCCATGGCCTCGTCGATCAACTTAGTCAGAGCTAGCGATAATTCTCGACCCTCTGGGCAGATCTCCACGTAGATGTGCGCCAGATTGGCAGTCGCTACCCGGATCCGATTGTGCAGCTCGACAGCCTTCTCACCGGGCGGGTAATACCGGACATCTCGATCGATCCGGTCATGTAGCTCTTGCTTAGCCATCCGTACCTCTCTCGCTATAGGGAAATGCAAACCCACCAGAGCGGGCGTATTCGGATTCCACGCATTCATGCGGCCCACGGCTTCGCATCAACCTTCCATGGGATGACATGGCTTTTGTCCCACCCACCGAACAGCTCCATCAGCCACTCCTCCATGAGAGCAACTACGAGCTTGACCAACGCCATCCCCTCCTCGCCGGCAGGCACCTCCAACATCAACGAGTCGTGGATCTCGTTAAGCATCAGGCCTGGGTACTCGTACTCGACCTCGACCTTGATGATCTTCATCACCTCGGCCACATTGCACTGGATCAGCTGGTTCATCGCCTTGTACGGATGGAAACTGCGTTCCATATCCGAGAACCAACGGCGACGGCCAGTCACCAACTGCACATAGCCGAACCGCTTAACCCGGTACTCCTGGTCCCGATACAGCTTTACGAACTGGGGGAACGTAGCCCGGTAATCGTCGAGCCACTCTCTGGCCTGGGATTCCGGGACGACGATATCCCCCTGCTCCTTAAGCGTCTGTCGAAACTTTCTCGGGCCAGCGCCATAAAGCGTGGCGAAGGTAAGCCTCTTCGCCAGGGTACGCCATTTCGACCAATCTCCGTCATCAGGGGAGACCCCGAACACTCGTATGGCAGTTTGACCGTGAACATCGTCACCTGCTAAGAGGACCTGCCGCATCGGCTCACATTCAGCACAATGCGTCGCCACACGGACTTCCGCCTGGGAGATGTCGACCTCCCAGAGTTCGTGATCCGGTTTGGCCTTGAAGAAACTTCGTATAGAAGGCACACCAGCTGGGAGTCTGAAATCGTGCGGGATCGCCTGTAGCTGTACCCGCTCCACGGAGAGTCGTCCAGAGATCGTCCCCCGACCGCTCCCTTGCTGACCATCAGCTTTGGTTTGGTGGTAGGATGGCCGGAGTCGCCCATCTGGACCACATAGCTCAGGCCAGTTCTCGTACCATTTCGTTAACGCCGAGCTGAGGTTGCTGAGCTGCTCATATTCGGCTGCTCCCGGGATATTGCGTGCACGCAGCTCCCGCACCGCATCCTGATCAACCGACGGAACCGGGTTTTTGCCTTCGGTCCAGCTAACAGGCTCCGCAGCCTGTTTGGTAAAGAACCACCACCTGGCTCCTGCCGGGGTCGGATCACGCCGCCACTCTCGTTTGAGCTGGAGCCGCAGGAAGTCCCGTTCCCGCCGGAGCTTGGCCGCAGCCTCCCTACAGGCCTCGACGTCGAATCCGACGCCTCGGGTTTCCATCCGATACAGGCAGATCGCAAGGTCGATCTCTCGGTCAATCAACTCGAACGGCTCACCTACTGAACCTTCGTCGATCAGCGACCTCTGGTGGTGGTAGAGCCGCAGACATTGTTCGACGTCTTTGGTGGCGTAGGGAGCAACCAGGTCCCAGGGTGCGAGGTCGTAGCGGGGGTTCCCTCGAGCGTCCTTGTGTTTCTTGAGCCATTGGGCGAGGCGGCGCTCTGCGTCTCGCTCGGTCTCGCCCCACAACCGCTCACAGGTCGGTTTCAATCCGGTCGGATAACCCGGGAAGATGATCGGGCACACGACTTGCGTATCCCACATCACATTATTCGACAGGTCAACGCCCTGCTCGTATTTCCGGTGCCCAGCCCGCATCATCAAAAGATCGAACTTGACGTTGTGGGCCATGAGCCGCTGGCGTCTCAACCACTGACACAGCTCGACCCACTCGGCCTCACTCAGGTTCGGAGCGTCGTCGAAAAAACTGGCTTGCAGGCCCTTCGCATCCGGCTTGTCAAGCACGCCCTGATCGAAAGCAAAACACCGGGTCTGGATCGCTCCCGGATCGCCCCAAGCTACGGTTACGATCGCTGGTCGTGCGCCTTCATCCGTGAATAGGCCCGAGGTTTCAGTATCGAACGCTACGATCAGACCGCTACGGTCGGGGAGCTGATCGGTGATAGCGGTCGGCACGCCCCGCAGTCTAGCACACAGCCGCTAAACACGCCAGAACTAGGCGGTCTTGCGGAACTCGCAGTCGACGAAATGCGCAGCCCCAGCGTTCAAACCGGTCTTGCGGAGGGTGACTGAGTAGGGACCAGGCGTATCGATGGTGATGGTGCTCGAGAGCGCAGTACCAACGATGTTACCAGTCGTGCCAGTCGATGCACCGGTCGTACCCAAGCTGGTACCGTTGACGAGCACCTGCCATTCGCCGCCCAGCGTGGTGACTTCGCCATACCGCAGTGCGGGAGTGTAGACCCCTCGGTTGAACCACTTGCGGTGACGCCGTTCAGCTACGGTCGAGGATGCCGGAGTTGCATCCCGCCATGTGCCGTTCGCAGCGGACACCAGAGCGAGGGATTGGGCGTAGTTGAGCCGAAAGTCGGGCGGATCCAGCGCATTGATGTAGACGTTGCCTTTGGAGTCCCACAGACCGGGTTGTGGAACATCAGGGATCACGAATCCCTCGATAAAGGCGGCGACGATATTGGCCACCCACTGCTGGCCTGCATCGTTCATATGGCTAGCGTTGAGGAAGATGTCCCAATCGACACCCTTGCGAGCCATGAACCGACGCAGATCCAGAACCGCCACCCTGTCTGGGTTGTATCGATTCCGCACCGACCACATCTGATCGACATAGGCGTCAGACTGGGTGGGGAATGCGAGCAACAGGAACCCAGGATCAGTCGTGATCCCTAGCGCATCCAAACCGAGGTCGATGGTGGTGATGATCGACAGCAGGTTATTAGCATAAACCCCTGGATCGACCGCACCAACTTGGTCGTTAGCACCAAGCCCGATGATGAACAGACTGGGATAGGTTCCGGTCGGTTGGTTGGCGACCACGTTTAGCAGCGAGGTCGACCAGTTCGGCCGGATGATGTAGTCATTGGTCTGGAACCCAGCGTGACCGAACGCCATGGTCCGGACGATCCGACCCGGAACACCCAACGAGAAGATCTCGTTATCAGTGACAACTGCGCCCTCGAGCAGCAACGTACCAGACGTGCTCGTGATAACCAGGGTATGGAATCCGTACCCATCCGCCAGGTAGGTTTGGATCCTGCCTGGCAGCTCAGTGCCGTTCGCAGCTATAGCGGTTTGAGCTGCGCCGTCGAGAGTGACCGCTGCGGCTGCTGGCCCGCCCGGAGTCCGAGTATAAACGACATTGATGGATTCACCAACGAATGTGATCGTCGCCGTCGACCCGCTGACCATGGTCACAGCATGGAGATCGCCACCATGCGTCACATCCGCCGCCGGAGCAACTGAATACACCCAAGGAGCCTGCCCACCAGGCCACGACCCCGCTACCGTGTCTGAGAACGTACCGGTCGCTGCCGGGATGTACTGGGTCCCGCCCATCCGCTGTCGGTTCAATCGACGAGCCAGATAGCGAGTCCACATGAACTCACGTTTGGTGGGAGCAAACGCTTCGGTCAGGCTGTCGCCTGGGCCGATCACCACCGTCGCAGATCGAGCTTCCAGGTCGGTCGGGTGGTCGGTCCGTGCTCGAGCCGCATCAGTACGGTATCGAGACAACGCACCCGCTGCCAAACCCTCCATCGCTGCCTGTTGAAGCAGCTCTGGCAACCCCAGCGTGTAGACCGGTATGGTGGGTGCCATCAGGCCTCACACAGTTCGGGTCGCTGCCGCACGGCCGAAGCCTAGCACGGCCAGCGACCCGCTGTCAAGACCTAAACGTCAGGGGTGACCTCGGTCGGTTCACCGGCAACGACGTTGACCCGCTCGGCCAGACCCGCCACGACGTTGAGCTGAAGATCGCCCGTGAGCACACCATCAGCCGTGGTGACGTCGACATGCACGTTGGCCAGGCCCAGCGCACCCACCGCAGCGGCATTGCCCGTGCCATCACCGTTGTCCGTGAGGTTGATCAGATCGGGGCGGTCGGTCGAGTACACCACCGAGCCAGGGTCAGGCACATCGCCGGTTGGGTTGCCAACCTCGTCGGTGAACTGGACGGACAGCGATACCTGCTTGTCAGCGGCGAGATCCATGGTGATTCCGGGCCTTCCTGGGCAGCGAAGCGGACCGCTGGGCTTAACGATCCGATCGGCGGGTGTCGTATCGGTCGGCACCCCCACGTGGATACGAAACCCGATCCTGCGGGTGCCGGGGATCCGCAGGTTAATCTGAAGGGTTGCGTCGCCGAGCGGGATGTCGATGGATCGATCATACCAGCCATCCCGCCCGGCCGTCAAGACGCTATGTTAGCCCTGTGCTCGCTCCCAAGCCAGCTTATCGGCCTCAGACATCGCCCGCCAGCCCAAAATCTCGGTGGAGTGACCCTCGCAAGCAAACGCCACCCGCTCCGGCCCAGTGTCGCCGTATCGGGGATCGGCAGGCACGGTGACCTCGACGATAGGGGCCATGCAGCGTCCCGTCACAGGCCCATCCTCGGTTGGCACCCAAACCAGCTCCGGGCATTTGCCTTCTTCAATCAACTGCTGTTCGTAACCCATGCGCCCATTTTAGCACGTCCTTGACTCTCTGTCAACTGCGCCAACGCTCGACGATCTTACGAGATTCTTTCAGCTCCTCGGCGATCCCGATAAGAGCGTGCAATATTCCGTTGAGCATCAAAACCTGTGGAGTGTTCCCATCAGCCTGTCCGAACTCCTGCGAGAATCGGCGTGCTTGTTCAATATGGTCCATGACTCGGAGTCTAGCACGCTAGCCGTGAGACTGCTGGGCCCCCGGAGCACCCCCTGCTCACGGAGCGACTTGCCTCCGAGACAAGCCCCCGGATATCTTTTTTTCAAAAAGCCAGAGAGCAGTCTCACCAGTCTCCCCCGGTCAGAAGCAGTCTCAGGGGCAGTCTCATAGCAGTCTCGTAGGTCCAAGAGCCAGTCTCAGAGCTATATTTAATAAACAACATTCACTACGAGACGTAGTGGTCTCACTACGAGACTGCGTGTTATGCGGCGTGAGACTGCCCGAGACTACGGGGGTAGTCTCGCCCCCGGCAACACCGCAGTCTCAGCCCTGAGCCTGCTCGATGATGCGAGCAGATATCGCCAGAGGAATCGGATAATAGTTCTGCTGAGTACGCTTCTGCGCTTCACGCTGGTTCACAGCGAACTTTTTCCGGTCGGCGTAGCTCACGCCCATAGCGTCCCTGTGCCGCAGGAGAGTGGTGGGGTCAGCGAATCCCTTGGTACGGGCATCAGCGCCACGGTACTCTTTAGCCCACCAGTCAGCGACGTAGTTGGGGTGCCACCACACCTGTCCGTCTCCGTCGACGAAGACTGGCATGTGGCCATGCGCACTTTCCGGGTACAGCAGCTTTCGCCACAGCTCAGGCAGGATCCGATTCACCAAGTAATCATCTTGTGGAGCGTCCTGCTTGCTACACCATTCGTCGACGATCTCGGCGTGCCACCCATCCCCGGTGATGAGGTCGAGCAGCCTCGCTCCTGCCCGCAGGACTGTGAGTTTGTCGGCATGCCTACCGGCAGCGGATGGCCGCAAACCCTTCCACTGCTTCTCCACGGCAGGCCAGTGGTGTAGCGCTTTCTGGACGTACCAACCGGCGATTCGCCACATCTCGGGGTAGCGCTGCTTCAGCTCGAGGATGTCGTCCCACTGCGGGTAGTTGCCTTTACGGGATTGCCGGTCTTTGGCTGGTGGGACGTCGAGCCGTATGAGTCGGTCCATGAGCGCCATCTGGTCCGACAGCCCGGGTAGGCTTTCGCCGGTGAGCAGGACTGGCGCTACGAGCTGTACGCTAACCGACCCGAAGTTGTCGATCCCTTTCTTGGAACGGGAGCTTTCGTTGGTCGCTGTACGGATGTCTTGGTACAGTCGGGTAGCGTCGTCCAGGTCGTCGATCCAGACGATCCCTGACCGGTTGGCGGCCATGCTGTCTCGGAAGCTGGCTGCGGTTTGGTGGCTGCCGAGCTTGGTGGCTCCGTTCAGCTTGACCATTAGGGCGAAGAATCCTTCGCTCTTACCGGTACCGGACATCGCCTCGATGGCTATGAAGGGGAATCCGGCGATCCTGGGCATGAGCTGTGCTTTCACCAAACATGCGGCCCACCACGCTCCGAACACCGAGCATACGGTGTCGTCCTGGAACGTCAGCGTTTCTTTAAGCACCATCTGGGCGTCGGACCATTTGCCCTCGAACCCGTATTGGTGCAGCATCGGTTCACGCTTGCGGATCGCTGGGTCGGGCATCCAACCGCCCTGCGGGTTTAACCCCTGATCGGTGATCACGCCTTCGTCGCATACGAACCCTTCGGCTGCGTCGTGCCATCCCATGAATGGTACGATCTGCAGCCTCGGGGCGTCCTGGACCGACAGGTAGTGGCCAAGCCTGCCAGCCGGGTTGCGGGCCTGCAGGTGCCCGAGGTCGCCTGCCACTGGCCAGGTGTTCAGCTCGAGCGCTCGCAGGCGTGGACCCAGCGCTCGACTGTTGCCGAACAGCGATGCCGGTTCGACCACATATCTGGTGTCTTGCAACGCACTCTCGATCTGCAACCGGTAGTACGTGTTGAAGTCCTCATCCGAGTACTTGCCCAGCACATGCATATCGAAGTCGCTGCACGGCTTGATCACCTGCGATTTGGCGTCTTTGGTACCGACCTCGCACAGGCACATCAGCTTGTCGCCACCGCCTGCAAGCCAACCGGTCGCCTGGGTGGGCAGGTCCTCGATCCCGGCTGCTGCTTGCTGTTCAGACTCCCAGATTGAGTTGGCTGTCTTTATTACCTCGTCGGAGCCAAGCGGATCGTCAAGCGACTGGTTGATCGCCTCCACCAGCAACAGGAACCCATCCTGGTGCAGCTTGCCTTTGGCCAGGTGCCCAGCGACCCTCGTCAACCAGTTGTTTCGTCCTCCCTGGGCAGGTGGCGCTCCCAGGAGTTGCGCTAGCGTAGAGCGGGTACCGGTGCCGCCCCCAGCCCCGCTCTGTAAATCCCCGCTTGACGGAGCGGCCTCCCGCAACGCTTGGTACCAGCCATCCGGTAGCTCCGCCAGCTCCGTAGGTTGCGGGACCCGCTCGAGAAGCTCTCCGTCGGGACCGTACCACATATAGGTGGTACCCAGTTTGTCGTGGACACTGGGCCACACTAGCCCGTAGCGGTGGTGGAACTGCACCACCTCGATTCCGGGACCCAGCTCGGTGATCAGTTCGGCGTCGCCGGAGACCCGAAACCAGCGGATCCCGGAGATCCGGTCTGCGATCCGAGCCGAGGAGCGGTAGGTCCTCGGTAGCTGCCCTAAACGCTGTTCCCAGTCGTCGAGGGTGGCTGCGCCCTGTTTATCGTCGTAGGCGTCGACGTCGATTCCGATGATCCAGCTCGGTGTGCGGAGAGCTACGTTGGAATCCGAGAACTGGATCGCCCATTTACGGTAGTCGCTGTCGTCGGGCGTGACGCCACGGCGTCCGGTGTAGCCCGAAACAGCCAGCTCTTTGCTGTTGCGCTTGGTTGGCAGGACGTTCGGCCAGCCAGCGGCACGGTATTGCAGGTAAGCCCGCTCGTAGATCTCTGTCATCCGCCAGAGACCTTGACCAGGGCCTCTAGCGGAGTCTTGTACACAGTCGCCAAGCGGATGGCGACCTGGAATCCAGGCTGCCGGCGACCTCGTTCGATGTCACGCAGGTGGTGCGTGGAGATCTTGATCTTCCTGGCCGCTTCGGGGCGAGTCATGCAACCTCTCGCCTTCCGTAGGGCCTCTGGGTCCGCCACAATGTTCAACCGCCGACCTCCCCGGGGGTGGTGCTGAGAGCACCCCCTAGCCTAGCATAGCAGTCAAGACCCCCGCTGTTAGGGCTGTGTGAAGGCTCGCAGGAACTCAATCCCGCTCTGCTGCTCGAGGTCGGCTATGACCTGGCTCTGGATAGCTTGTCCAACGAACTCGATGAGCACCTCCATCGGGATGACCCATGTGTCGACATGTAGCGGATTGTGAATCGTTACACCGCCGCTGTGATCTCCGTCATGCTGGAAGACCCACTCGCTGCTGTGCTTACGGATGGTTGTGGTGTGCATTTTTAGTCCTTTAGCCGTAGACCCAGGGTCCATAGTGCCGCAGCAGCGCCATCCGCTCGAGTGCCTCTTCCAGGGTGAACCGCCACACTGTGTCCTCGTCGAGCTGGGCCATCTTGTAGAACTCGACCTGAGTCATGGCCGCTGACTGTCCATTGGAACGATCGACCGCTAGGGTGAAGTCGTAGTCCGGGTGCTCCATCTCGACCCAGGCGTGCCAGTGGCGAATACCAGCGATCGGTCCTTGACCCGCAGGCACGCCGTGCGCGATGTAGACCGTAACACCACCCCCGGCAGCAGCGCATTCGATCGCGGTCTGCACTGCTACTGGGAAGCAGTTGCCGCCTTCAACGGCCACGAGGCTGCTCCTTCACGAACTGCAGAGCTTCGTGCAGGGCTTCGGGGTCGTAGCCGGCGAGGAAGTTGAGCGCCGTGTGAGCTTGCTTCTCGGTTAGCTGGTAGGATTGCTCGATCAGCTCGTCCATGGTCGGGACGGGGGTGGTGGTCTCGGTGTCGGTTGTCATGCTGTCATCATAACACATCGCTTGTCTCCGTGTCAAGTATGGCGATGCCCCCGACCGGAGCCAGGGGCACCACCTCATTCGCCGAGTTTGCGGTAGATTCGGGGAGTCGGGCCTACGGTCGCTTGGACTCGAAGGAATCCGCTCCACAGACGGTTCGCCTCATCAATGCTCATGCCGTCCTTGTACGCAGGCCCGGTGAGCTTGGGCCAGGATGCGGGGATGACGGTCTGGCATTTCTTGGGCGTCTTGGAGGGTGCAGCCATGCAAAATCACCTCCTCTCGGAAGCTGCTTACCTAAGCATGACTGCCCTCCTGTGGTTTCATCGTTCGTGGCGACCTCAGCCCTCTAGTCGCCGTGCCTGGCCCTCCAGATTCGCCCAGATCCCATCCCCTGGGGAGCTAGTCGAACTCCCCGTCTTTCAAACCCTTCACAAAGGCCTCCCACTCCTCGGTGGTAAACCTGAGGATAGGGCCTGTCGGGTCTCCGGAGTGTCTAACTAGTACCGTGTCCCCGACATTAACCTCAACGCAGTTGCTTTCGCCGCTATAGCTTGATTTGTGCCATACTGACTGCTTCACAGCACCTCGACCTTGATCACGGCGTCGTGGAACTGCCCGTCTTCCAGCTCGATCGAGATGAACAGCTCGCCGGATACGTCGTCGAGGTTGGAGTCCGCCACCTCCTCCGGCAGGTTGTTTCCCAGCTTGTAGAGGATGGCCAGTTCCTCAGCGGAAGCCATCAGAAATCCTCGTCAGGCGAGACCGTGTTGCGATCGCCGTCGAGCGGAGTGTTCTCCGAACCCTCCTCGTAGGGCATGGCGTACTGGACGTTGTTGCCCATCTCGCCTGCTCGAGGACCCTTGGCGATCACCTGCTGGTTGACCTTGAGGTAGGCCAGTCGGCCGAGCAGTTCGTCGGTGTGGGTGTCGGCCGGCACACCGAACGCCTTGAACATGCCACCGACGGCGAAGGCTGCCTTGGGCGAGAGCGAGGTGTTGGTCCACTGCTCACGACCCTTGTAGCCTTCCTCCTCGATCCGGAACTTCCAGATCCAGTAGTGGTAGCCCGAATCACCCGCCTTGTCCGACACCTCGACTTCGAACAGCCGAGCGAGGTAGATGCCTTCCGGGATTGGCTGTGGGCCTCCCTTTTCGGCTTCCTCCTCGACCTGGCGGGCGACGTCACTGGAGAGCTTCGGCATTCGATTCCTGCTTTCGTTTGGTTTGACTAGACGCTTGCGATGGCGATGACGCCAATGACCACAACAACCACAACGAGGACCAGCGCCAACACCATCGTCACGTACAGACCGTAGTAGTTGTCGCCCATCAGATACCCGTCGCAATATCGAAGAGGAGCACTGCTCCCGCCACCACGATGATGTAGATTACCCATATTACGACGGCCATACAGACTGCCAACACCACGTCCCCAAACTGGTTGCCGGTATACCGGGTATCGTCCATCAGAGACCCGTCCCCGCTCGGAACAGATAGGCTGCCCCGGCTAGTAGGACCAGCGACAGAGCTAGGCATATCGCCCACAGCAGTATCTTGACGGGCGAGGCCAGGTTCTCCCAGTTCGGGTCCATCAGCAGCCCGCTTCGGCGCAGTTGGGCAGGACGGGGCAGCGACCGCAGATGGCGCAGGTGGGGTCGAGCGTCTGCTTGCAGAAGTCGCCCAGGTCGAGGGGTGCGTACAGCCCGAGTGCGTGCAGGGCCTGGGCGTCTTCGGTCCGCTGCTCGAGGCGTAGCTCGGTCAGGGTCTCTTCGAGCCGACCGATCTCCATAATAGTGTCAATCTCGGTCGTGCTGGCGTCTTCGAGCACTTCGTCGATGTCGTCGAGCAGCTCATCAATGCCATCGAGGGTGGCGTCTCGGTCGGTGTCGGCCTGGACGTGTTCCGCCTCTTCGACTTGCTGCTCACGCTCGGTGGTGTGCCGGGTTTTGTGCGTGCGCTCCATAGGGTCCCCACCCTAGCACACAGTTTGCCTAGGTGTCAAGTTGCCCGCTGAGCCTACGCTTCGCTTCTTCATGTTCCTTCGCTATTGCCACCTCGAAAGCATCATGAAATCCGCCGAGTCTTCTGGTCGCTGCAGCGGCAGCGACCCCCAACCCGCCCATGCGTTGGCCTATGCGTCGGAATCCGAGTCTAGCTCGGATGACCCGCATGTCCCGTTCGGCGAGCTGTTTGGCTCGCCAGATGGCAGCGTATTCGACCGTCATCTCAATCGATCCATCTGCTGTAATGCGTCCATCCGCCGTTGGATCTCGGCGTCTGCTTCCTGCGCTGCTGTAGCCATTGCTGGAATCCACACGGTAAGCCAGTTCGCCAGCTGGTCTATCCCCTGATGGAACGAGGTGCTGTTGGCGTACAGCTCTCGGTGGTGGATGGTGAGTGCTCCACGGAACACGGCCACACGGGTGCCCGCAGGTGCCTCGATGCAGAAGGACGCCATGCTGTAGACGGTGGGTATGGCGACGGCCTCGGACGTCACGCCTTCGGCGAGCACCTTCGGTTGCGTCTCGGCGAGCACCCGGGCGATGAGCGGCGAGATCTCGGACATGAGGTCGGTGACCCAGTCGTTCGTCTCGTCGGACTGGCCGTCGTTGCCGATGTGGCGGTCGACGACCGACCGAATGTCTTCGTACAGGTCCTCGGGGATGCCGTCAGCCGTCATGGTCCGTCTCCGGGGTCCCAGCCGGCGAGGGGCCGGCGACGGGCTCAGGGTCGTCCTCGGCCTCCCAGCCGCACCAGTGGCAGCAATCGTGCGTCCACGAGTGATTGCAGTGATGGCCACAGGGTCGCTGAGACTCCGGACACTCGCCTTCTAGGCCCTCTTCTTCGCCGCAGGTGGCGCACTCGTCATCAAGCTCGGAGGTCGGGGCGGGGGTGGGGCTGTCGGTGGAATTGCTCGGCACGTTGAGCCCACCCCCACCGCCTTCGGCGTGGATGTCCTCCATGGCAACGGTGGCTTCGCCTGCCTTGGCTGGCCAGATGCCGACAACCATCCCGGCGTCGTTGCGGGGTAGACGGGGGTAGTCCTCAGTGACGTCCGGGGTGACGTCGGCGAGGGTGAAGCGGCCGGGCTCGTAGCGCTGGAGGCAGCGGACCACCGTCGAACGCAGCCGGGGTGGCATCGGCTTCAGATGCAGGTCCGGGACCAGGTTCGCCAGATGGCCTACCAGCCAGGTCAGATCCTCAACATCCAGGTCAACGGAGTCCAATGGGTCGCCTTCCCGTGTCGAAGATCTGCGGCTTGCCGACGCGCAGGCGTTGGCCGAGCGCGCGGGCTTCCCGAGCTCGTTCGATGCGGTCGGCCGTGTCGCCGCCGAGCGGCAGCAGGGCTTCCTCGGCGATGTCCCGGCCGACTTCCTCCGCGGTCATGTGCTCGCGCCTGCGGCGCTTGGCCTCTTCGGGTAGGTAGCGCTCGAGGAATTCCTGATAAGAATGCATAGCGTCGTCGTCTGCGGTTTGACCAGTGAGAGCTTCGATTAGTTGAGCAGCTTCGGTGTAGAGGTTGATCGCATCGCAAGCAGCGTCGAACCCGACCACCACATCGGGCAGGTCTTCGGTGATCTGTTCAGCTCGAGCACGTAACCGTGCGACAACATCAGCTGGATCTGGAAGCGGCATCTGAGTCCTTCCATCGGTACCAGACCGGCCGTAGTCCCTTCTCGGGAATGTGGGTGATCTGGCCGTTGTCCCGCAGCGCACGCAACATCCGAGCTGCGTTGTGGTAGTCCCGAGGGTACCGGGAGATCCGGGTGATAGAGACCGAGCTGAACTCGGCTTGACCCAGGGCGATGCGATACAGACGCTCGAAGTTGCGCCTAGTGCCGTCATGCATGGGTTTGTCAAACAGGGACGGGGCGGCTTCCTCTAGCGGTAGGCCCATCGCATCCATCGACAGTCGGGTCCGTGGCGCCAGGGGGTCAGGTGCCACACGATTTTGCGAACCTGCATGAACAGGATGTTTCCCTCGATGGGACCACCCTCTTTCGGTGCACCGTTGGACTTGTAGTTCCATTCACACATCGGATTCCTCCATTAGCCGTATCATGATTTCGACGATGCGCTCCAGTGTCTCCTGCACCACGCCCTCCGAGATGGGGGTGGTATTGAGCCGGATCAATGTCTCGCCCTCCTGGACCAAGTCAGGTCGTGCTGCGATCGGTACTGCATCGATCAACAAATCGATGTTGATCAGCGCCTTGTGGCCGGAGACCAGGGTTAGGATAATAAAGTTGGTCATAGGTCGTTCCACGCCCAGTGAATCAGCGCATCCGCTCCGGCTAGAACTCCAGCCACCAGAAACAGCTGGGCATCCCGAAAGTCGCTCCGCCGACAGTAGCGATCGTCGCCCAGATGAGCAATATCGAGATGCGCATCAGGCGTCGGCCTCCTCAGGCGCATCGGTGTCTGGTTCGTCGACGACGGGATCCGCCACCTTGGCGATATTGCGCCTACGGGCGATTGCGGCTAGCTGCAACGAGTCCTTGCCTTTGACGATCTTCCCGTCGAGGTAGCCCAACACCCGATCGAACCCGGGGTTGATCATCCGCTTGGGGAGGACACCGAACCGGTCCTTGGCTGTGAACCGAC
>Ga0075429_100000905_pt1 | contig 23462 bp, 21 predicted proteins | sample RhiMetdeltSRZDD3_FD_75295 | JGI IMG/M metagenome (GOLD analysis project Ga0075429, IMG submission 75295) | Populus rhizosphere microbial communities from Tennessee, USA - Rhizosphere MetaG P. deltoides SRZDD3 | ecosystem: Host-associated > Plants > Roots > Rhizosphere > Soil | place: USA... | reverse complement strand
CGAAGACCGGCGCGGAGAAGTCGACGCTACCGAAAGCCCCTGGTGTGGAATAGGGGAGACGCCGTCGCATGAACCTGGGACATCTAGGAAGCCTCGTGGCGGCCTACGCTGGCTACCAGTTGCCGTCTGCGGCGGCGGTCGACACTCCCCTGCAATACTTCACTGGTACCTCGACCGCAGCGGTGCGCCGGAAATCCACCACGTCGGAATGCGATCCACCACCTCGGAAATGCAACGAGTTCCGACTGGAAGGTTGGGAAACCGCCCGAACTGCCTCGGCGGCCAGATCCGAACACCGAGGTCGACTACCAACCGCCACGGTGAGGAGTCCTATATGCCAGCGCCCATCCAGGTTGGTCCTTCGCTCTTCGATCCGCTTTCGCGAGAGTTCATCGAAGACCCGTATCCGACCTTCCGCAAGCTACGCGCCGAGGATCCCGTTCACTGGAGCGAACAGCTCCGGTCCTGGGTTGTTTCGCGCTACCACGATACCCGTCGGGTGCTTGTCGAGTACGACACGTACTGCGCCGATAGTAGGCCGATGGGAGGTGACGATCACGGTGCGTCGCTAAGCATTCAGTCCCTGGATCCACCGGATCATACCGTCGTCCAACGGCTGCTCAACTCGTCCTTTCATGCGGCGTTGACGTCCGACGTGCGGGCGCTCACCCAGGAGCGCGCCGAAAAGCTGCTCAGCACCGCCGCTGAACGCGGCGAAACAACCGACTTCGTGAACCACGTGGCGGCTCCCTTGAGCCTTGAAGTCACCCTGCGACTGCTTGGCGTGGACATAAAGAGTCGACACCTTCTCGAATGCTCGGCCGCCATTGTTCGCGACATGATGTCCGGGCTGGAGCCCGGCGCGACCGGCCCCGGTCAGGCCGCCCGCGAGCAACTGGCCGAGACGATCGAGGGACTACTCGAGTCGCCGGGTGCCGACGGCATGACGCGGTACCTGGCCGAAGCTGACAGCATCCGAGAGCTGCCGCGGTCCTACGTCGTCAACTCGTTGCGGGTATTTCTGCTAGCCGGAATCAATTCCACCCAACGCTTTCTCGCGAACAGTCTCCTGGCGCTGCTGTCCAACCTGGACGCATTCAGAGCGCTGGGCCGGTGCATGGCTCCGACCAAAGCGCTCCACGAGCTAGCCCGGTACGACAGCCCGGTTCAGGCTCAGGAAAAGATGGTCCTGGCCGACACCGAGCTAGGCGGTCGCCGGCTACGTCGCGGCGACCTTGTCGTCGTGCTTCTCGGTTCAGCGAATCGGGACGAGGCGGTGTTCGGCCGCCCGGACGCGCTCGTGCTCGACCGCACGCCTAACCCGCACCTCGGTTTCGGAGTCGGCCACCACACCTGCCTTGGCGCCCCGCTCGCCCTGCTGGTCGCTCAAGCGGTGCTGCCCTACCTCTCGCGGCGCTTTCCCAGGACGCGGCTTGTCGGTTCACCGGTGCGCGACTCGAACCCCACGCTGCGCGGTCTGCTGTCGCTGCCGGTCAGCCTGCACGGCTGACCAAAGCCCTGTCTCAGGTGAGTGGAACGGATGACGGCGCAGACTGAAGGTGGGGACGCTGCCGGCGCCGCGTACCTGCCGCTATCGACCCCAACAACAGGCGATGTACTACGGCGCCCAGCATACCGGTGGTGAGCCATACTCCCATGATCAGGCCGTGACCCTGTGGGACGACATCGCCAACGCACCGGCCGGGCCCACGGCTCCCCCTGCGATGGAGTCGCCCTCACCGGACGCCTCACCACAGGAGGCAGTTTGGGGCCTGGCTACCTGGCTCAGTTCGCCGACTGCCCGTTGATGCGCTTCGATGTCTGTCCGACGTTCCCCGCCGTAACCGCCTACCGGATCCAGGAGACCCGGACGGTACGGAGCTTCTGGCGGGACGGCGTGGACTACTCGCATAAATGGATTGCGAACGGGCATTGGATCGAGCGGCACGCGAACGAGGCGAACGCTGCCAAATCGGTGGCGGATGCCCGGGCCGTGGTCGAGCACTGCGCGGCGTACGCGCGGTTCACCATCACGTCGACCGGGTTCGCCGGCGACGAGTCGCTGCGATTCGTCGAACGCGGCGGGGGACGGGACGAAAACGACGACATGTACTGGACGATCGTCCGGGTCGGCCGCTACGTTGCGTTCCTGCGGATGGCCACCGACGCCGACCTCGCCGACCGGATGGTGCAGCGGATCTGCCAGGCGTACCCGACGGAGTGCTGAACTGGCTGGTGGGCTGCTAACGTGCCGGCACATGACGCAGCCACCCCACGACCCGTACGGCTACCAGAACTCCGGCTATCCGGACCAGGGTGGCTACCAGCAACCGCAGTACCAGCAGCCGCAGTATCAGCAACCGCAGTACCCGCAGCAGTACCAGCCCGAGTACTACCAGCAGCCGTCGTACTACCAGCAGGCGCCCCCACCGCCGGCCGGTACGAACGGCTGGGCAGTCGCCTCACTGATCTTCGGCATCCTCGGCGGGGTCCTGCTGAGTGTGATCTTCGGAATCGTCGCCCTGGTCCAGATCCCGAAGCGGCGACAGAAGGGCAAGGGTCTGGCCGTCACCGGCTTGGTCCTGTCGGCGCTCTGGGTGCTCGGCATCGTGGCGGCGGTCATCTTCGCCGCGACCAACAGCGCGAACCGCAACGATGCCGGGGACATCGTCGACAGCGGCACGGTATCGGTGAACGACCTGAAGGCCGGCGACTGCTTCAACGGCCTGACCGACAGCGGCACGGTGCTGAGCGTGGACGCGGTACCGTGCGCCGACCCGCACGACGCCGAGGTCTTCGCGGTCTTCTCGCTGACGGGTACGGCGTTTCCGGGCGACCAGGCAGTTTTCGACCAGGCGGAGAAGGGCTGCAACGACCGCCTCGCCGACTACTCGAACAAGGCCGTCGAGGACGACTCGATCGAGCTGTACGTCTTCCACCCGACCCAGCAGTCCTGGTCGCGGGGTGACCATGAGGTGACCTGCATCATCGGCAACCCCAACGAGAAGATCACCGGGAGTTTGAAGGACTGAGCCCTCGGTTACTGCGCACCCTGTGAGACGAGGGTCTGTCGCGCTCCTGGTCGCGCTCGTCGCCGGTTTGGCGTGCGCGGCCGGCCCGCGCGGTGGCGACGAGCCGACCGGGCCGCCGCCGGACTCGCCTTCCGCCACCACGCCGGTGCCCGATCCCAACGAGTTCCAGCAGGACATCGAGGCCGCGGCGACGGTGGCGCGCGAGTACTGGCAGGCGCAGTTCGCCGCGTCGGACGAGCGGTTCCAGCCGATCCGGGACATCGTCCCGTACCGGCGTGACGGCGAGGTCATCTGCAGCGGCGAGCCGCTGCCGCGCAACAACGCGGCGTACTGCGTCGCCGAGGACGTCATCGCGTACGACGTCGACTGGGCTCGGCTGGCGTTCACCCGGCTCGGGGACGCGTTCATCTACTACCTGCTCGGGCACGAGTACGGGCACGGCATCCAGTTGCGCCTCGGCATCGAGCACCAGTTGTCGATCCAGCAGGAGCTGCAGGCCGACTGCTTCGCCGGCGCGTACATCGGCGACTCGGTACGGGCCGGTCGCCTGCAACTGGAGGACGGTGACCTCGACGAGCTGCGGGCCGGGCTGATCGCGGTGGCCGACGACCCCGGCCAGCCGTGGTTCGCCGAGGACGCCCACGGCAGCGCGGAACAGCGGACCGACGCGTTCTTCGGCGGCTACGAGCGCTCGCTCACGGCGTGCGACGTCGGCTGACGGCGGCGGCTCGAGTACCTTTGCGGCGTGGCGGAACTGGGTGCGGTCCTGTTCGACATGGACGGGACGCTCGTCGACAGCGAGAAGGTGTGGGATGTGGGTCTGGCCGAGCTGGCCGCCCACTACGGCGGCGAGCTGTCGGCCGCGGCCCGGGCCAGCATGATCGGTACCTCCATGATCGACACGATGACGATCCTGCACGACGACCTCGCGCAGCCGTGGCGTGATCCGGTAGCCAGCACCGCCTGGCTGGAGACCCGGATGGGGGAGCTGTTCGCGGCCGGCCTGGTCTGGCGGGACGGCGCCCGGGAGCTGCTGGCCGAGGTGCGGGCCGCGGGCGTACCGACCGCGCTGGTGACCGCGACCCGGCGGCCGCTCGTCGAGGTCGCGCTGACGACGATCGGGGCGGAGAACTTCGACCTCGTCGTGTGCGGAGACGACCTGGACCGGACCAAGCCCCATCCGGAGCCGTACCTGGCGGCGGCGGAGGGACTGGCGGTCCCCATCGACCGGTGCGTGGCCATCGAGGATTCGCCGAACGGGGTACGCAGTGCCGTGGCCGCGGGTGCCGTCGTGGTCGCGGTACCGTCCGAAGTGGACCTGGCGGGCCTTGCCGGGGTGACGCACGTGCGGAGCCTGGCCGACGTGGACCTCGCCTTCCTCCGCGCGCTGGTGTGACAGCGGGGTGGCGCGCGACGCGCCACCCCGCAGCCCCCGTTATTCGTAGGCGATCGCGTTCAGGACATCCACGCGAGCCGCCCGGATGGCCGGCAGGACAGCGGCCACCACGCCGACGAGCGCGGCGAGCACCAGGTACAAGGCCATCTGGCTCCACGGGAACGCGAGGTCGGTGAACCCCTCGTCGCGCAGCGCCCGGACCACGGCGGTACCCAGTCCGGTGCCGACGGCCACCCCGAGAAGCGCGCCGAACACCGAGATCACCATGGACTCGACGGTGATCATTCGCATCGTTTGCGCCCGGCGCAGCCCGATCGCCCGCAGCAGGCCCAGCTCCCGGGTGCGTTCGAGGACCGACAGCGCCAGCGTGTTGACGATGCCCAGCACGGCGATGAGGATCGCCAGCGCCAGCAGGATCTGGATCATCGTGAGGATCGTGTCGAACTGCCTGGTCTGCTGGGCGATGAACGCGGACCGGTCGGAGGCCGACACCTCCGGGCTGTCCGCCAGCAGCGCCTCGATCCGCGGCAGCACGTCGGTGATCGAGGCACCCGGAGCCAGCTGTACGAAGGCCTGGAACGGCTGGGGTACCGCGAAGTTCTTCGCCGCCGACTCGGGCACGAAGATCCCGCTGATCACGTCGTTGTCCTGGTAGATCCCGGCGACCGTGTAGGTCTCCGCCTCGCCGCGGGTGAGCTGGATCGACACCCGATCGCCCGCGTGGACGCCGCCGATCTGGGTCGCCGACTCCGCGTCGAGTACCAGCTGCCCTTCGCCGAGCGTGTCCAGGCTGCCCTCGGCCGGGGTGAGCGCGAAGATGTCCCGCGCCGCCGCGATGTCGTGCACGGCGACCACGAAGTCGGGCTTGGTGCCGTTGACGATGGCCCGGTCGAGATAGGCGCCGGTCACCTTCGCCACGCCCGGCGTCGACCCGGCCCGGTCGAGCACGGCCGCGTCGAACGTGGGTGGCAGCGGGCCGGACTGCTCGCCGCTGATGTAGATCTCCGCGTGTACCTGGTTGGCCGCGAGCCGGTCGAAGCTCTTGGTAGCCGAGGTGAGGATCACGTTCACCCCGATCACCAGCGCGATGCCGACCATCAGCGCGGCCGCGGTGATGGCGGTCCGCCGCGGGTTGCGGCCGGAGTTCAGCCGGCCGAGCTTGCCCGGTACCGACCAGGAGAACAGCCGGCCGAGCACCGATACCACCGGTCGCGCCAGCAACGGCGTGAGCAACGCGACTCCGACGAAGGAGACCAGGACGCCGGCGAGCACTGTCCACAGTGTCGCGTCGCCCGCGTTGCCGGACAGGCCCAGCGCCAGCGCCGCGCCGCCGGCGGTGAGCGTCAGTGCCCCGGCGATCGTCACGCGGGTAAGTGGCTTGTCGGGGATCGCCGAGTCCTGCAGGGCCGCCACCGGAGGGATGCGGGAGGCCCGGATCGCCGGCAGGACGGCCGCCACGAGCGTGACCAACAGGCCGACGGTGAACGCCGAGACGACCGCCGCCACCGGTACGCCGATGCCGGCCAGCGCCAGTCCGCCGGCCATCTGGCCGAAGACGAACGCCAGCAGCGCGCCGACGCCGATACCGGCACCGAGCCCGAGCACCGAGGCGACCAGGCCGATCACCAACGCCTCGACGAGAACCGAGCCGATGACCTGACGTCTGCTCGCCCCGACGGCGCGCATCAGCGCCAGCTCGCGGGTGCGCTGGGCCACGATGATCGAGAAGGTGTTGAGGATCAGGAAGATGCCCACGAACAGGGCCACGCCGGCGAAGCCGAGCAGGATGTTGTTGAAGAAGCCCAGCCCTCGCCGGAACGAGTCGGTCGTCTCGGTGGCCAACTGGTCGCCGGTCTTCACGACGTAGTCGGGACCCAGCTCGGCGGCGATCCGGTCGCGCAGCTCCTCCGGAGTCACGCCGGGGGCCGCCTTTACCCTGATCGCGCTGTACACGTCCTTCTCGCCGAGCATGAGTTGCTGGGCGACCGGGGTGGTGAACGCGACGACTGTGGCCCCGCCGATCGAATCCCGGTCGTTGCTGTAGCCGAAGATGCCGACGAGCTTGAACGTCTTCTTGGGCTCGAGCGTCAGTACCGCGATCTCGTCGCCGACGTTGAAGCCGCCGGTCTTGGCCAGGCCCGCGTTCATCGCGATTTCGTTTTCCGCGGTCGGGGCCTTCGAGCCCGGCCGCAGTGTGATCATGTCGGACTCGCCGGTCCAGTTGGCGCCGAGCCGCGGCGGGCCGAGCGAGGCGATGACCTTGCCGTTCTTTCCGATCACCCGGGCGCCGTCGGCTTCCGCGAGGCCGACCGCGTCGGCCACTCCCGGAACCTTGTCCTCGATCCGCTCCACCAGGTCCGCCGGGACGTTAGCCGGTATCGGCGCGCCCTCGAGCTCGTCCACCTCGATCTTCGGCTTGCCGGCCACCTGAACGTCGGTCTGGGAGTACACCGTGGAGAAGAGTCCCTCGAAGCTGCGGCCGAGCGTGTCGGTCAGCACGAACGCGCCGGACACGAACATCACGCCGAGCACGACCGCGAGACCCGACAGGATCAGCCGCAGCTTGCGGGCCAGGAGGCTGGCGAACGTGGCGCGCAGCATCAGGCCACCGTCCCCAGGACGTCGAGCCGCTTCATCGTGTCCAGTACCGCTTCGGCGTCCGGGTCGGCCAGCTCGGCCACGATCTGGCCGTCGCCGAGAAACACGACCCGGTCGGCGTACGACGCCGCGTTCGGGTCGTGCGTGACCATCACGACGGTCTGCCCGAATTCGCGTACCGACCGGCGCAGGAAGCCGAGCACTTCGGCACCCGAACGCGAGTCGAGGTTGCCGGTCGGCTCGTCGGCGAAGACGACCTCGGGTTTGCCGAGCAGCGCCCGGGCGCAGGCCACCCGCTGCTGCTGGCCGCCGGACAACTGGGACGGCCGGTGGCCGAGCCGGTCACGCAGCCCGATCGTGTCGATGACCGTGTCGAACCACATCGGGTCCGGCTTGCGGCCGGCGATGGCCAACGGCAGCGTGATGTTCTCCTGCGCCGACAGCGTCGGTAGCAGGTTGAACTGCTGGAAGACGAAGCCGACCTGGTCGCGGCGCAACCGGGTGAGCCCGGCGTCCCCGAGGCCGGTCAGTTCGGTACCGCCGATGTACACCTGGCCGCGGGTCACCGAGTCCAGGCCGGCCAGGCAGTGCATGAGGGTCGACTTGCCGGAGCCGGACGGCCCCATGATTGCGGTGAACTGCCCGCGCGCGAGGTCGACGCTGATGCCCCGCAGGGCGACCACCTGTGCCTCACCCGAGCCGTACACCTTCCACACGTCCACCGCACGAGCCGCAGCAGCCGTCGTCACCGAAGTCCTCCTGTCGAGTGCTGGACCGGCCGTGGGGGTTCCCCGACCGGCAAACTCGATCGTCGGCGGCGACGGTCCACAATGCATCAACCGGTGGATGGACAAGACCGCCCATCTTCGGGTCGGGGGGGCCCCTACGTCAGGTCGGGGTTGCCCCTGACCGATCCCTCTCCGTCGATCAAGGAGGGGGCTACTCGTAGGCGATGGCTTCGAGGACGTTGAGTCGGGCGGCCCGGATCGCCGGCAGGATCGCGGCGAGGACACCGGCGACGAAAGCCAGCGCGAAGGTGACGGCCAGGTACCACCACGGGATCGTCAGGTGCAGGAACTCACCGCCGACCGCCTGCACGATCGCGATGCCGAGCGCCACCCCGGCCACGATGCCCAGCAGCACACCGAACACCGAGATCAGGATGGACTCCACGGTGATCATGCGACCGAGCTGGGTACGGCTCATGCCGATGGCGCGTACCAGACCGATCTCCCGGGTGCGCTCGAAGATGGACAGCAGCAGCGTGTTGATCACACCGAGCACCGCGACCAGGATCGTCAGGCCGAGCAGCACATTGAGGATCGTCAGGACCACGTCGAGGAACCGCGAGCTCTGCGCGATCAGTGCCGACTGGTCGGATACCGTCACCTCCGGGTTGTCCGCGAACAGGTTGTCCAGTCGCGCCTCGACCGCGCCGACCTGGCCATCGTCGGCGACCTTGACGAAACCCTGCTGGGCGTACGGTGTCCGGAACGTGGCGGCGTCGGCGGGACTGACCAGCGCGCCGGACACCACGTTGTTCTTCCGGTAGATGCCGACCACGCGTTCGGTGTAGTCGCCGCCGCGGGCGGTCCGCATCGGTACCGTGTCGCCGACCTGCCAACCGCGGGTGCGGGCGGTGTCCTCGTCGACCACCAGCTCGCCGGTGGACAGCGGGCGCAGTTCTCCTCCCTCCGGCTCCATCTCGAAGATGACGCGGGCGGCGGCGAGGTCCGTCGCGGAGACGAACGCGTTGCGGTCCCCGAGGAGTACGTTGTCGCCCTGCAGGGCCATCGCCGTCTCCACTCCGGGTACTGCCTTCATCTGGTCCACTTTGGACGGTAGGAAGCCGCCCGTACCGCCGGTGGCAAAGTCGACGCCGACGATCAGCTGGGCGTTCAGGTCGTTGGCGAACACGTCGCTTATGCCGGACTTGGCCGATGCGGCGAACACGCCCGCGCCGGTGGCCAGGGTCACCCCGATCATCAGCGCCGCCGCGGTGACCGCGGTCCGGCGCGGGTTGCGGCCGGTGTTGCGGGTGCCGAGCCGGCCGGGCATCGACCGCCCGAACAGCCGGCCGAACAGACCGGTCACCGGGCGGCTGATCGCCGGCGCCAGCATCGCGACACCGAGGAAGGCCAGGGCCGCGCCGCCGCCGAGCATCGGCCACAGCGCGCCCTTCGTGGTACCGGTCAGCTTCAGCCCCAGCAGGAGTACGCCAACCGCGAAGACAACGGCGCCGATGGCGGTGAGCCGGCCGAGGGGCCGGTCCGGGGTGGCCGCGTCCCGCATCGCTGCGATCGGCGCCACCCGGGACGCGCGCAGCGCGGGGATCAGAGCGGCGAGGACGGTGAACAAGGTACCGACGAGCAGTGTGATGACCACGACGTAGGGACGTACGACGACGCCGGTGACGGGCAGGCTCGTGTTGGCGAACGACTCCAGTAGCTTGCGCAGGAGCCAGCCCACCCCGATGCCCAGGATCAGCCCGACCGTGGACGCGACGAGTCCGAAGAGGACGGACTCGGCCAGGACCGCCCGGTTGACCTGCCACCGGCCGGCGCCGAACGAGCGGTACAGCGCCAGTTCCCGGGTGCGCTGGGCGACCAGCATCGAGAAGGTGTTGAAGATGAGGAACGCCCCGGTGAACAGGCCCACGAGCGCGAACCCGGTCAACCCTCCCTTTAGGACGGTGATGAATCCCTGTACGTCGCTCGCCTGGTCCCGGGCCGTCTCCTCGCGCGTCTTGACGACGTACCCGGGCCCGACCTCGGCCTGGACCCGCCGCTTCAGGTCCACATCGGACACTCCGGGGTCGGCCTGAACGTCCACATTGGTGTACTTGCCCGGCGCGCCGAGCATCAGCTGCTGCGCCGTGGCCATCGGGAACGCGACGGTCGTCTCGCCGCCGAGCGAGTCGCGCCCGCCGGGGTAGCCGAAGATGCCGGCGAGCCGGAACGTGCGCCGCGGCTGCAAGGTGATGACGTCGACGAGGTCGCCGACCCGGTACCCGGTCGTCTTCGCCAGCCCGGCGTTGATGGCGATCTCGTCCGGCGCGTCCGGTGCCTCGCCGTCGCGCAACTGGATGAGCGGGTCACCCTCGACCCAGCCGATGCCGAACCGCGGCGGCCCGTTGGACGCCACCACCTTGCCGTTCTTGCCGACCACGCGTGCGCCGTCCGTGGAGACGTGCGGCGTGGCGTCGGCGACCCCCGGTACGTTCTCGAGCCGGTCCGCGGTGGCCCGGTCGACGAACGCGGTGACGATCTCGCTGCCCTGCTCGGACTCTGGCGCGTCGTTGCGGGCGGTCACCTGGACGTCGAGGTTCTCGTTGACGGTGGCGAACAGTTGCTCGAACCCCTTGGCCATGGTGTCGCCGGCGACGAACGCGGCGGACATGAACATCGTGCCGAGCACCACCGCGAGCGCCGAGAGCAGCAGCCGCAGTTTGTGGCTGAGCAGGCCGCGCAGCATCGCCCTAAGCATGGGTGTCCAGCCGCTTCATCTGGTCCAGTACCGCCGCGGCGGTGGGGGAGGCGAGCTCGTCGACGATCTGGCCGTCGACGAGGAAGACGACGCGATCGGCGTACGACGCCGCGTTCGGGTCGTGCGTGACCATCACTATGGTCTGGCCGAACCGGCGTACCGAGTCGCGCAGGAACGTCAGCACCTCGTTGCCGGAGCGCGAGTCGAGGTTGCCCGTCGGCTCGTCCGCGAAGATCACCTCGGGCCGGCTGACCAGTGCCCGCGCGCAGGCGACGCGCTGCTGCTGGCCGCCCGACAGCTCGCTCGGCCGGTGGTGCAGCCGGTCCTCGAGCCCGACCGTGCCGATGACCGTGGCGTACCACTCCGGATCCGGCTTGCGGCCGGCGATCGCCAGCGGCAGCGTGATGTTCTCCTCGGCCGACAGCGTGGGCAGCAGGTTGTACTGCTGAAAGATGAACCCGATCCGGTCCCGCCGCAGCTGGGTCAGGCCGGCGTCGCCCAGGCCGGTGACCTTGGTGTCGCCGACCCAGACCGTGCCGGCGTCCACTGTGTCCAGTCCGGCGAGGCAGTGCATGAGAGTGGACTTGCCGGAGCCGGACGGACCCATGATGGCCGTGTACATGCTCCGGGCGAACGTGACGCTGACCCCGCGGAGGGCGGCCACCTGAGCCTCACCGGTGCCGTACACCTTCCAGATCTGGTCGGCCCGAGCAGCCGTCCCATTTGCCGTCATAGCCCGATTATGTACTGGGGCGTACCAATCCGGTCTCGTATGCGAGCACCACGGCCTGGACCCGGTCCCGCAGTCCCAGCTTCGTCAACACATGCCCGACGTGAGTCTTGATCGTGGTCTCGCTGACCGACAGCTCCTTGGCTATCTCGGCGTTGGACAGCCCACGGGCGACCTGGACCAGCACCTCGCGCTCCCGCTCGGTGAGCACGTCCAGCACCCGCGGCGGGCTAGCCGCCGGATCCGGCAGGGTCGTGGCGAACCGGTCCAGCAGCCGCTTGAGGATGCGCGGAGCGACGACCGCCTCGCCGGCGGCGACCGTGCGGATCGCGGCGACGAGGTCCTCCGCCGGCACGTCCTTGGCCAGGAACCCGCCCGCGCCGGCCCGCAGCGCGCCCACCACGTACTCGTCGAGGTCGAACGTCGTCAGGATCAGCACGTGTACCGGCAACCGCGCCTCCACGATCGCCCGCGTCGCGGCCACCCCGTCCATCCGCGGCATGCGGATGTCCATCAGCACCACGTCCGGCAGCAGCCGGCGGGACAGGTCCACCGCCTCGACGCCGTCACCGGCCTCCCCGACGATGTCGAAGTCATCTTCCGCGCCCAGGACCATCCGGAACCCGGTCCGCAACAGCGGCTGGTCGTCGGCCAGCAAGATGGTGATGGGCTTGCTCATGCGGCGGGAATCCTTGCCGAGACGCGGAAACCGCCGCCGGCGCGCGGGCCGGTACGCAGCGTGCCGCCGTACAGCGCTACGCGTTCGCGCATGCCCAGCAGGCCGTGGCCGAGGCGGTTGTCCGGCCGGGGACCGCGGCCGGTATCGGAGATGTCCAGCGTCAGGTGCCCGTCGGCGAACGCGAGGTGGACCTTGGCCACGGCGTCCCCGGCGTGCTTGAGCGTGTTGGTCAGCGCCTCCTGCACGATCCGGTAGAGCGTCAGCGCGATCCCGGGATCGATCGCGCCCGGGTCACCGGTCACGGTCAGCGTCACCGGCAGGCCGGCCTCGCGGAGCTGGTCGACCAGCTGCGTGATCCCGGTCAGGCCGGGTTGTGGCGTCAGCTCGGCGGCGGGCTCGGCCTCGGTACGCAGCACCGTGAGCAGGCGCCGCATCTCACGCAGCGTCGTGCGCCCGGTCTCCTCGATAGTGGCGAGGGCCTCGTCGGCGGCGTCCGGGTCACGCCGCAGCACGCGCCGCGCCCCGGTCGCGAGCACGCCCATCACGCTGACGTGGTGGGCCACCACGTCGTGTAGCTCGCGGGCGATGCGCCGGCGCTCGTCGGCTACCGCCTGCTCGGCGATCCAATGCTGGTTCTCCTCCGCCGCCTGGGCCCGCACCCGCAACGCCTCCGTGAACGCCCGGTGGTTGTACACCGCTCGGCCGAACAGGAAGCACAGCAGCGCGACCATCACGTTGAACACGAGCAGGTACGGCGGCGCGAGGTCCAGGGGCGCCGCGGCGGGCGTCATCAGCAGCGTCGCGGCGGTCAGCGCCGGCCCCCAGATCAGCAGCGTCGCCAGTGCCGCCGGTTTCGCCCGCCGGTGGGCGGCCGCCGTGTACGTCAGCACGACCAGCGCGAACCCCTGGTCGGCCAGGGAGGCGAAGCCGATGTACGGAATCGTGCTGTGCAGGCTCAGCAGGATCACCGCGGGCCAGAACCACCGCCGGCGGAGCGCTATCGGCACCACGCCGAGGGCGCTGTAGACGAGCGCCACCGGCCACGACTGCGGCCAGACCTGCCGCGGTGCCAGGACCCAGAGCAGCATCTCGCACCCGTACAGCCCGACGGCCAGGACCGTGTCGGCGAGCAGCGGGCGCCGCTGCAGCGTCTCCCACAGGCGGTGTCCCGGCGTCATGACTAGGACGGTAGCCGCTACTGGTCGGCGGCTCGGGGCAGGTCGGGGAGCGGATCGTCGACGACCGTCGGCCGCTCGGGGAACGGCGGTGGGGTGCCACCGTACGCCGGGCACCGCTCCTGGTGCGAGCACCAGCCGCACAGCCGGCTCGGCCGGGGCCGGAAGTCCTTCTCGGCGGTTGCCCGGTCGATGGCCCGCCAGAGCGCGATCAGCGTCCGCTCGAACCGGACCAGCTCCTCCGGATCCGGCGTGTAGTCGCAGATCTCGGCATCCTTGAGGTAGAGCAGGCGCAGCACCCGCGGCACCACCCCGCGGACCCGCCAGAGCACCAGCGCGTAGAACTTGAGTTGGAACAGGGCCCGTGCCTCGAACGCCTCGCGCGGGGCGCCGCCGGTCTTGTAGTCGACGACGCGCAGCTCGCCGCCGGGCGCCACGTCGAGGCGGTCCACGTACCCCCGGATCACCAGCTGATCGTCCACTGTGGTCTCGATGAGGCTCTCCCGCTCGGCCGGCTCCAGCCGGCGCGGATCCTCGACGGCGAAGTAACCGCCCAGCAGCTCCTCGGCCTGGCCGAGGAACCCGGGGATGTCCTCCGCCTCCGGCACCGCGCCGAGCTCGGGGTGCTCCTCGAGCAGGCGCTGCCACTGCGGCTCGACGAGCGCGGCCGCCGCCTCCGGAGTGCGCTCGGCCGCCGGCAGATCGAAGAGCCGCTCCAGCACGGCGTGCACCAGCGTGCCGCGGACCTGGTCGCCGGTCGGCTGCTCGGGCAGCTTGTCGATCGTGCGGAACCGGTACAGCAGGGGGCAGGTCTTGAAGTCGGCGGCCCGGGACGGGGATAGGGACGGCAGGATCGGGAGCGCCGGGGGCGCCTCCGGGCCATCGATGGGCTGCGTCTCGACCGTCATGCCAAACACGCTAGGGCACGGGTACGACATCAGCCCGCAAGTACACGTTCACCTTTCCGGCGTTGGCTGCCGAGGTAAGCCCGTTTCCGTACCCGTGGGAGGAGAAATCGTGAAACGAGGCACCTTGCTGGCCGCTGTCGGAGTCGGGTTGTCCATCGCCTTGGTCGGCGCCTTCGCGGCGTCCGCTGATCGGGATGGCGACCACAACGACACGTCCGGGTCGGCGCTGCGAGACTTCGGCGTCGTCAAGGGTCTGGACCACTCTTCGACCGAGGACATCGACGCCGCCACCGCTACCGCCGACCCGCTGCGCCTGGCGACGCTGGCCAGGGGACTGCGGGCGCGGGTGGTCACCGCCGGTAACGCCGCACCCGCCCTGGACATGATGGCGCTCTGGCCGGTGGACCACCCCACCCACCTGCTGGCGTGCAACGAGCAGGGGCCGGCTCAGGCCGGCGTACAGCGAATCGACCTGGCCACCGGCGTGGCGGCGACGATCGTGTCCGGCACCCAGTCGTGCGACCCGCTGCACGTGACCCCGTGGGGCACGGTCATCTTCGGCGAGGAGACCACCACCGGACACGTCTGGGAGCTCATCGATCCGCTGTCGGTCACCAACGCGACGCTGGACCGCCTCACCGGGGCGACCAGTACCCCCAAGATCGTGCAACGACCGGCGCTCGGCGCGGTCGCCTTCGAAGGCATCGGAACCCTGCCCAACGGCGTGACGTACTACGGCGACGAGCTGGGACCCATCAACGGCGTACCGGGTGGGGCGTACTACAAGTTCGTCCCCGCACAGCCGTTCGCCGGGGGCGGGCCGATCACGTCGCTGGCCGACTCGCCGTACGCCGCCGGCAGCATCTCGGTGCTGCGGGTCGGTCAGGGTACGAACACCGGGCAGGGAATGGCACAAGGCATCGGGGCGTGGCTGGCGATCACGCCGGACGCGGCGACCGGCTCGCTGCGGCCGCCGGCCCGGGCCGTGTTCGCCACAGGTTTCTACCGGCCGGAGGACTTGTCGCTCGACCGGCGCGCGCTGGCCGCCGGCAACGTCCGGTTCTGCGGCAACAACACCGGCCGCGAGGAGGCCCGCTACTACGGCGAGGCCGTTTGCGTGTCCGACGGTACGGTCGCCACCGCCACCGGTGGGACGTCGGTGCCCGAGGTCCGGGTCCTCGTGCCCGGCTCGCCCGAGATCAACATGCCCGACAACATCGCGTACCAGCCCGGCCGCGGCAACTGGATCGTCCACGAGGACGGCGACACCGAGTTCGACCGTCCGCACAACAACGACCTCTGGTCCTGCCTCGACGACGGGCGCGACGACGACCTGCAGAGCGACGGCTGCCTGCGGATCGCGTCGCTGAACGACCTGACCGCCGAGTGGACCGGAGGCTTCTTCGACGCGTCCGGGCGGCATTTCTACGTGAGCGTCCAGCACAACAAGACGGGTTTCGGCGTCGTCCTGGACATCACCGGCTGGCGGTGACATCCAGGTAATTGACACCGGTCGGCATCGGGCGAGGACGGTCACCCGGTGCCGACCGGCCGTAGCATCGGGGGGATGGCTGACCGCCGCACCTCGGACCGTGGCCCCGCGGACGCCCCGCGCCGGCCCGGTATCCCGCTCGGGCGGGTTCTCGGTGTGCCGGTCTTCCTGCACGCCTCGTGGCTGCTGCTGGCGGTACTGGTCACTATCGGGTACGGCCAGCTCGTCCAGCGCACCCAGCAATTGGCGCCCCAGGCGGCGTACGCCGTCGGCTTCCTGTTCGTCATCTGCCTCGTGGTTTCCGTGCTGCTGCACGAGCTCGGCCACGCGCTGACCGCGCGCCGGTTCGGGGTCGGCGTGAAGGGCATCACGCTCGAGCTGCTCGGCGGCTACACCGAGATGGACGGCGAGGCCCCGCGTCCCGGCGTCGAGCTGGCCGTCTCGATCGCCGGACCGATCGTGTCGCTGGTCCTCGGCCTGGCCGCGGTCGGCGGCGCGTTCGCTCTGCCGAGCGGCACGCTCGTCCAGGAGTTGGCGGTCCAGCTGGCGGTCAGCAACATCCTGGTGGCTGTGTTCAACGCGCTGCCCGGCCTGCCGCTGGACGGCGGTCGCGCGCTGCGCGCGGGGGTCTGGGCGCTGAGCCGCGACAAGCACCTCGGCACGCTGGTCGCCGGCTGGACCGGGCGCGTCGTCGCGGTCGCCTTCCTGGCCGTCGCGACGCTGCTCTACACGGCCGGCGGCGTCCAGCCCTTCGGTTTCCTGTTCATGCTGCTCGTGGCGTTCACGCTGTGGCGTGGGGCCAGCTCGGCGATCCGGTTGGCGAAGATCAGTTCGAGGTTCCCGCTCGTCGACCCGAGCCGGCTGGTCCGTGGCGTGTTCGCGGTACCGACCGGCACCCCGCTCGCGGAGGCGCAGCGGCGCGCGGCCGAGGCCGGGCGGGCCCAGGAGGCGCTCGGCGTGGCCGACTCGTCCGGCCGGCTGGTGGCGCTCGTCAAGCCGGAGGCGGCCGCGGCGGTACCGGCCGACCGGCGGCCCTGGATCGCGGTCGACTCCGTGGCCCAGACCATCGCCGGCATGAGCGCGATCCCGGTCGACTTGCGCGGCGAAGCCGTGATCAACGTGGTTCGGGCCAACCCGGGCAGCGAGTACCTCGTGACGTCGGGCGATGATGTGATCGGCGTGTTGCGCCTCTCCGATCTTGCCCAAGTGCTCGAACCCAGAACGAGGACCCGTTGACCGTACGGACCAGATCGCGTACCGGCCCGTTCCTGCCCGGTGACCGGGTGCAGCTGACCGACCCGAAGGGCCGGGCGCACACGATCGTGCTGCGCAGCGGCGGTACCTTCCACACCCATCGCGGGGCGCTCGAGCACGACGCGGTCATCGGCGCGCCCGAGGGCAGCGTGGTGACGTCGGCCGGCGGTACGGCGTACCTGGCCCTGCGCCCGTTGCTCGCCGACTACGTGCTCGGCATGCCGCGCGGCGCCCAGGTGATCTACCCCAAGGACGCCGCGCAGATCGTCGCGATGGGAGACGTCTTCCCCGGTGCCCGGGTCCTCGAGGCGGGAGCCGGCTCCGGCGCGCTGACCTGCTCACTCCTGCGCGCGGTCGGTACCGAGGGCGGCGTCGTCTCGTACGAGCTGCGGCCGGACTTCGCCGACATCGCCCGGCGGAACGTGGAGAACTTTTTCCTCGGCGCAGCTAGCGAGCCGAGCATCTGGCTCGGGGGGGAACATCCGCAGCTTCCTTGGACGCTGCATGTGGGGGACGTCACGGAGTGCGAGGAGACCGGCTTCGACCGGATCGTGCTGGACCTCCTGGCGCCGTGGGAGGCACTCGACCTGGTCGAGCGTGCCCTCGTACCCGGTGGGGTGTTCGTCGGGTATGTGGCCACGACGCCGCAGCTGTCCGAGCTGGTCGAGGGGCTGCGGGCCCGGGGTTGTTTCACCGAGCCCCGCGCCTGGGAGACGCTGGTGCGCGACTGGCACGCGGATGGTCTGGCGGTCCGCCCGGACCACCGGATGATCGCGCACACCGCGTTCCTCGTCACGACCCGGCGGCTCGCGCCCGGTGTGGTGGCACCGCCACGGCGGCGCAAGCCCAGCAAGGGCGCCGAGGCCTACGCACAACTGAAGGCGAGGTAACCCCGGCATGACGCGTCCAACCCTGCCCGGTGGGGACCTGCCCGCGGTGTTCCCGGACTGGTCGCCGTACCCGGACCTGGACACCGCCGCGCGGGCCTACCTGCGCGACCCGGACATCGCCCTCGACGCGCTGGCCAGCGTGCTGCGCGGGGCGACCGTGCTCGGGTTCACCCTCGAGCGGTTCGTCAACGACGTCAACGGCGTCTGGCAGGAGGTCGTGGTCTGCGACGGTGCCCGGCTGGTGCTCTGGCACGGCGAGGACGTACCGCCGGAGGACGGCCCACCGGGCGCGATGACGTCGTCGCTGCGGGTGGTACCGCTCTCGTCGGTGACCGAGGTCGGTTGCCGGCGGCGGCTGGCCCGTACGCCCACCGGGCAGGTACGCGTCGACAGCGTGGACGTCTACCTGCTGCTGTCCACCCTCGACGAGGCCGGGCCGGGGATGGAGCGGGACGAGCACGGCACGTCGGTACGCCACGACGCCCTGCGCTTCGGCAAGACCCTGGACGACGGCGGGTCCGGGCAGATCGCCCGGGTCGAGGAGTTCGCGAGCCTGATCGCCTCGCTAGTGGGCCGACCCCTGCTCTGACGAGACCGCTTCCACGAAGATGCACGAACCAGGACAGTCCTTCGCGGCGTCGATCACCTCGAGGCGCAGGTGCTCGGGGACGTCCGCGCGGCTGCCCGGAGCGGTCAGCAGGGTGCCGTCGGCGTCCTTCACGTACGCCAGGCCGTCGATGTCGAACTCGAAGACCTCCGGGGCGTACTGCGCGCAGAGCCCGTCGCCGGTACACAGTTCCTGGTCCACCCAGACCCGTAGCGGCTCGGACATCGCGCACCTCCGAAGTCGAACCTACCCCGTCCCAGATCCGCCCCAGACTCGCCCCGTTAACGATTGCTGCGCCGTAACAAAGAGCGGTTAGGGTTAAGGGCACGACGTATAGCCCCCCGGGGAGGTGGGACGTGGCACGCAGCGAGGACGCGGAAGCTCGCGCCGCGCGCTGGGAGCGGGAAGCACACGACCTCTCCACTCAGGTCGCCTTCCTGCAGGAGGAGTTGGCCCTCGTCCGGCGCAAGTTGACCGAGAGCCCACGCCACGTGCGGCAACTCGAGGAGCGGCTGGCCGCCACCCAGGCGCAGCTGGCCCGCCTGACGGAGAACAACGAGCGGCTCGTGGCGACCCTCAAAGAGGCGCGCGCGCAGATCATCACGCTCAAGGAGGAGATCGACAGGCTCGCCCAGCCGCCGAGCGGCTACGGCGTGTTCCTCGCCCTGCACGAGGACGGTACGGTCGACGTCTTCACCGGCGGCCGCAAGCTGCGGGTGGCGGTCTCGCCCGCGCTGGACGCCAGCACCCTGCGGCGCGGCCAGGAGGTCCTGCTCAACGACGCTCTGAACATCGTCGACGCGTTCGGCTTCGAGCGGGCCGGCGACGTCGTGATGCTCAAGGAGGTCCTCGAGGGCGGCGACCGGGCGCTGGTCATCTCGCACGCCGACGAGGAGCGGATCGTCCACCTCGCCGACACGCTGCTCGACACCCCGTTGCGGGCCGGCGACTCCCTGCTCATCGAGCCCCGCTCGGCGTACGCGTACGAGCGGATCCCGAAGAGCGAGGTCGAGGAGCTGGTGCTCGAGGAGGTGCCGGATGTCGGCTACGAGGACATCGGCGGCCTCGACCGGCAGATCGAGCAGATCCGCGACGCGGTGGAGCTGCCGTTCCTGCACGCCGACCTGTTCCGCGAGCACAAGCTGCGCCCGCCCAAGGGCGTGCTGCTCTACGGCCCGCCCGGGTGCGGCAAGACGCTGATCGCCAAGGCCGTGGCCAACTCGCTGGCCAAGCAGATGGCCGCGCGCAAGGGCGAGGAGAAGCACACCAGCTACTTCCTCAACATCAAAGGCCCGGAACTGCTCAACAAGTACGTCGGCGAGACCGAACGGCACATCCGGCTCATCTTCCAGCGGGCCCGGGAGAAGGCCAGCGAGGGTACGCCGGTGATCGTCTTCTTCGACGAGATGGACTCGGTGTTCCGCACCCGCGGTTCCGGCGTGTCCTCCGACGTCGAGAACACGATCGTCCCGCAGCTGCTGTCGGAGATCGACGGTGTCGAGGGCCTGGAGAACGTCATCGTCATCGGCGCCTCCAACCGGGAGGACATGATCGACCCGGCGATCCTGCGCCCGGGTCGGCTGGACGTGAAGATCAAGATCGAGCGGCCCGACGCCGAGGCGGCCAAGGACATCTTCACCAAGTACGTCACGTCCGACCTGCCGCTACACGAGGACGACCTCGCCGAACACGGCGGCTCGGCCGAGGCCTGCGTCGCCGCGATGATCCAGGCGGGCGTGCTGCGGATGTACTCCGAGACCGAGGAGAACCGGTTCCTCGAGGTGACCTACGCCAACGGAGACAAGGAAGTCCTGTATTTCAAGGACTTCAACTCCGGCGCGATGATCCAGAACATCGTGGACCGGGCCAAGAAGATGGCCATCAAGGAGTTCCTCGCCACGAGCCGCAAGGGGCTGCGCCTGCAGCACCTGCTCGAGGCGTGCCTGGACGAGTTTCGGGAGAACGAGGACCTGCCGAACACGACCAACCCCGACGACTGGGCGCGCATCTCCGGCAAGAAGGGCGAGCGCATCGTCTACATCCGGACGCTGGTCTCCGGCGGCAAGGGGGCCGAGTCCGGACGCTCTATCGACACGGTCACCAACACCGGTCAGTACCTCTGAGCGATTAAGCTCACTTCATGAGTGTTCGACGGGTCATGGGTACCGAGATCGAGTACGGCATCTCGGTGCCCGGCCAGCCGGGTGCGAACCCGATGGTCACCTCGTCGCAGGTTGTCAACGCCTACGGCGCCCGCCCCGAGCTGACCCGCGGTGGGCGCGCCCGGTGGGACTACGAGGAAGAGTCGCCGCTGCGCGACGCCCGCGGGTTCACGTACTCCGGCGCGGCGTACGACCCGGCGGAGGCGCTCGCCGACGAGGACCTCGGGCTGGCCAACGTCATCCTCACCAACGGAGCCCGGCTCTACGTCGACCACGCGCACCCGGAGTACTCGACACCCGAGGTGACCAATCCGCTCGACCTCGTGAAGTGGGACAAGGCAGGGGAGAAGGTGATGGCCGAGGCGTCCCGCCGCGCGGCCACGATCCCCGGCAGCCAGCCCATCCACCTGTACAAGAACAACACCGACAACAAGGGCGCGTCGTACGGCGCTCACGAGAACTACCTGATGCGCCGGCAGACCCCGTTCGCCGACATTGTCACGTACCTGACACCGTTCTTCGTGACCCGGCAGATCGTCTGCGGCGCCGGCCGCGTCGGCATCGGACAGGACGGCTCGACGCCCGGATTCCAGCTGTCACAGCGGGCCGACTTCTTCGAGGTCGAGGTCGGGCTGGAGACCACGCTCAAGCGCCCCATCATCAACACCCGGGACGAACCGCACGCGGATGCCGACAAGTACCGCCGGCTGCACGTCATCATCGGCGACGCCAACCTCTCGGAGGTCTCGACCTACCTGAAGGTGGGGGCCACGTCGCTGATCCTCACGATGATCGAGGAGAAGGCGCTCACGCCCGACCTGGGGATCGCCGATCCGGTCGCCGAGCTGAAGAACGTCAGCCACGACCCGACGCTGACCCACCTGATGCGGCTGCGCGACGGGCGCCGGCTGACAGCGCTCGACCTGCAGTGGGCCTACTACGAGCGTGCCCGGTCCTTTGTGGACTCCCGGTACGGGTCCGATGTGGACGAAATCACCACCGACGTGCTGACCCGCTGGGAGAACGTGCTCGACCGGCTCGGCCGCGACCCGATGCTCTGCGCCGGCGAGCTGGACTGGGTGGCCAAGCTGCGGCTGCTCGAGGGGTACCGGGAGCGCGAGCACCTGTCGTGGTCGTCGCCGAAGCTGGCGCTGGTCGACCTGCAGTACTCCGACGTCCGCCAGGAGAAGGGCCTCTACCACCGCCTGGTCGCCCGCGGTGCGATGCAGACGCTGTTCCCCGACGCCGAGGTGCGCTCGGCGATGTTCGAGCCACCGGAGGACACCCGGGCCTACTTCCGCGGCCGCTGCCTGGCGCAGTACGGCTCCGAGGTGGTAGCCGCCAGCTGGGACTCGGTCATCTTCGACGTTGGCCGCGAGTCGCTGGTACGGGTGCCGATGATGGAGCCCGAGCGGGGTACGAAGGCCCACGTCGGCGCGCTGTTCGACCGCTGCCCGAGCGCCAAGGATCTGCTCGAGGCGATCACGTCGGGCTAGGGACCCGTCCTAAGCCGCTTTCGTCCATCCGTCGTACCTTCGGGGTAGGTTCTTGGGCAACCGAAGGTTCAGGAGGGCGGAGCAGATGGCTACGCGTGAAGGCGGCGGCGGGCAGTCGCAATCCGGCAAGGCCCGCCGCGACCAGGAAGTCGACGAGGCGCCGGCGCCTGAGGTCAACCCCGAGGTCGCCGAGCGGCACGAGCAGCTGACCGAGGACGTCGACGACCTGCTCGACGAGATCGACTCGGTACTGGAAGAGAACGCCGAGGAGTTCGTGAGGGGGTACGTCCAGAAGGGCGGCCAATAGTATAACTTGTCCGATTCGCTGACAGCGGACGCGACAGTCCGGAACACGTCGAGCACGGCCACCCAAGGCGGTACGTGCGCGGCGTATTGTGTTTCAACTGCAAGGCGATCGACTACCTGAAGGGAACCACGTGGCAGCGGTTCTTGATCCATCCGGGCGTCTACCAGCTGCGTTCACCACGCCACGGACGTCGTCCTTTGCGGACTTCCTGAGCCAGGCGGCTCCCGAACTGCTGCCCGGCCGTCGCCCGCTGCCGCTGGGCGTAACGCCCGACCTGAGCCCGCATGCCACGACCATCATCGCCCTGTCCTGCGCCGGTGGGGTCGTGATGGCCGGCGACCGGCGCGCCACGATGGGCAACCTCGTCGCCAGCCGCGACATCGAGAAGGTGCACTCGGCCGACGCGTACTCGCTCGTGGGCATCGCCGGCACCGCCGGTGTCGGCATCGAGCTGGTCCGGCTGTACCAGGTGGAGCTCGAGCACTACGAGAAGCTCGAGGGCGCGATGCTCTCCCTCGACGGCAAGGCCAACCGGCTCGCCACGCTGATCCGCAACAACCTGCCGGCCGCGCTGCAGGGACTCGCGGTGGTCCCGCTGTTCGCCGGGTTCGACCTCGACGCCGGCGACGCCGCGAAGGCCGGCCGGATCTTCAGCTTCGACGTCGCGGGCGGTATCTACGAGGAGACGGGGTACGACGCCATCGGCTCCGGTTCGCTGTTCGCGAAATCCGCGCTGAAGAAGCGGTTCCGTCCCGGTTCCAGCGTCGAGGACACCGTCCGACTCGCCGTCGAGGCGCTCTACGACGCCGCCGACGACGACACCGCTACCGGCGGTCCCGACCTGACCCGCAAGATCTACCCGGTCGTGATGACCGCCACGGCCGAGGGGACCGTCCGGCTCACCGACGAGCAGTCCGCCGCCGTCTCCGAATCCGTGGTGGCCGGCCGCATGGAGAACCCCGGCGGCTGAGCGGCTAGCCACTACCGTCTACATTAGACTGTCCCGGAAACATAAGGAGACCGCCGACCGTGGCCATGCAGTTCTACGCCTCGCCCGAGCAGATCATGCGGGACCGCGCGGAGTACGCGCGCAAGAACATCGCGCGTGGCCGGGGCGTGGTCGTCCTGTCCTACGCCGGTGGCGTGCTGCTCGTCGCGGAGACCGTCTCCGTCACGCTGCACAAGGTGAGCGAGATCTACGACCGGATCGGGTTCGCGGCCGTCGGGCGGTACAACGAGTTCGAGAACCT
>Ga0075429_100000903_pt1 | contig 23469 bp, 20 predicted proteins | sample RhiMetdeltSRZDD3_FD_75295 | JGI IMG/M metagenome (GOLD analysis project Ga0075429, IMG submission 75295) | Populus rhizosphere microbial communities from Tennessee, USA - Rhizosphere MetaG P. deltoides SRZDD3 | ecosystem: Host-associated > Plants > Roots > Rhizosphere > Soil | place: USA... | reverse complement strand
AGCCTCAAACGACGCATCTCCAACGCCATCTACCGCCGCATCCTGGCCGACCAACAACGCCTCCAACAGGCAGCCGCTTGACACACAGAGGCGCTCTGGAGCCACGCCCCGACACGGCGAACGACGGCACGCAGACCGATAGAGAGCCACACCCAAACACCGGTGGGCAGCCGCGATGGAGAGCATCCCGCCGAACGCCTAGACCGAGTCTGGCCCGACACCGGCCCTACCGGAATCGTCTAACAGCCGCGATCCGGCTCGGCGACACGACCGGTTCTAGTCGATGGCAGGGCGTCGCCGTGAGGCACTGGCACCCCGGTCGGGCGTCGCTCGCAATGGACCTGTGACATTCACGGCTGAGCAACCAGACCATGCGCTCAACAAGGTCCGTGGCCTATTACCCGGCATCCTCGGTCGCCCATGGGTCGAACGCTGTGCCAACCGGCGAAACCGCAGGTCAGCGCCGAGCGCTGTGCGCGCGGTTAGCCGGCCATTTTCAGGACGGCGTCGATCTCGCGATGTGACGTTTCCGCAGGTCATCCCTGAAGGAGCGGGGCCGGTCAAGAGGGGTCGGTGGGGTCTTTTCCTTGCCCCGACCTTGCTGCTGGCGCGCCGAAGTGAGGGGTCGGGGTCAAGGCTCGGGCGGAGCCCGACCGCGGAGCGGCCGGAGGGCCTTGACGGCGACCCCGTTCGGCGCATTCTGTGAGGTTGTCGGGGCTTCGGGTCGGATCCTTGCTCGTCGTTGGGTCTGGGTGGGCGTGGCTCGCATCATGGCCGGCGTTTCCGGTGGGAGCGGGGCTGTGGCGCCCGCTCGGTCATCCCTTCGCAGCGCCCTCGGGAAGGGGCCGCATGATGGGGTGCGCACCAAAGAGTGTTCGGTCGATCGGGGTCAATCAGAACGCGCGACCTCGCCACGGATGGGGGTCATGACCTGCACGGCCCGCGACCGACCGAAGCTCTGGTGGGGTCTCATGCCGCGCTCCGACGCCCGCGGTGAAGTGCCCGGACGTGGTGGTCGCGCAGCGCGTAGAAGACGAACTCGACCTGCTTACGGGCCGCGGCCACGGTGCCGATGTTCGTCCCCCGTCGTTGCGCGACCCGGTTCTTGTAGCTCCCGAGCAGCGTGTGCTGGCCGAGCCTGCTTACCGACTCCACCGCCGCCCACCGCATCAGCCGGGAGCCCTGCTTGGTGATCCGTCCCCGATGCACGTGGGCATCCGACTCGTGGTGCTTGGGCGTCAGCCCCGCCCAGCAGGCCAGCTGCCCGGCGGTGCGGAACCGACCCACGTCGCCGACCTCGGCCACAAAAACCGCGGCCAGGGTGGGACCGATCCCGGGGAGCTGCTGCAACGCCGTGTAACCGGGATCGGCGACCAGCCGGTTGCGGGTCAGCCGGGTGAACAGGTCGATCTCGTCCTCCAGATCCTCGATCAGAAGCCGCAGCGACTGGACTCGAGCCGCATACGGGCCGGGCATCTGGACCCGGTCCAGCAGCTCCTCACCCGCCGGGCTGAACAGATCGCTCATCGGCACCTGGACGCCGCACTTGGCCAGTACCGCATGGATCTCGGCCTTGCAACCCGAGCGCAACCCGACCAGCTTGGCCCGATGCCTCACCAGCTCGCGAAGCTCCCGGGTCGCCGGCGGCGCGATCCACGCCTCCGGCAGCCTGCCCATCCGCAGCAGGTCGGCCAGGTCGGTGGCATCCCGAACGTCGTTCTTCACCCGGCGGAACTCGAACGCCTTCACCCCCAGCGGATGGGCCAGATGCACCTGCGCGCCGCCAGCCTGCAACGCGTCCACCGCCCAATACCACCCGTAGGTGGCTTCCAGCACCACCTCCGGATCCTCACCGGCCCGCGCCATCACCGAGTTGAGCCGATCCACGTCATTGAGGATCCGGACCGCCTCCAGCACCTCACCGGACTCAGACGTCCGGACAACCACACTACGGCGACGATGCAAATCGATCCCCACAAACTGCTGTCCTGCGTACTCTGACATCAAGGGCCTCCTTCGTCGTGTTGACATCAGTACGCCCAGCATCCGCTGGGACCGCACGAGGAGCGGAGGCCCCGCTCCTTCATCGCATCAGGCCACGATTCGTGGAGCGAGCCGGACTCGAACCGGCGCCCGCCTGCTTGCAAAGCAGGTGCTCTACCAACTGAGCTATCGCCCCTGGCCGTACGACCGTCAGCGGTCGACGGAGTCGGTTGCCTCGGCCCAGAGGTCCGCGTCGGCGCGACCGGCACGAGCCTTCTTCAAGCCAACGAACACCGCGGCCGCGATGAGGGCCAGGATCAGGATCTTCTTCATGACGACCTCTCTTCCAGCATTCCGCTGGACCCTTGTCCCCGAGAGCGCGAGTCGCGCAGTGGCCACCCGTACCGGCTCGGCCTTGCGCCAACCACGCCAGCTGACGCTGACGACGATACCGGGCGATCCGCCGACGCCAACATCGGCACGGCCGCACGTTCACCGTCGGTTCGCGGGGCGAGTACGCGTGGTCTGGGGGCCGCCGAACCCCGATCGCCCTGTCGCTAGCCCGCCTTGTGGACGCGTTCGATCAAGGGACGCATCCCCATCGCGGCCGCCTCGGTCTCCAGCTGCTCCTGCCAGTTCGGCGTGCCGTCGAGGTGGTGCCGGTCGCCGATGTCGACGAGCGCTGTATAACCCCACATCTCGATCCATCGCCAGGTGTCGGGAAGCCTGCGGCACTGCAACGGAGCCTGCTTCAGCATGGCCACACCCTGGTCGAGGTCTCCGCCGTCGATGCTGAGCAGCCCGAGTGCCCGTAGGGACAGCGACTCCCAGCACGGGTCACCGACCTGCTCGGCCAGGACATAGGCGTGCTCGGCGAGATCCCGGCCGCGACGCAGGTCGCCGGCTCGACGCGACGACTCGGCGAGTAGCGCCTCCGGGAACGGACGGAACGCGGTCCAATCCAAGGAGCTCACGACCTGCAGCGCCTCGTTCAGGTCTCGGTCGGCCTCGTCGAGCCGGTCGCTCAGCAGGTGGCGCCGACCCTGCATCGTCAGGGCGTACGCCTGCAGCCGCAGATCGCGCTCCTTGCCGGCGAACTCCAGTGCCTCGACGAGCAGACGCTCGGCACGCGGGTCGTCGCCGACGTCGTTCGCGGACGCGCCGTCGTACAGGTCCACCCAGCCCAGTCCGGCGGTGCTGCCGTCGGCCGCCTCCCTCGCAGCGCCGAACCAGTGCGTCGCCCGGTCGTAGCGGCCTCGAAGGAAGTCCACGTAGCCGATCTCGCGCCGGGCCATGACCGCCAGCGGCGCGTCGCCGACCTGCTCGGTCAGCGGAACCGCCTCATGCAGGATCGCGAGGCCCTCTTGATCGACACCTCGTACGCCGTGGATCAGCGCAGACCCGAGCGCGACCAGCGCCCGGGCGAGCAGCGAGCTGTCCCGGAGCGCTCGAGCCGCCACGACGGCGCCCTGGAGCGACTGCAGCCCGGCGTCGATCGCGCCCGCGTTGACCGCCGACTCACCCGCCTCGATCTGGGCCACGACCGCACCACGTCCGGTCACCCGCCGGTCGCCGCCCATCGGAGCCGCCACCGCCGACCACAGGGCGTCGGTCGGCTCGACTCCGAGTTCGTCGCGCAGTCGGACCGCCGCGTCCTTGGCGGCGGCCTGCGCATCTGGCACCCGGCCGGCCGCGCGAAGGCATCGGACGAGCAGAGCGGCGGCGTTCTCGTCCAAGGGCGCGGCGTTCGCGACCTGGCGAGCGAGCTCGAGCGCCCGTTCGGTCTCGCCGCGGCCGAGCAGGGCGAGCGCTGCCTCCTGCCGTACGTCCAGGACGAGCCGGCTCAGATGGCGGCGCTCCTCGTCGAGCCAGATTGCGACCTCCGAGCCCGGCTCGGTACGCACTCCGGCGAGCAGATCCTCGTCGAGTCCGGCCAGCTCGGCGGCATGGTCGGCTCGTCCCCGGAGCTCCAGCAGATCGACCGTGACGTCGGCCGGCACCTCCGTACGCACCGGATCGCCGTCCACCTCGACGCCGAGCCGGCGTAGCTGCGACAGGTTCCAGCGCAGTGCCGCCGCGGGATCGGCGGCATCGACGAAGAGCAGCCGCTGTAGCCGTTCCCGGGTGAGCGGATGGTCGTTGAGCAGCAACAGCGCCAGCAGGAGCCAGGGCTTGTGGCCGCGCACATCCACCCGCTCCGCGCCACGATGGGCGCCGGGGCTGCCGATCAGCCGAATGTCGGTGCTCACGTGTCCTCCACCGGGAGTATCCGTCGGGGATCAGCTGAGCGCTAGCTGCGCCTCGCCGGCCAGCTGGACGAACTCCCGCGCGGCGACGATGTCGACGACGGGTGCGTCAGCTAGCAGCGGACGCGTCGCCATCGCGAAGTCGGCCTCGCGCACGACGACCGACACGGACACGCAGCTGCCGTTGACCGGCGTCCCGAGTGCCTCGCGCAGCCGGTGCGCCGCCGCGCTGACGAGCGGCCCCGCGGACTCCCAGCTGGGGTTGTCAAAGCCGGCTTCGGTCATCGCCTGCAGGAGACTGTCGGCGACGGCCTTGACGACGTACGGACCCGGAACGATGGCGTTCCTGGGAGTACGGATCGTTGTGGTGGTCATGGTCCCTCCTCTTCCCGAGTGCAAGCACCGTAGGAGGGGACCGTGTGACGGATCGTGTGACCGATCAACAGCAGGTGAATGGACGGACTTGCGCCGGGACAGATCGGTCGAAGGTGCTCACGATCCGCTGCGACTCAGCGGCGTCGGAGTCGGCCAGCCAGCCTGCTGCAGGACGACGTCGACCACCTGCTGCTGATCCAGGCCGTCGGTGTCGATGACGTGCTTGGCGAAGCCATGGGTGTCGAGACTGGCCTCCTCGTCGATGCCGGTCTGGATCCATTGCTCGACGGTCCGGGCGTCCTGGCCGAGCTTCCGGCCCCGACGGATCGTCCGGTCGCGCCGTTCGTCGGCGCCGATCCGAATCCGCACGATGGTCCAGTCCGCGTTGGGGAGGCAGCCGGTGTACAGCGCCACCTCGCTCGGCGTGCTGACGCCACCGGAGATCACGAAGCAGGTCGCGCCGTGCTGCTCGAAGACCGACCACGCTGCGCCCATCGCCTCGGACTTGACCCGATGATTCTCTGGATCGTCGGCCGGCGCTGGATGACACATCCCGACATCGTCCAGATCCAGCCGGGCGACAGGCGTACCCGTGCGGAAGAGTCGCGAGAAGACATGGAACGACGTGTCCGACTTCCCGGTGCCGATCGAGCCGACCAGCCAGAGGACGGGGATCGTCATCTGCCGTCACCTCCGCGCCGCCTGCAACACTCGCACCCTAGGGCTTGGCACGCGTACGGAGGCGGACGTGACAGACCGCGAGGCGGAGAACAAGGCGAGCGCGATGGCGTTCTACGACCTGATGTTCAACCAGAGCCGGCCCCGCGAGGCGATCGAGCGCTTCGCGGGCGACGTCTACATCCAGCACAACCCCGACGTCGCCGACGGCAAGGATGCCTTCGTTGCGTACTTCGATCGGATGGCCCTCGACTACCCCGGCAAGCGGGTGGAGTTCAAACGTGTGCTGGCCGACGGGGACCTCGTGGTTCTGCACTGCCACCAGACCTGGCCGGACGATCACGACTACGCCGGCATCGACATCTTCCGCTTCGACGACAACGGCAAGGTCGTCGAGCACTGGGACGTGCTCCAGGTCATCCCAGCCGACGCCAAGAACGACAACACGATGTTCTGATCAGCCGCTTCCGGCGCCGCCTCCGGACGAGCCCGGGTCGGTCTCCCAGATGCGCGTTCCGGCCGTGCGCTGCGGCATGAGCGACCCGATGGTCGCGAAGACACCGAGCGCGACCACGGCGATCCCCACGATCAGTACCCACCGAGCGTCCACGAGCCCCGCAACGCCGATCGTGAACACACCAGCCATGACTCCGCCGAGTCCGATCAGGAACTCGGTTCCCCGTCGCATCCGACTGAATCCCTCATCCATCGGACACCACCTCCCCGATGAACAGGGTAGGCCAGGGATGTCACATCGCGAGCGCTTCTTCCCGAAATGACGACGGGTCTACTGCAGGTCCTGGAGGTTGATCACGTCGCTCGGGGCCTCGGGCTCAACCGGATCGTCGAAATTGGAGAACGTGAGGTCGCCCTCCTTCTCGACCTCCATCTTCGCGACGTAGTGCGGGTCGCTGGACAGCACGTTGGCCACGCCGGCGTTGCCCTGGTCGCTCTCGAAGGACACGGTCACGGTGTCCTCACCGTCGACCTCACCCGTGCCGGTGACCTTCTTGATCTCGTTGTCCTTGGGGTCGTTGAAGGCGCTGGTGAACTTGCCCCAGTCGCACGCGGCGGTCGCCTGCGACATCTCGCTGGTGACGGCGACCCACTTGTCACCGACGACGTCGATGATGGCGTCGGCCTTGGGGCCGCCCTGAGTACGCCAGAACTGCTCGTCGGGCTTGAAGTAGCCGTCACCGTTGGTCACGATCAGCTGGAAGCTGCCCTGGCCCTCGACCGACATCTTGCCCTCGCAGTTGCCGCTCTTGGCCATCGCGAGGTCGACGTCGATGTTCTGCCCGCCCTGGATCAGCGTGCCTTCCATGTGGAGCGAGCTGACGTCCTTCATCGCGTCGGCGACGTCGTTCGCAATGTCACCGGGCGAAGTGTCCTGGTAGTCGGAACCCGAGCCGCAGGCGGACAGCACGAAGACGGTAGTCAGGGCGGCGAAGCCGGCGATGCGCATGTAGCTCCTCAGCAAAATGTATGGGGACCCCGAGACTGGCCCACTCTAAGCAGGCCCACTCGCTCGGCCACAGCTGATGCCGTTGCAATCAGGTCTCATCGTGCAACCGCCGACCGGAGCCTTCGCCTCGAAAGGTTCGAAACGGTCCCGGGAACCGAAACGGCTGCACAGGTGTCGTCAATGCGACGTAGTAGACGTGGACGTGGGCAGGTCTACCCGGCGAAGGGAGCTGAGCAGCCGATTGCACCGGTCCGCGGATGGCGGAGGGTGAACTCGATGCAGACGCGGTAGCTGTCGTCGGCGTCGAGGTCGGGAAGTCGGTAGGCGTCTGGCCCAGGTCCACCCCTCCCGATGGCGTTGAACGCCGACGGCACGCCCTCGACATAACCGTCACCGCGGTAGCCGAGGGTGTAGGCGGTCGACCAATTGTCGCCGTCCTGCGTTTGGAGGAACGCGTGAGCTGCGCGATCCGGGATGCGACCTGTTGGCGTCTCGAAGGCAATCTCGGCGACTGGCTCTTCGTCGCCGTCGCGTACGGTCACGGTCATCTCGGGAGCTCGCTCGTCGCTCACCGCATCTCGGTACGGGTCGTCACCGCTGCCGCATCCGGTCATGAGCGGAACGGCGCCAATGGCCATCGCCACGGTCCACCTCATGTTCCGTATCGTCCGCCAGCTCCGGGACACCGAGGTCACAGTCCGGCTCCGTCCAAGGCTCGATGCTGCTCAGATGCCGCGTGTTCCGTCGAGGGTCTCGCGGATGATGTCGGCGTGGCCGGCGTGGCGTGCGGTCTCCTCGATCAGGTGGAGCAGGACATAGCGCAGGTTGCACTCGATGATGTCCGTACGCGCGCACGGAGTGTCCAGGTCCATCGACGCGGCGATCTTGTTCGACTCTTCGAACTGCTCGCGGTAGACCGCGATCCAATGCGACACAGTGTCGCTCTCGCCGACGATGAAGTCGGCATCGTGCGGTTCGGGTTCGACTTCGGGCCACCGGTCGGGCAACTGCCGTCCGGCCATGACCGCCTGGAACCAGCGCTGCTCCCACGTCGCGGCGTGCTTCACCAGGCCGAGGAGCGACAGTGAGCTCGCCGTCGGCGCCTGGCGGGCCAGCTCATCGCTGACGTCTTCGACCTTGCGGATCAGCCCGATGCGCTGGGCTTCGAGCATGTTCCCCAACGCTTCACGCTCGGACTGCGGCATGAATTTCACGGTCATCTCGCTGGCCACGCATCGATGCTAACGACGCGCCAGAACACTGCGTTTGATCGGCCGAGTACGGGGCCCGCTGCGATGCCGTTTCGTGGCTGCGCACGGCTCGCGATTGGCGGAATAATGTGCCGACCGTCCGCACCATTGAGAGGAAGATGATGGCCGCCACCGATGGAAAGCCCCGCCGCCTGACGTACTCCAATGTGACCGCGACACTGGCCCTTGCACTTGCTCTCGGTGCCGGAACTGCATACGCAGCACCGCTGATCGGCCCGAACCAGATTGCCGACGACGCCATCCGGACCAGGCACATCAAGTCCAACCAGGTGCTGAGTCGCCACATCGGGCCCGGGCAGGTCACGAGCTCAGACATCGCTGACGGTGCCGTCGCCGTCGCAGATCTCGCCGAACGCGCTCGCGGTGCCCGCGTGGTCAGATACGACCTCGGCGACTTCGACTTCGCCACCGGCTCCTTCCTCAGTGCCCAGCTACCCAGCACCTGGGACGCTGCAACAGTGGCCGGGAGCACCTGGACGATGAGCGTCCACCAAGCGAGCTTGGATCGCGACTACCTGCTCCCAGGCATGGGTGTCGGAGGTGCAACGACCTACCGCATCAGTGTCACTTCGGATGGGCACGTCTTCGTCGACAAGGTGGGCCCGGGCGAGGCGTACACCGACATCCGGCTCTACCGCACCATCGTCCCATCGGCCGCCGGCGCACCGCGGGTTGTAGCTCCACGCACGACCGGGAGCGCTCGTAGCAGCGACTGACGGCGGTCGTGCGCATTCGTGTCACGCGTCTTGTCGAGTGGAGGGGTCGAACTCGGCCGTCATACCAGGGAATGCTTCGTGACCTGCCTGGATGTGGGGGTGGGCCTACCTGGACTTGAACCAGGGACCTCTTCCTTATCTGTTCGTTTGATCCGGCGCGGCCTTAGCGTTTCCCGTCACGACGAGTGTCGATCCGTCTTTGCGGTTGTGGATCAATTATGGTCGTTCATGGAGCCTCGGGGGCACCACAGGGGCACGCCCGCCCGTCGGCTTTGGTGCGGTGGGTGCCCGAGCCCGCGCGGCAGATCCTGTTGCGTCACCGCGCAGCCGTTATGCGGAGGCCGCAGTATGGCTGGACGATGTAGGCGCGTTCCGGCCCGTTCGAGTCGAGTGTCACGGGCCCGGCACCTTTTGCTACGTCCTTGTCGTCCAGCACCTCTCCGGTGGTAGCGGAGAGCATCTGGAGACGGCACGTCTGGCCGCTGTACAAACGCTGCACCTCCACAGATACCACCCCGGGGCTGTCGAAGACGCGGGTGTCATCCTCCTCCCCCTTCGGATGGATTACGGGGAACGAGTCCACCCCACCGTCGCCGTCGACATTCGTCACGAGGCAGCCCGGGTCGCTCGTCTGGTAGCGGAAGGTGCCGGATTCCTGGATGTGGTAGTCGCCCCCTACGGACAGGCCGTCCCAGGACCAGGTTGTCCCGGTGTCGCCGTTGGTGAGGTCGACCGTGCAGCCGATGGAGTCTCCGCCGTCCCGGCTAGTTTGGTTGTCGATGGCCAGCCGCCAGGGCGCCGTCGCTGTGAAGGAGTCCGGGGTGGCGTTCGAACCTTCGGACGGGTCGCGTGCCAGCAGCATGGCGGCGACCACCGCCGCCCCGGCCAGCAGCACGGCGGCCGCGGCGTAGACAACTTTTCGCGCATCGGGCCGAGTAGGCCCACGGGGTGAGTGCTCGATGGCGGGTGGAGCGGCTGCTGGGGCCTGGCCAGTGGTTGCGTCGTGGCGTGGGAGTGGTGCGGGCGGCGGCTGCTCGGGCGGTTCGGATCGCGTGGGTGGCTCCTCGGGCGGAGCCGGTGGGTCGGGCTGGCCTGGTGCGTGGGCGAGCAGGATGGATCCCTCGGCCCCATACAGCCATCGTTGCGGCGTCTGCTGTGTGCCCGAGCCGCGGACCTGTTCGAAGGCGTAGGTGTAGGCGTCGTCGACGGAGATGTCGCCGTCGTGGTCGGCGTCGGCTCGGCCGGTACGGATGCCTTCGATGAGCGCGCCGGTGAACACCGACCCGCGGGTGGCGTCCTCGCCCTGCAGCGGCTCGCCCTCGAAGGAGTACTCCGTCCCACGAGAGGCCGTCAGCACGACCCGTCCCCGGCCCTCGCCGACGAGCCGCTCACCGATGCCCAGATCGTCGTCGCCCTTGGATCCCTGGGCGAACGCGCCACTGAAGCAGCAGTCCAAGATCACCACCTGCTGGCGCGCCCGGCAGTCCTCGAGCTGGTCGAGCAGCCAATGCGACTCGATCCCGGAGGACGCCAGCCGGTTCTTGATGGTGTCACGGGCAGCGAAGTACAAGCGGCGTCGCGCGTCCACCAACCCGTGGCAGGACAGGTAGACCAGCAACAGATCGCTCGGGCGCCGATCGGACAGGAAGTCCTCAATCGCCAGCCGGATCTGATGGGCCTTCTCGTTGATCACCGACGTCACCGAGAAGCTGCCGATATCGGGATCGGCCAGCAGATCACGCAGCTCCGCGGCATCACCAGCCGGAGCACGCAGCTGCCGCAGATCACTGTCGACGTAATCCGTGACAGCGACCACCAGCGCCAGCCGACGCCCCCCGGCGCCAGCGCCAGACGATCCAGCCATCGCCGACCTACTCTCCCCGCTGGCCCAACGCGGCTCCCAACCTCCATCGACCGTATCCGGCGCGACACATTCGGCGCCAGCAAGTTCGGGAACGACCCGGGTCCGGCGAACCTGTCGACCCAACGCTTGATAACCCACATCGGCTCGCCGCGATAGAAATGGCTCTAACCGGGGTATTACATCGGGGTGGGCCTACCTGGACTTGAACCAGGGACCTCTTCCTTATCAGGGAAGCGCTCTAACCGTCTGAGCTATAGGCCCGGGTGGATCCGGCCCGTCTGAACCGGCCTCGGAAGGTTACAACATCGCCGAGGAGCCGCCCAAACGGGTTCTGCGGGTCGGATCGCGCCGGTGGTTACGGCTGCGAGTGGGTGCCGGTGCGGTCCTCGGACAGCGTCAGCTCGAGGCCGCCGAGCATCGTGGCGGCCAGGTTGTAGAGGAACGCTCCGAGGGTCGCGATGGCGGTGATCAGGATGACGTCGGCCGCGGCCACGATCATCGTCAGGCCGACGACGCGGCCCATGCCGACGTAGTCGCGGATGTCGAAGTCGGAGCTGTTGTCCGACAGGACGACGGCGACGCTCGAGTTGATCGAGTCCCAGACGCCGGCGGCGCCGAGTACGGCCCAGACGATGGAGACCGCGACGACCGTTACGATCGCGAGCGCAATCGACAGGGCGAAGGCGATCTTCATGACCGACCAGGGGTCGACGCGTACCAGACGCAGACGGGCCCGACGCGGGCGGCCGCGTGGACGGTTGGTCGTCGTGGGCGCCGGCCGGGGCTCGGTGGCGGGTCCCGGTCGAGTCGGCTTGGCGACGCTGTTGGGCGGCGGCGGTCCGGGTGGGGCCGGCGGCTGGAGCGTCGGAGCGTTGATCCGCGGCATCGCCTCGGTCGGCGGGCCGCCTGCGGCGGTCGGTGGCTTGCGCGGCGGGGGAGTCGGCCGCGGCTCGGAGCCACCCTTCGGCGGACCGGGCTTGGCCTCCGTCGGCGGCGGACCGGCCGGGGTCGGCCGCGACTGCGGCGCCGGACTCGCCGGTGCCTGCTTGGAGGTCGTCCCTGGTCGCGAAGGTGAAGACTGCGGCTGCGACCGGTTCGGGCGCTGCTGCTGACGAGGCTTCGGCTGCGCCGGCGGCTCCCCACCGTTGGGGTTCCACCGCGGCGGCGCTTGCGACACGCCGGCCGCTGGGTTAGGTGCCTTCGGCCCCGTCAGCGGTCGATGCGGCGCCAAGGGCGTCGTCTCGTCGGTCTTACGGTCGTTCATCACGACTCCTGCGCTGTCGTTTCGTCCGGACTCGCTTCGGAAGCTTCAGAGACCGTTTCCTCGGCTTCGTCGTCGAGCACGTCCCTCTCGGCGTTGCGCGCGATTGCCACGACCGGGTCGCCATTGGCCTTAGCAAACGTCAACCCCATGGTGTCACGCCCCTTGGGGAGTACACCCGCCACCGCACTTCGGGTGACCTGACCACTGGCCCGGACCGCCAAAACCTCATCGGTGTCGTTGACGACCAGACCCGCGACCAGCTGCCCCCTCTCGTCGCTCAATCGTGCGGCCTTGATCCCAAGACCGCCACGCCCCTGACGACGATACTGCTGGACATCGGTCTTCTTGGCGAATCCGCCGTCGGTGACGGTGAACACATAGTGGGGCTCACCGGACGCGACCGTCTCGGCCAGGATCACCGACATGGACAACAGCTCGTCACCCTCGCGGAACCGCATGCCGGTGACGCCGGACGTCGCCCGGCCCATCGGACGCAGCTGCGTGTCGTCGGCCTGGAACCGGATCGACTGACCCTTGCGTGAGATCAGCAGCAGGTCGTCCTCGGCGTGCACCAGCTCGGCCCCAATCAGCTCGTCGTCGTCCTCGCGGAAGTTGATCGCGATCAGACCAGCTTGCCTTGGACTGTTGTAATCGGCCAGTCGGGTCTTCTTCACGTACCCCCGCTTGGTGGCGAGTACGAGGTAGGGCGCCTGCTCGTAGTCGCGGATCGCGAGGACTTGGGCGATCTGCTCGTCGGGCTGGAAGCTCAGCAAGCCGGCGACATGGCCGCCCTTCGCGTCCCGAGCCGCCTCGGGGAGGTGATAGGCCTTGGTGCGATAGACCCGGCCAGCGGTGGTGAAGAACAGAATCCAGTGGTGCGCCGTCGTCGCGAACAGGTGGGCGACGACGTCATCGCCCTTGAGAGTCGCGCCGCGTACGCCCTTACCCCCGCGCTTCTGGAGCCGGTAGAGGTCGGTCTTCGTACGCTTCGCGTACCCGCCACGGGTGATCGTGACGACGACGTCCTCGTCGGGGATCAGGTCCTCCATCGACAGGTCGCCGTCGGCCGGCACGATCTGGGTACGCCGGTCGTCGCCGTACTTGTCGACGATGGTCGCGAGCTCCTCGGACACGATCGACCGCTGCCGCGACTCGTTGGCGAGGATGTCCTCGAGGTCGCGGATCTGCTCCTCGAGCTCGGCGAGGTGGTCGATGATCTTCTGCCGCTCGAGGGCCGCCAGCCGGCGCAGCTGCATGTCGAGGATCGCCTGCGCCTGGACCTCGTCGATGTCGAGGAACTCGATCAGGCCGTCCCGCGCCTCTTCGGTGGTCTGGCTGCGCCGGATCAGCGCGATGACCTCGTCGAGGGCGTCCAGCGCCTTGACCAGGCCACGGTAGATGTGCGCCTGCCGCTCGGCCTCGCGGAGCCGGAAGCGGGTACGCCGCTGGATGACCTCGATCTGGTGCGTGATCCAGTGCATGACGATCGCGTCGATGCTGAGCGTCCGCGGCACGTCGTCGACCAGCGCGAGCATGTTGGCGGCGAAGTTGTCCTGTAGCTGGGTGTGCTTGTAGAGGTTGTTGAGCACGACGCGCGCGATGGCGTCGCGCTTCAGCACGACGACCAGCCGGCGGCCGGTACGGCTCGATGAGTCGTCGCGGACGTCGGCGATGCCCTGGACCTTGCCGGAGTCGGCGAGCTGGGCGATCTTGAGGGCCAGGTTGTCGGGGTTGACCTGGTACGGCAGCTCGGTGATGACCAGCGAGGTCCGACCCTTGCTGTCTTCCTCGACGTCGACAACGGCCCGCATCGTGATCGAGCCGCGGCCCGTACGGTAGGCGTCGTCGATGCCCTTGGTTCCGACGATCAGCGCCGCCGTTGGGAAGTCCGGGCCCTTGACCCGCTCGAGCAGTGCCTCGAGCAGTTCCTCCCGGGACGCGTCCGGGTGCTCCAGCGCCCACTGGACGCCGCTGGCCACCTCGCGGAGGTTGTGCGGCGGGATGTTGGTCGCCATGCCGACCGCGATACCGGCCGAGCCGTTGACCAGCAGGTTCGGGAACCGGCTGGGCAGCAGCACCGGCTCCTGGCTGCGGCCGTCGTAGTTGGGCCGGAAGTCGACGGTGTCCTGCTCGATGTCGCGGACCATCTCCATGGCCAGCGGCGCCATCCGGCACTCGGTGTTGTGGCTGACCAGGCCGTTGGTGATGAACGCGTGGTCGTCGCTGTCTACCCGAAGCGAGTAGACCGGCTGCACACCGGCGTCCGCGACGTCGGTAACGGTGGCGTAGTAGAAGCGGCCGTCGACCAGGGGGTACGCGACCTCAGCCGCCTCGGAGTTGATCCGCTCGAGAATCTCCTGGCGATCGCGCTCCCACCGCTCGAGCCGGTCGATGTTGTGCCGCTCAAGCCAGTGCCGAGCGACGTCGTCGACGGCCCCGTGCTGGCGCAGGAAGTCGGCGAGGTGAGGGACGTGATCCGAGCTCAACGAACGCGACCTGGTGGGCAGCCCGGCGATGACCCGGTCGAGCTTGTCGCTCTTGGCGCCGAGCATCCCGATCTGCGTCGCGAAGATCCATGCGTCCCGGCGGTTGGAGATGACGACCTTGTGCTCGCCCTTGGCGTAGTGCACCAGGCGCGACACGACGCCGAACTCGAGCAGCAGCTGCTGGACGTCGGAGGCCAGCTGCGCGCTCCGGGTCGAGTAGCTGACCTGCACGGCGCCCCTGGCCGGCGCCGAACACGAGCCGTCGCCGGTGAACAGACTCTGGAGGAAGGTCGCCTTGAGATCGAGGTTGCCCCGCCAGACGAACTCCGGCACAAGCTTGGCGTTGCTGCGCAGCCCGATCGACTCGGCCAGCACGCTGGAGCCGAACGCGGTCATGTCCTGGACGTCGATCTCGTGGAGCAGCGAGCCGGACCTGATCCGGCGCTTGCCGACGTAGCGCGGACCTCCGACGACGGCGTCGTAGGCGTCCAGCACCGCGTCGAAGTAGTCCGAGTCGGTGTTGTTGAAGCCAGCTCGGTTCTCGCTCGCGAAGCCCTCGCTGACCCAGGCACCGGCGAGCAGTGCGGCCTTCGACTCAAGCTCGGTCGACGTACCCCACTCTTCGGGCTCCTCGCGTGCCGCGACCACGACGTCGCCGGGCTCGATCTCCTCCAGCAGCTTCCACAGCAGCGTCGGCACACCGCCAACACTGACCAGACTGAGTACGGGGTGGTTGTGCGTCCCGGTGAGCTCGTAGCCCTCGCGGGTGGTCAGCCGCCGGGTCGGATGCGATCCGGAGTGGAACAGCATCGACGCGTGGACCGGGTTGCCGTCCTTGTCGGCGACCTTCAGGTCGATCGGGTTGTCCGAGTTCGGCTTCGCGCCGGGAACGATGTCGGCGATCCGCGGGGTGCCGTCGTCCCAGGTACGCACGCGGGTGTCGCCCACGACGCAGTACCTCATAGCGGCTGCGGGGTCGTTGCCCGGCGAACCGAAGTTGCCCTGTCCCTGGACCAGAGGCGCCCGCATCACCCACGGCTGCGCGAGGCGTACGAGGGTGTCGTAGAGCGCGGTGTCGCCGTGCGGGTGGTACTGCCCCATGACGTCGCCGACGATCCGGCTGCACTTGGAGAAGCCGCGGTCCGGCCGGTAGCCCCCGTCGTACATCGCGTAGAGCACCCGCCGGTGCACTGGCTTCAGCCCGTCACGTACCTCGGGCAGCGCCCGGCCCACGATCACGCTCATGGCGTAGTCGAGGTAGGAGCGACGCATCTCGTCTTGGAGCTCGACAGGCTCGATCCGACCCGCGGTCGCCTCTGGCGGGGTCTCAGTCACAGGAAGAGTCCTTCGCAGTCGTACCTAGAACGTGTTGCTGTGGCGGATGGTTGCCTAGATATCCAGGAATCGAACGTCCTTGGCGTTGCGCTGAATGAACGAGCGGCGCTGCTCGACGTCTTCGCCCATCAGGACGCCGAACAACTCGTCGGCATCGGCGGCGTCCTCGAGCGATACCTGCAGCAAGTTGCGCGCCTCCGGATCCATCGTGGTCTCCCACAGCTCGTGGTCGTTCATCTCGCCGAGACCCTTGTAGCGCTGGATCGGGCCCTCCTTGGGCAGCCGGCGACCGGCCTCCTTGCCGGCCGCGAGCAGATTGTCGCGCTCGCGGTCGGAGTAGGCCAGGTCGTGGGTCGCGTTGGACCACTTGATCCGGTAGAGCGGCGGCTGCGCCAGGTAAACGTGGCCAGCCGCGATCAGCGGCCGCATGAAGCGGAACAACAGCGTGAGCAGCAGCGTCGAGATGTGCTGACCGTCGACGTCGGCGTCGGCCATCAGGATGATCTTGCCGTAACGCAGCTTGTCGATGTCGAAGTCCTCGTGGATGCCGGTGCCCAGCGCCGAGATGATCGACTGCACCTCGGTGTTGGCCAGCACCTTGTCGATGCGGGCCTTCTCCACGTTGAGGATCTTGCCCCGGATCGGGAGGATCGCCTGGGTACGCGGGTCACGGCCGCCCTTGGCGGAGCCGCCCGCCGAGTTGCCCTCGACGATGAACAGCTCACACTCGGCCGGGTTCGTCGACTGGCAGTCCGACAGCTTGCCGGGCAGGCCACCGCCGCCGAGCAGGCCCTTGCGGCTCCGGGCCAGGTCGCGAGCCTTACGGGCGGCCATCCGGGCCGATGCAGCGGCGATGCCCTTGCGTACGACGAGCTTGCCCTCGGTCGGGTTCTTCTCGAACCACTCGCCGAGTTGGTCGTTGACGGCCTTCTGGACGAACGACTTGGCCTCGGTGTTGCCGAGTTTGGTCTTGGTCTGGCCCTCGAACTGCGGCTCGGCGACCTTGACCGACACGATCGCGGTCAGCCCCTCGCGTACGTCGTCGCCGGACAGCCGGTCCTCGCGCTTCTTGATCAGGCCCCACTGCTCGCCCCACCAGTTGACCGTGCTGGTGAGCGCGGAGCGGAAGCCCTCCTCGTGGGTGCCGCCCTCGTGGGTGTTGATCGTGTTGGCGAAGGTGTGGACCGACTCGCTGTACGCCGTCGTCCACTGCAGCGCGACCTCGAGCGACATGCCGTAGTCGGCGTCGGTGGTCTCGAACGACACGACGCTGTTCTGCACGGCGTCCTTCGACTTGTTGAGGTGCTCGACGTAGTCGACGAGTCCGCGCTCGTAGAGGAACCGCTGCTTGAGGCCGCCGCCGTTGTTGGCCGGCTTGACGCTGTCGGACTCCTCGCCGTCCTCGGCCGCCGTCGAGTCGGCGACCGCCTCGGCGATCTCGTCGGCGGTCGCGCGCTCGTCGCGGACGATGATCTCGAGGCCCTTGTTGAGGAACGCCATCTCACGCAGGCGGGAGCTGATCGTCTCGAAGGAGTAGGTCGTCGTCTCGAAGATGTCGTGGGAGGCCCAAAACGTCACGACCGTGCCGGTCTCGTCGGTCTCCTCGTGGCGCTCCAACTCGCCTTCGGGCTCGCCGTACGCGAACGACTGGGTCCACCGGTAGCCGTCGCGGCGTACGTCGACATCGAGCCGAGTGCTCAGCGCGTTGACGACCGAGACGCCGACACCGTGCAGTCCACCGGACACCTTGTAGCCGCCACCACCGAACTTGCCGCCCGCGTGGAGGACGGTCAGCGCAACCGTGACGGCCGGCCGCTTCTCGACCGGGTGCTCGTCGACCGGGATGCCGCGGCCGTTGTCGGAGACCCGGATCCCGCCGCTGTCGAGCAGGGTCACCTCGATCCGGTCGCAGTAGCCGGCCATCGCCTCGTCGACCGCGTTGTCCACGATCTCCTGCACGAGGTGGTGCAGGCCCCGCTCACCGGTGGAGCCGATGTACATGCTCGGGCGCTTGCGGACCGCCTCGAGCCCCTCGAGAACCTTGATCGTTGACGCGTCATATGCGGCTTCGAGCCGCTCGACCGATGGATCGGCGGCCGACGAAGTGGGTGCCGTCACGCGGGTGAGACCTCCGTGTCTTACTGTCGTGACCACGCGGCCACGGCCCGACCGAGGGGCCGGACACAGCGAAGGATCGCCTGCGCTACGGACCCGACGCGATAGGCGAGAACGGTTACGAACGCGGGAACGATCCTCTCGACTCCATTGTAGCCGCTCTGAGCGCCCAGGATGGACATCGACCCCTCCCTCGCGAGGTCGGCAGCCGGGCAGAAACGCCCCGTATTCGCCTCTCGCGGCGCTGCACAGGCTTTCGCGGCCCTCGCGTGGGGTCCCCCTCGCGGCCCTGGTCCGCTGTGCGGCCAGAATGCGGGCCGTGGCGGGTCAGCCGTAGGTGTCTCGCGGACCCCTCCCGCGTACGGTCCGGCGACCCCGCCGCCACGACGGCGCCTGCGGCCCGAGGACCTGGATCCGGCGTACGGTGCCGTCGCCGAGCTCCTGGTTGAGCCGGCGTACGACGTCGGCCGCGAGCAGCCGCATCTGGGTCGCCCAGCTCGTCGAGTCGGCCCGGACGGTCAGCTCGTCGTCGGCGTAGCGCTCCGGGATGCAGTGCTGGGCGACCTCGACGCCGACGATCTGGTCCCACCGAGCGAAGACGGCATGGACCGAAAGGTCGGTCTGCCAGCCGTGCTCGGCGACCAACCGGTCGATCGACGCGTCCAGGGTCTGCGGATCGCGCTCGTCTGGATAGGCGCCGGACGCCTTGCTGCCTTGGGACTTCGGCTTGCGTCCGCGGGACGACTTGGTTCGGCGGGGGGCGCGGCGGCGGTCCTTGCGGTAGCCGCCGGCGACCGAACGGGCCAGGTCGAGCCCGCTCGGATCGTGCTCGGGTGCCTGGTCGGACTCCGGTGACGGCTCGGGCGTCGTGGCCGGCGTCGGCTCGTCCGCGTCAGACACGGGTCACGACTCCTTCCATCACGTCGTAGCGCACCCCCTCCAGCAGCGCCGGCACGTCCTGCGGCACCGGCGCCGTGACGAGCACCTGCTCCGCGTCGCCGACCAGACCGGCGAGCTGGTCCCGACGATCCTTGTCGAGCTCGGCGAAGACGTCGTCCAGGATCAGGATCGGATCGTCGCCGTCGGATCGCAACAGGTCGTACGCGGCGATCCGCAGCGCCAGGGCGAGGGACCATGACTCACCGTGACTGGCGTAACCCTTCGCCGGCAGGTCGCCGAGGCTCAGCACGAGCTCGTCGCGATGCGGGCCGACCAGGCTGACACCGCGCTCCAACTCTTCATTGCGCCGGGCGGCCACCGCGGCCAGGAGCGCGGCAGCGAGCACCTCCCGGTCCGGCGCGCCGGTGGGGAGCTCGAAGGAGGAGCGATAGGTGACACCCACGTCGAGGCGGGTGCCGGTGGCCTCGGCGGCGATCTTGCCGTAGCCGCTGGCGACGTACGGACGTAGCGCCTCGACCAATTCGAGTCGGGCCGCGAGCAGGGCGGCTCCGGCCGAGGCCAGGTGCTCGTCCCAGACGTCGAGGGTCGCGAGTGCACCGGAGTCACCGCCACCCCGACGGCGCCCGGCCCCGGCCGTCTTCAGCAGCGTGTTGCGCTGCCGCAGGATCCGGTCGTAGTCGGACCGCACGCCGGCCAGACGCGGTGTCCTTGTCACGAGCAAGGTGTCGAGGAACCGTCGCCGGTCCGACGGGTCGCCCTTGACCAGAGCGAGGTCCTCCGGCGAGAAGATCACCGTCCGCAGCAGGCCGATCAGCTCGCGTGCCCGGGGGAGTGGTGACTTGTTGATCCGCGCGCGATTCGACCCTCCTGGCACGATCTCGATCTCGAGCAGGGCGTTACGGCCGTCGCGTACGACATCGGCCCGGACCACCGCGCGGTCGGCGCCCGCCCGTACGAGCGGCGCATCCGTCGCAACTCGATGTGACGCCAGCGTCGACAGGTAGTCGACCGCCTCGACCAGGTTGGTCTTGCCCTGCCCGTTCGGACCGACGAAGACGTTGCCGCCCGGCTCGAGCGCCAGGTCGAGCCGCTCGTAGGACCGGAAGTCATGCAGGGACAACTGGGCGACGTGCACGGGCCGTGGTCACCCCGAGCTAGTGTCGCCCGACGGCCCCGCATGCACCGCGTGGCCGCCGAACTGCTGCCGCATCGCCGCCACCGCCTTCATCGCCGGCGACTCCTCCTGCCGCGAACCGAATCGCGCGAAGAGTGAGGCCGCGATGGCGTTGAGGGGTACGGCATGGTCGATCGCCGCCTCGAGGGTCCATCGGCCCTCACCCGAGTCGTCCGCCCAGCCGGCGATCTTGGACAGCCCCTCGTCGGACCGCAGCGCGTCGACGAGCAGGTCGAGCAGCCAGGATCTGATCACGGTGCCTTCGCGCCACGACGCCAGCACCTCGGGGACGTTGTCGACGACATCGGCCGCCTCGAGGAGCTCGTAGCCCTCCCCGTAGGCCTGCATCACGCCGTACTCGATGCCGTTGTGGACCATCTTGGCGAAGTGGCCGGCTCCAACGCCGCCGGCATGGACGTAGCCCGCGTCGCCCGGCGGCTTGAGGGTGTCGAAGATCGGCTGCACGAGCGCCACGTGTTCGGCGTCGCCGCCACTCATCAGGCCGTAGCCGTTGTCCAGGCCCCAGACCCCGCCGGACACGCCGCAGTCGACGAACCCGATGCCATGCTCGGCCAACGTCGCCGCGTGCTTTTGGTCATCGGTCCATCGCGAGTTGCCTCCGTCGACGATGACGTCGCCCTGGTCGAGCAGCCCGGCGAGCTCGTCGATGGTCGCGTGCGTCGGATCGCCGGACGGCACCATCACCCACACCACCTTGGGGCTCGGCAGTGCCGCGACGAGCTCGGACAGCGAGCCGGCGTCGCTGACGCCGGGATCCCGGTCGTAGCCGGTCACCTCGTGGCCGCCGCGTCGCAGCCGCTCTCGCATGTTGCCGCCCATGCGGCCGAGGCCGACGAGGCCGATGTGCATCTGCGATTCCTCTCGTCGCGCTGCTCCCGAACCAGCGACAGTCGCTCAGCTCTGCAGACGCAGCGGCATCAGGAGATAGCGGAAGTCCAGGTCGGGATCGGCGCCGGTGTCCTTGGCGCCGGCCATCGCGGCCGGCCGGGTCGGCTGCGTGAACGCCATGTGGACCGACGGCGCCGAGATCACGCTGAGCCCGTCGAGCAGGTACTGGTGGTTGAACCCGATCGAGATGTCCGGCCCGTCGATCCGCGCCGGCACCGACTCGGAGGCCTGGGCCTCGTCGCTGCTGCCGGCCTCCAGCAGGATCTGCTGATCGGAGTACGTCAGTCGCACCGGTGTATTGCGCTCGGCGACCAGTGACACGCGCTTGACCGACTCGAGCAAAACCGCCGTGTCGACCCAGGCAATGGTGGGGGACTCGGCCGCGAAGAGCTGCCGGATCCGGGGGAACTCCCCGTCGAGCAGTCGAGTCGTCGTACGCCGAGTGCCGTTGCCCACGACGCCTTCGAACCCGATGACGCCATCGCCACCGTCGGTCGTCGACAGGGCGATCGTGACATCGGTGCCTGGGAGCAGCGCCTTGGCGGTCTCGGCGAGCACCTTGGCGGGCACGAGCGCCTGGCCCGACGCATCGCTAGCCGCGGGGTACCACTCCACCTCGCGCATGCTGGCCCGGAACCGGTCGGTGGCGAGCAGGGTGATCGTGCTGCCCTCGATCTCCATCCGTACGCCGGTGAGCAGCGGCAGCATGTCGTCACGGCCGGCCGCGGAGACCGCCTGGTGCACGGCGTCGCTGAACAGGTCCGAACTCACGGTGCCGGAGCTGGTCGGCATCGGCGGCAGCGTCGGGTAATCCTCGACCGGCATCGTCTGCAGGCTGAATCGCGCACTTCCGCAGGACAGCGACGCCCGTGGACCGTCGAGCGCGACGTCGACCGGCTTGTCGGGCAGGCTCCGGCAGATGTCGGCGAGCAGCCGCCCGGACACCAGGGCCCTGCCCTCGTCGGCGACGTCGGCGGTCAAGGTGGCCTGGGTCGAGGTCTCGTAGTCGAATCCGGACAGCGACAGACCCTCGGCGTCGGCCTCGATCATCAGGCCGGCGAGCACCGGGACACTCGGGCGATTGGGCAGGCTGCGCGCGGTCCACGCCACGGCTTCGGCGAAGACATCACGTTCGATGCGGAACTTCACGAGTTACAGCCTCCCGGGTGGATGTGCGGATCATGGTGGCACGTTGCACCCACGATCGCCCGATGGGCCGACAGCGAGACCGCTGGTCAACCTTGGGAAATCCTGCCACCGCAGGGGATACCGGAGACAGGGAGGTCGATTGTGACGTCGATGCGGTTGTCAGTGCCGGGTGATGGGATATCCCCAGATCGAAAGTCCGGGTCACTTGGTGGAAAGTAAGTAGTGAGATCTCTCGTCAGGGTCATCGCACCTGTGCACACTGTGGATTGTGGGCATCGACGCAGGTGAGGTGCTACGTCGGCCGGTGGACAGGCTGTGGACGAGCAACCGTACGCCCTGGTGATAACCGGCTCGGAACGGCTTTGGCCACCAGTTCGTCGTCCGGTGTTCACATGTCGTCCCGAACTCAAACGCCTTCATCAACACCTTCATCCCCAGACTGTGCACTGAGAAATCGAGTGTCGGGACGAGCGCAGAAACCTAGGTTTGGCGGGCCTGTTGCTTGATCCGGTTGGTCAGCTCGGTCACCTGGTTGAAGACGCTTCGCCGCTCGGCCATCAGTTGCCGGATCTTGCGATCGGCGTGCATTACGGTGGTGTGGTCGCGGCCGCCGAACTGCTGACCGATCTTCGGCAGGGACAGATCGGTCAGCTCACGGCACAGATACATGGCGATCTGCCGGGCGGTGACCAGGACCCGGCTGCGGCTGGATCCGCAGAGGTCGTCGATCGTGAGGCCGAAGTACGCGGCGGTCTGGGCGATGATCAGCGCCGAGGTGATCTCGGGCTCGCCGCCTTCGGGCAGCAGGTCCTTCAGGACGATCTCGGCCAGGGTGAGGTCGACCGGCTGCCGATTGAGACTGGCGAATGCGGTGGCCCGGATCAGCGCGCCCTCGAGCTCGCGGATGTTGGTGTGGATCTTGCTGGCGATGAACTCCAGGACGTCCGGCGGCGCGGTGAGCTTCTCGGTCGCGGCCTTCTTGCGCAGGATGGCGATCCGGGTCTCGAGGTCGGGCGGCTGGACGTCGGTGATGAGTCCCCACTCGAATCGGTTGCGCAGCCGGTCCTCCAGCGCCTCGAGCCGCTTCGGCGGCCGGTCCGAGGTGATGACCAACTGCTTGTTGGCGTTGTGGAGGGTGTTGAAGGTGTGGAAGAACTCCTCCTGCGTCTGGATTTTACCTTCCAAGAACTGGATGTCGTCGATCAGCAGGACGTCGACGTCGCGGTAGCGCCGCTGGAACGAAGCAGCCCGGTCGTCGCGAATCGCGTTGATGAAGTCGTTGGTGAACTCCTCAGAGGACACGTACCGCACCCGGGCGCCGCTGTAGAGACTGCGGACGTAGTGGCCGATCGCGTGGAGCAGGTGGGTCTTGCCCAGTCCGGAGTCGCCGTAGATCAGCAGCGGGTTGTACGCCTTGCCCGGTGCCTCGGCGACCGCGACCGCGGCGGCGTGGGCGAACCGGTTGGACGAACCGATGACGAAGGTCTCGAAGACGTACTTCGGATTCAGCCGGGCCTCGGTGACGCTGGCCGCGGGCTG